>Ga0209550_10006925_pt1 | contig 10520 bp, 12 predicted proteins | sample LauGreSuBDMM15SN_2_FD_187567 | JGI IMG/M metagenome (GOLD analysis project Ga0209550, IMG submission 187567) | Freshwater lake microbial communities from Lake Michigan, USA - Su13.BD.MM15.SN (SPAdes) (version 5) | ecosystem: Environmental > Aquatic > Freshwater > Lake | place: Lake Michigan... | reverse complement strand
TGCATATGAAGGTATACCGCACCTCATAACACCAATTATTACTAACCCTAAGAAAGCATCTGATGCACTTACATGGGTAGTACGTGAAATGGATCTGCGCTATGAAGACCTCTCTACCTTTGGTTTTAGACATATAGATGATTTCAATAAAGCTGTGCGTGCTGGAAAAGTAATAGTTCCACCAGGAAGTGATCGCACAGTTGAGCCATATCCATACCTGCTAGTAATCATTGACGAGCTTGCAGATTTGATGATGGTTGCAGCTAAAGAGGTTGAAGAATCTGTTGTTCGAATTACCCAATTAGCACGCTCTGCCGGTATCCACTTAGTACTTGCAACTCAGCGCCCCTCCGTGGATGTTGTAACTGGTCTGATCAAAGCAAACGTTCCATCACGACTTTCCTTTGCAACAAGCTCACTAGCCGATAGCCGTGTCATTTTGGATAGCCCAGGCGCTGAAAAACTTGTTGGTCAAGGCGACGCTCTATTTATTCCAATGGGTGCTAGTCGCGCGATACGTATTCAAGGTGCTTATGTTTCAGAGCGCGAAATTGAAGCAGTGACTTCTCATGTGAAGAAGCAGCTCTCACCAAGATATCGAGACGATGTCACCGTTGCTCCAAAGAATAATAAGATGGTAGATAAAGAAATTGGTGATGATTTAGATCTATTGCTACAGGCCGTGGAATTAGTTGTCGGCACACAATTTGGATCAACGTCAATGTTGCAAAGAAAGTTACGAGTTGGTTTTGCAAAAGCCGGTCGCTTGATGGACTTGATGGAATCTCGTGGAATCGTTGGACCATCAGAGGGTTCTAAAGCGCGCACCGTCATGGTCAAACCTGATGAATTAGATTCCGTTCTTGCAACGCTCAGTGACTAAAAGGTAAACAGCGAGGAAATGCATCACCAAGATGGTCATCTTTAGGGGTGATATCTCTTCTATCTAGGCGCGAGGGCTATTGCTAACCCTACGACCGTTCTACACTTGGCGCTCACCCTTTCCCAATTGTTGTGAGGTTTACATGTCACTCGGTTCAGTTATTAGCGCATCGCGCAATGCTGCCGGCATGACTATCGATCAATTGGCAGATGCAACAAGTGTTCGCCCAGGACTACTTCGCGAAATGGAAAATGATAATTTCGTCAATTGCGGTGGCGAGACATATGCACGGGGACATCTTCGCAATATTGCAGTGGCACTCAAAGTAAATCCAGAAACTTTTTTATCTCTCTATGTTGAAGAACAGTCTGTAGAACATCGTAAGATGCGAGATTTGCTTACTGAAACAAATGTAATGAAACCACCAAAAGAGAGAAAGAGCATCTCTTGGAAATCTTTGGCAGCAATTTCACTTGCATGCATCGTGATAGCAGGTGTTGCTCAAATTGTTATTTCAAATTCAAAAACTGTCACAGTTGAAAGACTCAGTGTGAAACCAACGCCATCAGTCTCTCCTTCAGAGAGTGCAGCCTCAGTAGAGTCAGCCTCTCCATCTGCAAATACTGAACCAGCAGAAGTTGCAATGAATGGTGCGATTGTTGTTGAGATCAGCGCTAGCCGGGGTAAGAGTTGGATATTTGCAAATGATGCCACTGGAAAAACACTCTTCAGTGGTCAATTGCGATCGGGTTCAACTCGCACAATTGCAAGTGATGCCATCATCAATCTTCGAGTGGGTAATGCAGGCGCCTTAGATTTGACTGTCAATGGCAAAAAAATAGACTCGATAGGGGCTGATGGCGAGGTCGTAAACCTTTCCTTCGATGAAAATTCCTAGATTGAGATTGACTAGCACTATCCCACGATAAGATTCCTTCAATGAAGCGCACAGTTGCAGTCGTCACCATGGGCTGTGCTCGCAATGAAGTCGACTCTGAAGAATTAGCGGGTCGCTTAGCAGCCGATGGCTGGACACTCGTTGATGATGTTGAATTAGCAGAAGTAGCACTTGTAAATACATGTGGCTTTATTGAATCGGCAAAGAAGGATTCAATTGATGCACTCCTTGAGGCAAATTCGCTCAAAGGCCATGGCGTTACTCGCGCAGTTGTAGCTGTTGGTTGTATGGCCGAGCGATATGGCCAAGAACTAGCGAAGGCACTTCCTGAAGCGGATGCAATTTTAGGTTTTGATGATTACAAAGATATCTCTGCTCGTTTGCAATCCATCATGGCTGGAAATGCACATACGCCGCATGTTCCTCGTGATCGCCGTTCTCTCTTGCCCATTGCTCCAGCAGATCGCGCAGCAGTTCGAGATGAAGAGTTTCAATCAGCGCTAGGTGCCGGTGGCTCCCTTCTTCGCAAGCGTCTAGGTAATGCACCGTGGGCTCCACTAAAAATTGCGTCGGGCTGTGATCGTCGTTGTTCTTTCTGCGCGATTCCATATTTTCGTGGTGCATTTGTATCACGGCGCCCAACTGAAGTTTTAGATGAAGCGCGCTGGTTATCTACCAATGGCGTAAGTGAACTCTTCTTAGTCAGTGAAAATACAACCTCATATGGAAAAGATCTTGGCGACCTCACATTAATGGAAAAATTATTACCTGACTTTGCAGCAATTGCTGGAGTAGAGCGCATTCGACTTTCATATTTACAGCCCGCTGAAATGCGCCCTTCACTATTACAAGCGATGATCTCAACACCAAATGTTGCGCCTTATTTTGATCTCTCGTTCCAGCACACAAGTGCAACGGTATTGCGCCGCATGCGCCGCTTTGGAGATAGCGAAAAATTCCTCCACCTCATCTCACAAATCCGCGCACTCTCACCAGAGGCTGGAATTAGATCTAACTTTATTGTTGGTTTTCCGGGGGAGACGCAGGAAGATTTCGATGATCTTGCCAACTTCATTACAAAGGCAAAGCTAGATGCCGTCGGAATCTTTGGTTATTCCGATGAAGATGACACAGAAGCCTTGAAGTTAGAGGACAAAGTTGCCCCAGAAGTTATTGCGCAGAGAGTGGAAACTCTTTCTTCCCTTGCCGATGAAATGGTCTCATTGCGCGCTCAAGCACGCATTGGTGAGAGCGTTCGAGTACTCATTGAAGATGCCGAACTACAAGAGGGAAGAGCGGCCCACCAAGGCCCTGAAGTTGATGGCACAACATCGTTTATTGGAACAAATTTCGCAGTAGGTCAATATGTTGATGCCGTGGTTATCGATTCAATGGGCGCTGATTTGGTAGCGCAAGCAATATGAATCTTCCAGGATTTGTAACTCCAAATTTTATAACAGTTGCTCGCCTACTTCTAGTTCCTTGCGGCGTATATACACTCTTCAAAAATGGTGGGGATGATTCAACCTGGCAGATAATTTCCTGGTTTATTTTCTTCTTCTTAGGTTTATCAGATATTTTAGATGGCAATCTTGCACGTAGTAGAAATAAAATTACAGAGTTCGGTAAATTTCTAGATCCAGTAGCCGATAAAGTAATGATTGGCGCTGCAATGATTTCACTATCAATTTTAGGCAGAATGCCATGGTGGATCACCATAGTCATCTTGGGACGCGAAATAGGAATCACACTCTTGCGCCTTGCCATTATTCGCCGAGGTGTCATTGCTGCTAACAAGGGCGGAAAAATCAAAGCAACTTTCCAGAGTTTTGGTGTTGGTTTCTATGTTCTGCCACTTCCTACATGGCTCTTCTGGTTCCGTGATGGCTTTATGGCAATAGCAATTGTGCTAACTATCGTTACAGGTGCTTATTATGTAAAATCGGCATTTGGTAGACCAAGTGGCCACAAATGAGAGAGTGTTGATATGAGCCTAGCTTCAGAGATTGCATCCTTAGTAGAAGATGCTGTTAATGTTTTGCGCGAAAAAGGTGAAACTCTTTCTACCGCTGAATCACTTACTGCTGGATCTTTGAGTTCTGCAATCACATCAATTCCTGGATCATCGGATGTTTTCCTCGGTGGAATTACTGCCTATCAAAGTTCTATCAAAAGTTCGCACTTAGGTGTAAGTGAAGAACTCATTGCAAAGCACACTGTCTTTAGTGAAGAAGTTGCAATCGCGATGGCACAAGGCGCACTCAAAAGTTTTGGTTCGACTTGGGCAATATCAACTACCGGTGTTGCCGGCCCCGGCCCATCTGATGGAGTTGCCGCAGGAACTGTATGGGTTGCAATTGAGGGCCCCGTTACCCAAGCAATCGAACTTTCTCTCTCTGGTGAGCGCGATTCTGTGCGAAACGCGACAACAGCAAGCGCAATGGCAGCATTTGCCCGTATTCTTAGAGCACGCAAATAGAGAAGGGATACTCGTCATGGTCTTGTTACGTCACGCCGTAGGTCAATCTCTTCGCGCTGCTCGCACATCGCAGAACCGCACTCTTCGCGAAGTTGCACGAGAGGCACGTGTCTCACTTGGTTATCTCTCCGAAGTAGAACGCGGTCAAAAGGAAGCATCCTCTGAACTTCTCAATGCAATCTGCACAGCACTTGGTTTAGCTCTCTCAGATGTCATGCTTGATGTCACTGCCGAACTCAAGAGCCGCGAGACTGTAACGCTTACTGTTGTCGACGCTGCATAATTGCGGCACATGTCATCCGCTGACACAGAGAAGTACGCTCCTCAAGTAGCAACTCATCGTCGTACAACATCTGCAATTCTTTCCACAACTAAAGAACTTATTGCACGATCTGGTGTTTCAAAAATAAGCATGATTGAAATCTCTGATGAATCAGAAGTATCTCGTGCAACTCTTTACAACCATTACCGCGATAAAGAGAGCGTGCTGCGCGCACTTGCTGAATCTGAATTTGCACGACTAATCACAGTGGCCCAAAAAGGAAGCACTCAACAAGAAATTCTTCAATTACTTTCCCAAGAAATTTCGACTGATACGGCCCTTGCAACTATGCGCACAACAGATCCTGGGCTATTGACTCAGATTCTTACTCATCAAAGCGATGAACTATGGGTATCTTTCTTGCATTCTTTCTCTCAACTCATTCCAAACCAGGTGCTTGCAGCAACTTCATTGCGCTGGCTTATAGGACAAGTATTTGCACCACTTACTCCAGAGCAATCCAAAATTCAGTCAGAGGCACTTAGCTAAAGTGCGCATCTCTGATCTTCGCGAGCGCCTCACGCTCTCATTTGGTGAAGCGTGGGCACCATCATTTAGTGCCGATATTGCCATTTCGCTCTTAGGTAGCAGAAGCGTCAACGAAGCGCTCAAAGATGGTTATGAAGCAGATGAAATTTGGAAAGCAGTCTGCAAGGAACACCCAAATGAGACGCAAAAGTTTAGATAGCTATAACTTCTAAGACCCACGGATTCTTTTCATCGGCTGTGGTAAGTGCGCAGGGGTACTTCTCTGAAACGATTGCATACAAGTCTTCGGGGTTCTTCGCACTAGATCGTGATTGCAGCAGCAGGCGCGCTATTTCGCCCCTAATCTTTTTAGACATATGGGTAACAACAACGCGCTCGCCGTCGACCACAGTGGAAACATGAATTTCAACAGTCTTATCAATGGGAGCACTCCACACGGTTTTGTAGGTGGAGGAGCGGCAATCGATTATGAGATCCGTTTTGATTACATCCAAAACCTTGGCAACGGGTGCCGCCATGACCTTGTTATTGATCTTCTCTTTATAAGTTTCGATGCGAGTATCAGGTGTGATTGCGCCATATTTGACCGAGATAATTACAACAGATGATGATGCGCGCTTTTTGGCACTTGCACTAAGGGATGGCCAATCAAGGGCTTGGTAGAGAACCCCGCTATAAACCGAGATTGCTGGAGTTGGCGAAGTCGTCTCTCTCTTTTTCTCCGATGGAGGCAGGAGGATCAGCACCTGCTACTTCTTGCCAAATAGTTTTCCGAGAAAGCCTGGCTGGGAAGCTGCAAGCGCATCACCAGCATGGCCAGGGCAGCGCTCGCTCTTTGGAATCCCGTGTAGCGCCTCTTCAATATGCTCGCCGCAGCCACTCCATGTCGCCTTGCCGCATTGCTTACAGGTCACTTTGCTACACATGTTGAGCCCTTCGTTAGATGAGCGAGTTTAGACCCCCATGGGCGCGACACGCGCTCGCAATGTCAGTGGTCTCAGCTAGGTTTCGAACAGGTGTTCGGATACTATTTACCCGTACAACCAGAGCGGTTCCATCCTCCGCCCACAGGCTTTGTAAAAAGCCACCGGGCCGTCGATGGGTCTCCGTACCTTCTGGGCCAGACCCAAACGTCATATGACGTTCTATCGAAAGGAAAGTAAGTGGCTACTGAAAAAAGTAATAAAGCTAATGATGCTTCGCAAGAAAAAGCAACCACAGAGCGCCAAAAGGCACTCGATACAGCCCTAGCCCAGATTGAACGTCAGTTTGGAAAAGGCTCTGTAATGAAGATGAGTGATCGCACTGCTCAGGTTATTGAAGTAATTCCAACTGGATCAATTGCACTCGATATCGCACTCGGTATTGGTGGATTGCCACGTGGACGTATCGTAGAAATCTACGGACCAGAATCTTCCGGTAAGACAACTCTTACATTGCATGCAATTGCTAATGCACAAAAGGCTGGCGGAATCTGTGCATTTATCGATGCAGAGCACGCATTTGATGCAGAGTATGCAAAGAAGCTCGGCGTAGATATTGATTCACTTCTTGTCTCACAACCAGATACAGGTGAGCAAGCACTAGAAATTATGGATATGTTGATTCGCTCCGGTGCACTCGACCTCGTTGTCGTTGACTCAGTTGCAGCACTTGTTCCACGCGCTGAAATTGAAGGCGAAATGGGAGATTCACATATGGGTCTTCAAGCACGTCTTATGTCACAAGCACTTCGTAAAATTACTGGTGCACTTCACCAATCAAAGACAACTGCAATCTTTATCAACCAGTTGCGCGAAAAGATTGGCGTCTTCTTCGGTTCCCCAGAGACAACAACTGGCGGAAAGGCGCTCAAGTTCTACGCATCTGTTCGCCTTGATATCCGTCGTATTGAAACTCTCAAGGATGGCCAAGAAGCAGTTGGAAACCGTACTCGCGTGAAGGTAGTCAAGAACAAGATGGCTCCACCTTTCAAGCAGGCAGAGTTCGACATTATTTACGGAACAGGTATCTCACGCGAAGGTTCAATTATTGATGTTGGCGTAGATGTCGGTATCGTGAAGAAATCTGGCGCTTGGTATACATACGAAGCAGATCAACTAGGACAGGGCAAAGAGAATTCACGCGCCTTCCTTATTGATAATCCAGATCTTGCCAATGACATTGAATCAAAGATTCGCACACACTTTGCAACGGTAGAAGTAGACCCAGCACTAGTGGCAGCAGTCGAAGAGGCAACGGCAGAGGTTGATTTCTAATTAGCCTTGAATTTGTAAAGGTTGATCGCGACGCGGACCCTTACTCTATTGCTCACACAATTGCGCTCAATGCGTTAGTTGCAAGGGCAAAGAGTAAGGGCGAGCTCGCGGCTCACCTTAAAAAACGTGGCATTGAAGATGATGTTGCCTCTGCAGTTATTTTTCGTCTGCAAGAGTCAGGGCTAATCAATGATGAAGAGTTTGCAGTTGCATGGACTCAATCACGCCATAATTCCAAGAAACTCTCTAAGCGAATCATTGCGGGGGAGTTACGTGGAAAAGGTGTCGATCAAGAAAGCATCGATGCAGCCCTTGATGGAATCGATGATGAGAGTGAATATCGCACAGCATTTGGACTGGCGATGCGCAAGTACTCCACGATGTCACGCCTTGAACCAGAGGTGCAGGTGCGCAGAATTCAATCCTTGCTACAACGTAAGGGATTTAGTTTCTCCGTCATTGGACGTGTATTACAAGAGTTGGGTATCGAAGTACCTCGTTATTAGCTCTTTGCTAAATGCTCTGTAAGCCGGGCAGCAGTTGCAACTACGGCTGCTGAGTGAATGCGGCCTGGTTGGCGCCCTAAGCGCTCTATAGGACCACTAATACTCACCGCTGCAATAACTTTTCCGTTTGGTCCGCGCACAGGCGCTGAAACGGATGCAACTCCTGCCTCGCGCTCTCCAACAGATTGGGCCCAGCCGCGGCGGCGATCTGCAGATAATTGCACAGCAGTAAATCGCGCATTAGTTAGTCCGCGATGAATTTTTTCTGAGTCTTCCCATGCAAGTAAAATTTGGGCAGCAGAACCTGCTTGCATTGTTAGCGCCGAACCAACAGGAACAGAATCGCGAAGTCCTGATAAACGCTCTGCTACTGCAACACAGATACGTAAATCTCCTTGGCGTCTATATAACTGCGCACTCTCACCTGTTGCATCGCGAAGTGAAGATAAAACTGGGCCGGCCGCTGCAATGAGTCGATCCTCACCTGCTGCTGCGCCAAGTTCACTTGGGCGAGGCCCTAATACAAAGCGGCCGGTGAGGTCGCGAGTAACGAGTCGATGAAATTCCAAAGCAACTGCAAGGCGGTGCGCTGTTGGACGCGCTATGCCTGTGGCTGCCACTAGTTCGGCAAGTGAGTGTGGCCCTGATTCTAAAGTGGTGAGAATAGAGACGGCTTTATCTAATACGCCAACTCCGCTATTCTTCTTGCTCATAGCGTAAGATTAGCATCTCATAAGGTGGGATGCAAAATTAGAGGAGTTGTAGTCGATGGGTAAAACATTAGCCGAGAAGATTTGGGGCGAACATATTGTTCGCTCTGCGCCCGGTGAACCAGATCTTATTTATATCGACTTGCACCTCATCCATGAAGTAACAAGCCCACAAGCATTCGATGGTCTTCGCTTAGCGGGTCGCAAGGTTCGCCGCACAGATCTAACAATTGCGACAGAAGATCACAACACCCCAACACTCAATATTGATAAGCCAATCGCTGATCCTGTTTCAAAGTTACAAGTAGATACATTGCGCGCCAACTGCGCCGAATTTGGAGTTCGTATTCACTCATTAGGCGATGCTGAGCAGGGAATTGTCCACGTTGTTGGACCTCAGCTAGGCCTTACACAGCCAGGTATGACAATTGTTTGCGGAGATTCACACACTTCAACACATGGCGCTTTTGGCGCTCTTGCATTCGGTATTGGAACAAGTGAAGTCGAGCATGTTCTTGCTACGCAGACACTGCCACTAGCGCGTCCAAAGACAATGGCAATCAATGTTGAAGGAAAGCTCAAAGTAGGAGTAACTGCTAAAGATATTATTTTGGCAATCATTGCAAAGATTGGTACAGGCGGTGGACAGGGCTACGTCATTGAATATCGCGGTAGTGCAATTCGCGAACTTTCAATGGAAGGCCGCATGACAATATGCAACATGTCTATTGAGGCAGGTGCGCGCGCAGGACTGATTGCACCAGATGAGAAGACATTCGCATATATCAAGGGCAAGCCACATGCACCAGAGCAATTCGATGCAGCCCATGCATATTGGAAAACATTATTTACTGATGCAGATGCACATTTTGATGTTGAGGTAAATCTAGATGCAGATGCACTTGAGCCATTTGTTACATGGGGAACTAATCCAGGACAGGGTTTGCCACTCAATGCCAACGTTCCAAACCCAGCAGATATTTCAGATCCTGAAGCGCGCGGTGCAGCAGAGCGCGCTCTTGTCTACATGGGACTTGAGGCTGGCACACCATTGAAAAAGATAGCCATCGACACTGTTTTCTTGGGCTCTTGTACTAATGGTCGAATTGAAGATTTGCGCGCCGCTGCTGATGTACTCAAGGGCAAGAAGATCTCTTCAACGCTTCGCATGTTGGTTGTGCCCGGCTCTGCGCGAGTTCGCTTGCAAGCAGAGCAAGAAGGCTTAGATAAAGTATTTCTAGATGCAGGTGCTGAATGGCGAAATGCAGGATGTTCTATGTGTCTTGGCATGAATCCAGATCAGCTCGCAGTTGGTGAGCGTTCAGCCTCTACTAGCAATAGAAACTTTGAAGGACGCCAAGGTAAAGGTGGCCGCACGCACTTAGTGAGCCCACTCGTAGCAGCTGCGACCGCACTTCGCGGCACGCTTTCATCTCCGGCAGATTTGTAGTAGGCAGCGAAATGGAAAAATTCATCAAGCACACTGGCTCTGGAGTTCCGTTACGTCGCAGCAATGTTGATACCGACCAAATAATTCCTGCCGTTTATTTGAAGCGAGTTACACGTAGCGGGTTTGAAGATGGTCTATTTAGCGCATGGCGCAGCGACCCTGAATTTGTTCTCAACCAAGAGGCGTACAAGAAGGGCACAGTATTAGTCGCTGGCGTTGACTTTGGAACTGGCTCATCTCGCGAACATGCAGTGTGGGCGCTTCAGAATTATGGCTTCAAAGCAGTCATCTCTAGCCGCTTTGCCGATATCTTCCGTGGAAATTCGCTCAAGGGTGGCCTACTCACCGTGATCATTGATCAAAGCGATGTTGAAAATATATGGGCTGCCATTGAGGCAGATCCAACAACACAGATCACAGTAGATCTCGATACTCGCAGCGTTTCGTATAACTCAACAGTGTTGCCATTTGAAATCGATGACTACACCCGTTGGCGTCTGATGGAAGGATTAGACGATATAGGGC
>Ga0209550_10006922_pt1 | contig 10522 bp, 9 predicted proteins | sample LauGreSuBDMM15SN_2_FD_187567 | JGI IMG/M metagenome (GOLD analysis project Ga0209550, IMG submission 187567) | Freshwater lake microbial communities from Lake Michigan, USA - Su13.BD.MM15.SN (SPAdes) (version 5) | ecosystem: Environmental > Aquatic > Freshwater > Lake | place: Lake Michigan, USA... | reverse complement strand
TCAGTATTGGACTCTCTGCAATGTTGGCCCCTACATTGGCAATTGCATTGGTTTTAGTCTGGGACGAGCGAGTCAAAGAGTTGCCATGAATCACTATTCACGTGAACTTTTAATTCGACTTATTTGGCTTGCTTTATGGCTTTTCACGCTTTTAGGTGCAACCATTTTATGGTTTGATCAAGCCTCATCATCACCAAATGAAACTTCTATATTTAAGCCCGCTCGAAAAATATATCAATTGAAAATAATGAGCGAGGCAACTCAGCATGAATCAATTCAAGTAGAGATTGCAGCAAAATCGACTCAAGAATCGCTCCCCTGCAACGAACGTGGCTTCGCAATTCTTAAAATTCGTGTGATGGACGGTTTTTCACTGAATTCAGAAAGTGCAGACAATCTTCTTCATCTAATTCAGCAGCGAATCGACTTTAGCCTGTCTTGCAGTGAATGGATAGAAAATATGCAGGTCTTGTCTAAACTAAATTTGCTTAATAAAGATACACCCAAAAGTAAAAGTGATTTCTTTGAAGAAGCTTTGACAGAAAGAGTTTCATGGAACAGAAGACTGCCATGTGTTTACTACCAAAACATTAAAAATTTTGGATTAGCCGTTGGTAACCCAGTGCAATGCCGTCGTGAAAATTTAGATCTCAGCACACCAGAATTCTTAGCTAATTCTGGCATGAAGAAAACAATTGAATTTAGCAAAATTATTTTAGCTAATGCAACAAGCGAGACATTAGCCAACATCAATCAAAATGAATTACTCATGACTTTGGAACCCAGGCTACAAGGCAAACTAGATAATTTAGAGCAATGCCTGACTCGTCCTGAAAACTGCAATCAAATCCAAAAATTACCGGCTCTTAAGCATGTATCAGTGGTCATTATGGACACAAAATCAGGTGATATCTTGGCAACGCTTTGCTGGTCCGGGCCTTGTGAGAAATTTAAATCTTATGGCAACTTAGGCGCACTTCTCGTTGAAACACCACCAGCTTCTACTGCAAAACTTTTGCACGCAATGGTTTTGGCTGAGAATGGAAACATAGACCCGCTCATGCTCCAAAGGCAAATCAAAACATCCGGCCAAATTGACTCTCTTGTGAGTAAACGCAACGAGTGGTGGGAAAAACAAGCAATCTGTGATGGCCAATTAGAGCAATGCCAACACTCTAAAAAAATCAAGTCTATTGCTAAGTTACTAAATTGGAAGGATGACTGCCCAAACAATGATATTCAATGTGGACGCTTAAGCTTACTTAGCGATACAGAATCAATGTTTCTTCCTGGATTTATCGGGAAAATTAAAATAACAGACTTAAGTTCAAAGACTGGAAATATGCTCAGCTGGAAAGAGTACGATGAAATTAGACAAGGTAAAAGGAAGTCACCTGGATCTTCCACATATTTCAACACATCACTCGCAGTCCAATCGTCAATTGGTGCGGGAGATTCACGTACAAGTGCACTTGGTTTAGCGCATTTATCAGGACAAATTTATCGCACATCGCAAGGACAAAACCTTGTTCGACCTACCTTAATTAAACAATTAAACAGCTCAAAAGAAGGCTCAGCGCCTACTGCAGCTATGCGTAAAGCCGCCCAGACCGTTTTAATTGGGATGCACAAAGTCGTCGAGCCGGCAGAGACTGGCTGGAGCGGTCCTGGCACCGTTTCCGGTGCTTTTCAGCGAGAATTTAAACGTCCATGCACTGAAAACTGCGGCGTATGGGCAAAGACGGGTACAGTAAGTCAAAAAGATCGTGGTTTTGGCGGGGCTACTTTATTCACAGGCATCATTGATGTAGCGCAACTTAACAAATGGATGACGAAGTCTGAACTAGATTCAGAGGGTCGGAAATTATCCATTGGGATCGTTGCATACCCAAAAGCGTCAATTAACAGTGTCCATGCTGCAAGTGAACTGGCCATGTATTTGGCAGCTGAACTGTCAGTCAATAGAGATCAAAAATGATTAGACATGAAAAAATAATTTCAGTATTTTTATTTGACCAAGAAAGTCTGCCTGCAGTTCAGTTACTTGCGTTTTCATTAGAACTTAGAAAATTATTAGGGACACATAGCAAGTTAATCGGGGTAATTCCCGATTCAGTTTTTCAAGCAGTGCCGTCGTCATCATTCCAAGAGCTGATATTTGATACTCTGTCACCGCTTTATTTAGATCTTGAAAATAAGTTAACACTCAAGGTTCATCACAGTAATAGTTTTGAAATTCAAACAGGATAAAAGGTGTAACTATGGGTTTAATAGACTTCTTCAAGGGCAATAGCTCTAAGCCACATATCGAGCAATTTAAAACACGACAAACTGATGAATTTGTCGACTCCATTCTTTTGGAGCTAAAAAGTGTTTCTGCGCAAGCCGTAAAACAAGCCATTGAATCCCGTGAATCGCGTTACATGAAATCTGTTTTAGACGAAAGTTACTTCCTGCTAGACAGTTTGGTAATTTCACCAAAAGACAGAGAAGTTGCCAAGAAATTTGAAGAGTTTCTATCCACACATGAATCAGTAGATACTGAATTTAGAAAAAAATTCTTTCAACAAATTATCCAACGAGAGTATCGATCCTCACGCGGTAGTTCTGTTCGTGTGCCAAATGACTTTGAAGCTACAGTTCAACTGGGAACAGATTCATTAGAGAGCTTAACGAGTGAAGAAGGGTTTCAAATTTCCTTAAAAGGTCGCCGGATATCTTTCGAAGTTGTTGCGAGTCTCAGTGGGCCATTCAAAAGAGAAGTGACTTCAAGTCGCTTTGGCAAAGCTTTATCTACCCCACCAACGGCAGTTAATCAAACATTTCCACAAACCGAAGTATTCAGTCGATCCAACTCAAAAAATACACAGTCTGCAATTGTGGTGGAGATCCAAGTCAAAGACGCGCTTGGCAACCGAAAAGAATTACTTACATTACCAGCACTCATTGGAAGAGAGCCAACACCCTCAAGCGACCAATTTGGCTTTAGTCCATTCAAAGTAAATTCGACTTACGTTTCCAGAAGCCAACTCATCATCCTTGAAATTATGGATCAGGTTTACTATTACCTTCCAGAGAGCGCATCCTTAAGCTGCATGCGTGAAGATGGTTTGATTTTGGAAAAACTTAAGCTTTATCCTTTAAAACACAAGGAGGCAGTAAATTTGCGCACAGGCATACCTTCTGAGGGAACAACTCAAATTAGCCCTTCAGGCTCTCATGCCGAATATGCAAGTATTCAAATATTCTTTGAGAATGCAAGTCCACAAAATCACGACGGAACACCTAGACCGAAAGCAGTTGCATGAGTTTGAGAATTGTTCACGCTTGTGCACTTAACGTCAACTCAAGTGATAAGAGTGGATTTGATGCCTTCAGTGCCAATGAGAACTTAAATATTTTCGCTCTTTGCGATGGCGCCAACAGTTGTTCTGGTAGCGGGCTGGCCGCAGACTGGTTAAGTCAAGTCATGACAACTGATGAGCCTAGACATTTGTCTGAACAACTCATGGCTCGACATTTTGAAATGTGCCAAAAGTTTCCTGAGACTGGCAGCACCCTGTTGCGAGTTAAAGCAAGCAATCAAGCTCTAGAATTGGCCTCCATCGGCGACAGTTTCCTCTGGTTATTTCAAAAATCATGGGGGGGTTTTGCACCATGGAAATGCGTCGAAACAATGCCACGCGACGTTGACGAAAATGGACACCCCTCACAACTTGTTGGCTCCGAAGTTTGCCAAACAATACATGTCCGCAACCACGATCCCAAAGGACTTTACTGCGCCGTACTGATGTCTGATGGACCGGGGCTCAAAACATCAGAAGAAAACCTCAAAAGTCGCCTCGCAATGATTGGAAGAAACGAGCCAAGCCAAGCTGATCTGGCTTATCTTTGCAATTCACTTGCAATCGATGCGCAAAACTCTGGGTGCATGGATGACACAAGCGTAGCAATGATTTGGCTTAAATTCAGCTGAGATTGTATTTTGACTAATACCTACAGAAAAGAATTTCCTGACAGCGCAGGTGGCGAATATGCGCAATCAAGGGAGTACCAATTTCTTGATTTACTGAATCAATTAAACGCTTCAGTTCCAGAAGTTCATTCCAATAACACAAAAGAACGATATATTGAAATGGCGTATGTAGGCGTCAATTTAAGAGACTGGTTGAAGGAACTAACTTCCTCTGCTCAAAGCCAGTCACAAGCTTTCTATACGCTTCAGCAATCATTAAAGATTGCAACAGACTTAGCAAAATTAGATGTTTGGCATCTAGACCTAGCTCTTCGTAACTTTGTGGTGAAGCAGTCAATCAATTCTTCTCATATTGAAGTTTTTTTAATAGACTTCAGTTTGGCTGTTTCAAAGCGATTCCCCCTGGAAAAACCTCTTTTTATGTTGCCAGATGAAAGGCAGCAACACCCAATTTTGTATGAAGCCATCAAGCAAGACTGGCAACAATATTTCCATAGAAATGAACTTGCCGTACCAGTTAAGTATGATTTTCTTATGGAGATCCCAATGGGCGTCTACAAAGCTGATTGGAGTGCGAGTTTAAATGTAGATCGAATTTCTCAACCTTGGTGTGTAATTGCCCATAGCTTGGGAAACATGTTGAGTCAGTGCGCTCAAATGTCTTGTTTTCAAGAAAATAGCAAATACGAGCTTGTCAAGCTTGCTCAGAGAATGCTGTCTCATACTATTGATGCTGAAGCAAAGATCAGCCTCAAAGGAACTAGCGATTGGATCGAGAGTAATTGCAGTGAGGCAACTCCGAGGCCAATTGCTAAGTCGACATTTGTCGAAGCACCTATTATTCAAAATGTTATCAAACAAGACTTGACACCGTCTTCACCGCCCTCACAACCGAAAAATATCTCGGACGCAAAAGCAATTAAATTACTTCAACCAAACGACCCTCGTAATTCATTGATATTGAAGATTAGTTTAAGTATATTTACAATTGCAGCCAGCTTTACACTAATTGACGCCTTCTATGTCGCGTACCGAATTAAGGTTACTTCATACACCCTTTCTATAGCAATGGGGGCACTGGCTTTTTTGCTTGGACTTATTTGTACTTTGCCTTTTGCAGCCAGTAAATTCAACGTTTTTCGAAGAATTATTCAAGTTCAAGGTTTGGCAATTATTGGATTTTCATTAGAACTTTGGCTAAATTTTGTACCTATGCAATGGCCTCTTTTAATGACCTTAATCGCTATCGTTCTCATTAGAATATCTAAACTCAAAAATACTTAGAAACTCTTTAGCCTCTCGGCCAACAGTCAATGTGGCATTCCCCCAATTCAGGATACAACAAATGTTTTTAAAAGTCATTGCAACAATCATCATTGGATTTTTTAGTCCATCTATTTACGCCTTATCTTTGAGTATTCCAAAGAGTATTGTTGACAATGCAATTTCAAAAAAATTCCCTAAAGAAAAACTATCAATTGCACTAGATAAGCCCACCACCAAGTTTATAAAGGATTCACAAAAAATAGAACTATGTGGAATATGGCTAAGCAAAATATCTCAACACAAAGGAGAATTTTGCATTGACACTCAACTCAATTGGAACAAAAGCAAAGGAAATGTTGAAATTTCCAAAGTCAATATTTTAAAAATTACCTTAGGCGAAGAAAAAGAAATTTCCAATGCTTTGGCAGCGACATTGAACTCAACTCTTTTGACTTTATTTGATGGCACTTCCATTTACCATGCACCTGAAATTATTGGGAAAAATTTGGAAGGTATTGAAATTAGCGAAAGTAGTTTAAGATTAAAATTTTAAGTTCGCAATTTAACTGGCAAAAAAATAGCCACCCATAGGTGACTATTTTCATACGCGTAACTTACGCGCTTAATTTGCGAAATTCAAATTGAATCTATTTTCTCTTCTTGAGCTGTAGCGCTTGCTGCAACCACACTGACATTCGCTCCTTGTAGAGCTTTTACCAATTTAGGCAATGCACTGCCAGCTAAAGAAGCTGCATTACCAAGGCGAGAAAGGGCATCTTTAACTGGAGCCGCTTTTGTAAGATTCATTGGATTGCTGCTAACACTTGTCATTAAATTTTGCCCACTGGAAAGAATATCTTTCGCTTTCAACACAGCAAGCAAATAATTACCAACACCCTTAGCTAATTGCTTTTGCTTGTCAGCAGAAAGATTTTTAGTTTGAGCTTCAAGGTCTTGTGACTCTGCAATTTTTTTAATTTCCGCACTTGCAGTCTCCTGTACCTTTTGGAAGGTAGCACCTGCTTCTTTAGGATCAGTTTGTTTGCCGACATCAGTGAACATAGACTGATACTCAGCTCGCTTTTGCTCACTAGCAAAGGCTGCAACAATTGCTAGTCCAGCCTTAATTGAAGTGGATTCAATACTAAAGCTCTTGTCCATAAAAGTTTTCAAATCTGCGTCGAAGTTACCACCGCCTGCAGATTTTCCACCTCCAAGCATCCCTCCAAACTGAGCGAATGCTGGAACAGAAGCAGCAGCTAACGTACCAAGAACAATGTTTCTACGAGTGTTTTTCATATGATTCTCACTTTGATGTGTTTAATTTTTCAGATAGTTTTGGCAAATTTCTAACTACACTTTCAAAGGATTTATATCCAATAAATGATGTAACTTGAGGCTCTGCTACGCCTTTGAGACTTATTTTTTCAGCCTGCACGACATTAGCAACCCGTTGATCACCCTTTTCTTGAATCACTGTTGATGCAGTAACGATATCCACAGAGCAACCAGAAGAGTCACATTTTGGAGGCTCAGCCTTAACAGAGTAACCAGTACGAACACAAACTTCCGTACGTGGTAGAGGTTCTGTTTTGAGTTTGAATTTACCTTCATTTAGAAGAAAATTTGCGTCTGCAAAAAACTCAGTAGCAGTTAAAGAAATTTGAGTTTTTTGACTGTTAAATGCAGCACTTCGAATGATGGGTATCAGATAGTCTGCAGGAATAGAACCTGGCGCTACATAGTGACTTGGACATTCCGACAATCTTGTCTGACCCTTCTTGGGCATATTGACAACGATTAAACGATCGCCACGCTGCACCTCGGAATCCAGAATAGAGTAAGTAAAGATTGTTTTTTGCGCATCAGATTGCGGTTCAGTTGAGCCTTCTCCAAGGTTTAAACGCCAAAATGTTTTTTTACCATTTACTTGAACATTCAAAGGCCTCAAAACATCAAACGAAATTTTCGTTCCCTCAGGGATACTTAACCCAGGAACTGTAAAGCTAGTCTTGTTTGCATTCAAAATTTCGAAATCACCTGGCTGAAATTTCACATTAGAAACAAATCGCTTTGCAGCAGCAGACGCCGCATTTTTCAGCGAAATTTCAATTGCGTTGCTGATATCTAAGCCTTTGCCACCTTTTTTTTCCAACTTGTAAAAATCTTGACCTAACTCAGAAAATAAAACATTTCCTTTTAAGTCAACCAATTGAACTGCAACTGTGGTTGCAAACGACTCTCTTGTTTCAACACCACCTAACCCAGACTCAAACGTAACAGGAGACTGTGCAAGATCAAATCTAAGGAAGAAATCAGGATGGTCAACCCTGCTTTCTAAATCTTTACGCACAGATGCAAACTTATCCCAAGGCACACAATTTGCCTTTCTATCTATACTATCTTGAGTATCTTTAAAATTTACGTCAACAGCAGCAATTTGAAAGTCGGCCTTAAATCCAATATCTTTGGCAAAAAAATCAGCGATTGAACTTGTTTGTGGATTGGCGATAGAAACAACCGGCATAACTCTCGGCTTACTTGAGTCATTAGCAGAACTTTCAAATTGGAATAAAAACTCATCCCCAACATTTGCATCTCCCTCACTTAATTTAATTACTGAATAACCAGATTCAGCACTTAACACTTGAAAGATGACTTCCTTTTTAGTTATTGTATTTATAGCTAGTGGCATGTCACCACTTACAAAACCGACTTCAAATCCTTTGTCGGCTACAAGCACTCCATTAGATTTACCAGCAATTTTTACTGGCGTTTCTTTGGGCTTGAAACCATTTTGCAGTTCTTTCACCAAATCGTTAATTTGTTGATTTAAACCCGTCTGAATGGTTGAAGAAATAAGTGTTGTTTTATTTTTTTCCAATTCGGCCAAATTTCCGAAGCGAAATGGTGAGTACAAGGTTTGTGAAGTTGAATAAACAACTTTTGCTGTTTCCGGCTTGATCAACTGAATATTCAAAGTAATTGGAATAAGCAGTTCTACGACACCGCGCTCTTTAGTTACTTGATACCATGAGGCACGAGTTAGTCCTATCACAACCGCATACGACTGTTTAACTGGAACTGTAAATCCTTCACCACAAACCAAACTATCGTTATCAATATACTTGTAATTGCCACCCGCCAATGCATTTCGAACTTGCCGAGCATGAACAACACTACCAATGAAAGCCGATTCAACTTTTTTTGCGAAATTATCGAGGATTGCTGCTTGCATCTCACTGGTGAAAAGGTCTCTTACTCTCTTGTCAATCAATGGACGTTTTTCAGGAGCAACCTTGTCACTAACACCTTCCAACTCTTTAACTGGAAATACATAAAACTGTGAAGCAATTGAATGAGTTGAAATTGCAATAAGTAAAGTTGCAGCAAATTTGGAAAGAAATTTAGCGGACATGTTGATCCAGATTTATTTAATACTCAGCGGGGCAACGACCTTCAAGGCAAACAACTACTCGATTTCCCTTAGATTGAACCTCTGCACTTTTCATTCCTTCTCCTAAAGAATCCAGTAATTTCTCAAGTTGGCGGCTAATGTCTGCTCCTTTTACCGAGAGCGTGTAGACACGGGTAGCGTCAGTACGCTTGTCCTCGCGAACATTGCCTCCTGCCAGTTCACGAAGCGCATCTTCAAATGGTCCACCCACTCGCCTAGGAATACTGACCGTACTAAATAAAGTGACTGTGTAAGATTGCCCAAGAGTAGCTGCTCTCTGTAGCTCACGAGTTGCCGCATTTCCAACCGTCTGAGCCAACTCCGTAGCCAATGCAGTGGACAAGTTACTACGGCAATCTTGATCTGAACTACCCTCTGCTCGTTTGTTGAGAGTCCCAACAACCAATCCACGTCCAGTATCAACATTGAATGAGTCCAACTTCAACATTCCAGAACAGATTGTGCGACCACTGGATGACTTTCCTTCTGAACTCATAACTGAGCTACCAAAAACTACAAACTTTGCGTTGTAAGGATTTTTTGATGCTAATTGAGTGTAGTAATCAAAACGTCTCTGAGTCTCGATATCAGAAACTAGCATTTTTCCTTTGCCGGTTTCACGAATATCACGCTCCGGCGTATATTCCAATCCGTACTGTTTCATGACCTGAGCCAGACGCTGTGTGATTAGGGCAGACTGAGTGTCAGATGGCTTCGCATTGCTTACATCTGGGAATACCGTTTTTGATTTAAATGTGACAACATCTTTTTGATTTTGAACATTCTTCTGTTCAGCTGAAAAAGAACCTGCCTGTACATTTTTTTGATCTGATGCACTTGCGCTTGATGCATTGACACTGGACGCTATCCTCGTGTCTGAGCTTCTTGCTGCCGCAACATTAGAGGAAGAGGAGCCAGCAAATTGGCTTTGCTGAGCGCCAGCAACTTGAGTATTTCTTGCTGCCGCAACTGACCCGCCTGCGCCGTCTTGAGCTGCCACTGCACGACGATCGCTACCTGCGAAAGCCGAAGAACTTGCACCTGCAACGGCTGTTTTTTGATTTGCGGAATAAGCTGCTGATTCTTTTGAAGAAGCAGCCATTGATCCAGAATATGTTGATGATGAAGCTGATTTGTTACTTGTGTCAGAGAAACTACTACCCGAAGCTTTTGAACTTGTGTCAGACGAAGAGCTTTTGTCGTGAGCGTACTCAATTTCACTGACCAATGGTTTGGAAGGATCCAAAGAGGTTGCAATTCCCCAATATTCATCAACAAAGAAGACAATGGAGGACGCCTCCATTACATTCATGTTTTGTAAACCTAGAGACCTAGAGAGGTCAGTTAACTCGGCGCTGTCTACATTCAAAACACTCATAGCAGTAAGTACATCTCCTTCCAAGCGATAAGTTGTTTTTAAGTTAGCTGAAAGTCCTTTAACCAATTCAAGTATTGCTTCATCAGCCTTCGGCCCTTTTGCATCTACATTTAGCTTCAGTTTCAAAGCCGCTCTGATGGCATCTCGCTCAGCATTTTTCCGAGCTACGCCACGCGCAGTGATTTGATCTTTGTTAGCTTTAACACTCACCTCTGACTCACCACGCGCTTCAACGTTTTGAGCAAATGTGGCACTACCCCAAGAACCAAAACCCAACAAAGCAGCGCACAGGGAATAATGAAGAACAGTTTTTTTCATGTTGAATCTCTTATTGGAAAAATTAATTAGGCAGTTTTAGAATGATGTTTCCGGCTCGTACTTCTGTTCCAGAGCCGTCCATTTTGATACTTGTTTGATTTGCATCTGATTGAACACCACCTTGCTT
>Ga0209550_10006919_pt1 | contig 10526 bp, 11 predicted proteins | sample LauGreSuBDMM15SN_2_FD_187567 | JGI IMG/M metagenome (GOLD analysis project Ga0209550, IMG submission 187567) | Freshwater lake microbial communities from Lake Michigan, USA - Su13.BD.MM15.SN (SPAdes) (version 5) | ecosystem: Environmental > Aquatic > Freshwater > Lake | place: Lake Michigan... | reverse complement strand
TTTGGGCGCATTAGGTGATGGAACTGGAACTTTATATTTCAATGGTTATATGGATGACATACGCATCACCAAAGGCTATGCCCGATACACAGCAAACTTCACACCGCCAACTGCGGCATTACCAGATACAGGCCCATATTAAGGAAACATCATGTTTATTGCACAAGTAGAAAACGAACAAGTCATCAAGGTAGTTGACTACAGAGATGTGTTTGGTAGATCAATTCCAACTGATGAACAATTGGTTGAGAAAAGTTATGTCAGGGTTAACTTGTTCAGAGAGCATGACCGCCTAACCCAAAAGCTAATTACTGCAACGCCAGTATTAGAAGGCGGGTGGGTCTACACTGTGGCTGTAGCTGAGATGAGTGCTGAAGAAATCCAAGCAGCCAAGGATTCTGCAATGGCACAACTGAGAGCCACACGCAATGCTTTATTGCTTGCTTGTGATTGGACTCAGATTTCTGATTGCTCAATCCCTAAGAAGACTGAGTGGGCAACATATCGTCAGACATTGCGTGATCTTCCAAGCACAGTCACAGGCGACTCAAGAACATTTGCTGATTGGCCTCATAACCCTGATTGGGTTGAGCCTTTTGGTACAGCACAATAAGGAGCAATCATGGCACTTACAAAAATTTCTTATTCAATGATCACTGGTGCGCCAGTCAATGTACTGGACTTTGGTGCTGATCCTACTGGTGTAGCAGACAGTAGAACAGCAATCCAAGCAGCTATTGATTCTGGTGCAGTTGAAATTATTATTCCTTCTGGTACATACCGATTAAATTCTGGTTTGACAATTAGTAAGAATAATGCTGTTAAAAAGATTAGCGGCTTTGATATGTCTACAACTTTAAAGTTGTACACGGCTACTACTGCGTCTATTTTTAACATTCAATATGTTTCACCCCCACCTGAGACAAAACAGTTTTTTACCATTGAGAACTTGATTCTTGATTCTAACGGCACAAAAGCTGACGCCTTTTTAACCTACGGCATTCTCTCTACGGGTACGTCTTATGCTCAATTTAACAACATCCGTGCGACTAATTTCAGTGGTAGTGGTTGTGAAATAAAGGGTTGTGTTTATATTGGTCTAGACAACTATACGGCTGGTGAGTGTAACTATGGTTTAAGTTTTGAACTAAACACAGGTGTTGCCTGCACATCAGTCGTGGTCAATCGTGCGTACATTTCTGGATGCTTGCGTGGTATCACGCAAACCAATGCAAACAACATGACGTACATTGACTGCGTTATTGAGTACAGCGGCAGTAGCACGACAACCAATGGTGCGTTCCACCTTGCTGGTGGTGCAGCTGAGATTATCTCGCCTTACTTTGAAGCCAATGGCAGAAACTTTGTAAGCATTGAAGGCTCACCAGTTATCAGATTGCCTTATGGATGGACATCTGGCACTGCTGCCAACGTCATTACCTATAGTGCTCTAGCGTTTGATGAACGTGGTGTAACGCTTCAGTATCCTTACAACTTGTATTTGCCAAGAATCAATGCAGACATTACGTCTAATCGCGACTTGGTGATTGGCGAGAATCTCACTGTGCCTGTGGCTGGCGGTAGCGTCATCTTTGGCAACGAGACAATGGACTCGGATAATGGGTTTCTTACCAGTGGTTCATTTACAACCGTATATACAATCCCAGCATCTGAAAGCACAGGGTCAGCGGCTAACTCTAAAGCACTGTATGAATATACATGTTATGCAGGTGCAGCCGATTTAAGCACTGGGTTTGATGCAGGTACTATTATGAATGGTACATTGCGTAGCTACTCTGGCTCAACCCCTGCTTGGTTGCGTCTAGTTGGTGGCAGTCTGTCAACAGTGGTAATTACTGGCGTTGCGGGTCAGTTTAGTTGCACATCTACGTTGTTAACTGTTGGCATGGCTGTAACAATTTCTGGCACTTATGGTGGTACAGGTTCTATCACAGGCTACACTGATCCTAAAACCTATTACATCATTACCACAAACGGCACGACAACATTCACGTTGTCTAGTACTTACAATACAGGTACGTTGTCTACAGTTGCAATAACTGGAACTGCTGGACAATTTAGCTGTACTGCTGCAACATTGACTGTTGGTGCAACTGTAACTATCTCAGGAACTTATGGTGGCACTGGAACAATTTCAGGTTATAGCAATCCAACAACGTATCACATCATTGCTACAAATGGAAGCACAACGTTTACCTTGTCTGCAATAGCTGGTGGATCACCTATAACCACAACAGCAGGAACCCCTACAGGTTTAACTTATACATTAGGTAACGTAGCCCTAACAACTACAGCTGGTACGCCTACAGGTTTAACCTATACCATTCCTAGTTATGTTCAAATGAACGTTACTAGTACAACTTATGGTTTGACGTATAAAATTATTATGCGTAGAGTTTATCCAGGCGTTGCTGTTTAACTCGTACTAAGTAAATCATGGATACACAATACTTTATTAACACAGCTTTGGGGCTAGGCTTTAGTGTTTTAGGTTGGTTTGCTAGAGAATTGTGGTCTGTTGTTAAAGAACTTAAAGCTGATTTATCTAAGTTGCGTGAAGATTTACCTAAGTCTTACGTAACTAAAAACGACTACCGAGATGATCTTAATGAAATAAAGAATATGCTTGGTAAGATTTTTGATAAATTAGATAACAAACAGGACAAGTAATTGTTATTAGGAACACATTATGGCAAGTACATATTTTATTGATAACACTACTCCTATTGTTTCTGCTTGGCTTAACGATGTAAACAATTACGTTTATCAGGGTAAGCAGCGTGGTACAGTTGTAGCCACATCAGGTCAAACTTTGTTTGTAGTTCCTTTTACTTACACTATGGGAGCTAACACTCTTGATGTATTTATTAATGGCGTAAGACAAATACTTAACAATAGTTATTTTGAAAACACAACTACATCTGTTGTGTTTAATACTCCTGTTCCTGTCACTGCTATAGTTGAATTTATAGGGTAAAAATATGGAACAAATTATTGCCCTATTGTTTTTAGATCGTACTCTTGCACATTTAGAACATCTTCGCACTAAAAGCTTTGCTCAACACATGGCTTTAGGAACTTTTTACGATGAGATTGTTGACTTAGCTGACAAACTTGCTGAAGCCTATCAAGGTTATGACGAAGTAATGCAAAACATTCCTTTGCTTAGCCACAATGGTAAAGGTAAGATTGAAGACATCCTAGGACAGCATGTCTTAGAAATTGAAAAATTACGCAAATGTTGTGACCTTACTGCAATTCAGAACATCATTGATGAAGTTATTGCGTTGTACTTGTCTACTATTTACAAACTGCGTAACCTGAGTTAAGTACTATGTCTTACAAACCTAGGTGGGATAACGGAGGTTGGAAGGTTATCTGCGATGTTTGTGGTCGTCTATTTAAAGAGTACGGCTTAAAAAAACGTTGGGACGGACTTATGGTTTGTTCTGGCGATTGGGAACCTAGGCAACCTCAAGACTTTGTACGAGGTGTAGCAGACAAACAAGCACCCCCCTGGGCTAGACCAGAAGCTTCAGACGAGTTTGTATTTGTTTGTACTCCCATTACTTCCCAAGGTTTAGCTGACTATGGGCAAGCAGATTGTGCTAGAGCAGACACAGATAATGGATATCGTCCTGTGTGTACTATGGAAGGTTCTATAGCCGTGCCTCCTACAGCTATTGCAGGTTGCGCTGTAGCGGGTAAACTATACCCTGGATTAAACGACTTTTTGACTGGTGGATAATCATGAGTTCTACGTACACAGTTACACGAGATCAAATTATTACCCTAGCTTTACGTAAACTAGGTGTTCTTGAGATTGGTGCTACTCCTGATGCAGACACTATAGCTAATGCTTCTATGTCTTTTAATCTGTTAATTAAACAGATGAGCACAGATGGACTTAAGCTTTGGAAAATATCTGAACTTATCATCCCTCTTGTTAACAACCAAACTTCGTACATTCTTGGTGGCTCTACATCTGTATTGATGTACGACTCTCTTAATCCTACTGTAGCTATTACAGATAGGCCGTTAAAAGTTATTCAGGGGTTCTATCGTAACTCTCAAAGCTCACCACCAATTGACGTACCTGTGATGGTCATCTCTAAACAAGAGTACAACATCTTGGGTTCTAAGCAATCTACTGGTGTTGCTAATACTATCTTTTACGATCCACGCCAGTTAAATGGTATGTTATATGTGTACTTAACACCTAACCTTTACACACAAACTAACCTACAACTACACCTTATTGCCCAGTTGCCACTAGATGATTTAACTACTGCTTTAGGTGTTCCAAACTTTCCAAATGAATGGATGAACTGTTTGGTGTGGAATCTTGCAGATCAATTGTCTATGGAATATGGCGTACCTATGAACGCTAGACAAGAAATTGCTCTACGAGCCGCTGCTTATAAAACCCAGTTAGTTGATTGGGATGTTGAGGCTTCTAGTACATTCTTCTCTCCTGACTATCGTTCTATAAGCAACAACTCTTACGGGCGTTAAACATGGCTGTAGAACGTATTCCATTAACGCAACCTATTGAGTCCCGTAATGGGACTTTTAATAAAGACTCGTATTCTTCTAACTGTTTCTTTGAAACCAGGGATATTAAACGAGAGTTTATTAAACGTCCAGGTCTTGTAGTTGGTACACAAATTACACCTGTTACACCTCCTGCTTACTTAGATAGTCAGGGGCTAAATGCTTTTAACAACAAGTTAATTGCTGTTATTAATAACGTTGTATATCAAATAAATCCTACTGGATATGTAGTTACAACTATAGGCTCAACTTCTGTGTCTACTAGTCAGAGCTATTTTGTAAACACTTTTCTAGACAATTACATGTTCTTCCACAACAAGTTGAACTTATATTTGTACAGTAAAACTGGAGTATTTAGTACTGTAACTACAGATAAAATTAATGCTATCACTGTTACTGAAGGTGGAACCAACTACAGCCAAGGGATTACCCTATCTTTTTCTGCTGGTGGTTGTGCTGCCACTGCTAATGTAGACCCTACTACTGGGATTATCCTCAGTGCTACAATTACCAACCAAGGTGCAGGACTATCTGCTGTGCCTACCATCACAATTAATTTACCTGCTAATCAAACACCAACTGGTACTGACATAGCAAGTAGTTACGTAGACTTTACTGTAAATAGTGCTACGGGTTTATACGTAGGCATGACAGTTATAGGAACTGGTGTTGCTACTGGCTCTAAAGTTACAGCTATTGCTGGTACTCAAATAACCTTAGATACTCCTAAAACAGACCCCGTATCAGGCACTATTACTTTTACAGATGAGGGTTCAGGTGGTGCTCTAACAGCCACATTAAACTTTGTGCCTACTGCACCTTATGTGTCTGGAGTTGTGTTTTTAGATAACTACGTATTTGTTGGTACTAGTAACAACAGGATTTATAACTCTGACTTAGGTGATCCAACTACTTGGAATGCTTTAAACTTCCTAAGCTTTGAACAAACTTCAGACACTTTAGTAGCTATAACTAAGCACTTAAATTATCTTGTAGCTTTTGGAGCTGTAAGTACTCAACTTTTCTATGATGTAGCTAATCCTGTTGGTTCACCTTTGGGACTAGCTGGAAGCTATACCTCTGAAATTGGTTGTGCCAGTGGTGACTCTGTTGTTTCTACTAATAATACTGTTCTTTGGGTAGGTACTAGTAAAACTTTTGGTAAGTCTGTGTATATGATGGATGGTACAGCCCCTGTACGTATCTCTTCTGCTAACATAGATCGACACATTGAAGCTGATGGTTTAGGCGATATAACTGCATACTGCTACACAGTCAATGGTCACACACTGTATATCCTCACACTACATACTACCCGCCAAACTTTGGTCTACGACCTTAATGAGAAGATGTGGTACACATGGACTCAGTACTCTTTGCAAAGTAGTAACCAACCTAACCCAGGTACGTACCAAGAGTCTTACTTTAGACCTACCTACTACACCCAATTAAATGGTGTCCCATACGTCTTAGATGACGATACAGCCACTTTATATTACTTGGATGTCAATACATACCAAGATGCTGGTCAACCCATTTACTGCCGCACTGTTACGGACATCTCAGACAACGGAAGTACTAAACGTAAGTTCTTTGGTAGGTTAGAAATTATTGGAGATAAAGTAGCTGGAACTATGCAGATACGTCACTCTGGTAATGACTACAACACTTGGTCTGACTATAGGTCTGTAGACCTTAATGCTCCTCGTGCTCAAGTGTATTTAAGTGGTGCTGACAGACGTAGAGCTTGGGAGTTCTTGTGTACCAGTAATGTTCCTCTTCGTCTTGACAGTGCTGAAGTTGACTTCAGAATTGGTGAGATGGATCAAGAACAAGAAGTTGGTGGTGGAAGGTATCGTAGATGACTGAAATAGTTACTAGTAACGATGCCAATAAAGTACAGTTTAGAGAGAACATTATTAATGTTCAAGAGGGACTGTTAAAAATGATTGCTGAAGGTGTAGCTAAAGATACCTTACCTGATTGCAAGCTAACTCATTACTACGCTCCTATTGATAATAACTATGGTTGTGGTATTTATGCCCGACAAATGTTTATTCCCAAAGGAACTCTAATAATAGGTAAAATCCATAGACATCAACACTTAAACTTTATCATGCAAGGTAGAGTGTCTGTGTCAACAGAGTTTGGACCAAAATATTTTGAGGCTCCATGTATCTTTGTTTCTGAGGTAGGTCTTAAACGTGCTGTTATTGCAGAGGAAGATACCATCTGGGTAACAGTGCATCTCACTAAACATTTAGGTGAAGAAAACCTAGCTAAGATGGAAGAAGAAGTAATAGCTCCATCTTATAAAGAACTGGGTCTAATTGACTCAACCAAAGACTTGATTACGGAGAAATAAAATGACTTTTGGTTTAACTGCTGTACAAGCCATCTCAATAGCTGGTGGTATTAACTCCCTTACTCAAGGTGGTGTTAGTAAGATGCTTGGTTTTGACGGAGCACCTAGTGGTGCTGAAGCACAACGTATGGCTGATCCTTTTATGGATTACAGAGCTAACTTAGGTGCTATGTATTCTGGTGCATTACAACCAGGAGCAAGCACTAATATTGAATCTATGCCAGGGTTCTCTCAGTATCAAACTGGAGTTATAGACCCTGCTATGGAAGCAACACAACGTACTGCTGCTAAGTCAGGTATGTTGTACTCTGGTAATGAGATGCAAGCTTTACAACAGACTGGTCAGAAAGGCTACTATGGCTTTATGACTGATTACCTCAATCGTCTTGCTCAAGGTTCTGGTGCTGTTAATAATCCTGCTCAAGCTGCAGGTATGGGTTTAAATCAAATGGGACTGAATCAACAAGGCTTTATGCAAGGCATGGGTGCTGCAGGTCAAATAGCTGGTCAATTTGCTGGTAGTGGTAGTACTACTTATAGTGGCGATCCTTTACAAGGCAACGTGTCTAGATACGGAAGTGGTTTAGAAGGCTATGCAAATACTCAAGCAGACATTTACGGGTAAGGATTAAATCATGGCATTCTTAATGACAGACATGGTTGCTGGCAGTAATGCTGCTCGTACCCTACAACAAAATGCATATGGTGCTCAATATGATGAGGCCAATATAGCTGCGGCTGCAGAACAAAACCAACTTAAGTTGCAACAGGATCGTATTAAAACGATGTACGCTCCTGAAGAAACTAAGCTTAAATTAGAACAAGATCAACTTAGTAATGAAAAAACTAAACTTGCTAATCTTGTTACTGATACTAACTTTAAAGCCAGTGAATCTTCTAAAGCAAAACTAAGAACATTAGCTGAAACACCAGAGTTTAAAGCTGCGACTGATGCTGAAAAACTACGTCTATCTGCTGCTATTCAATTTCAAAATGCTGATGTAGAAAATGGTGTTAAGACTTTAACTGCTGCTGAGTTGTACGACACTAGAGAGTTGGCTAATAAACAAAAAACATTAGACCAAACAGCTCAACAAATTGGTAATGCTTATGGCGTTATTGCTGCTGTTCCTGATGATAAAGTAAATGAGTTTGTAGATCAGCTACCTGCAGAAAGTAAAAAAGCTCTTATTGGTCAAGTTGGTGAAGCTAACTGGAATAGGATGACTGGTGCTGAAAAGAAAGAAGCTACTAAGAATCTTATGCTAAACGCTAAAGGTCAGCTGGCTACCCAACTTAAACAAATTGAAGCTGAAAAACAAATTCTTATTAATGAGTCTCGTGAACGTATAGCCCGTATTCGTGAAGATGGTAGGCTTAACGTTAAACTAGCTGGTGGTGGTACTGATCGTGAGATGCGTGATTGGAACCTGTACAACAAAGCTGTTGAAGGTATTGATAGGTCTGGTAAAAAGACTTTAGATAAATTAACTGAAGCTGTTGATGCGGCTGATCTTGCACAAGAAAAAAGTAAAATAGGAATCTTGTTTAATAGTTCTCAACCTAGTGAACAAACTGCATTAGCCTATAAAAAAGCTGTTGAAGCTCGTGATAACTTTCAACGTAATCAAATTAAAAAACAACTTGATGTGACTAGAACTGCTCCTAACTTTCCAGGTAAGGCTGCTATTATTGAAAACATGACTAGAGAACTAGAGTTGTATGGTCCTGATCCTAAAACACCAAAGGAAGAGAAGCCAGAAGCTAGTAAACCTGCTGCTCCAGCAGTAGCTCCTGCTAAACCTAGTGTTCCTAATAACAAACCTCCTGCTAAATTAACTCAAGAACAAAACAATGCCGCCATTACTAAAGCTAACGAAGCTATTAAGAATGGTGCTGATCCTGAAAAAGTTAGAGCTAGACTAAAAGAAGCTGGTGTTTCATTCAAGGAGTAATGTATGGCTAACGACATCTCTTTTGATGATTTGGTTCCAAGTAAACAAGTAAATAAGTCAGTTCCTTCTACGGGAGTTGATATTTCTTTTGATGATTTAGTACCTAAAGAACCACAAGCTAAACCTTCAACTACCCGTCTTATCGAAGGTAAAGGTGGTGCTGCTTTTGGTGTATACCCTAAAGCTGGTTTAGATCAAGACCCAACTAGTAGGATTGCTACAAACATTGGTCGCACTGCAACTGAGTCCGTTATTCCCACTGGTGCTGGTTTAGCTGGCTTTGGTGGTGGTATGGCTGCTTCTATGCCTGTAGCTGCTGCTGTTGCTCCTCTTACTGGTCCTTTTGCTCCTGTTGTTGCAGGTGCTATCCAACTTGCTGGTGGTTTTGGTGGAGCGTTAGTTGCATCAGGTGCTGCTAAAAAAATTCAAGACATGATGCACGAAGCATTTGCTCCTGAAGACTTTGCTAAACGACAAGAAGAAAAGAAACGATATCCTGGAGCTACGTTTGTAACTGAGTTAGGTGTAGGTATGGCAGGTATGTCTCCTAAGACTGCTGTTACTGCTCTATCACCTACTGCAGGTAAATTTACAAAACTTGCTTCTACAGATGTAGGTCAACGTTTAATCTCTGGTGGCATACAAGGTGGCATTGAAGCAGGTACTGAATTAGCTACTGAAGGAGAAATTACTCCTTGGAAAGTAGGTGCGTCTACTGCTGCAGGTATGGCTATGCCTGGCTTTAACGTAGCAGGTAGGATTCCTTTTGCTTTAGGTACTAAGGTTGGTGAGAAGATTGGTGCAAAGATTTCTACTATTCTTCCAGGTAGTGCGGATACAACAATTAAAACAACTACTGATCCATTGCCTCCTAAGCCACCTGAAGGTGCTACTCCAGAGGAAAGAGCTGTATACATTCAAAAGCTTGAAGCTATCAAAGCAGAGCGTGATGCTAAAGCTCCGTTAACTGAAACTGCTATTAGGAACAAAGAGACTGGTGCTATTGAACGCATGGGTCCTAAACATGATGAGCAACGTAAGCTTGAGACTGCTGATACACATGACCAAGGTTTTGTAGATGAACGTGGTAACTTCTTGACTCGTCAGGAAGCTATTGATCGTGCTAAAAACACCGAACAACTTCCTAAAGACTACATGCCAGATGCTCCTGAAGTAGGTTTGCGTAGTGAAGACTTGCGTAAAGCAGGTGATGAACGTTTTAAGCTTCCTGTTCAACAGGATGTTAATGCTCCTCCTAAAGAAGTTATCACAGAGAAGCCTACTGAAAACAAAGACTTTTACAGACAAAAACTTGCTTCTCTTGAGCAAGTAAAAGCAGAAATACTTGCTGAAGTTGAATGGGCTAAATCTAATAATGACGCAGAATATCAAGCTAGGATGGAAGAAAACCTAGCTGGTGTTCTTACTGAAATGCGTAAACAACAAAGTTTGCTTGATGTTGCAGACATGGCTAGAAGTGATATTAAAAAAGCCATAGAAAACAACGAATACAAACGTGTTGAATTAGAACTAGAAGCAGAGAGAGCTGCATCTATAGGTAACGAGTTACGTGTTACTCGTATCAACGAACAGATTAAACAGTTGGAAACAGAACACGCTCAACTATATGA
>Ga0209550_10006917_pt1 | contig 10527 bp, 9 predicted proteins | sample LauGreSuBDMM15SN_2_FD_187567 | JGI IMG/M metagenome (GOLD analysis project Ga0209550, IMG submission 187567) | Freshwater lake microbial communities from Lake Michigan, USA - Su13.BD.MM15.SN (SPAdes) (version 5) | ecosystem: Environmental > Aquatic > Freshwater > Lake | place: Lake Michigan, USA... | reverse complement strand
TTTTTATTACGTACATATTATAACCGTTATTACATCTAGAATGTCGCTATCAAAAACAACCTCATCTAACAGCATGACTTCAGACGAAACCCTCGCATTACAATACCAAAAGAAAACCGACAAACAACATATTTTGGACAATCCTGATACATATATTGGTTCAGTCGAAAATGTAGATGCTGATATGTGGGTGTTCGATGATGCTTCTCAAAAAATCGCTCTAAAAACCATCGAATATATTCCTGGTTTATATAAATTATTTGATGAAGGCATTGTGAATTGCCGAGATCACGTCATCCGTATGATTCAATCTACGATGTTGGAAAAAAAATTCGTCACTCATATTGATATTGATATTACGGAAGACGGAACCATTACTCTAACCAATGACGGCAACGGCATTGATATTGCGAAACATCCTGAATACGATGTCTGGATTCCAGAAATGATTTTCGGCCATCTTCGCACTTCTACCAATTACAACAAAGACGAAAAAAAAATAGTCGGCGGTAAAAATGGTTTTGGATTCAAATTAGTGTTGATTTGGTCGGAATATGGTAGGGTTGAAACAGTGGACCACGTTCGTGGTTTAAAATATGTTCAAGAATTTCGTAAAAATCTCGATGAAATTTGCCCTCCTACTATTACAAAATCCTCTGTAAAACCCTATACGAAAGTCTCGTTTAAGCCTGATTATAGACGTCTTGGAATTCAAGGGCTAACTTCCGATATGTTATCCCTCTTGAAAAAGCGTATCTACGATATCGGCGCCATTACTGACCATTCTATCAAAAAAATCAAAATCAATTATAATGACGCGCTCATTCCTGTGAAAAATTTCCAACAATATATTGACTTATATATCGGTAATAAAGACGAAAGCAAACGTGTATATGAAATGCCGGATGAACGTTGGGAATATGCAGTCGCACTCTCTCCTACCCACGAATTTATACAAGTATCGTTTGTAAATGGTATATGTACTTTCAAAGGTGGTAAACACGTTGAATATATTACTGGTCAAATTACGCGTAAATTATGCGATTATATTGAAAAGAAGAAAAAGGTCAAGGTAAACGCAAATGCGATTAAAGAACAATTGATATTATTCTTACGGTGTGATGTAGAAAATCCATCCTTTGATAGTCAAACCAAAGATTTCATGAATACACCTTCTGCCAAGTTCGGTTCATCTTGTTCCGTATCCGATAGTTTTATTGAAAAAGTAGCCAAGATGGGTGTGATGGATTTAGCTTGTTCCTTAACGGAAGCCAAAGAAAATAAATTGGCGAAAAAGACCGATGGTTCAAAGACGAAAAATATCCGTGGAATTGCGAATTTCATAGACGCCAATTTAAGTGGAACGGTTCAATCGAAAGACTGTATTCTCATTTTATGTGAGGGATTAAGTGCTATGTCGGGTATTGTATCCGGTTTATCGAGTGAAGACCGCAATACCATTGGTATCTATCCATTGAAGGGAAAACTACTGAATGTCCGTGGCGAACAAGTGAAGAAAATCGCGGAAAATAAAGAAATCACGGATATTAAAAAGATATTGGGATTAGAAACGGGTCGCGAATATTCCACCATTCAAGATGTTCATCAACATTTACGATATGGTAAAATTATGTATATGACTGACCAGGATTTAGATGGTAGCCACATCAAAGGTTTATGTATCAATTTATTTCATAGCGAATGGGCATCCCTAGTGAAAATACCGGGCTTCTTATCTTTCATGAATACTCCTATTCTTCGCGCGAAAAAGAGTTCCCAAACATTGCTCTTTTACAACGACGGCGAATATGAAACGTGGAAACAAAGTCTCGGACCACAAGGAACCCACGGATGGACCATCAAATATTTTAAGGGATTAGGAACATCTACGTCAGCCGAATTCAAAGAATACTTTGCGAACAAGAAAATCGTGGATTTCGTATATATTGACCAAACGAGTGATGATACGATTGATAAAATATTCAATAAAAAACGTGCGGATGACCGTAAGGAATGGTTAGAAAATTATAACAAGAACGCGTATCTAGATACATCCAAGAAACACGTATCGTATCAAGAATTTATCAATAACGAAATGATTCATTTCAGTACCTATGATTGCGCTCGTTCGATTCCAAATATGGTAGACGGTCTAAAAATATCACTTCGCAAAATCCTGTATTCCGCATTCAAGAGAAAATTAACGAGTGAAATCAAAGTCGCTCAATTCTCTGGTTATGTTTCTGAACACAGTGCGTATCACCACGGTGAAGCGAGTTTGAACGGCGCGATTGTAAATATGGCGCAAAATTTCGTCGGTTCAAACAATATCAATCTATTGAATCCAAACGGTCAATTTGGAACACGATTACAAGGTGGTGATGATAGTGCTTCGGAAAGATATATATTCACTATGTTGAATTCGCTAACCCGTTATATATTCCCCGAAGCGGATGACGCCGTATTGAGTTATATTAATGATGATGGAACAATCGTTGAGCCCGAATTTTATACGCCGATTATTCCATTCGCACTCATCAATGGTATTTCAGGCATCGGCACTGGTTTCTCGTGTAATATCGCGCCTTACAATCCAAAACAAATCATCGGTTATTTACGCAATAAATTATTGGGTCAATCCAATGAAGGTAGTGAATTCGTTCCTTATTATGAAGGGTTCAAAGGAAGTATTCGCAAATTAGCCGACCAAAAATATTTAATCAAGGGATTGTATGAAAAAATCGGCGACGATAAAATTCGCATCACTGAACTACCCGTTGGAACGTGGACAATGCCTTATACTACTTTCTTAGAAACATTGATGGATGGAAATACACTAGATAAAGCCGGTAAGAAAATTCCGCCTAGTATCAAAGACTTCACCTCGATTTCTACTGAAGTTGCGGTTGATTTCACCGTTATCTTTCCAAAAGGTAAAATACAAGAATTAGAAGCATCCGTAGATGCGAACGGATGTAATGGCGTGGAAAAATTATTGAAATTATTTACAACCATCAGTACCACGAATATGCATATGTTCAATTCCGAATTCAAATTACATAAATATTCTACGATTGAAGAAATTATTGATGATTTCTATGGTGTTCGTTTGGGTGTCTATCAAAAGCGAAAAGCATATTTGGTAGAGGATATGGAAAAAAAATTAATACGATTATCCAATCGAGCAAGATATATTCAAGAGACATTGAACGGCACCATTGATTTACGACGTAAAACCGCCGAACAAGTATCTACCTTATTGACTGGAATGAAATTCGCACTTATCGATGGTGATTACAAATATTTGATTAAAATGCCGATGGATTCGGTGACCCAAGAAAATGTCGCCAATATTATGAAAGAAAAAGAAAATACGGAAGCCGAATTAGCGTTATTGAAATCCACTACCTTAGAAAAAATGTGGATTCATGAATTAGATGTATTGAATACTGAATATGATAAATATAAATTATACCGCGAGCAAATCCAACAAGGAAGCGGAACCGAAAAACCAAAAAAAACGATTAAAAGTAAGAAGTAGAGAAATTTCACAAAATTGAATTACTTTTTGATATTCTTGATAAAACAACACAAAAACAAACCAATATAATAAATAAACTGAACAAACATGTTATCAACCAACCATTCTATTGATATTGGATTTTCCAATTCCTTCGTCAATCGTATGAATCATTCTACGATTATTCCTTTGTATTTTACACAGGAACAACACTCACAACAATCTCTGTATAAGCCAATCGCCGAAGAATATGTTGATTTATTGGATATTGTCGAACGCGGACATTTAACCGATTCTGTTCGAGAGAAATTATTATCCCCTATAAAAAAACAGGGATTCTTTCATTCCATTATTGCGGTCATCAAGGAGTTGATCGAAGAGGATGATTAGACACGAACTTATCTATTTCCATCGAATAGAATTCAATATAAACCAAAAAAAGAAAATAAAAATATAAAAATAGTATAATGATGAGAAACATTATACTATTTTTTACTGCCGTTATTTATTTACCCTTCATTCAAACTTTTTTTTTAAACTTCAAATTCGGCAAAAAAGTAAATATTAAAGAACGAGAATACAAAGAACAACTAACCTATCGATTGCCTCCTCATAAACAACAAATCATTAATAAAATCAATGGGTTTTATGGACTCATTGGCCCGGACGTAAATATGACCACTGTAAATAATTTATTTGACCTTTTTATTGGCGATGGAAATATTCAAGGCGCATTTTTCGAAAATGGAAATATTACTCTCATCAAGCATTTTGTTCGAACGGATAAATTGAAATACGAAGAAGAGAACGGCAAAATCCCCAACAATAATTTCGTGAAATTTGTTTTTTCAGTATTCAATACTGTAAAATTATTACCGGATATGATGGGTTTAGCCAATACGGCGTTATTAAATATTCATAATCAAATATATGCCCTCTATGAACGAGACCAACCCTATTTATTAAATATAAATTTCGAGAACAAGGAGATTACCACCGTTGAAAAACGATTCATCCAGAATATTCAACATATATCAGGGCATACCAAATACATCAATAACACCGTGGAAACCATTGATTACGATGTTCTCACCAATAGAGTCATGTATTATCAATTAAATGACGATTTTAAAACTCTCTTTCGTCGTAATATGAATACAAAATATATGCCGATTGTTCATGATTTTTGGAGCACCCATGATAAAATTGTCTTTATCGATTCGCCTTTAACGATGGATATGGAGAACTTTTTTAAAAAGAGTATTCCTGTATTATTAAACAAAAAACAACGAACATTCATTCATGTATTCGACAAAAAAACGAATATAATAGAAACTTATTCTACCAATGATAGTTTTTATATGTTTCATTTCGCCGATTTATTAGAAACCCCTGAATCGATTCATATCTATGGTTCTCTTTATGATGAATTAGATTTTTCCAGTTTAAATATCAAAGGTAATTATCGCGAAATTATTTTGTGTAAAACAAATAAAACGGTTTCTATAAAAAGAATCAGAGAACTTGAAAAATTTGATTTAGATTTTCCAATCAAATTCGACGATAAAATCGTTTTTCGTAATATACATAATAAAACCATCAATGGATTTGTCGTATTTCATAAAATGAAAATAATCAAGGAAATCATTTTCAAAAATCTTTGTATATGTGGAGAACCCGCGTTATTGTTGATAGAAAAACAACCCTATATTGTCGCATTTGCTTATTCTAAAAAACGAAATTGTATTTTATTCGTGAATTTACATAATTATCAACAAATTATTATTGATGTTCCAGTTCAATTGAACATCGGGTTCCATTCGTTATTTATTCAAAAAAATTGAAAATCTATATAATATAGTATAGAATTATATAGATAATATGGAAAATATAGAAAATAGTTTAGAAATCGGAATCATTATTACAGTCATCTTGTATAGTATCGTTGTGATATATACAGCACTTCATTCGCACTGTGTTGATGAGAATGATATACATGATGAAATTGATAAATTATAAGAGTGGACGTTAACAATTATTGTAATTACTTACTCCATCCCATATAATATTGTATTTATTACTCCAATCCTTTTGTTGACATAATGAAGATTTGCCCATAGATGACCAACCTACTACTGAAAAATCAACGCGGGGATTTGTAATCACCGTATTTCCGACGATTGTATTTGCTGAAACAAACCCATATGTTGTATTTGCTGATAAATTAATTGTTCCCGTTGTACTATCGTAGATTGTTCCAATATTGGTTTTACCATTGGCTGGTACAATACAATAACTTCCATCACTTACCCAATAATCAGGACAGGTGTTTGCTACCGGTGGAAATTGAACACTACTATCTTTTTTAAAATTTAATTGAATACCAATATAAGTTAATATAATTATTAATAATACGACAGCGATTAATATAACAATTGTATAAAAGTCCATTATAATATTATACTATATTTTTTATTTATCGAATTATTTCCCCCGAATTCCTAAATAACTCGATTTTTATTTCTTCTATAAGTTTATAAGAGTAATATGTCCATTCAATCAAGTTTCATTGATAGTGTGAATAATATATTAAATTTAGAAAGATATAATGGTAGAGTGAATATAGCCGAACCTCCTTCCCCTGATATTCGATTTCAAATGCAAGAAAAAATCGCTATTAAAAACAAAGCGACTGAATATCGCGAAGCTTTAGGTGGTATTTGGGAGTCGAATCTTTTAGCACAAGTTTATTTTTGTGCTGGGAATATTCAAATTATTCAAAACGGATTACGTGCAGGTGTATATAAAATGTCCAACGGCGATTTTGTCATCCCTGAACAAAACCTCGATAATTTGAAAATCATTATGCGCAGTATCTATTTACAATATGCTGAACACAATGAGAACAATATCACTCAACAAGTTGCCCGATTGAATAAATTGGTATTGGATTACGCAATTCCAAATGTATATAATGAAGCAATGGCTTATATGAAATATACACAAGACCAAAGCACATTGGTTTTACCATTCGAATTGCCAAGACATCACGACCGTGATTATAAACAATTAGAATTAAAAAATTTCTTATAAACGCACATTCAATAACAATTTACCGCGAATAAATTGTTATTCTTTTGTAATTTTAGGTTTTACCTCCAACTTTGTTAGCGCATATTGACCACATGGACCACAATGGTCTTCGTTAGACAAATCGATTTTATAATTTGTTTTTTTATTACAATCTTCTATATTCCATCTGCCTACCGGTTTGGGTAAATCCTTGGGAATGAATTTTTTCCAAATAGCTTTTAGTATTTTCATATATATATATAACAACGTTAAATATCTTTAAGTTTTTTATTTTATTATAATTTGAAATGAATCACGCGGGGTTGTTCTCCAAATGTATAATCCAATTTTGATAATGCGACATCGTGTTTAAATAAATAAAACACATTATCCAGTTTTTTGCTTGATTCCTCCTCACCATTTTCGTCTATATCTATCAAGTATTCTACATCAATCGTCATTTCCATATGTTCACTCATTAATAAACGCAAATTCTTCGTTTCAGGCAATAAATCCTTCACTTGTATTTCTACCGCACTTTTTAAAATATCGCGGTCATCGGTCTTTTCATATTCTTCTAACAATGTTTTAATATTTTCTATGTATTCGAAAATAATCTCCCGTTTCTTTTGTATCAATTCTTTCTTTTGTGGATTATTGAAGTTCTCGTTGTCTTTATCAAACAAATCTTTCATTCCCGCACTTAACATAGTATAATCCTCCAATTCTTTTTTGAATTTTTTGATGGATTTGCCTTCATCTACATAATTGAACAACGTATCTAATTTTTGACGAATAATTGTATCTTTTGATTCTTCTTGAAACTCCTTGTATTCATATAATTTTGTTTGAACCCAATCAAAACTTCCCGCATATAATTCTATATTCAATTTACAAGGGTCTTTGGTATCTCCACACATCGCAATATATGCATTGTCTTTTTTTGTAAAAATCGTTCCCGCTGCTCGCTTACATTTGATACAACTTGGTTTCAACATACTTATTTTTTTTCTAGCGATTTTGATATTATTACCACTTTTTTTATATAACTCTTTTTTCTGTTGATATATTTTCGTTTCATAATTGAATTTCAATTTGAAATATTTATGTAAACTTTCTTGATAACTTAATTGCTGTTCAATATCCTCTTCTTCTTCTACTTTTTCATTCGGTATGATAGGTGAATTACGAAATTCAATTGATGGGTTGTTTTCATAGATAAAATCTACCAATTCTTCTGGTAAATTCTCAATGACTGTTATCTTATTATTTGAAATATTGAGAACCTTGAGTACAGATAACCCTTGTAAATCCAAATGAGTGAAATGGTTGTATGAACAATTCAATTCCACGATTTCTTTCGGCAAGTTCTCTATTTCACCGATTTGATTATGTGATACGTTCAAATGTGTTAGTTTTTTTAATTCGACTAAATCAATCGTCGATAAATAATTTTCGGTTATTTCTAAATGGACAAGAGAACTTGGTAGTTTTGGTCTCGTAAATAATAAATTCTTTTTACATACAAATTTGGTAATTCCCGGTGGAATATTTGATATATTTGTTATCTCTCCCTCGTTTAATATGATTGTATCAATACTTTTAAAATCTTCTTCGTTTAAGAGGGATAAATTAAGATCGCCGTGTAAAGGTTCTCGGATTTCTAATGTTTTTTGTATGTGATTCATATTCTCTAAAATATCATTAAACCGTTGTTGAGCGGTATTGTTTTCTTTTATAATCGTTTCTCGTTGTTCCTTTATAATATTCATTTATGTAATATAGGGATAATATATATTAGATAATTACTCATTTTTATAGCTCTCCATTTTTTCTGTAAATAAGCTTTCTATTTTCTTAAGTAATTCTTCTTGATTTTTGGCATCGAACTTACCTAACTCGTTTATTACATGAACAAGTACTACATGTGCGTAATGTTCTGTATTTAACATTTTTATTTTTTCAAGTAAAATATTATATACCATCTCGGTTTGTAATGGTGGAGGTATCATTTTGTCTATACTTTCCTGTCTAAAAGTATCCAGTTGTTCTTTGATAGCATCTGTTAAAGCCTCTTTCTGATCGTGAGTAAAATCTCCTCCATATTGCTTTTTATTTGTTCTTCGCTTTGTTTTTTTATATAATCCTCTTTTTGTTTTTCTAGACTTTCTAGATTTTCTAAATACTTTTACCATTATATATAATATATATATTATAATTGAATAAAAAATTGAATTACTTTTTTGTGAATTATATAAATGATACTCAACAAAAACAACAAAGCAAAACCAAAACCAAAACAACCAGCAACTAAGAATGAATACCATCAACAGTATTCGTATGTATATTCCTCGTATGTTAGGAACTACTACTCGTAGAGATGTCGTGAATACATTCAATCAAATGAATATCGGTAATGTATTCTACATCGATATGCATAAACGTGTCAATGAAAATCGCAATGCGTATTATTTCGCGTTCTTAATCGTGAACTTGTATGATACACCTGAATCCAAAAAGATTGAAAATGTATTAAACAATACGGGTATTACTCGTTTATATTACAATGAAGAAAATGAGAAATATTGGGAACTCAAAAAACATATTGATGTGAAAGAACGTTCGAGAACTCCTTCGCCTACATCCATTGCGAAAGCTCATTATTTTGATAATGTAGATAACAATGAATGGAATAACAAGAGTAAATCACCATTGTATCCTACACAATTTACAAATTCCGACAAGAGAGATTTAGAAGAAGAATGTCAGCAATTAATGAATGAAGTATTCTCTTTCACTCATTACAATCCAATTGATTTATCTCCTCCTAAAAATCACCCTTCCTATCCATTGTATTCATTATTTTAGACCACATTGAATAAAACCGAAAAAAGAAAAACAAAATAAAAATTTTAAATTAAAAAGGCGCTTCGTGCGCTTTTTTAACGCCCTATGGAATGATCTATTTTCTATGGGTAGTTTATAGATGTCTCGATTAAATATTCATGCGTTTAACATTGAAAAATTAAAAGTAGATTTTGAAAATATTGTATTACTCAAGCAGGAAATCGCGAAAACAAAATCCGTTGTCGCCGATAAATTAAACCAGTTAAAAACGGTGTATAACGATTTACTGAATTCCAATACAAAAAAAATATTCTTATTCTGTTTGGACTCATTTTATTTTCAATATAAATCCTTCGCTATGGAAATGGATAATATTGATAAATTCCGTTCCTTATTGAATAACCGTATGTATTGCGATTATTACAAATTATACACCATTATTATTTCCAGTATTAAAGAGAAAAAAATAGAAATCGCACATGAGGGATTAGAATTGAATTCTTATCCAGTGTACAAAGACTTAGAACCCTTCCAAGAATATAAGCTAGAAGATATCAAAAATATACACGGAAATATACTCTATATATTGAATATCCTATATGAACAATATAGTGTAAAAAACGAAAACATTGATAATTATAACAATAATCATCGGGTTGGGTTCTCCATTTCCAATTTTATAAATACATTACATTATGAAAATAATATTTTGAAAGAACAAACCGCGTTGTATATTAACTATTTGTCTTTTTTCCATATTTCTCAGAAAAAACAGTTGAACCGTTTGTTTAAACGCATCAGTGATTTTTGTAGAGAAGTAGAAGAGAACATTAATATCAATCGCACATTTTCCATTGATGATATTGAAAATGAAGAAAAATTAAACCGTTTTTTCTCTATTGGGGATGATATTGAAATTACCAATATTTTAGAAGACAGTGAGTTTTTAATTGAAAATACGGAGAAATTTATCGGTAAAATAGATGCGGTCATTCAAAACTCAGAACTCTCATTGAATGTATCCTTTTCGAATGAGAACGTAGTCATAGAGCCCACTGAAAATATTTCGGTGGAAATTGATGAGAATG
>Ga0209550_10006914_pt1 | contig 10530 bp, 7 predicted proteins | sample LauGreSuBDMM15SN_2_FD_187567 | JGI IMG/M metagenome (GOLD analysis project Ga0209550, IMG submission 187567) | Freshwater lake microbial communities from Lake Michigan, USA - Su13.BD.MM15.SN (SPAdes) (version 5) | ecosystem: Environmental > Aquatic > Freshwater > Lake | place: Lake Michigan, USA... | reverse complement strand
GGCGGCTTGCTGTATGCCCTGCTGGGCTCGGCGGCCATGCTGGTGGTGTGCTGGCTGGTGACGCTGAAGTTGCCTTTAAAAAGGGACGATGCGGTGGCCCGCTGAGGGCGTTTGCAATGGATGCGGGTGATGGCGCCCGTGGGCTGCCAAAGGCTCAGCCACAATGGCAGCCCGTGAACTCTCCATACCGCCTGTTTCTCAGCATCACCTTGCCCTTGGCGGCGGTCAACCTGCTCAACCAGGCTTCCCGCACCGTGATGGCGCTCATAGGCCCGGTGATGGCGGCCGAGTTTGCTTGGTCGGCCAGCGAGCTCGGCCTGCTGGCCGCCTGCATGTACGCCGCCTACGCCGTGGCCCAGCTGCCGGTCGGGGTGGCGCTGGACATGTTCGGCCCGCGCCGCATTCAGGCCGGCTTGGCCCTGCTGGCTGCTTTAGGCTTTGCGGTCTTTGCCATGTCGCATTCACTGGCAGGGTTCGCCCTGGCACGCATCATCCTTGGGGTGGGCGTGTCGGCCGCGCTGATGGCCATCATCAAAGCCCACAGCCAGTGGTTCGCACCGGCGCAGGTGGCCCACATGACGGGGCTGGCCATGGTGGCCGGATCGCTGGGCAGTGTGCTGACAAGCACCCCGGTGCAGGCCATCTTGCCCAGCTTGGGCTGGCGCAACGTGTTTTGGCTGATGTGTGGCGCCGCCATCGCCACGGCAGTGTGGATCGCCGTGTCTGTGCGCGACAAGCCGGCCACAACCGCCCGCAAAAGCCTGGAGGCGCAGTCAGCGGTGGTGGTCACGATTTTTCGCGCCCCACGGTTTTGGCGCTACGCCCCCGCCGTGGCCATGCTGTCGATTCTCAATTTCACCTACATGGGTTTGTGGATAGGCCCCTGGCTGCGTGATGTAGCGGGGTTCGACGCCCAGGACCGCGCTCAAATTTTGCTGTGGTATTCGCTGGCCATGATGCTGGGCGGCCTGGTCGTGGGCTGGGCCGCCAGCCGTGCACAGGCGCACGGCTGGCCGCCCATTGTGGTGCCTGCCCTGTGCACAGGGGGCCTGGTGATTGCCCAACTCGGGCTGATGCTCCAGCCCCAGAGTTGGGCCGCGGTCACCGCACTGTGGGTGTTGTTTGCGTTTTGCGGCACAGGCGGGCCGGCCGGCTACATTGCCGTCGGTCAGTTGTTTCCGGTGGAGCAAACCGCGCGCGTTTCCACCGCCATCAACACGCTGACCTTGGCGGGCGCCTTCTTGCTGCAATGGGTGATAGGCGCGATGCTTGACCTGTGGCCACGCAACGCCAGTGGCGGCTGGGATGCACAAGGCTATACCGCTGCGCTGGCCTTGTCGGTCATTGTTCAGCTGTGGGTGTCCGCACAGGCTGCGGGTTGGCGCAGCCCATGGCGCCGCAGCGCCTGATGCCCGCGCAGACATCCAGCCCCGCCCTCACCTTTCGCCTCTCACCTCTCAAACTCACCGGCCTTGGCCGCCACAAACTTGGCCCGGGGTCGAATCAGCTGGGGCGACAGGCGCTGCTCCAGCACATGGGCCACCCAGCCGGCCAGGCGGGCGAGCAAAAACAAGGCGGCGGCCGAGCCCGGCGGGCAGTGCAGGGCGTGGCAGGTGGCGATCACGGCCAGCTCGTGGCGGGGGTAGAGAGCGTGGCGCTGCCCCTCGTCCACCAAGGCCAGCGCCTGCGCAGCCGCAGGCGGCAGGCCGGGCCGGCTGCGAAGGCGGGCCAGCAGCCAGGAGGCGCGGGGATCGCCCAAGGGGTAGAGCGGGTGTTCAAAGCCGGGCACCGCATGGCCCGCAGCCACGCGCTGGGCCAGTTGGTTTTGTGCGCTGAGGCCGCCCTCGCCTGCGAGCAACATTTCTATGCGCTGGTAGCGGCGCGTCACCTCGGTGCCCGCGCTGGCCGCCAAGGCTGCCGCCAGGCAGGCATGCAAGGGGCTGGCACTTGATGCGGCAATGCGGGCTGCAAAAGTGCCGGGCGAGAGTTCATGGTCGGCCAGCAGGACCAGGGTGGCGTTGAGCAGCGCCACATCCTCCGCTTGCGCAGGCCGGCCCAGGGCCTGCAGCGCCGCCAGGGCCACCGAGGCCCCGGGGGCAGGACTCACGCAGCGCCCGGCTTTGGAAAGCACCCCCAAACAACCCGCCAAGGTGAGCACCAACTCGCGCGCGGCCTCCAGCGGGTGGCCGTGCATGAGCCGCGCAGCGGCCGAGCCCCGGCCCAGGCCCAGCTGCAGCACGGCCATGGCCAAGACCTCGGCCATTTGCGCTTGGGCCAGGGCGGGCGTGAGCTGGCCCAGCAAAGTGCCCAGGGCGGGAGGCAGCTCAGGCGCGCGCCAGACCACGGGCTCTTCGTGCCACAGCCCGCTCCACAGCAGCTCGGCGGTGTGCTCAAAAGAGGCGCCCTGCTCGGCCAGCTCCAGCGCCAGCCGCCCCCGGTAACTGGGGCCCCTGGGCGTGATCTCGGTGATGCTGGTGGGCACCATGGGGTGGCCCAGGTTGAGCGCTGAAGCGGCCACCGCCGCCTGGCCGCCTTGCACCTGGGCGCGCTGCAGTAGGCGATCTAAATCGGCGCGGGCATACAGGCGCTCGCGCGCGCCGTCGGCTTGGACGCTGCGCACCAAGCCCCGGCTCACATAGGCATACAGGGTTTGTCGCCTGATGTGCAGCAGCGCGGCGGCTTCGGCGGAGTTCAAAAAGTCTTTGGGGCGGCTCGTCATATTGATTGGTCAATCAAGATTGATCAATTCTAGGGATCAACTAGCATTCGTCCCTTGTTTGCACCTTACAAGCTTAGACCCATCCCCGGAGACACTTCATGAAATCCCAAGCCCTGATCAACCGCCGCACCTTGCTGCAAAGCGCAGCCTTGGCTGCCCTGCCTCTGGGCGCAAGCGCCCAGAGCGCCAACTTTCCGCAGCGGCCCGTGCGCATCGTGGTGCCCTACCCGCCAGGCGGCTCCAACGACGTGATCGCCCGCTTGGTGGCGCAAAAGCTGCAGGAGCAGTGGTCGCAGCCGGTGGTGGTGGAAAACAAGCCAGGCGCAGCCGGTAACCTGGGCTCGGCCGAGGTGGTCAAGGCCGCGCCTGATGGCTACACCTTGCTGCTCAACAACATCAACATCACCTCCATGAACCCGGCGCTGATCGAGCGCATGCCTTTTGATGCCAGCAAAGACTTTGCCCACATCTCGCTGCTGGGCACCACCGCTTTGGCCTTGGCCGTGCACCCCAGCGTGCCCGCGCAAAACGTGCAAGAGCTCGTCAAGCTGCTGCGCGAGCGGCCAGGCCGCTTGAGTTACGCCTCCAGCGGCAACGGCAGCCCGCAGCACATGGCCATGGAGATGTTCAAGGCCATGACCAAAACCAGCATCGTGCACATTCCTTACCGGGGCGCGGCGCCCGCCATTTCTGACGTGGTGGGCGGGCAAATTGAGATGACGATTGGCGTGGTCAACCAAGTCATCCCCCATGTGCGTGCTGGCCGCCTGCGTGCGCTGGCCGTGACCAGCCGCAAAAAACTCGCGAGCCTGCCCGAGGTGCCCACGCTGGACGAATCGGCCGCCCCCGGCTACGAGTGCGAAATCTGGCTGGGCCTGTCGGCCCCCGCAGGCACGCCCGCACCCGTGGTGGACGCCATCAACCAGGCCGTGCGCCGCGTCATGGCCTTGCCCGACGTGGCCCAGCGCCTGAACGGCCAAGGCATTGAGGTGCTGACCAGCTCGCCCGAGCAAATGCGCCAGCGCGCGGCCGACGACCTCAAGCGCTGGACCGAAGTCATTCGCACCGCTGGCATCAAGGCCGAATAACACGCTCTCCTGCCCCCTTCAACCCCACGGATTTTTGCCATGACTGCTCCACTGCCGCCGACTGCGCGGCGCGATCACCCCTTGCCCAGCGACCCCAGCGAGGCCTGCTGGGGCAGCGACGCCATTGCCGACATGCTGCGCGCCTTGCGCGTGCCCTATGTGCTGCTCAATCCGGGAGCGAGTTTCAGGGGACTGCACGACAGCTTGGTCAACCATCTGGGCAACGCCGAGCCGCAAATGCTGCTGGTGCTGCACGAAGAGCATGCCGTGGCCATTGCGCACGGTTTTGCCAAGGTCGGCGGCCAGCCGCTGGCGGCCATCTTGCACAGCAACGTGGGCCTGATGCACGGCTCCATGGCGATTTTTGACGCCTGGTGCGACCGCGTGCCCGTGCTGGTGCTGGGCGCCACCGGGCCGGTGGACGCGGCCCGCCGCCGCCCCTGGATTGATTGGCTGCACACAGCGGCCGACCAAGCGGCGCTGGTGCGCTCCTTCATCAAGTGGGACGCCCAGCCCGCCTCTGTGCCTGCCGCCCAAGAGGCCTTGCTGCGCGCCTGGCGCATTGCAGACACCGCACCGCGCGGTCCCACCTATGTGTGCTTTGACGCGGCGCTCCAAGAGGCCAAGCTGGCGCAGCGCCCGGCCTTGCCCGACGTGGCGCGCTATGCGGCCCCCGCCTCGCCAGAGCCTGCCGCGCAGGACCTGGCGCGTGCGCTGGCGTGGCTGCAAGGCGCCCAGTCGCCAGTGATTTTGGCCGGGCGGGTCTCGCGCAGCGAGGCCGGCTGGCAAGCCCGCGTGGCATTGGCCGAGCGCCTGGGCGCGCGCGTCATCACCGACCTCAAGCTGGGTGCGGCCTTTCCCACCCGCCACCCGCTGCACACCGGCCCAGCCGGCATGTTTTTAACGCCCGAGGTGGCCCAGGTGCTGCGCCAAGCCGACGTGGTGCTCAGCCTGGACTGGCTGGACCTGGGCGGCACGCTCAAGCAAGCCTGGGGGCAAGAGGCCGTGGGCAGCCGCATCATTCAAGTCTCGGTGGACCACCACATTCACAACGGCTGGAGCATGGACCACCAAAGCCTGCCGCCGGCCGACTGCTTCATGGCCTGCGAGCCCGAGCCCGCCGTGAACGCCATGCTGGCCGCCTTGGGCGCCAGCTCCATAGAACAGACCTGGCCTGACACAGCCCCCCCAGCCGCGCGCCTGGTGGACCCCGACGCGCCAATGCAGGTGGCCGACGTGGCCGCCTTGGTGCGCGAGGCCACGCAGGACTCGCCAGTGAGCCTGCTGCGCCTGCCCCTGAGCTGGGCCGGCGACTTTTGGGACTTTGCACACCCGCTGGACTTTTTGGGCTACGACGGCGGCGGCGGCATTGGCTCAGGCCCGGGCATGGTGGTGGGCAGCGCGCTGGCCTTGCAAGGCAGCGAGCGGCTGCCGCTGGCCCTCATTGGCGACGGCGACTTTCTCATGGGCGTCACGGCCTTTTGGACGGCGGCCAACGCCCGCATCCCGCTGCTGTGCCTGGTGGCCAACAACCGCTCGTTTTTCAACGACGAGCTGCACCAAGAGCGCGTGGCCCGCGAACGCGGCCGCCCTGTTGAAAACCGCTGGATAGGCCAGCGCATTGACGACCCCGCACCCGACCTCGCCATGATGGCGCGCGCCCAGGGGCTGACTGCCTTTGGCCCGGTGCGCAACGCCACCCAAATGCGCGAGGTTTTGCCGCAAGCCCTGGCCGCTGTGCGGCGCGGTGAATCGGTGGTGGTCGATGTGCTGGTCAAGCCCGGCTACTCGCCGTCCATGGCGCAGGGCATGACGCGCACGCAAGAGGGCTGAGGCTTCCAAGCCAGGCGGCCAAAAAAGGGATTGCATAGCGCAATCCCTGATTTACTTCGACGTCTAAGTTAAAGCAAAATCAGCGACATATTGCACAGCACAGAGCTGTGCAAAGTGCCGCGCCAGACCTATATCGGGAGATCCCATGAGTGAGATTCGGTTCGTGGACACGACAGTGCGCGATGGCTCGCAAAGCTTGTGGGCCATGGGCATGCGCACCGACATGATTCTGCCCATTGCGCAGCGGCTTGACGAGGCGGGCTTTGACGCCATTGAGATCATGGCCACCAGCTTTGAAAAAAAGCTAATCCGCGATTTGCAGGAAGACCCCTGGGAACGGCTGATCGAGGTGCGCAAGCGCGTGCAGTTGACGCCGCTGCGCATGATACGGGGCCGGCAACTGGCGGCCTTTCAGATCACGCCCGACGTGATCGAAGACCTTTGGTACGAGCGCATGGCCGCCATGGGCATTGCTCAGATCCGCCTGTCTGACTCATCGAACACCGCCGTGGGTTGGAAGAAAAACATGGTCCGCGCCCGCAAGGTGGGGATCGATGTGGTCATCAACCTGATTTTTTCGCAGTCCCAAAAGCACACCGACGCGTATTACGCCAAGCGTGCGCGAGAGGCGGCCAGGCTCAAGCCGCACCGCATCTGCCTGAAGGACCCGGGTGCGCTGCTCACGCCTGAGCGTGTGCGAACGCTGGCGCCTATCGTGCTGGCCAATGCAGGCGGCATACCCGTGGAATTCCACACCCACTGCAACACCGGACTGGGCTTGCTCAGCACGCTGGAGGCCATTCGAGCCGGCATTCATATTGTCAATACGGCGATTCCCCCCTTGGCCGAATCCTCATCGAACCCATCGCTGTTCGACGTGGTGCACAACGCCCGCGTGATGGGCCATACCCCCCTGATCAATGAAGCGCTGCTGCGGCCCGTGCAAGCGCATTTCCTGGAGATCGCACAGCGCGAAGGCCTGCCTGTTGGCGTGCCGCTGGCCTACGATGCCCACCATTACCAGCATCAGGTGCCAGGCGGGATGATCTCCAATTTGCGCTTTCAGTTGGGTGCTGCGGGCCTGGCGGACAAACTGCCTGCCGTGCTGGAAGAAATTGCACGGGTGCGCGCCGATTTCGGCTTTCCCATCATGGTCACGCCCTACTCCCAGTTTGTGGGCGCGCAGGCGGTGCTCAACGTGATCACGGGCGAGCGCTACAAGCAAGTTTCTGATGAAATCATTCATTACGCCTCAGGGGGCTGGGGCGAGGAAGAAAGCCAATCCATCAACCCCGAGGTGCGCGAGCAGATTCTCCAGCGTCCACGCGCCAAAGCCCTGGCAGCCCAACACTATGAGCAGCCCACCTTGGCGCAGGTGCGCCAGCAATACGGCGGCTTTGGCGTGTCAGATGACGAGTTGCTGCTGAACTTTTTCACCAGCGCCCAACAGGTGGCCCAAATGCGCCAGGCCAGACAAATGGGGCGCGATGGGCAGGACCCGCGTGGGCTGCTCGCCTTGATCGCCAAACTGGGCGCGAGCCGCAGCGTCAAGTTTCTTGAACTCAAACGCGACGGCAAAACCGTTCGCATGCAGGCTTGAATCGCCGCCCGCCAAGCCCCGACCCTGGAGACACCATGACACAAGCACTGGACTTACTCACCGACGCCGAGGTGCGGCAGATCATCAGCCTGATCGACAGCCTGGACCGTTCCCATTTCGATCATCTGCAGATCGATGTGGGCACTTTCAAGCTCACCTTGGGCAAGGGGCAGTGGCCGGCCGACCACACCGTGGCGCCTTCTCAAAGCAGCAGCTTGCCCGCGCCTGCGCCCATGGCCTCCCACGCAGCGCGAACTGCAGCTTCACCTGCACTTGCTACACCTTCACCTGCAGCCGCGCCGCAAGCTGCCACGGCCAGCGCCGCAAAATCCCCCGCCAAGCCGCTGCCACAAGCCGACTGGCTGCCGGTGGCGGCCACCACCATGGGGCGCTTTTACAGCCGCCCAGATCCAAACAGCGCCCCTTTTGTGCAGCTCGGCGATCGGGTTCAGGCCGAGGACACGGTGTGCCTGATCGAGGTCATGAAGCTGTTCAACGCCATCCCTGCGGGCGTCAGTGGTACGGTGGTGCAAGTGTGCGTGCAAGACACCGACGTGGTCGAGTACGGCCAAGTGCTCTTTTACGTTCAGGCCTAAGGACCGAGTCAGGCATGCCCGTCACCCGTGTCCTGGTTGCCAATCGAGGGGAAATCGCCGTCCGCATCATCCGGGCCTGCCAGGGCCTGGGCATAGACACCGTGCTGGCGGCCTCTGAGGCCGACACCGACAGCCTGGCCGCTCGCCTGGCCGGCCGCACCGTGTGCATAGGGCCTGCCAGTGCCAGCCAGAGCTACCTGAACGCGCAGCTGCTCGTCCAGGCGGCGCTGCTGACGGGCTGCGACGCCTTGCATCCGGGTTACGGTTTTTTGGCAGAGTCGGCCCAGCTGTGCCGTTTGTGCGTGGACCAAGGCATCACCTTTGTCGGGCCCAAAGCCGAGCAAATTGAGCAGATGGGCAACAAGATCCGTGCGCGGGTCCTGGCCGCCGACATGGGCCTGCCCACCTTGACAGGCTCAACCCGGGTCCAGACGCCACAAGAGGCCGCAGCCATTGCCCAACAGGTGGGCCTGCCCATGATGATCAAGGCCGCCGCCGGGGGTGGCGGGCGGGGCATGAAGATCGTGCAACATGAAGCGGACATGGCGCCCATGTTCACCGCCGCCGCCAACGAAGCGCTCGCCGCCTTTGGCGACGGCACGCTTTACCTTGAACGCTACATTGCCAACGCGCGCCATGTCGAGGTCCAGGTGCTGGCCGACCAGCACGGGCATGTGATTCACCTGGGCGAGCGCGACTGCTCGCTTCAGCGGCGTCACCAAAAACTGGTCGAGGAGGCGCCGGCGCCCTTTTTGTCAACGTCTTTGCGTCAGCAAATTCTGGATGCCGCCGTGCGCTTGGCCCAGGGCTTTGGCTATGAAAATGCGGGCACCGTGGAATTCATCGTGGACCAGGACGCGCAGGCCTTTTATTTCCTGGAAATGAACACCCGCATCCAGGTCGAGCACCCGGTCACTGAGATGGTCACCGGCATGGACCTGGTGCAAGAGCAGCTTCGCGTGGCGCGCGGTGAGCCCTTGCGCTGGAGCCAGGCCGATGTGGTGGTGCGCGGCCACGCCATGGAGTGCCGGATCAACGCCGAAGATGTCGCGCAGGGCTTTCGCCCCAGCCCTGGGCTCATCACCGAATGGAGCCCCCCTGCCGGTCCCCACATTCGACTGGACAGCCACTGCCATGCGGGCTACAGGGTGCCGATTTTTTATGATTCGATGATAGGCAAGCTGATCGTCTACGGCATGGACCGGGAAGACGCCAGGCAGCGCATGTCCCGGGCACTGGACTTGTTCAAGGTCTCTGGCGTGGCCACCACCATCGGGCTGCAAAAGTTCCTGATCAACCAAGAGCGCTTCATTGAAGGCCGCATGAACACCATGCTGGTCGCAGAGGTCCTGCCCGAGTACTTGGGTAGCTGAGCGGGCAGCTGAGCGGGCAGCTAAGCGGGCAGCTGAGCCCGCACCCCGGCCGAAGGGGCTGCGGGGCTGCAGCCGGGCTAGAGCATGGAGACGTTCACGTTCTTGATCTGCGTGAATTCATGGAGCTCCTCCTTGGACTCCTCACGCCCCTGGCCGGACTGCTTGTAGCCGCCAAAGGGTGCGCCTATGAAGTGCGAGGAGCAGTCGTTGACCCACACATAGCCGGCCTCCACGCGAGACGCGGCCTTGTGCGCGGTCACCAAGTCACGGGTCCAGATGGAGGCGGTCAGCCCAAAGTCCAGACCATTGACGGCGTCAAACAGCTCGTCTTGGTCGCGCCAGCGCAGCACGCACAAGACCGGACCAAAGATCTCCTCGCACGCAATGCGCATAGATGGCGTGACCCCAGTGAACACCGTGGGCTCAATGAAAAATCCCTTTTCAAGCAAGGGGTCTGCCGGATGGCGGCCACCCGCCACCAACTGAGCCCCCTCGGCCTGGGCGCTGGCAATGTAGGCCAGGCTGCGCTCGTACTGTGCGCGGTTGATCAAGGCGCCCATGGTGGTGTCCATGTGGGTGGCCAAGCCGGGCCGGTGGCGCTGCGCCAGCAGGGCCACCAGCTTGTCCACGAACTCATCGTGCAGGCTGTCGTGGATGAACAGGCGGCTGGTCGAGCCGCAGGACTGACCGCACCAGGTGAAGTTCATGCCGCGCACCGCCCCATCCACGGCGCGCTCGAGGTCGGCGTCGGGAAAGATCATCATGGCGTTCTTGCCGCCCAATTCCAGCAGCGTGCGCTTGAAGGTATCGGCCGCCGCGTGCAGCACGGCCCTTCCCGCAGGCACGCTGCCGATCAAGCCCACCGCCGCCACCTTGGGGTGGCTGGCCAGTTGCGCCCCCACGTCGCGCCCGCCCACCACGCAGTTCAGCACCCCGGGCGGGAACACGTCGGCCAGCAGCTCCATCAGTCGCAGGGTCGACAAAGGCGCTTGCTCGGGTGGCTTGATCACCACCGTGTTGCCAGCGGCCAGCGGCGCGGCGATTTTTCCGGCCGCGAACATAAAGGGATGGTTGAAGGGGTAAATGCGGGCGACCACGCCCAGGGGCTCGCGCCGGGTGTAGTTGAGCGAGCCATTGCCGGTGGGGATGGTCTCGCCCTTGATCTCCAGCACCAGGCCCGCAAAGTACTCGAGTTGGGTGGCGGCGATCTCCGCATCAAACAGCATGGCCTTGACGGGGTTGCCGCAGTCGGCGGCATCGAGCAGCGCCAAATCGGCGGCATGGGTGCGGATGAGCGCTGCGGCTTGCCGCAAACGGCGTG
>Ga0209550_10006912_pt1 | contig 10530 bp, 10 predicted proteins | sample LauGreSuBDMM15SN_2_FD_187567 | JGI IMG/M metagenome (GOLD analysis project Ga0209550, IMG submission 187567) | Freshwater lake microbial communities from Lake Michigan, USA - Su13.BD.MM15.SN (SPAdes) (version 5) | ecosystem: Environmental > Aquatic > Freshwater > Lake | place: Lake Michigan... | reverse complement strand
TGAGGGCGACCATCAAGACATATAAAAAGCCAAATACCTTGAAGATTTTCATGTTCATCCTTTACAAATAGCCATGGTGAGGTGGGTGAAAAAATGCTGAAATTAGGCGCCCAGGGCACGGGAGAGTTGGGTGTGAATCCAATGCGCCGCCAATAAGGTGCGCTGGTCATCATTGACGCGGCCCACCGCTTGCATGGCCAGCGGCAAACCATGGGGCCCATACCCCCCGGTAACGGAAACACAAGGCCCATGCATCAAGGTCCACACCTGGTTCATCCGGGTGTCGCCAGAGTAGTCTTGGCCCAGCGGTGCCTCGCCCGTAGCGGCAGGCACAAACAACACATCGCATGGGCCCAACACGTGGTCAAACAAAGCTCGACATTGGTGCGCCACGGCTTGCGCCGCCTGGTACTCGCGCCCGGTCACTGATAGGCCTTCCAAGCTGCGCTGGAGCAGGGCAGGGCGCATTTTTTCCGAGTGGCGGCTCAATATGTCCATGAAGCCCCCACTCATTTCAAAATGAACCACGGTGGTGTGCGCCTTGAGCATCTGAGAGAACAGTTGTGGAAGCTGTATTTCAACAACCTTGGCACCGGCCTTTTCCAATATGCGCGCGCTTTCGTGAAACGCATTTTGGATGTGCTGATCGGCCAAATCCCATTCAAAGGTTTTGCACAAACCCACGGTGGGTCGCTGGTCCATGGCAATGGCCTCATCGGGGATCAGCAGATCTGGGTACCTCGCCATTTCCGCGCCAAAGAAGGCCACGTCTCGGACATTTCTGGCCACCAAGCCTATCGTGTCACAAGAGTCGGCATTGGGCCACACCCCGCGCTTGGGCACCAAGTTGTAGGTGGGCTTATAGCCCGTCACCCCACAGTAACCGCAAGGGCGAATGGTGGAGCCCATGGTTTGCGTGCCGGTCGCAAAACTGACCATGTTGGCGGCGATGGCGGCGGCAGAGCCGGATGAAGACCCGCCGGGTGTGTGGTTGACATTGCGAGGGTTGCGCGTGCCATTGGTGGGGAATGTGGCCAACTCGGTGGTGATGGTTTTGCCCAGCATCACGCCACCCGCTTTGCGCAAGGTGGCGATGCATGCGGCATCTTGCACGGGCTGGTGCCCCGCAAAAACTTGAGAGCCGCCTTGTGTCGGCATGTCATGGGTATCAAACACATCTTTGATGCCCACCGTCAAGCCATGCATCGCCCCTTGAATGGCTTGGCCATCTAACCACATGGCTTGTTTCAAGGCCGCCTCGCGGGCAATGTGCGCAAAGGCATGGACCTGTGGTTCTTGTTGTTCTATTTGGTCCAAGCAGGCTTGGACATAGGTCTTCGCCGACAAGGTTCTGCTTTGCAGGGCTTGGGCCACAACCACTGCCGGCTGCTCCACCCATGGGACGTTGTTCATTCAATCCTTTTTCATATCAGTGCAAATGATGGCACCATCGACTTTACAGCCATGGGCCCCAAGCGCACATCAGAGCGCCCAAAAAAACACGGGTGCGAGACCCAAAACCCCGAAAATGCACGCTTCAATGATCGATCCTTAGCCCGTGAAATGTCCCAGCCCAACCCCAAGCCCTTGAAAATCAAGTTTTTCGACCCTCAAGAGGCGACAAGTTGAACGCCCCGTTACAACCCGACTGGCGCCAGCTCCACCTGGGCCGCCTGCTTGGCCACGCCATGCGCCGCTTTGACGCGCGGGTGCTGTACCTGATGGCGCACAACGTGGATGTGCCGCTGGCCTTGTCCAATTTGGCTGCGCGCAACCAAATCAGCGCGGCGCACATTCACATCACGCGCCACTTGGCGTTGGAGGGCTCGCGCCTGAGCGAGTTGGCCGAGTTGGCGGACATGAGCAAGCAAGCCATGGGGGCACTGGTCGACCAATGCGAAGCTTGGGGCCTGGTGCAGCGCATGTCGGACGGCGCGGACGGCCGCGCCAAGCGCATTTTTTTCACGCCCGATGGTCTGGCTTGGCTGGACGCCTTCAAACAAGCCGTCGCCCAAGCCCAAGATGAGTTCCGCCAAGAAGTGGGCGCTGAGGTGGCCACGGTGGTGACCTTGGGCCTGGAGGCCTACGCCCAAGGGTGGCGTTGACCTATGGCTAATACCCATTGGATGCGCGCCGTCGCCCCCTAGAATGAATCTGAACCAGGGCCAACACGAGGAGATAGACCATGCGCATACTCATCGCTGAAGACGATCAGGTATTGGCCGACGGTTTGTTGCGCACGCTGCGCGCTTCTGGCGCAGCCGTGGACCATGTGGCCAGCGGCAGCGAGGCCGATGCCGCCTTGATGACCACCGACGAGTTTGATTTGTTGATCCTGGACCTGGGCTTGCCGAAAATGCATGGCCTGGAAGTGCTAAAGCGCATGCGTGCCCGCGGCTCATCGATGCCAGTGCTCATCCTCACCGCTGCCGACAGCGTAGAAGAGCGCGTCAAGGGCCTGGACTACGGTGCCGACGACTACATGGCCAAGCCGTTTTCATTGCAAGAGTTGGAAGCGCGGGTGCGCGCCTTGACCCGGCGCGGCATGGGTGGCGCCACCTCCACCATCAAGCACGGTCCCCTGGTGTATGACCAGGCCGGGCGGGTCGCCACCATCGACGGCAAGATGGTTGAGTTATCAGCGCGCGAGTTGGGCTTGCTGGAAGTGCTGCTGCAACGCTCGGGCCGATTGGTGAGCAAAGACCAATTGGTAGAGCACCTGTGCGAGTGGGGCGAAGAGGTGAGCAACAACGCCATTGAGGTGTACATCCATCGCTTGCGCAAAAAGATTGAAAAAGGCCCGATCCGCATCGCCACCGTGCGCGGCTTGGGCTATTGCCTGGAAAAAATCCCGGCCTGAGGGCCCGCCCGCATGCCATGAAAATTTTTCAGCGCGAACAGCGCTCGCTGTTTGGCGAAATACTGGATTGGATGCTCACCCCACTGCTGCTGCTGTGGCCGGTCAGCTTGGCGCTGACGTGGCTGGTGGCGCAAGGCATTGCCAGCCAGCCTTTTGACCGCGGCCTGGAGTACAACGCCCAGGCCTTGGCGCAATTGGTTCGGACCGATCCGCAAAGCAAAATACAGTTCAACTTGCCCGGCGCGGCGCGCGACATCTTGCGCGCCGATGAGGTCGACGAGGTGTACTTCCAGGTGCTGGGTCCCGATGGCAAACTGCTCAGTGGCGACAGCGACTTCCCTCCACCCAACATCCCGCCAGGTGCTGGCGAAGGTGTGACCCAGTTTCGCGACGATGCGATGCGCGGGGTGGCCATTCGGGTGGCATATATGTGGGTCTACCCCCAAAGCACGGACAGCCCGGCGGCGTTGGTGCAAGTGGGCGAGACCTTGGGCAAACGCTCGGTGCTGGCCACAGAAATTATCAAAGGCGTGATGCTGCCCCAGTTTGTCATCTTGCCCCTGGCGGTGCTGCTGGTGTGGCTGGCCTTGGCGCGTGGCATCAAGCCGCTGAGCCAGCTCGAAGAGCGCATTCGGCTGCGCAAACCCGACGACATGAGCCCGCTCGACGACCGGGTGGTGCCCCTGGAAGTGGCGCCGCTGGTCTCGTCCATCAATGACTTGCTGACCCGGCTGAAAGATTCGATTGCCACCCAAAAACGCTTTTTGGCCGACGCCGCGCACCAACTCAAAACACCGCTGGCGGGCTTGCGCATGCAAGCCGACTTGGCCCAGCGCGCCGGCGCCAGTGCCGATGAATTGAAAAAGTCGCTGGAGCAAATTGGCCGCTCCAGCATGCGTGCCACCCACACCGTCAACCAACTGCTTTCGCTGGCGCGCGCCGAGAGCACGGGCGCCGTGATTCCCACCCAGGTGTGTGACTTGGTGGCTTTGACTTTGGAGGTGGTGCAAGACTCGCTGCCGCGCGCCATGGACCGCGCCATCGACTTGGGCTACGAAGGCCCCGATGTGGGCACCCGCACGGCTTGGACCATTGGCCACCCGACCTTGCTCAAAGAGCTGATCCGCAACTTGGTGGACAACGCCATCAACTACACACCGTCCAGCCCGGAACACCCCGGCGTGGTCACCGCCCGGTTACTGACCCAGCCGCAAACCCAAACGGTGTGGCTGCAGGTGGAAGACTCTGGCCCCGGCATCGCACCGGGCGAGCGCGAATTGGTGTTCCAACCGTTCTACCGTGCCTTGGGCACCGAAGCTGACGGCTCAGGGCTGGGCTTGCCCATCGTGATGGAAATCGCTGCCAAGCACGGCGCGAAAGTGAGCATCGAGGACGCCCGCCCCAACAGCAACCCCCCGGGGGCTTTGTTCACCGTGTGTTTCGACAGCGCCCGCTTGTGACGCGCCATGCGGTGCGTGAGCGCCGTTAGCCGCTCAAGCGGATGGCTTGTGCATATTGAGGGTCAGGCGCTCACGCGCAATCACCCGTTGCACCGCTTCATCGGCCGCCACGCGTTGCACATAGGCCCACAAATCGGGCATCTCGTCCGGGGCAATGCCGGCCATCGTGGCCCAACGCGCCGCGGTCAACGCGTAGGCGTCCACGGGCCCCAAATGCGGCCCGCCCAGCCATTCGCCTGGGGGCAGCGCCAGCACCCGCGCTTGCAAGGCATGCATCAAGGCCCGGTACTGTGGCACCGCATGGCTGCGGATATCGGCCTGCACCGCTGGCTGGTCGCTGTATTTGTGCGGCATGAACACATGGGTAAATGTCGGGTGCACCGTATTGTTGAACCAAGACAACATTTCGATGGCCCGCGCCCGTGCCATGGGTGTGCCTGGCAGGATGTGGGCCTCGGGAAAGCGCTTGTCCAAATACCCCACCAAGGCCAAGATTTGGGTCAGCACTTCGCCGCCATCGACCAACACCGGCACTTGGCCATTGGGGTTGATGGCTTTGAATTCTGGGGTGAGTTGCTCGCCTTTGTGCAACTTGACCATGATGGGCTCAAACGGAACGCCAGCTTTTTCCAGCATCAGGTGGGGCACAAACGAACACGCGCCGGGTGAAAAATACAGCTGAATGCTCATGGGTGGGTATCCTGGGTCTGGGGTGGTGGGCTGGCAGGCACGGGGGCTTGCACATTGCACGGCATCTGGCACAACTCACGCCCGCCCAAATGGCAAGCACGGTTAAAGGTCACCACGTGGTCCACCTGCGCGCGAATGCCAATCCACTCGCCCACTTTGTGGTCATGGTGGCTGGGCACATGGGCCAGCACCGTCTCGCCGGTGTGCAAACGCAGGGTGTATAAAAACTCGGAGCCGCGAAACGATTTGCGCATGATCTCGGCCTTCACTGGCGCGTCATCGTCGTGCACGATGTCATCGGCGCGCAGCAACACATCGCACTCGCCGCTGGCCAAGGCACAGGGCAGGGGCAACTCGGCCACATCGGTGAGCTCGCCCAAAGGGGTTTGCACCACCACCTGATTGCCCTCTTGGCGCAGCGTGGCATGGGTGAACACGCCGTGTCCAATGAACTCGGCCACAAAACGGGTGGCCGGGCGGTGGTACAGGCTGTAAGCGTCGCCCCACTGGTGCAAACGGCCCTCGGACATGACACCAATCACGTCGCCCACGGCAAACGCCTCCATTTGGTCATGGGTCACAAACAAGGCCGTGGTTTGCGCCTCTTTGAGGATGGCGCGCACCTCTTGGGCCAAGCGTTCGCGCAAGTCCACATCGAGGTTGGAAAACGGCTCATCAAGCAACAACAGTTGCGGCTGTGGCGCCAAGGCCCGCGCCAAGGCCACCCGCTGCTGCTGGCCGCCACTGAGCTGGTGCGGCAAGCGCTGGGCCGACGATGACAGCCCGACCAATGCCAACACTTCTTGCACCCGTGCTTGGCGCTGGGCGCGGGGCCAGCCATGCAAACCAAAGCCCACGTTGGTGGCCACGTCCATGTGGGGGAACAAGGCATAGTCTTGAAACACCATGCCCACGCGGCGCTGCTCTGGGGCGATTTGCACCGTGGCGCTGCTGACGGTTTCTTGCTCAATGCGGATGGACCCGGCGCTCACCGGCTCCAACCCTGCAATGGCGCGCAATAAAGTGGTTTTGCCGCAACCCGAGGGGCCAATCAGCACGCCCATCTCGCCGGCGGCCAGGCGCAGGCTCACGCCTGCCACCGCCGCCAGCTCGCGCCCGGGGTAATGCACCTGCAATTGTGTGACGTCAACGGCCATGCTGGGCATTGTAGGCAGGCTCTTTGGGCCCAAGGCGCGTCCCTACAATCGGCTCCCTCATGCGTCGCCCCTTGCTTTATTCGCTGCCCCTGTCCAGCGCCAGTTTGGCTGCGGTCACAGCCTTGCTGCTCATGCCCGTGCTCATGGTGCTGGTGTCGTGGCTGCAATGGGACGTGGACAGCGCCGCTGTGTTGCGCGAAATGGCGCACACCGTGCTGCCCGATTACGCGGCAACCAGCGTGCTGCTGTGCCTGATGGTGGGCATTGGCGTGGTGGTGTTGGGCAGTGGCACCGCCTTGGCCGTGAGCTTGTTTGATTTCCCGGGCCGCAAAACCCTGGAGTGGGCCTTGCTGCTGCCCCTGGCCATGCCCGCCTATGTGGTGGCCTATGCGTACACCGACTTTTTGCAGTACAGCGGCCCCTTGCAAATGTGGCTGCGCCAAGCCACCGGGCTGCAAGGCGCGTTGTGGCCCGACATCCGCAGCCTGTGGGGTGCTGCCTTGGTGCTCAGCATGAGCCTATACCCCTATGTGTATTTGCTGGCGCGCACCGCATTGACCGAACGTGCCACCCCGCTGATGGAGGCTGCGCGCTTGCTCGGCGCCCCGCTGTGGCGGCGCATTTGGCGACTGGCCCTGCCCCTGGCCCGCCCGGCCATTGCAGCGGGCACCGCGCTGGCGCTGATGGAAACCTTGGCCGACTTTGGTGTTGCCAGCTACTTTGGCGTGCAAACCTTCACCGCCGGCATTTACAAAGCCTGGTTGGTCATGGACAACCGGGTGGCCGCGGCCCAACTGGCCACCAGCTTGCTGTTGTTGGTGGCCTTGATGCTCAAGCTCGAGCACTCGGCGCAATCGCGTTTGCGCTTTGCCAACACCAGCGGTGGCACCCACGGCAGTGAAGCCCAAGCCCTGCGCTTGCACGGCGCCCATGCTGCCCTGGCCTGGGCTTTGTGCAGCCTGCCCGTGCTGCTGGGGTTTGCTCTACCCGTGCTGCTGCTGCTCACGGCACTGGCCCAAGCGGGCGACACCGGTTTGCCCTGGATGCGTTTTGTCGACTGGACCTGGAACAGCCTGCGCCTGGGCGCCATGACCGCCGTGTTGGCTGTGGGCTTGGCCCTGGCCCTGGCCTACCAAGCGCGCCTGCGCAGCCACCGGCTCAGCCGCTGGGCGGTGCAATGGGCGGGCCTGGGTTACGCCGTGCCTGGCGTGGTGATTGTGGTGGGCCTGTTGTTGCCATTGGGCTGGCTGCAACAAGCCTGGCCCAGCAGCCAAGCGGGCACCTGGATCACCGCCACGGTGCTGGGCTTGGTGTGGGCTTATTTGGTGCGGTTTGTGGCGGTGGCTTTGCAGTCGGTGCAAAGTGGCTACGCCCGCATCCCCGTGAGCCTGGACGAAAGCGCACGGATGCTGGGCACCTCGGCGCGCACCCTGGTGCAAAAGGTGCACATGCCCTTGCTGCAACGCTCGCTGGTGGCGGCATTTTTGCTGGTGCTGGTCGATGTGATGAAGGAGTTGCCCGCCACCTTGATGCTGCGCCCGTTTGACACCGACACCTTGGCCGTGATGGCCTACCAATTGGCCCGCGACGAGCGCTTGGCCGAAGCCGCCTTGCCCTCGCTGGCCCTGGTGCTGGTGGGCTTGGTGCCGGTGATGTTGCTCAGCCGCAGCCTGCGCCAGCGCCCGCCCTGAGCGACGGTTAGCACGCCAGAAAGCAGCCCTCAAGGTTTGCTGGGGCTGGGGGCTGAGGCCTCGAAAGGGACTTTTTCTTTGAGCAATTGCAGCTTGTAAGGCGTGACCTGCTGGCTCAGCCGTTGCGGCTCTGAGTCGGTGGCCGGCGCCCAACCCAGGCTGCCCAACCAGCCGTTGGACCACACCCAAAACGCCACGTTGGCGCACAAGAACAGCAACACCACAGCACGGCGGTCAAACATGGGTCACTTCCTGGGCAGAGGTGGGGCGCACACTCACCTCGGCGCTGTGCACCGCTTGCAGGCCTTGGGCGGTTTTCACCATCAACGCGCCTTGGGCATCCACGCCCATCGCAGTCCCTTGGCGCCCGTCACTGAGAACCACCGCTTGGCCCAACAAAGCATCACGCTTTGCAAACCGCTCGGCCAAGGGCGCAAAGCCATGCAGCTCAAAGGCACGCAAGGCCGGCACCAAGGCCGCCGTACAGGCTTGCAAGATGTCGGGGCCATGGGGCGCAGCCTCACCGGTGACCTCGCTCCAACCCACTGGGGCCAAGCCAGGGCTTTGGATGTCTGGCGTGCGCAGGTTCAAACCCACGCCCACCACACACCAGCGCCGCGCTGGTGTTTCAGCGTTGGCAGCACCCATTTGGGTTTCGATCAAGATGCCACCCAGTTTGCGCACCGTGCCAGCGCTCAACCAACACAGGTCGTTGGGCCACTTCAAGCGCAGGCCCCATTGCCCGTCTGGGTCCAAGGCATCGGCCAAGGCCAAGCCCACCGCCAAGGACAGGCCCGACCAATCGGCGGGTGCCAAGTGCATGCCCCAAGAAAAGGTCAGCCCTGCATGGGCCTGTGACTGCCAGACCCGACCCATGCGCCCCCGACCTGCGGTTTGCGACAAGGCCACCAACAAAGTGGGCGGGTTGTCGCGCACAGGGCCGCGGCGCATCAGCTCGCTATTGGTGGAGTCGATTTGCGCCACCACTTCGACACAGGCGTCGGGGCAAAGGCGGCGCACGCTGCTCGTGAGGGCTTGCACCGCCTGGTCGTTCCAAGGGGGCAACACCGACATGGGCTTTAGCCTTGATCGGTTGCTTTGGATTTGCGCCGTTGTTCGCGGCGCTTGTCTTTGGCCTTCTGGCGCTTTTTGTCTTTTTTCTTTTTGTTCTTTTTCGATTTTTTCTCATCATCGCTGCTGGCCAGCATGGTGCCACGGCAACTAGGGGCCCCACACCAACAGGCATATTCGGCTTTCAGCTCAGACGTCAGCGGGCTGTCGATGACCAAGCCGTAGTCGTAATTGAGCTCTTCACCGGGCTCGATGTCGCGCAAGGCTTTGATGAACACCCGCTTGTCTTCCACATCGGCTTCGCAATTGGGTTCGCACGCGTGGTTGATCCAACGCGATGAGTTGCCGCCGTACAAGGCGTCGAGGACATGTTTGTCGTCGAGGTGAAAGTAAAAGGTGTGATTGGGGTCTTTGGGGTTGTGCGGATGGCGCCGATCGGCCTCTTTCCAGGTGATGACCTCGCCCACGTATTCAATGATCTTCTCGCCTTGGGCGATGGGCTGTACAGCAAACACACCTTTGCCATGCACGCCCGAGCGACGTGTTTGAATGCGACGGCCCGATGGGGGCAAAACGGAGGTATTTTTGGACAAGGTCAAAACTCTGTTAATTTATATACATGCACATGCGTGCGCGCGCGTGCGCGTGCGAGAGGCGCATTGTAGGGTCATGCCATGACCCGCCATGCCCCAGGCACAAGGAACCACAAGGAAGTTATTTTTCATGAGCAAAACACTGGTCATCGCCGAGAAGCCCTCTGTGGCACAAGACATCGTTCGCGCCCTCACACCCAGCGCGGGCAAGTTTGAAAAGCACGACGATCATTTCGAGAACGACACCTTTGTGGTCACCAGCGCGGTCGGCCATTTGGTGGAGATCCAAGCGCCCGAGGAGTTTGACGTCAAACGCGGCAAGTGGAGCTTTGCGCATCTGCCCGTCATCCCGCCTTACTTCGACTTGAAGCCGGTCGACAAAACCAAGTCGCGCTTGGCCGCGGTGGTCAAGCAGGCCAAGCGCAAAGACGTGAGTGCCATCATCAACGCCTGCGACGCAGGGCGCGAGGGCGAACTCATCTTCCGTTTGATCGAGCAATACGCCGGCGGCAAAAAGCCCTTGGACAAACCTGTCAAACGGCTGTGGTTGCAATCGATGACGCCGCAAGCCATCCGCGACGGCTTTGGCAGCTTGCGCACCAGCAAACAAATGCAAGGCCTGGCCGACGCCGCCCGCAGCAGGTCGGAAGCCGATTGGCTGGTGGGCATCAATGGCACCCGCGCCTTCACCGCGTTCAATTCCCGCGATGGCGGGTTCTTCCTCACCACCGTCGGTCGGGTGCAAACGCCCACCCTGTCGGTGGTGGTCGAGCGCGAAGAGCTGATCCGCAAATTCATCAGCCGCGACTACTGGGAAATTCACGCGAGTTTTGCCGCCGCCGCAGGGGCTTATGCGGGCAAATGGTTCAACCCCACGCACAAAGCCAACGCCGACGACAAAGAAATCAAAGAAGACCGCGTTTGGGCGTTAAGCGAAGCGCAAGCCATTGCCGACGCGGTGCGCCACCAAACCGCGACCGTCACCGAGGAAAGCAAGCCCAGCAGCAA
>Ga0209550_10006911_pt1 | contig 10531 bp, 9 predicted proteins | sample LauGreSuBDMM15SN_2_FD_187567 | JGI IMG/M metagenome (GOLD analysis project Ga0209550, IMG submission 187567) | Freshwater lake microbial communities from Lake Michigan, USA - Su13.BD.MM15.SN (SPAdes) (version 5) | ecosystem: Environmental > Aquatic > Freshwater > Lake | place: Lake Michigan, USA... | reverse complement strand
CCGGGCTCGTCGATGCACGTAAGCTACCCCGCTCCCGCCAACGCCCTGGGGGCAAGGGGCCGAGGCGGCGTGACCGTGGCCGGAAGTGGGGCGACTCGCCCCGCTGGATCTGAGGCGGGGCCTGACGGTGCGGCCTCGCCCACCGCGCAGTGTACCATTTCGTCTGTGCGTGAGTGCGTGTCGTGGCGGCTGTCCACGCGGGTTTATGGGGGAGGAGGTGCCACAAACAAATTGTGCCACGACTCTCATACGACGAAACTAGAAAGACGGACGACCGCGGTCGAATCCCGGGCGGAACTTCCGTCGTGCACGCTCGCTCTTCGCGGCGTGGACGATGGGCGGCGAAGCTGGGCCGAGCGGCGGCCCGCTAAATGCAATCAAGCAGACTCTGCTGGGGGCCGAGCACAGTGGCGAGCTTGTGCCGGACGACGTGCACGACGCGCTGCAGCTCCAGGGATTGCACGCGCTCAGTCTCGGGCGCATCGTCGACATCGAGCCGACGTTTAGCGCCATGGCGCAGCGCCGGCTGCGTCGGCAGCTGGGCGGCCGGCGCAAAACCCCCATGCCAAACCTCTTCCGCGCGATGTGGATCATCGCCTACATGAGCATCGGCGTGGGGTTTGTGGGGCTGCAGGGCGGCTTCGCAGACCTCGAGCTGCGCGTGTCCATCTTCAAGTCGACGCCGACGTTTGTCTACTTCGTGCTCATCCTCGCCGTGGTGTGGATCGCGATGCGCACCTACGCCGTCGTGCGCTGGTGCTTGGCGTGGCTGCTGTGCGGCACCGGACTCGCCCTCATCATTGGCGATCAGCCAACCCCTACCGGTCTGACCCCGTGGCTGAGCGAGTGGCTGCCGTTCGCGACGCTGTTCGCCGACTTTGGGCAGGATTTCTTCCAGCTGGTGATCGCCTCCGTCACGATCAGCCTGGTCCTCCTCACCATCCTCATCTTCTTCGGCGTCTATCACATCTACCCACGCCTCATCAGCTGCCTCGGCCGGTGCCGCGGTGTGAGCAAACTTTGGTCGATCACGCGGGTCAACCGGCATTCGCAGCGAACGGCGGCGGACGGAGTGGTGACCGAGCGCCTCGAGTTCACGTACGCGCCGCTGCGGGTGTGCTCTTTTCTGCCGTGGCCCGACTGCTGCCGCAAGTACCGCCACTTTTCGTACGAGGGCGAGCTCGGCTACGACGACCGCGGCTTGCTGGTGCCGCACGGCTGGGGCACGTGGACCGATACCGCCAAGTACGGGGAGCGGCTGAGCGGTTACTGGCAGCACGGGCTGCCCGTCGGCCCCTTCCGCTCGTTGGAGCTCCGCACGGGCTGCGCGTTCACCACCCTACGTGTCGCCGTTGGCTCTATGGCGGCGTCGGCGTGGAACACAAAGACATGGGTGCCCCAAGTTGCGGAGCGACTCCGATGGGGGGTGGTCAGTGTCGAGGTCTCTGTGGCGGGCCATTGGATCAAGGGGCTGCCCTGCGCCACGCTGCACGCCCCGTTCGAGGAGCGCGACGCCAACTGGGCTGTCCGGCAGCTCATGCACATTGGCGACTGCGCCGATACAGCGTGCCTCGCGAACGGGGTGACCTCGGGGGTGACCTCGGGGGTGGCCTCGGGGGCGGCCTCGGCGGTGGCGGCGGCGGCCGGGAGCACGAGCGGGCATGCCGGGTGCGAGCGCGGCCTGCAGTCAGTGGTGGTGAGCCTGGCAGCGGCGCCGCACCAATTGCATGTCGCTGGCCATCGCGCCGCCTCGGTCGAGCTCGCGGCCAGTGCGACGATCTCGATCGTACCGGTAGAGGAGGGTTCGGGAGGGACGCCCTGCCTGCGTGTCGAGGGGGGCTGGCGGCGCGGCGGCGCGGCGCAGGAGGCTTTGATCTGGATTCCCGGATTCAACGCGAGCTCGGACGTGATCGCGTCCGCCGTTGCCCAACTGCTTGCCTTGGGTGCCTTCCCCGCGCACATCAAGCCGCTCATCTTCGCGTGGCCCAACGGTGTCGGCCTCACGTACCCATTGGCGGAGGAGCTCGCCCGGTCGGCCTGCATGCGCGCGCACGTGTGCGAGTTCTTTCGGAGTGTGCTCGAGGACGCGGGCATCGACCAGATCCACGTGCTCGTGCACTCGATGGGCTCGCAGCTCTTCTTCAATGCTCTGCCCGACCTTGTCAACCTCTTCGCGTCGCGCAATGCCAAGCTGGCGTCCTGCATCCTGCTCAACGCGGATTCGCCTCTTGAGACGTTCGTGGACACGAGCTACCCGCTGCTCGCGAGCATCTGCCAGCACATCACCGTGTACGCCGATACGCATGACATGGCGCTCTTCTACAGCAAGTTCATCAGCCACCTCTCGGCGTGCCTGCCCTTCGTGCCCGACATTGCGACGCGCAATCCGCTTGGGAGGTAGGTTACCCGTGATTGCCCCCCTCGTTAGGTCCCTTCCCCTCCCCGATGGCCCCCTCATTGCCCCTGATGGCCTCCCTCATCAGGTACCCGTACCGAATGTTCCGTGAGCGCCAGGAGCGCGAGACGGCGGCAGCCCGGGCTCTCGATGAGTGGAAGCAGCTGCGCATCGAGCTGCCCGTCGAGTACCTCGCCCTCGACGTCGTCGACACCTCGACGCTCGATTCGAATGTGCACGAGCTTCGCCATAGCTACTTCAATCTCAACGCCTTCATCGTGGATGACCTCGCGGAGATCGTAACCACGCGCCGGCGAGCTTGCATGCGCCGCCGACTGACGGCCACCTCGGGCAACGTGTGGGTCTTCCTAGCGGCCCCAGGCCACATCGACGCGGTCTGAGCGCGCCAAGCACAAGCGCGTCCGAGAACTCGGTGTGTAGAGAAGCAGGGGACCAAAGTAGTGTAGAGAACCATACCGTCTGGGCATCTGGGAGATGGCATCTCCCACGCAGCTCCCACGCAGCTCTCTCGCGGGTGGGTCCCCGCCCGCGGGGGGGTCTCGGCGAGACATTGCCGCAGTGTGCACACCTCTGGGACCGTAGTGCTAGTGCCGCCCTCGCGGACGTTAACACCGCTCGTCCATTGGAGACGCTGTACTCGTGTGCGACGTAGATCGTAGTATGTATCGTTCCGGTGCCGCGCACCGTCGACTCGCTGTGTCGGCGCGAGGCCGGGCGCGGCGCGAGGTCTGGAGTGGCGGAGACCGACGGACCACACTCTCGACTCCCCCGTTTCGTCTCGACGTTTCGTCTGGTCGCACGAGCCCGCTAAACCGTAAACGGCCGCCGGGCCGCGCGCGCGCGGACTTAACGCGGGCGGGCGCGGCTCTAAGGAATTCCAATTGAATTTCGCTATTACAATTCGGGAACGGGACGACGGATAAACGTGTTTATAGCGGAAACCCTGAGAGAAAGCTATAAGAGATAGCTATAAGAGATAGCTATAAGAGATAGCCACCCGCCGGACGTGTTCCGTCCGCCCCATACGCGACGACAGAATGGACGGCATCGTTTCGTCCGCAGACCCACACGGCATCCCCTGGAGGACCGCGGCACCGTCTGGGCATCGATCGTCTCTGGACCGACTAGGACCGACGCATGCGTGAGCGTGTCTGTGCGTGAAACCTGGTGCGGCCCCGCGCGTACCCACACGACTCCGCGCCCGCGGCATCACACCCCACGCACACGGCATGGTGTCGTGCCGCGTGCGCCGTGCCCGATGCCATCCCGTGCACCGCCCAGCGCCCACCTCAGCGCCCAGCGCCCACCTCAGCGCCCACCCATGCTGCTGCGTGCATGCGACGGTCCCAATGGGCCATGAACGGGCCATCGAGCACCGTCTCAAGCCGTCGGCGGCGCCACACCGTACACGTGGATGATGGCTGCCATCGCGAGCGTCGAAAGAGCGAGCGCGGTGAGTGGCCCGTACCAGCCGAGACCGACGGGTACGGAGCAGAGCCCAAGCCCAAGGGAGGCCGCAAGAAGTGAGTACGGCGTCATAGTCGCTACGTGGGCCTGCAGGTCGCACCTGATGGGGGAGGCAGTCAAGGGTCATCAGTGGTCATCAGCGGGCCAACAGCCTGCAGGTCGCATCTGATGGGGGAGGCCACCAGAGGCCACCAGAGGCACTCTTAGAGGCAAGGTGTGAACGCGCGTGGCAGGTGTGAACGCGCGGCAGGTGTGAACGCGTGGCGGGTCATACTTGGTCGCTAGGACGGTGAGGATGCTCGTATCCGAGATCGGCGAGCATAGGTTGCCGAATGTGGCGCCGCCGAGCACGGACGCTATGCAGTGGCGCAGGAATGCGGGATCGTCGCCGCCGAGCTGCGTCGCTAACGGCCCCACGAGAGGAAGGATGATCCCCATAGTCCCAAAAGAGGAGCCGCATGCGTACGAGATGAGGTGGGCGAGGACGCAGATCAAGGCGGGTAGTGACCATCTGGGAATGGACGATTGGAGTGCGCCCGCGATGAACTCGGCCGCCTTGGCCTCTTTGAGTACGTCACCGAGTCCCCACGCGAGAAGCAGCACGATCGTAGGCGCGAGGACGTCCTTCATCCCTTCGATCCACGCGTCCATCGCCTCCGTCAAGGTGAGCACGCCCTGGGTGAGTACCAAGGCCATCGACACGAGCCACCCGACGGTGCTAGCCCAGATGAGCGCCGCGATCGAGTCGCTCTCGCCCAGGATCGCGACGAGCGTCAGCGGCGCCGCGCCGGCCGCGCCGGCCGCCTTGGCTCGGAGCTTTACCGCGCCGTCGAGCAGCATCCCTCCAAACGTGGCGACGGCGATCGTGCCAAACGGCAAGAGAGCGTTGATGGCCCTGTGGGGAACTCCCGCCTTTGGCGAGAGCGGGCCGGAGCCGAGCGTGTCGTCCGGCGTGGGCGCCGTCTTGAGCGCCCCCTGATACGAGAGGCCCTCGCCCGCCTGCCCAGCGCCGAGGAGGCCATCGGAGGGAGCGTCGGCAGCCTCGAGCGAGTCGTTCGGACGGCCCACCACTGACGTTGAGGGCTTGATGCTCGCGCGGGGCAGGGGGTACGTGGCCATGGGGCCGAGGTCCTTGCGCATCACGAGCAGCAGTGGGATCATGATGAACATGAGGCACGGGAAGAAGCGATAGGGCAATGTGCCCATCGTCTGCAGAAAGGGGTCGGCGGACGACCCAATCTGCTTGTACACCCCCGCCACGTAGCCGAGCTGGAGCCCGATCCACGAGGAGATGGGCGACATCGAGGCGAGTACCACGCCCATCGTGTGCACGATCATCGCAAGGCGCTCGGGAGCGACGCCAACGGTTTGGAGTACCGGGCGGAGTGAGCTGCCCACGATGAGCACTGAAGAGTAGTCATCGAAGAAGATCATGCAGCAGAGCGCCCACGCGGAGCAGAGGCCGCGCATCGCCGAGGTCATGTAGACCGACAGCAGCCGCGCGAGCCCCAGCCCGCCACCCGCACGTTGCACGATCCCAATCGTGCCGCCGAGCAGCAGCGTGAACAGGAGCACACCAGCGTGCTCGGCATCCGCGAGGGCTCGTACCATGTACCGGTCGAAGACGCGCAGCAGCGAGAGCGCGGGCTTGCCGCGATGAATGACCATGCCGCCCGTCCACACGCCAAGTATCAGCGCGACAATCACCTGCTTAAGCGCCACCGACGCGCCTAGCGCCACAATCGGAGGCAGGACTGACAGCCAGCTCGCCTCTACCACCGCAGAGCCGCCCCGTAGGCGATAGAGTGCGAGAGCGGCCGAAGCCAATGCAGGTCGGCCTCCATTTGCCGCAGGCGCAGCGTGTCGGGTGGCAAAGGTGAGCGAGGCGAGGACCAGCGGCGCAAACGCCATTGTGCCCCGTGTCGCGCCTTCCTCCGGAACGTCGCGTGAACGAGCGAAAGAGCTCAATCCGATCTCAAACATCGACCGAAATCATGTGTGATCTTGTGGGACATAAAAGGGTAGTCTTGCAGTGTCGGGCGGGTCTCTCTGTAACGCAAGGCTACCCGAACACAGCTCCCTGTGAGGTTTGTTTCGCTAGCTGATTAACTGATTGTAGACGCGCGAGCGGTTTTGGTCAAGTCCACGAGGGTGGTGTCACAGTGGAGATATGCGCTCCGATTCGTGCTGCATCGACGCCACAGCGCGCCGGTGCACGACACAGTGCCTGCACGACGCGTCGGCCAGCCACATCGTACCCACGCCGCACGCGTCGCGTCGTTCTGAGCATCTTGTGGGCGGCACTCCCTGCCTTCTTTCTCGAGCCATCGGTGCGAGAAGGCGAGGCGCGAGGCCACCTTGGTTCGCATGTGCATGACGAGGGTCGAGCTCTTGAGCGCGAGGCCCCATCCATCGGAATAGACTGGCGACGCCCAGCCGTTGCCGTAGCCAGTCTCGACGAGTGCCAAGCCTGGATGCGCCTGGATGGCTGCGCTCAGCGCGAGGCCGGTGAAGACGTCCTCGTACGGGAGCGCGCGCTCGCGACGGAGCTCATCCGCGGCGGATGCGAGGGTCGCATTCCACAGCTCACGCAGCCACGCGCTCGCAAGCAACTCGGCGACCAGCGAGCGAGAGACCATGTACAGGGGCCCGCGAGCAAATGGGAACGGTCCCCACACTCCACCCTGCGTCTCGTGCACCGCGTGCATCTCGCACCGACGGCCAGGGCCATCCTGCTGATGGTGGATCGGCCGGTGAGACGGCGCATGCCAGCTGTACTGTTCCATGGCGCCCCAAAGCAAGCGTGGCTCGGCGCCCGACGTGGCCGCACGCACGCTCGCTTCGCTTGCGCGAGCGTGCGCAGCAATACCTTTCAAGTTGAGGTACACGTCGTCATCGCCCTTGCCAATCAGGCTCACTCGCGGCCAGTGCTCTAGTGCACAGCGCCACCAGAGGAGCAGCGCCGCTAGTGGGCCTCGCTTGCGGCCAAGGAATGGCGAGGCTGGGACGAGCGCCACGTCGCCGTGCCGCGCCTCTTCTGCAAGCGCACGCGTGTCATTCATGTAGTCGCCGGCCCGAAGCACAAAATGGACGAGGACGCCAGCATGGCGAGCATCCTCTTTGGCCGCGGGCGACAGCCATGAGCGCCGGATTGCGTCTCTGAAGGCTGGCTTCGGCACGTGTGAGAGGAGGCCTATTGTCACGGTGACGTTGTTGTTGTGGGCTCTCATCGCGGCACCACTCGGGAGGAGGCATGCTGCTTGCTTCTTTCGATCCTTCTTAACGCCTTCTCGCATAATTGCATCCGAATCCGCGTGCGTATGCGTGGAGCCTGCGTTGCAGGGGCAGCCATGTGCCGATTTAGTGTCCGCCTTATTTGGCAATTCTTTGACTTGACAATTCTTTGCAAATTCTGGAAAAGGGGATTGTGCACTCACGAGTACATGTAACAATGCTTGTTAAGGAGTCCTTGTTAAGCTCTCCAGGCTTTGACGAATCGCAAAACGTAACGGCACGTGCGGAATCGTTCGTAGTGGCCTCAATTCCGCGTTTTGTCATCGGAGCCAGATGCTACGCTTCTTTTTGGTGCGTCACAATCTCGGGCACTGCCTCGGGCACGTTAACCACCGTGCTCTGCTCCGTCACAGGTCGATGATGACGAGTTTGCTTCCATGGTCGTCGAGTCCTTGATCTCCTCACAAGGGTGCCCTGTCGAGGTGTGCTCTAACGGGGCGGCCGCGCTTGCAACTTTGACACAGGCTCGATGTGAGCAAAATCCGTTTCACGTGGTGCGTGTGCGCCTCGCTGCCGATACCGTGGCCGGTGTGCGAATCTCGGAATCTCACGCACGCTCTGACCGTTCTCTCATGCTCTCATGCTCTTGTGCTCGCCCAGATGCTCCTAGATTGGGAACTCGGCGACATGACCGGATTAGAGGTCGTGGAGAAGCTGCGGGAAGGATATCCCTGGCTGCAGGACCTGCGCATCATTATGGTCTCAGGGAACACGCCCGACGAGCAGACGATGGCCACTCTCGGCGCCTTAGGGTACGCAAGCGCCTGCAAGCTGCGCCTGGGGCTCCCCACAGCAAATCCAGGACTGAGCGTGTGCAGCTCGTGCCATCCCTCCCTGATGACGCAGGGTCGACGACTACTGGGAAAAGCCCGTCTCTGCCAAGCAGCTCCAGGACTTGCTCCGCGAGTGTACAGCGGCGACGTCAAGAGCAGCTCCGGATGCCACATCCGCTGCTGGCACTTCCTCCGCTGCTTCTGCCGCTGCCGCCGACGCTAAGCCTCCCAGCTGAACGGCGTCAGTGCACGATAAATTGTACCGCGCCAAAGGCGATCTCGTTCGGATCTCGTTCGGAGGTCCCATGCCATCACGCTCGTTACCTTTTCGCACCGGCCGCTTTTAGAAAGCTGCTACCCGAAGGCAGCGCTCGCCAACAGCAGCGCTCATCGACTATACTCTGAGTTACTCAGTCTGAGACACCGGTTCCGGTACAGTACATCCATCGTCTTCGTACTTCACCCTTTCTTTACACCGGTGTTTAGATGCGTTGTGTATTCGTCATTGGTAATTCCAAATTCGATACCAAGCGAGGGCGCGGTCGGAACTTCGAACTCCCCGTGGGTCACCTCCGGCGTGCGCGCGTACACTCAGGATCATGGTTCAGGAGCTTCGAGCTAGGGCGCTCGAGCGGTACGTGTAACGTGAACCGTAATCGTGGATCGACGGGTCCGCATCATGCTCAGGTCATTGTGAGGAGGCTGAACTATCCCCGCCCCTGTACGACCCATGTGGTACATGTGTGTGGGCACGCGAACGGGAAAGACAGGGCCCGGAGGAACGCTTGCTTTTGCTTGCTTGCGGCGGATCTGCGACGAAATTACCGTACATGTAACCGACGAAAGGTGACGCAAGTTTTTCTTCGTCGCGCTTTACCGACCACCTCTGCACGCCGGTCGCGCGCGGTCGCAGCCTATTGGCGTTCGTGCCGATGCAGAGGCGGCATCCACAGTCGAGCGGATCCCAGGCGATGCCCAGCGCGCACGGGTTGCAATCGGGCTCTGACCATTTCATTGGCATCGCGCACATGCTACCGATCGGGCTGGGTTATGTCTTATGCTCCTCTCTGAGTGCGCGCCATGCATTGTGGCAGCGGATGCGCTCATCCTCCGCTCTGATGCCTCGCACGTGCATGTGTGCTGCGCTCGCAGTGATGGTTGTCAACAAGTGGGCACTTAATGTCTTTCCGTTCCCCGGGTCGCTCATGTGCCTGCAGTTTCTGTCGTCAGCCGGAGTCGTGCGGCTGCTGGCACTGTGCGGCCAGCTGGAGTGCGAGCCGCTGGCGTGGGCAAAGGCGCGCAGCTTCATGCTCGTGCCGTTCTTCTTCGGGATCGCGATCTTCACGAACATCAAGCTGCTGCAGGCCGCCTCGGTCGAAACGGCCATCGTCTTTCGGACGATCGTCCCCATCTTCACATCGGCTGCGGATTGGATCTGGATGGGCAGAGCGCTGCCTGAGCTGCGCTCTGCGTGTGGGCTCGCGATCGTGGTCGGCGGCTCGCTCGTGTACGCGGCGACCTCCAACGACGGCATCATCGTGCACACGTGGCTCTGGGCATGGAGCTACGTCCTCGTCCTCTCATTCGAGATGGTCTACGTGCGCTGCCCGCACCCAGATTCGGATCTGCTGCGGCGCGCGCAGCATTTCACCGCGCCGCACATCGCCGCGCCGCTCATCGCCGCGCCGCACACCACCTCGCCGCACACCACCTCGCCGCACACCACCTCGCCGCACACCACCTCGCCGCACACCACCGCGCCGCTCTCTCTTTGACTCACACTCCTCGCGTGGACGGAGCGTGCTCACGACCTATGCCCACGACCTATGCCCACGACCTACAGGTGAAGCACGTGCTCGGTTCGGTGCCCATGTCGACATGGACGCGTGTCTACTACAACAACGCGCTCGGCTTCCTCTTCATGCCACCTATGATGCTCTTCGGGGCCGAGTACTCGCGGCTCGGCGAGGCGTTCGAGGTGCTGCTGAGCACCCCGCATGCCGCGCACGCAGTCGGAGCCTCTTGCGCCATCGGGCTCGGTATCTCCTTCACGGGCTTCGGCTTCCGTAACCTCGTGACTGCCACGACCTTCACAGTGGTCGGAGTCATGAATAAGCTCCTCACTGTGCTGGCGTCCCTGGTCCTCTTCACACGCTCAGGAGCCACGTCACCTTGGGCGGTACTTTCGCTCCTCGCATGCATTGGTGGCGGCACCATGTATCGGCAGGCGCCGCTGCTCGCGCCGCCACCCACCCCGGAGGCCGCAGGCGAGGATCATGAGCCTGAGGAGAATGAGTCGCTGCTCACTTCATGCATGGGCGCGTCGAACATCCCCTCCAAGGCCCCCAACGGCGCGGCTGGATAGAGGACGGGCGACGGCGTGTTATCAATACGCGTGTTATACTCGACCCTGCGGTGGGAAGTGGGAATTGAAATGATATTTATCCCCAGACCCCATGTTTTGACACCCGTTTGAGTAAGGGCGGCCGCGACGGATCACGGATCCGGATACTTTAACTTTTACCGAGACGTTGCGCCAATCCGGGCGCGCGGGCCGGGGTAGGCGGTATAGGGACTATAG
>Ga0209550_10006910_pt1 | contig 10531 bp, 10 predicted proteins | sample LauGreSuBDMM15SN_2_FD_187567 | JGI IMG/M metagenome (GOLD analysis project Ga0209550, IMG submission 187567) | Freshwater lake microbial communities from Lake Michigan, USA - Su13.BD.MM15.SN (SPAdes) (version 5) | ecosystem: Environmental > Aquatic > Freshwater > Lake | place: Lake Michigan... | reverse complement strand
CACCTAAACATCCCAACTCTTTGAGCAGGAGTGACACACGAATAACCGAGGGGTTGGTAAGAACTTCTTCCACGTCTTAAGCAACACGGCTCTCTAGTTTGAGCGCTGACATAAATGCATTAACGACCTCTTCTTTGCTCCACGGTAGAGGTGCCTGAGTAATGAAGTAATCCTTCAATGCAATCTCAGCTAAATCATCGATGTCACCTTCAACAAAACCAAGAGATGAAAGTACTGGGAATTTAAGTTCGGCCAGAATCTTTCTCACAGCATTAACGCAACGAGATCCATCCTTAGTGCCATCCTGGGGCACACCCATTGCATCGGCAATACGCTCCATTTTTGCAGGGACGATTTTTGCTTCGCGCGTGAGGGTTTCAACTAAAACTAAACCAATTGTTAGCCCGTGCGGCACATGCTTGAGGCCACCAATTGCTTGACCGAGTGAGTGCTCTGCTGTGCAGTCAGAGATATTCATTGTTAGTCCCGCCATCATGCTGCCCGATGACATTCCTGCACGGGCACTCTTATCGTTGCCATCTTTAAATGCTGCGACAAGTGCTGGAGTCATGATGCGAACTGCCTCATACCCGATTGCATCTCCAATTGGTGTGGAGCATTTAGCAATGATTCCTGCGATTGCTTGAGCCAATGCATCGATGCCTGTGTTAGCTGTCATTGATGGTGGCATTGAGTATGTAAGGACTGGATCTACGAGTGCAACTTGGGCACGAAGATTTCCATTGGCAATACCGGATTTGCGGCCAGCCTCTGGATCAGAGATAACAGAACCACCAGATACTTCAGAGCCAGTACCGGCCGAAGTTGGAAGTGCAATGAGTGGAAGAGTTGGAGCTGGATAGACAGGTGCCTTAGATTGGAATTCGCCGAATGTGCAGTTGAGCTGTGCGCACAAGCGCGCAGCTTTAGCTGTGTCGATGACTGATCCACCGCCGAGTGCAACCACAACATCAGAGCCTGCAGCCTTAAGTGCAGCGATTGAGTCATCCACCATTTGAATAGTTGGTTCACCTGCAGGCTTTTCAAAGACAGTAACGGTGATACCAGAAGCTGCCTTCATTTGATCCATTAACTTAGCCGCCGCTGGATTGAACTTCTCAATATCTTTATCAACCATTAAAAAGACTTTGCTTGCACCAAGCTCTGTGACAACTGTTGGCAACGTCTGGGCAACACCTTCTCCAAAACGAACCTTGACTGGGAGGTGGTTATTAAAGGCTGAGATGTTGTCCACGGAGCGCTCCTTGATGAGTTGGTATGGGTGTGATTCTATATCGCTGAAGGCTTTTTAGAGTTGGGGCAAGCTTGAGAACATATGGAAGTGTAAGCAGACTTATAGGGCATTGTCAGTTACCGTTATCACCTCATGAGCAATAATTTATTGACTACTGCAACGCGTGCCCGTAAAGGGCTTTTAGGAACCTTTTTCTTCATGGGTGTTGTCTCTATGGCCTGGGTTGCTCGCATCCCTGAGATCCGAGATGCCAATGGTTTAAATAATGGACAGCTGGGATTAATCCTTATTTCAAGTACGGTTGGGGCAATCCTTGGCGCGCAGTTAACTGGGCGCCTCGTGCACTCCTATGGAACTAAAGCAGTTATTCGTATTGCAATCATCATTATGCCGGTTGGCTTGGTGTTGATGGGTTTTTCAACTTCCCCTATTACTCTAATCGCAGGACTCTTTGTCATGGGTCTTGGATATTCCAGCATGGATACCGCATCTAATACGCAAGCCGTTGTCATTGAAAAACTCTTGGGTAAGCGCGTAATGTCTTTATTTCATGCACTCTGGAGTTGTGGTGCATTTACTACAACGGTCCTAGGTGGGGCAATAGCAAAATATGTTTCACCTCGCGATAACTTAGTTGGCGTTGGTATCGTCTGCTTCTTCTTATTTATCCCAGCCGTGAGAATGCTGCTTTCGCCAGATTTAGATGAACATAGCGGTGGAGATGAAGTGACTGCGGCTAAAATCCCCTTCTTTGGCAAAAGCGTATTACCGCTGTGGGGTATGGGAATTGGTTTATTAGGTGGATTAATTGCAGAGGGTGCGGCCAGTGATTGGGGTGCTATTTTGCTGCGCGATGATATGGGCTTTGGTAAGGGTGTAAATGCCTCAGCCTTTGCAACCTTCTCGTTGGCGATGATCACTGCTCGTTTTCTTGGAGATAGAGCACTGGATTACTTCGGCCCTAGAAAAACAGTGCTCCTCGGGGGTTATTTAGGGGGCATAGGTTTGGGTGCAGGCATTGCAGTTGGCGTTCCACTCTCTGACTCTCACCCGTTGCTCGCTCTCATAGTTGTAAATATCGGCTTTGCATGTGCCGGTCTTGGTATCGGGCCAATGTTTCCGGCCTATATTTTGGCAGCCTCACAAGTGCCAGGTGTTGCTTCATCGGTTGCAATTGCACGTGTTGGTGTTATTGGTTTAGCAGGCTATTTTATCGGCCCATCGGTGACCGGGGCTATTGCTCAAGTTACATCCCTACCAATTGCAATGACATATCCCATTGTGATGTTGCTACTTGCCGGCTATCAATCCCACATCATCAAAAAATAATCCATGTTTGGAGCAGTGTAAAAGCTGAAATAGCAAGGAGTAGGTAAGCAAAAGCCCGTTTTAAAACACGTGCATCAAGTGTTGAAGCTTTTATCGACGCGAGTCTGGCGATAATGACCGCTGAAACGGCCATCACCAATGGAATCTTCCAATTAACTTGGCTCCAGATCGCTTGGTGGGAGATAAAAGCGATGATTGAGTTAAGTACGATAATTAGTAGCGACGTTCCAGCGGCTTTAGCAGCACTATTCTTGAAGAAAAGTACAAGAATTGGAATCGCTAGAAACCCACCACCCACACCAAATAATCCAGTCATTGTTCCGATTGTTAAAGAGATGAGGAGTAACCAGATTAACGGTACTTTTCTCTCACTTCCAACAACTGGCTTAATAAGCATCGAGATCCCAGCAATAATGAGTACAAGGGCGAAGCCAGACTTAATAAATTGCTCACTTAATCTGGGGACAATGAGTGAGAAGCCAACGTTTGCAACAAGACCCACTCCGCTGATAATGATGGCTTCTCTAACAAGTACATCTTTACTCTTGAACTTAGGAATCAGCCCTGATGTTGCGGCTGAGATAACGATTGCTAGTGCAGCAGTTGTAGCTGTGGCAGCGGAGAAATTAAAGAAGTAGATAAGCATCGGAACTGTAAGCATTGCCCCGCCCGCACCGACAAATCCAAGTACTGAACCAATGAAAACACCACAGACCAGAGCACCTAGTATCTCCATGGGGTCAATAATGGCGTAAAAACCCCCGGAGCTATTAACTACGGGGGTCAGTTACTGTAATTCTTAGAGATTAAAGAAAGCACCTGTAATACTTGGCCCAAAATCTGTGCCAGAACCAACTAGTGCGAAGATGATCAATGCCGCGCCTGCAAGTGAGAGATCTTTAAAGAATCCAATAGATTCATTTTGCTTTGCTGTTGCATCAGCCTCTTTCCAGAATGCATGCATCATGAAAGCCGCTGGGATTAGGAAGATGGCGATAAGTAGTGCGCCAAGATCTGCATAGACACCAAATGCGATGTAGAGACCGCCAACAAGAATCATCAGACCTGAAACGATCACGCTCAGCTTTGCAGCTGGGACCTTCTTGTATGTGGCATAGCCAGTCATTGCATCAAGCTTGGTGAGGTGGGCGATGCCTGATGTGATAAAGATGCCAGCAAACAAGATGCGAGCGATTACGAGTACTACGTCCATGGGGCTCCTTAGGTGGGTGAATACGAACAGGGGCAATAGTAGTTGAAAGTTCAACTAAATATCGACCCGACACGCTCACCCCACTTGCCATCTGTCAGTCCAAGGGTCTATTTTTCGAACACCTGTTCGAATATCCACAGCCACAAGGAGCGCCCCGCGAAATGTCAGTCCCCCAGATTAATCCCGCCCACGATGTCATGATCGATGGCGCAACTACGCCTATTGAATTTACTTTCAAAGGCCGACGCTTTCGCATCCATGCAGTTTTATCCAGATGGTGCGAGGCAGGCGGTTGGTGGAATCGCATTAGCGATGGAAAGTATCGCCCGGATGATCAAGCACGTGCAGTCTGGCGCGTTGAGGCGGCACCTATCGGGGCACTGACAACCTTTGAACTCGAGCGCGATGAGCTTAGTGGCCAATGGATTATTAGATCGATATGAGTTTTATCCATCTCAATGTTGCAAGTGCATACTCACTTAAATATGGCACAACGCAACCCAGTGATTTAGTTGCACGTGCAGCCGAGTTTGAGATGCCTGCTTTAGCGCTCACCGATCGTGATGGTTTAGCTGGTGCGGTTCGCTTTGCACAAAGCTGTGTTGACTACGGCATTGCACCGATCATCGGAGTCAATGTAGGTATCGAAAGAGATGAGGCAAAAAACCGCATCACTTTACTTGCCCATAGTGATGGGGGATGGCTTTCGCTCTGTCGATTGCTGACATCCCTTGCAATGACAAGTGATAGCCGCAGCCCCGTTCTCACTCTTGAATTTCTGCAGCGCTTTAGCCATTACAGTTCAAATCTTTATGCCCTCCACGGTCCTGAATCACCGGTTGGTGCGTTACTAACCGATAATCGTATCGATGCCGCTTTTGCTGCATTTAACCAAACCCGTGATTTATTTGCAGGTAGTGCTATTGAGTGTGTCTCACATTTGGTTGCAGGTAAAGGTCCCCGATCCACATCACACGCTGCCAGGTCACTGATTTTTGCCCGCGACCACGATATCGATGCCGTTATTACAAATGCCGTACGCATGCGAGATCGCGCCGATGGGCCAGTAGCCGATGTTTTAGATTGTGCGCGTCAGTTAGTGCCACTACACCCTCGTCATATTGAGCGCCGTAACGCCGAAGGCTTTTTAAAATCAGGTGATGAGATGAGTTCACTAGCCGCTGAAATTGCGCGTGCAGCTGGAGAGCGCACGCCGCGTCAGTTACTTGCAACAACTCGATCCTGGGCAGAGCGTTCTTTACTATCTCCTGCGCGCGATATTGGTCTAGGCGGTGCTCACTTACCCGAACCCCATGTTGTTGGCGTGCAATCTGCACATGAGATGCGCATGCTATTGCGCACTCGCAGTGAGGCGGCAATCAACTGGCGCTATAGCGATAGTGGCGCAATTAAGAAAGCACGTGCCCGTTTAGATGACGAGCTATCAACAGTTGCAACCCTTGGTTTTGAATCCTACTTTTTAACTGTCGCCGATATCTGTGACATGGCACGCAAGGCCGATATTCGCGTTGCCGCTCGTGGCAGTGGGGCAGGCTCACTTATCTGTCACTTGCTTGGAATCTCTGGCGTTGAACCTATGGCACATGGATTATTGATGGAGCGTTTTTGTTCACCTCTTCGCAGAGCTCTGCCCGATATCGATATCGATGTCGAATCCCACCGCCGTCTTGAAATCTATGACATGGTCTTTAAACGCTATGGCGATACAAACTGGGATACACCCAATAATCAGTCGCGATGTGCAACTGTTGCAATGGTCGATACATATCGCGCCAGACATGCCATACGCGATGCTGGGGCAGCCCTGGGCATGCCTGTTATGGAGATTGATATGTTGGCAAAGTCGATGCCCCATGTTCGTGCGCGCAATATATCCAGCGCACTTGAAAACCTACCCGAACTCAAATCTCTCAATATCAATGCCCCGCTTACTGCAATGACAATCGCCCTTGCCGAGCGCCTTGATGGCCTACCACGACATTTAGCGATGCATCCATGCGCAATAGTTTTATCCGATGGCGCTTTATTAGATCGCGTCCCCTTGATGAGCAGTGCCAGTGGCTATCCCATGGTCGTCTTTGATAAAGATGATGTGGAGGCCATCGGCTTATTAAAACTGGACGTATTGGGCGTGCGTATGCAGTCGGCGATCTCATTTGCCCTTACTGAAATCGAACGCACACAGGATGAGAAGATTGATATCGATGCAGTGGCGCTAGATGATAAAAAAACCTACGAGCTCATTCAATCAACGCGCACCCTTGGAATCTTTCAAATTGAATCTCCAGGCCAGCGCGAACTAGTCGGAAAACTTGAACCTAAAACATTTACCGATTTAATTATCGATATCTCACTCTTTCGTCCAGGCCCAGTCAAAGGCGACATGATTACGCCCTTTTTAAAGGCGCGACATGGCTGGAGTCCAGCCCAAATCATTCACCCCGATCTCTATGAAATCTTGCGCGAAACCGAAGGTGTCGTTGTCTTTCACGAACAGGTCATCCAGATCATTGCAACGATGACAGGTGTATCTCTGGCAAGTGCCGATGAAAAGCGGCGCGCACTGGGGGATAAGGCGGGAGCACAAGAGGTCTGTGACTGGTTTTTCCCTGCAGCAACAGAGCGCGGGTATGAACTGCCAATCATCAATGAAATCTGGGATCTACTGCGCGCTTTTGCATCCTTCGGATTTTGCAAAGCACACGCTGCAGCCTTTGCCATGCCCACATATCAATCGGCATGGCTGAAGACTCATTATCCAGCGGCTTTTTTAGCTGGAGTTCTTACGCATGATCCTGGCATGTATCCCAAACGCTTAATCGTTGATGAAGTGCGTCAGATGGGAATCGCTATCACTCCACTAGATGTCAATGAATCTGACTCGGTCTATCGTGTTGAAGAAAAAGGGGCAGCGATTCGCATAGCGCTATCGACTATCTCAAAGATTAGTGATGGCGAGATTAGATCGATTATCGCCGGTCGTCCTTATATAGATTTAGCCGATTTTGTACATCGCTCTGGTAGTAGCGCACCTGTTACAGAAAGCGCTGTTCTGACGGGTGGCTTTGATCGCTTGCATAGCGATGTTAATCGCCGCGATCTCTTATTGCATCTATCAGATCTACAACGCTCACCACATAAAGCCATCTCTGGTGCACAGATGAACTTAGCTTTTACGCCCCCTACCCTCATCACTAGCGGTCTATCTGATATGAACTCTGCCGAAATCGTGCGCCACGAAGTCGAACGTTTAGGCATCGACATCTCACGGCATTTAATCGAGTTCTATAGTGATTTTCTTAACTCCATCGCCGCTGTGCGATCATCACAGTTATTAGAGGCGCGCTCTGGCTCTAGCGTTCTTGTCGCCGGCATCAAAGTTGCCATGCAGACCCCCCCAGTGCGCTCGGGTAAGCGCGTTATCTTCTTAACTCTCGATGATGGTTATGGATGTAGCGACTCTGCATTTTTCAGCGATGCGCAGGCTAGCTATGCCAGCACCCTGTATTCATCATCTCTGCTACTGGTTCGGGGTATTACCCGGCGCACAGGTGCTCGTGGGATTTCAATTAATGCCACAGGAGCCTGGGATTTGCGCGCGGCATATGAAAGCTGGCGCACTAAAGAAAGTACGCTGGCAATATGACGACGGCCTCAATCCTGCACGTAGATATGGATGCATTCTTTGCCTCTGTTGCCGAGCGCGATAACCCCGAGTTAAAAGGTAAAGCGGTAGTAATTGGAATGGGAGTTCGTGGCGTTGTATCGGCGGCAAACTATGAGGCACGCAAATTTGGAATACATTCAGCGATGCCAGTGGGACGAGCACGTCGATTAGCACCCCATGCAATCTTTTTACCCGTTGATATGCCGCGCTATCAAGAGGTCTCATCGCATGTGATGGAGATCTTTGAAAGCTTTACGCCGTGGGTTGAACCCATCTCATTAGATGAGGCCTTCTTGGATGTCAGCGGGGTAGAGCGCTTACTTGGTTCACCGCGCGAGATTGCAGCAATGATTCGTGCAAAGGTAGAGGCACAAGAGGGCATTACATGTTCAGTTGGAATCGCACCATCGAAGTTCATTGCAAAGCTTGCATCCCAGCACTGCAAACCCAACGGGATGTTAGAGATTACCGCCGATCGCATACTTACTTTCTTGCATCCTCTACCGATACGAGCAATGTGGGGTGTCGGGCCAAAGACGGCAGAGGTTCTAGAGCGTTTAGGACTTCGCACTATTGAAGATATAGCTAACCTGCCACGTGCAACGTTGATTCGCGCATTAGGAGAGGCCAATGGGGCATCCTTATATGAACTTGCATGGGGACGTGACTACCGTGATGTCATCGCCCACGATGCTGAAAAGAGTATTAGCGCGGCCGAAACATTTGCCCACGATTTAGATAACCCGGCTGAAATTCTCACTGAGTTTTTGCGCTTAACCGAGCGCGCATCTGCCAGGCTGCGCGATAAAGATCTATTTGCTAAGACAGTTTCAATTAAAGTGCGCTTTGCCGATTTCTCTACGATCAATAGATCTAAAACTATGGCACTGCCCATCGATGGAACGCATGAGATTTATGAGGTAGTTAAGGGGCTCTATGAGGGGCTTCGAATTGAGCGGGCCAGGCTGCGCTTAGTGGGGGTCTCACTTGAGAATTTAAGTAGCAGTGCCCCCGAGCAGATGGTTCTAGGGGCTCGTGAGAGTGGGTGGCGACAGGCAGATGGTGCGATAGACCGTGCCAGGGCACGCTTTGGCGCAGGAAGTGTGCGTCCAGCCCGCTTAATTAGACCCACCGATGAGTCTGAGGAATAAGTAGCACGTATGAGAAAAATCTTCTATTGTTGGCCCATGCCTTTATCAGATCATGAAAAGCGAATGCTCCAAGAGATGGAGGCCGCCCTCCTGACCGAGGATCCACGCCTGTTTTCAGCACTCTCAGGCGAGATCAAGCCTGTGCGTCGCACTCGCACTCTGGTCGGCCTGGGACTTGTCTTTGTAGGAGTTGCAACTCTCTTTGGCGGCCTTATCGCCAAGGTGACACCGGTGGGAGTTCTCGGCTTTGTAATCGCCCTAGCTGGAGTTATCGCCATCCTCTCATCTCTAACTAGTAAAGCCCCACGCAGCAAAGGCGCTCGCAAGGGAAATGGACTGGGCTCACGCCTTGAGCAGCGCTGGGATGAGCGCAATAATAAGTAAGCGCTAGTTTTTCTGCTCACGAAGGCCTCCAGATGGGGGCCTTTTTTCATGCCCTCGAGTGGGGGCGAGTGGGGGGAAAGTGGGATTTGATGGGTAAAAGTGGTGCAAAAAGGGGGGAAATGGAGTAAAGTGGGGAACTAAGCCGCAGGATTACGCGGTGATGCGAACTCCGGGGAAGGGGGCGCGAAGAGATGTTTCTAGGCACCCACGAACCGCGCCTTGATGAAAAGGGCCGTCTGATTCTTCCTGCAAAGTTTCGCGAAGAGTTGGCATCGGGTTTAGTTATTACTAAGGGTCAAGAGCGTTGTCTTTATGTTTTTCCTTCCAGTGAATTTGAAGTTATTACGCAGACGCTAAAACAAGCGCCAGTCACTGCGAAATCAGCTCGTGATTACAGCCGTGTGATGTTTGCCGGTGCACACGATGAGATTCCTGATCGTCAAGGTCGCATAACAATTCCACAACCACTTCGCACATATGCAGGACTTGAAAAAGACTGTGTTGTCATCGGCGCAAATACTCGCGTTGAAATTTGGGATGCAACTGCATGGAATGAATATTTAACAGATCGCGAAAAGAGTTTTGCCGATGTTTCAGAGGAGGTCTTTCCAGGACTGTTCTAACCAACTCTCATCTGTGGCCACCGCCGACCCTTCGAACGTATCGGCGCCCCTTCCCCGGCGCCGCTACCAAATAGATCCGTCGGCCGGCGGTGACCAGAGATGAGAGCTGATAACAAAAACCATCAAGAGATTAATTTCAAGTTAAGGGGGAGTGATGATCGATAGCAGTGCACATATATCTGTAATGCGAGATCGATGTATTGACCTCTTGGCACCTGCGATTAATTCAACTAAAAATCCAGTTATTGTCGATGCGACTCTTGGCCTAGGTGGACATACTGAGGCTTTACTCGAAAGATTTCCAACATTAAAAGTTATAGGTATTGATCGTGATGCCGATGCATTAACCCGCGCAACAGCCAGATTAGCTCCATTCGCAGATCGACTTTTTACCAAGCATGCAAGCTTTGATTCAATCGCCGATGTTGTAGCATCCTTTGGGTATCCAGAGATTACTGGTGCGCTATTTGATCTTGGTGTCTCATCTATGCAGTTAGATGAGCGCAATCGTGGCTTTTCATACTCACACGAGGCTCCACTAGATATGCGTATGGATCGCATGCAGTCTCTAACGGCCGCCGAGATCGTTAATACCTACGAGCCTGGTCAGTTAGTGCGTATTTTACGAAGCTATGGTGAAGAAAAATTTGCGGTTCGAGTCGTCGAATCTATTGTTAAGGCCCGAGCAGTGGCACCGCTTAACTCAACAATCGAGCTAGCAACACTTGTCAAAAACGCTATTCCAGCGGCTACCCGGCGCACTGGTGGAAACCCTGCTAAACGTACTTTTCAAGCCCTTCGTATTGAAACCAACGATGAACTCGGTGCAATTACCAGAGCCCTTCCATCGGCGCTCAAGCTCCTTGGTATCGGCGGACGCTTAGTAGT
>Ga0209550_10006907_pt1 | contig 10533 bp, 6 predicted proteins | sample LauGreSuBDMM15SN_2_FD_187567 | JGI IMG/M metagenome (GOLD analysis project Ga0209550, IMG submission 187567) | Freshwater lake microbial communities from Lake Michigan, USA - Su13.BD.MM15.SN (SPAdes) (version 5) | ecosystem: Environmental > Aquatic > Freshwater > Lake | place: Lake Michigan, USA... | reverse complement strand
CTCATGTTCTCGAGAGCCCAAAGCTCGCCCGGAGTGCCATCATCTCCGCCTCATCAAAGTGAACCTCGGAACCGACGGACCGCCCCCCCACGCGATGCACGCCCCCGTGGACGGCGCTCGCGAGCCCGGAGAAGCTACTCTGGCCAACCGCGAGCAGCACGTCCGACACGGCCATGGCAAGCAGGTCAGTGACCACCTTGATGCCGTCGGGCGTCGCCGTGTGCAGCGTGCGCGTCGAGTGCACAGCGAAGCCATCAACGGTAATCAGAGGCGTACGAGGGCCGAGCGCAACACGAGCCATGTGGAGTCCTTGGACGGTGTCGCTCGCCACGAAGACCATCACCTCGCGCCTGAGGCTCGTGCGTAGGTGCGTGACGGTCCGATTCACAGAGGCAAGCCCTTGCTCAAAGTGGCTCAGCTCGATCCGATCCGCGGACGTCGGCTGTACATCGGGGTCTTCGAGGTTGACGCACTCGTGGCACTCTCGCATCATTGCCTTGTCGCCGCGGCGCAGGTGCAAGCCGACCAGCAGCGCGCCGCTCTGGGCGTCGGCGCACTCCGCAGCATCGGGCTCGGGGCAGCTCGCGGTGGGCGAGAGGATGAAGAGCAGGTTGCGCAGCACCGCCTTGCTCGTCCGTCGGGTAAGGTGGCGCACAAGGCAGATCGGCCCGTTGAACTCTCCCGCGCCGCGCGCGAGCAGCTGCACCTTGCGTCCTAAGGGCGTGTCCGGCGCAGAGAAGACGCCCACAAAGTCGCTCAGGAAGGCGTTCGTGACGCTCGGCGACATAAAGGCGATGGCCGAGCGGTTGGGGAAGAACTCGGCCGCCTCGACGGGCTTCAGGACGCGATGTGTCCAGCGGTCCCAGATCGCGCGCATCGGCCCGCTGATGAAGGCCGAGGCATCGCCGTCATCGAGGGTAGGCACCCACTGCGCCGGTGCGCCGCCCGTGGACCGAAAGGTACGCCACGCCGGGCATTGCCAAAATACTCGTTGCTTCGTCGCGAGCTTGGCCGAGCACTCGCGTGCAGAGGCGAACCCGAGCGCTTGAGGCAGCCCATCCAACGGACGCTCGGATGCACGACTCACGCCTGCACCAGTGCCCCCAAGGCCAGTGGCGCTGAGCAGCGTGTGGCCTGCATTGAAGGCGTCACCGCTCGAATAGTAGAAGACGGGGCGCCCGGCCAAGAGACCAAGCAGCAGCAAATTGGCTTTCTCCTGCATCACCGCGCCGAAGCCCGCACCCTTACGCCCCAGCTCGACGTGTACAAGCGGCGGGCGGTCACGCGCCGATGGCGGCTGCAGCGCATCTCGTAGCACCTCGTCGACGGGCCCGCACGCTTCGGCCGTACGCTTGCAGAAGCGCGCGAGCACGGGCAGACGCGTCGACTTGGGCGAACACAGTAGCTGCGTGCCAGGCGTGACGCTCGTGGCCGTGGCGACGTGGGCTTGCTTGTTGAGCTCGGCGAGTGTGGGCGCACCAGTAGTGCGCAACGTGGAGGCATGCGCGCGGTGTTCGGTGGCAAAGGCGCTCAATGTCGCGTTTACGGTGTCCAGGGCCCACAATCCACCTCGGCCGCCCCCTCGACCACTGCCGCCGCCCCAGCGTCGTTGGCCGCCGCCTTTGCGTGCGATAAACGGCTGCACTGCTGGCGGCTCACGCGTGGCAGCCTGAGGGAGAGCGAGATCCAGCTCGGCCGGCATGTGTGCCGTCGCGCCGGTTCTAAACGCGTGTGTGAATTGGCTGTTAAAAAACACGATCTGGGGTGTCGGTGAGCAGTGTCGTCGATTCGTCGTCGGAATGTGGAGACAGTGTTTGCTGGGCAAAGTAACGTGAGACCCCCCTATCTGAGACCGTTCGCAGCCTTCAACCAACGAGGCAGCACGCCGTCGCTCCCGAGAACCTCGGCGCGCGACAGCCCCTTCAGCCGGCCGCCGTAGGCATTGTTAGTGAGGACGAGCACGTCCGCGGCGACGCCCGCAACGAGCGTGCGGCCGTCGCCGCCGTCGCCGCCGCCGCCGCCGTCGCTGCCATCGCCTTCGATCTCATCGCGCACCGCGAGCGGGTCGAAGCCTTGTTCCCTCGTGGGCAGCCACAGATGCGCGCGCAGGTGCTGGCCGCAGTCGACCTGGGCGCCAGCGGCGCCGTTCTGCGCCCAGAGCCCGCGCGGGCCGAGCGCCGCCACGAGCGGAACGACGATGTCCCTGAGCAGCTCGTTCCAATCGAGGCAGTCCTCGTGCACGCTGAGCGGGAACTCGCTGCGGAACTGCCAGAGGGCCGCCTGTCGCAACTCGAGGCGTGCGAGCAATGCGTCCCGCCAGCTGCGGGTGAGTGCTGAGCTTCGACGGAAGAGGCCGACGTTCATGCCGGCCTCGTGGAGCAGCGCGAGGCTCGGCAGGATGGCAGCGTACCCGTGCAGCGCCTCGAGCGGTGCGCCGAGTGACGTGCAGCAGATCGTGTCGCAGTCGCAGTAAAGGCCGCCGTACCGGTGCATCAACTCGCAGCGCAGATAGTCCGAGCGATGCACGAGCGAGAGCGCCTCGTATGCGGGATGCAGCCCGAGGCTCTGATGGCTCTGGCTACCATTCGCGCTCACGCAGCCCGCACACGCCGGGAAGAGCTCCTGGAGGTGCCACGGCCGCACGACGCGAACGCAGAAGCGCTCACTTGCCGCGTGCTCAAACGACTCGATGCACAACTGCAGGTACGCGGGCAAGGGGTTGTCGCCCGTCCATAAGAACCACGCGAATACACGCCCGCGCTCGTCGGTTGCAGGCCAGGCGCCGAGCGCGTCCTCGGCAGCGGCCGGTGCTGAGAACTTTATCGGCGTTCCCAATAGCAGCAGCTGCCTTCTCTGCTCTGCAAGCAGCTGGTGGAGAGCGGTCGTTCGCAAGCACCTCATGCACCTAGTAGCCTTGCAGCGGCTACAGTGCCACAGCAGCGCGCGAGCCTCCTCGCTGCAGCTCCTGCAACTTCTTGTCCTTGGTGGACAATCTCCTCGTGGCTGTAAGCTTGAAGACAGCGACACGAGTGGTTCAAATTGCGGCCCATCCTCGGCAAAGTGCTCGGCAGAGGAGCACAGTGGCGAACCGTTCAGGAACTCATGCGCGGTGCGTGCAAGAGCAGGCATGTGAAGGCGCGCTAGCAGGGCTTGGGAGGATAGTGGAGTGAGGCGGCATGGCTCGCCCGCAGACGAGGCCGCCATGGTGAAGGCGGGGCGGGAAGCACGGAAGAAAAGACATGTCAAGTCAGGGCACAAGTTTGCTCAAGGGGCTTGGGCCATTCTTGAAGCTCTGAAAAGTGGGCTTGACATTTCTGTGAACATTAAGTGAAGTGTGTTTAGCGCGTGGCAGAGCGCCTCATATGACGACCCCCGCTCCCGGCATGCCGCTGCCCGACGGCACGCGCATCGTCAAGGTTGAGATCACCCTACCCGAGGGCGCCAATCCTGGGGACAAGCTCACCTTCTGCACCGCGTACGCGAACACGATCACCAACTTTAGTGCGGCCGTGCCCATGTCCAAGGACGGTGGGCCGATGAAGAAGATCTCGGTTTGCGTGCCCGTGCCGGTCAACTTCCCGCCAAGCGGCCCGCTGACCATTACCAAGCTCACGCTCAACGGCATGCCTGTCGGCATGCCCGGCATGCCGAGCTTGCCGCGGCCGCCCGCGCCCGCGCCCCCGCCCGCGCCGCCGCCCAAGCTGACCGACGAGCAGGTATGCTTCAACGAGCACCGGCAGCGCGTCGAGGCGCACTTCAACCGCGTACCACCCAACGAGCGCGCCGAGGTGGCCCTCGGCTTCGACACGAGCCCCTTCCGGCCAGTGAGTGCTGCCGAGGTGCTCCAGCCTCTCGGCTTCTGGTCGGTGCCTCGCCGGCGGCACCATCTGAGCGTCCTGTGCGGCGTGCCGCAAGGTGAGGCGCGCCAGCTGCTCAAGCAGCCTCTCGCCTTCCTCGGGTTGAAGTGGATTATCTCACTCGAGGTCCGGCCTATGCCGTGGCGCATGCGCAGCGCGAGTAAGAAGCGCGCAGCGGACAACGGCCCCGATAACGCCGCGGAGGGCACGACGCTGGGTGCGGCCGAGCCCGCCGTCATCAAGACCGACGAGCCCGCGCCGGGGCTTGCGGGGCACGATGGATGGGTCGAAGGCTGCGACGGAGAGCTGACGCTTATCCTTCGGCGCGCGCTCCCCGGCGAAGGTGGCGGCGGCGGTGGCGGCGGCGGTGGCGGCGGCGGTGGCGGCGGTGCGCCCATTGCCCTGTGCGCGTGCCTCGAGTTCGGGGACCGGTGGAGCGTCTGGCAGCGCACCTCGCTTGGCCCCTTCGACGAGTACATCTTCGACCTGGGCGACCGCGCGCTCCTCGGCCCTCTCTGTGAACGTCTGCATGCATCCAAGGCGGACGGGCTGTTCAAGTTCACGCTCTTTCTCACTGGCGGCGCGTCGGGCGATCGGGCGGTCTCGACGCGCTCGTCGCTCGGCGGCGCGCCGATCCTCTCCCAGCCGAGCGGTGCAATGCCTGCCGCATCTGCCGGCGCACCACCGCCTCAAAGCGCGAGCGTCGTTCTGGCGCCGTCGGTCATGCAGCCACCCGCGCCTGCCGAACTCGTGTCGTTCAGTGGGCAGGCGGCGGCACTGCAAAAGGCGGCGCACCAGGCGGCGGTGCAGCAGCACGCTCAGCAGCAGCAGCATGCGTCACCCTATGCGCCGGGGCAAGGTCCACACATAGTGGCGCACCCACAGCAAGTGGCGGCGGCGCAGCTGGCGGTGGCGGCGGCAGCGGCGGCGGCGGCAGCGGGCTCGTCCCCGGCGCAGTCGCTGGCGCAGCCCTCCCAACAGGCCGCCCAGGCGGCCGCGATGGCCGCAGCAATGCTCCAGGCACAGGAGGCGCACCGAGCCGTCGTCAAGCAAGCCCAGCCGATGCCGCGGATGGCGCAACCAACGAACCCGTCGATGGGTGGCATCATGGGTGGTATGGGTAGCATGGGTGGCATGGGTGGCTTGGGCGGCATTGGCGGAATGGGAGGCATGGGCGGCATGGGCGGCTTGGGCATGGTGCCCGGCCTGCCCCCAGGGATGCCTGCGATGACCATGCAGCAGCAGATGCAGCTCATGCAGAATCAGCAGCTCCAGCAGCAGCAGCAGCTCCAGCAGCAGCTCCAGCAGCAGCAGCAGCTCCAGCAGCAGCAGCTCCAGCAGCAGCAGCTCCAGCAGCAGCAGCTCCAGCAGCAGCAGCTCCAGCAGCAGCAGCCCCAGCAGCCGCCGACGCAGCCGCCGCCGCAGCAGCCGTGGTAAACACAGAAAGGGATGGGGCCGGTCAAGAGTACATTAAGTGAGTTCGTCGTATATCAACGCCGCGCTTTCGCTTTCCCCTGAGCCCTGTTGCCTGTACGCTGTCGAGTAACTTGCAAGTTTGTAGTGCATCCGTTCGCACCTGGTTCACACCATCTCGCAAACTGAGATCGTTCCGTCAAATCATGGCCGACCCTTCGCTCACCAGGAGGGCTTAGGGCGTCACCCCGGTCAAGTGCGCACTGTAGCACACAAGCGGGACCGATCGGACATGAAACTCCTCGTGGTCGTCGTGAGCTTTTGTGCAACATCGCACGCGTGGCGAGCACCCGTCCGCAACAATCATGTGCGTTTCCGCACCGAAAACGTGCGTCTCCGCAAGAGCGCCTCCGCACCGACGATGATGATGGTGCCACCGCCAGAGGCCGCCACCACGCTCATCACGGCTGCAGAGGCTGCCACTGTGCTCATCACGGACGCAGACACGCCCAACGCCATCGCGGCCGCGTTCGTAGCATATGGTCACTACTTCGCGATCCTGCTGAGTGTTGCATCGCTCACGGTGGAACGCCTCCTTGTCAAACCCTCCATGAACATGGCGGAGGAGCAGACGCTTGTAATTGCTGATACTGCCTATGGAGTTGCCGGTCTGCTGCTTGCGGTGACCGGCTACCTACGCGCCACCAGCTTTGGAAAGGGATGGGAGTTCTATTCGCATGAGCCGATCTTCTGGGTGAAGCTCACGCTCCTCTCCGTTGCGGGCGCCGCCTCGTTTTTCCCGACCGTCAAGATCATCCAGCGCTCGGTAGCACAGCGTCAGACACCCGACGTTCCGATCGCGCCCATGTCGGAGAAGCTCGCTGCCCGGATGACGAGCATCATCAACGCCGAGCTCCTTGCCTTTGCCTCGATTCCTCTCTCCGCGACCCTCATGGCGCGAGGCGTCGGGTACGCAGAATGGCTGCCCTGGCAAGTGGGCGCGGCGCCTCCTGCGCTCGCCTTGGTGGGCCTTGGGTACAAGTACATCAAGGAAGCCCTAGACTGGGTGGAGGACGAGTGAGGGACGTAACAGATGCGCGGGGGAGGCTTCACGCGCAGCGTGTGGGACGGGACTATGGGCGCGAGAGGGCCGCTGATCGATTGCGATCCCACACTGTGGCGTGAGGCCGGCTGCCCCACCGAAAGCCAGCCAGTTGCAGACGGAGTCGCGCTTGGCGTTCAGCCGGCTCGTGCGGCTAAAATTAATGTGGCTGTGCGACATGCTTTCGGTTTGATTCGAGATAGGTTGAAAACCAGAGTTGCTCAGTGCTTAGCCTACAGCTTGCTATACAGCTGCACTACCTCGTCCTTCGACGCCTCCTACCGGCGGCTGTCTGCCTTGCCGACAGGTCCCATGCGGCGGGGCATGCCTCCTGAGCGATGCGCGCCCGCAGCGTGCCCTGCCCCTGCTCGCACGCCGGCCTGCCCTCCCCGTGCTCTGGGTAGCGACGCGCGCGCCAATTGAAGCGCAGGCTCTTGATACTATGCTGCGCGAGCCGGCCGTGAAGAAAGGCATCCCAACCTGTCGCGCCTATCTCACAGTCGAGTGGCAAGTCGCTCGATGAATAGTCGACGCAGCGCGACGCGCCGTCGTGGTCACGTCCGCATGCTGCGAATCCGAAAAGGGTCTCCGAGTAGAGGCGCCACGGTGGGCGCCACGCGCTGCTCTCGACCCACGCCTCCGTCGCCGCCTGCGGGCCGAGGAGGTCTGACACTTCGAGCCGCGCCGCTCCGCTCCCGTCGGCGGCCGCGCCCGCCCCGAGAGCTCCGAGACTGCGCCAGGCACAGCGGGCGATCTCGCGCGGCAGGCTGCCGTTGGGCCGCCGCGACACGAGCACCGCGTTGCTGAGCAGGGCGTGGAGCGGACGCGCTGCCGTGCCGCCTGAGAACGGGTGCCAGGGAGGAGCTGCCTGCAAGCCGACACCGTCGCGCAGCCGCAGCAGATGGCTGTGCAGGGCAATGACGTCGAGGTCGAGGTAGATGCCACCCTCGCCCTCGAGCACGTCGAGCCGTACGAGATCGGACACCGCGGCAGGGTGCGAGGGCAGCCCATGCGAGCCCCACTCGTGTGCGCTGTACATGGCTCCGACACCGCGCGATCGCAAGGCAGAGCCGACCAACGTCGTCTCATGGAACTGGTGCAAACGCACGACAAGCTGGCCGAGTGGCCGATCACTGTGCCTCGCGAGGCCACGCTGCCATGATGTCCAAGCATCGCGATGCGCTTTGGCGGGTAGGAGTGACGCACCAACGACCCAGAGAGAAACATGCGGAGCGACGCGCAGCGCAGCCTCGATGGCACATCCCTGAGCGGTGGTGAGAGCGTGGTGCGGATCAGCAAGCGGCAACGTGCCATTCATGCCACGCCGGCGCAGGACCCACACAAAATGAACCGGAAGCAACGTCTGATCCTCATCAAGAGCGTCTCGCGAAGCATGTGTTACCGTAGCGATCCAACTGCGCAGCCAAACACGCACACCAAGATGATAGTTTTCCAGAGTACGGTGGCTCTCGAAGAGGAAGGTGCTTAGGTACGAACCAGCGAGTGCGGCTATGGGGATGCCGATGGCTAGGGCAGCGGCGTGGACGCCCCGGCCCACCATGATTGTTGGTGTTCACATGAATTAAATTGTACTCACTTGACCAAAGGGGGAGTGGTCTACATTTTTCATGTTTATAAGGCCCCCACCCTACACCTGTTTGGGAATTGAATGCTTTCTCGATTCGCTGCCAATGTTTAGAACTCGACACCCAAGAGCAAGACACCGGACCGGCGTACATACGTGTGCGGTTACAAATTCACTCACTACCGGGTACATCAAAACGTGAAATCAAAAATCTATACGAAAACAATAGACGCATAGCGCGAGCGTGCTATCTGCGATCATCAGCCTACCAGGTGCAGGTCTACCACACACGCAACTAGAACTACCGTACAGCTGAAATAAAAACAGCTCTCCAGAGTCACGGAAGAGAGAACCAATGCAGCGTTCAGCGCGGGCCACTACAGCATCAACTTCAGCACCAGTAAACGTACCAGAGCATACGCTCACGTCATAGCCTCGCCATCGGCAGGCGATAAAGTGCGGTCGCCGTCAGTGCTGGCTCTACCTCCTCCTCCGCCGCCGCAGCCATCACAGCTTGATGCTCTTCGTGAGCTGCTGGGCCGTGGGCGCACAGGACGACGTCATTGCCGAGGCAAAAGGTGTGCACCCGACGCAGACCCACGTCGACAACGGCGCCCTCTGTGGCTGGAGAGCTGGACGCCGATGGCCAAGGCCCCGCCGCGGCGGGACGCAGGCCGTTGATGAGTGTCTTCGGAGCGATGGTGGCAATGAGCCGGTGCGCGAGCTCCTTCTGCAGGCAGCTCGCGATCAGTGCTGCCCCACCCTCGATCATCACCGAACGCACGCCGAGCTGGAGCCGAAGCTGCCGGAGGGAGCTCAGCAGGCACGGGTGACCTCTGTGATCCTCGTCGACACACAGCACGTGCACGCCCGCCGCACGCAACGCGGCCGCGCGGGCGGCTCCGCCGCTGTCATACAGCGTACGCGCGAGCGTACACACGACGGCGTGCGGACGGCAGGTAGAAGATGACGTCGACGACGACGTGGAGGAGGAGGAGGAGGAGGAGGAGGACGAAGTCATGAAGGCGGCCACCGAGGCGGCGGCGCTGCTCGCCAAGGGCGCTGGAATGGGCGGCTGGAGGGCCTTGGCGGTGGCGAGGCATCGCAAGCGCCCATCGAGTACGATTCGCATTGGACTCTCCCCCGGCACCAGGCGAACGGTGAGTTGAGGGTCGTCGGCGAGTAGTGTGCCTGAGCCCACCATGATGGCCTCGTGCACCGCACGCAGCCCGTGCGTGAGTGTCATGGACTCTCTGCCGGAGAGGAGCAGCCGAGGGCCCGAGGCACCCAGTGGCCCCGCTATGCTGCCGTCGAGGGCCTGCGCGTACGAGAGGGTGACGAAAGGCATCACGACGCCGCGGCGCGAGACCGCATGGGCTTCGATATCGCTTCGCAGGCGCGCCAGCATCGAGGCCGCCACCGTGGGCAGCGGCGAGCACAGCGGCCGGGCGGGCGACGAGGGCGGCGGCCCCAGCAATAGTGACGGCCGCCAGGGCGGCGAGGGAATGGTTGCGGCAGCAGCCGAGGCCATCGCTGGCGCCATCGCAGGCGCCATCGCGGGCTCTTCCTCGTCGATCTCGGAGCACCTGAGCTGATTCACGCCACTGCAGCTGCCACCGGCCAGTACGTGCCCACCGCCGCCACCGTGGCCGCCATCGTAGCCGCCACTGCTGCCGACGCCGGCGCCGCCGCTGGCGCCGCCGCTGGCGCCGCTGCCCCTTCCGCCGCCCGTCTGACGGCGCTCGGCCTCCGGTGTCAGAATATGACCCATCCGGCGTGCCTTCGTCTCCAGATAGCCATGTGCGTGGACGGGTGTCGAAGAAGCGAGCACCGCGCGCCGCCCCGCCACGTCGATGCCGAGCGAGCGAAGGGCATGCACCTTGAACGGGTTGTTGGTGAGCAACACGACGGAGCGAACGCCAAGGCTATCGAGGATGGTGCGGACTGGCGTGTAGTCGCGGGCCTCATCGGGCAATCCAAGGGCCAGGTTGGCGTCTACCGTGTCGAGGCCCTGGCGCTCCTGCAGCCCGTATGCGGCGATCTTGCTCGCAAGGCCAATCCCACGGCCCTCTTGCGGCGTGTAGATGAGGATGCCACCCTGCTGTGCCAGGTGCTGCTGCGCGAGGCGCAGCTGCACCGCGCAGTCGCACTTGAGCGATCCGAGCACCTCGGACGTGAGGCACGCATCGTGCACGCGCATGTGCACGCGCTCGCTCCCACGGTAGACGTCGTCGCAGTCTGCCCAGAGGCATGCGACCCATGCGTGCTGCGAGTAGAAGGCCTCACCCCGGTCGCGCTCCCCATAGACGCGCACCGCCATTCGGCCGTTATTGGTGGGCATCGTACAGGATGAAATACACTCGACTGGCATAACGGCAGGCAAGTACGAGGCCCGACGCGAGTGCCTCCTTGTCGGCACAAGCTCCGAGCGAGCGTCTGGGCGAGATGTGTGAAGATAGAAGAGGGTCAATTGCTCTCGTCATCAAGTGGTCCGCGCACAACGCACGTGGCACCGGTTGTCGCGTCTGTCGTGTTACAGTCGTCTGTAAAGTAACGTTCACGCACGCACGCAGGGC
>Ga0209550_10006906_pt1 | contig 10534 bp, 5 predicted proteins | sample LauGreSuBDMM15SN_2_FD_187567 | JGI IMG/M metagenome (GOLD analysis project Ga0209550, IMG submission 187567) | Freshwater lake microbial communities from Lake Michigan, USA - Su13.BD.MM15.SN (SPAdes) (version 5) | ecosystem: Environmental > Aquatic > Freshwater > Lake | place: Lake Michigan, USA... | reverse complement strand
AAAAGTGACGTTCTCAACATCTCAAGCAACAGGCGTACTAGTATCAACATCCGGTGCCACCTGCAGGGCCTGGTCACCTCTTGCTCGCGCGCGGCCGAGCGCCCACTGGTCGGCGATGAGCGTGCAGATGGCCGCCAGGCTCAATCCAGTAGCGGCGAAGGTAATTGCCGCCATGTACCCGCCCGTGTACTTGAGGGAGATGGCCCACATGAGCGGCCCCGAGCCTGTGCTCAGCACCGAACAGCCCTGGTGGAAGCCCTGAATGCGCCCCAGCGCACGCGTGCCAAAGATGGCCGAGAGGACGACGGAGAGGCATGCACCGCGCAGCCCGCTCACCACGCCGTACAAGATCGCGAAGGCCGAGAGCGCTGCTTCTGTCCGGATGAGAAGGCTGCCCATCATCACCACTGCCGTCGCCGCATGTACGATGGCAGTGAGCCGGGCGATCTGCGAGACCGGGACGCGATCGATGAACAGCATGCCGGCACCAATCTGCGCGCCGTTGAGCCCGATGGACAGTGGCACAAAGTAGACGCGCGTCAACGTGAGCTCCGAGCTCTCTCGCAGCGCGCCGCCGAACCAGCGCACTGTGGCGATGTAATGGTAGTTGAACCCCGCCCAAAAGATGTCGTTGAACAGGTTGAGGCTGGCTAGGCACCAAAAGAGCGGGTGCTTGGATGCGGCGCGAAGCGTCGCCGAGGAGAGCGGAGGAGCAGAGGAGGTGCAGCCGCTGCCGCTTCCACCGCCACATTGGCCGTCACCGCCGCCGCCGTCACAGCCCCTACTCTTGCCACCGTTGCACGCGCTCTCGTGAGCGCCCTCAGCGACTCCGCCGTCCGGAAGCAGCCCCATGCTCGCAGGCTCGGACCGAATCAGCAATAACGCGACGCCGAGCAACGCGCCGAGCGCTATGGCGAGCGCCACGTAGCTTTTTCGCCAACCAAGAGCATCGATCAGGAGCGTCATGAAGACAGGCATCTGGATCAGCACGATGCCATTGAGTGCAAGCACAGAAGTCGCCCGCCCGCGTAGGCGCACAAACCAGCGCTGCACCGTCGCCGAGGCTATCAGGCAGAAGCACTCGGCACCGATAAATCGCAGCATGGTCACGCACGCAGTCAGTCCAGCCCAGGTTTCGACTCGGCTCAGCAGCAGCAGGTTGCCGATGAAGGGAACCGCGAGCGCAGAAGCGAGAAGACGAGCTCCGAAGCGATCGAGCGCGCCACCGGCGACTGGCACCAGGCATGCTGAGATGAAGCTTGCTATCGCCCAAGTCAAGGAGACGCTCTGCGAGTCAATACCAATGTCTTCCATGAAGTGAGGGACGAAGACGTTGATGCCGAACGAGTGGCATGGCGAGGATACCACGATCAGCAGCAGGCATGCAAACACTACCCACCAGCCGTAGAACGTCCGACCCACACCGACCGAGAGCGGCACATCGTCTCTTCGCCGTCGCATGAATCCCCGCTACCGGGTAGCATCACTCGCGGGCGCCCCGCGGCGCAAAACCTCGCTCCGATTTTGGGCAAACTTGTGACGCCGCGGGGCGAAACAACTGGATTTGTCCCCGGTTTATTCACACCGGAAGTTCTGCACTGTTTTCACACTCACATGGTCGCCGGCGGCGGCAGCACGGTGGTCCTGAAGGACCTCACTGATGCCGAGCAGGGCGCCGTGGGCGGTATTGCAGCCGTCATCGAGGCGTTACTTCTGCAGCCGACCACATATGCCAAAAATGCGCGTCAGCAGGGCCTGGCGCTCACGCTGGACCCGCGTGTGCTCTACCGTGGCATCGGTGCGGCCTTGTGCAACGAGGTGGGCCAGCTCGGCTTGCAGTTCGGCGTGACCGGAGCGCTCTTGCGTATGAGTATTCCTGAGGATGCACCGCCGTCGGTGGCGACCGAGCTGATTGCCGCCGCGGGCGCAGGCGCACTCGTCGCGGTGCTGGCGTCACCCCTCGAGCTGGTGATAGTTCAGCAGCAGCGCTTCGGCGGCGCCATGCTGGCCACGGCGTACGAGGTAGTATGCCGCCATGGCGCCTTTGGCAGCGGCCTCTTCCGTGGGTTGGGTCTTGCGATGGGACGCGACGCGATCTACGTCGGCGGCATGCTGGGCGCTACGCCTATTGTCCGACGTTGGCTGATGGAGAGGCGCGGGCTGGCAGAGCCGGCGCTGCCGGTGGCCTCAACAACGCTCGAACCGGCAGGAGGGGTGGGCACAGTCGCGGACGCGGCGCTCACGTCGCTCGCTGCGTCAATGCTCGGCGGCGTGATCGGTGCTTTGCTCTCGCACCCGTTCGATGTAGCCAAAACGTGTATGCAGGGCGATCTGGCGCGTGCCACGTACGGCGGCAGCTTCGAGGCGATGCGCGCGCTGCTTCGCGACGGTGGCATTGCGCGGCTCTACCACGGCGCGACCTGGCGCACGGTCAACATCACGGCGACGGTGTGGATCGCCAATGAGTGCAGTCTGCGTTTACCAAAGCACATCCGGCCGGCACCGGCGCCCTCTCTGATGTGAGCGGCGAAGCGACTCTAATCAGAGGTGCCCACAGCGTTACCATAGAGGTTTTGCTCAAAGTTTCAAATAAATCGAGCGTGGAAGCCCCTTGCCACGTGCTGTGTGCGCCCATTACGTAGGCGCTTACCTGTGCTTACGTACTCGGTCACAAGGCGGTACACGTACAGTACCGCTACCGGTACCGTACTAGCTGGCACGCTCATGTCCTGGGCGTCCGACATTGCTCAGTGTACGGTAACCTTTACCAAATGCTGGCACACTCACCCCCTCGGGTAGCCCCGAGGAAGCCCCGAGGCGCTAACTGTCCGAAGCAACGCCACACGCCACGCGGGACTGGCGAGGCCAACTTGGTCGACGCGCCCATCGCTGCCCAAGGCATGCTTCACTCGATGCGGATGCCGGCGCGGGCCATCGCCTCGTCGAGCTTGGTCCGCATCGGCGCCGTCGTGAGCGCCGCCAGGTCGCGCGCCGCGCGGACGTCTGCCGAGATGGTGGCCGCGCCCTCTTCACGCTCCCAGTAAGCCGAGTAGATGCGGCGCAGGATGCCCGCCACCTTGTCACAGAGGGCAGCCACCTGCCCGCGCAGAACGTCGATTAAATCGGCGATCTGCAGCAGCATGCCACCCGTCGTCTCCGTGAAGATGCCGTCGAGTGCCGTCTCAGCATGCGAGTTGACCGCGCTCTTCATGCGCGGGAAGCGCCCGGCGCCCTTTGAGACGGCGCACGCCGCTGCGTAGCCCGGCAACATCTTCTGGCGGATCTGCGGTTGCAGCGTGCGTGAGATCTCGCGCTGGCGCTGGGTCGCGTGCTCGGCCACGGCGCGCATGTCGTCGGTGATCGTCGTTTCGATCGCGCGCCCCGCAGCCAGCCACATGCGTGCGAGCGCGTCCTGCGGGATGCCGAGGCACGCGAGCTCCACTTTGATCGTGTCGTTGGCGGTGGCCGCCTCGTGCTTGACGGCTACGCAGCACGTGTGCAGAAGCTCGTTCGTTTTGGTGTTCATCGTCGCCTCCCAGCCGACCATCAGCGCCTTCTGAATCGGGTCGGCCAGATCCTGGTTCCAGTCGATCTCTCCGGCACTCGCCGATTTGTACACGCCATCGCGCTTCGCCGTCGCGGCGTACGTGCCCCACTCGAGCGCGCCACCGCCTGCACCGCCGTTCGTGCGCTTGAGGCCGCTCCCCCACGACTGGACGATGCTGAGCGCCTGCTGCTTGCCACTCTCCGCGCCGCGCTTGAACTTCGGCTCGAGGCACGTGTTCACCTCGCGCTTCATCCCGTCGTCAAGCGTGCCGCAGTGCGTCGCCCACACGCTGCGCAGGCGCTCAAGAGCTTGGGAGAGCACTTCGTCGCAGTCGCCGCGGTGGTCACTCGTCATCGGCTCTCCCGCCGTGCCGAGCGCCAGCTGCACCTCGTCGATGAGATCGGACGTTTCGCGCACAATCGAGCGCACGTCGAGCTCACGTTGGCCGCGGCATGTGACGTCGATGGCCACACGCAGCGCCGGGATGTTGGTGTCGGCCACCTCCTTGAAGGTCGCAGCCTCGCCGTCGCTCGTTTGTTTGATGCCCATCAACTTCAGGTAGTCGTTCGCCGACACGCAGTGCACGTCAATCTTATGGTCGTCAGGCAGCGGCTTGGGCAGCGGCGCCGAGGACGATGAGGTGCCCTCCTCGCGCTCCTCCTCGTCCACGTGCGTCAGCTCCTCGAGGCCCGCGCGGAAGTCCTCTTGGATCCGGGATCGTGCAAACTCGTTCCGCACTAGGGCACACAACGGCTTGAGGTCGGCGAGCACCGCGCTCTGCTGCCGCCGCCAGTGCATCATCTGCTTGCTCTTCCACAGCACCCATGCCTGGTGCTGCTTGGCCTCTACCTCGCACGCATCGCTGGCCTCATCGCGAGCGTGCTGCAGGTGAAGCGCCTCCGCCTTCGCGAGGGCGGCATCTGTGCCGGTGGCGAGGCGTACAGTGCCGCCAGGCTCGACAATGAGCTGCGCAGTCACCGGCGCGCCGCCGGCTGCCACCTTGGCCTCCCACGCGCCGAGGGCCTTCTTGTGCAGCTTCTTCGCCACCTTCAAGCGCGCCTGCGCCTCTTCCTTGGCCAACTGCAGCGCCCCAAGCGTCTCCTTACGAGCGGCCTCGGCGCTGTCGAGCTCCTCGATCTCGGCTCTGGCGCGCTCGGACTCCTTCAGCTTCGCCTGCATCGTCTCGAGCCGCATCGGCACCTGTGCCGCAAGGTCGGCATGATCCCTCACGATCTCACTCGGCGAGCAGTCGTCGGTCTGCGTGCAGATGAAGGAGACGGCTCCATACTGGCCATCCATCAGCAGCTGCCGCTTGAACTGCTCACCGAGCAGATCCTTGGCCTGCTTGTTGTCGACTGCTCGACTGATTGGCGCGACGATCCAGATCGACGTGCAGCGTGGCAGATAATTCGCCGCGACTTTGGCGCGCGCGATGTTGGAGTCGTGCACGCCGGGAAGGTCGACGAAGCATGCGCCTGAGCGCAGCGCCGGCCACGGGCCCTGTAGCACAACGCGCTTGACGAGCGGCCACTTCTGCCGCCCGCCCGGGCCTCCTGAGCCGGCGTCGCGGTACACGAACGGCTCGAGTGACTGGCGGAACTCCGAGGCCCATTCGCGCTTGCGTGCGAGCTGCGCGCGGTCGAGGCGGCCCGACACGAGGGAGGCAGCCTCCGCAGCGTCATTCGGCACGCCCTTGCCCCACTCCTTCACGCTGCAATGCTCGCCCTTTGTCGGCGCGAGAATCGTCCTCAGGACGCGGTCGGCACTCAGCGCCTGCAACACGTCGGCCATCGGCGTCTTCAACTCAAACTGGTGCAGCAGGCCGGAGCCGTAGACGTGCTCGAGCTTCTGCCACGCCTCCTTGCCCTCGTCGGAACGCGGCTTGCCGTGGAAGGAGTCCTCGTTGCTGCAAATGTCCGCCACCAGCCTCGGGAGCTCCTTGTCCCAGTCGTCCTGCGAGATGAACTCGACACGAGCCGTGTATACGTGCAGGCCGCTCAAGCCCTCCGTCGTCTGCTGCAGCGCACTGTTGAAGCGCAGCTCGATGGGCGCAGCTGTGCAGCCTTGCGATCCACTCGTTGGTAACACACTGGCCTCATCGAGCAGCGCGTTGAGCAAGCTCGACTTGCCGACGCCCGTACCGCCAAGGACGCCAATGACGGTGTTCTTGAAGCCCTTGTCCATGATCATCTCCGCGCGGCTCACCCACGCGCCGCGGCGTTGCTCGGTGCCCAGGAGCGGCTCGTCGAGGATCATGGAGCGCAGGCTGCCGAGGAGTCCTCGGCATTCATTGATGTACTGTTCGGGGGCCGTGAGCGCCCTCCCAGCTGACGACAGGTCATGCTCCGGCACTGGCGGCGTTGGCGGCGGCACGTTCTGAGACCCAGACGGCAGGCTGTCGTCGTCGCTGTCATCGCTCAGCTCCTCCGCGCGCGGCCGCTTCGACGCCGGTCGGCAGTTGGAAACGCCGGCGAGCGCGTCAGTCGTTGCCTCCACTTGCGCCTTGGCAATCTCCGAGAGTCGCCTTCCAGCGTCGGCGAGCCTGGCCTTGTCGACGCCAGCTCCGGTGGCAACGATGATGGCGGAGTTGACTTCTTCTTGGTCCACCTCAAGCAGCGGCTTGTCAAGTGCGATGGCGAGCGCTTCCTCTGCGCGGGTGCGCAGATGCTGCCTCTCCTCCGCATCCTTCATTAGCACGCGAGCGCTCGCCATCGCCGCCGCCGACACGCCCGCCGCCTCGGCCTCCTCGGCCGCCACCTCAGCTGCCGCCACATCCATGTCGAGCGGAAGCACCGCCACAACGGCGGCGAGGGCGGCGGCGGCGGCTCGCCAGCTGGCCCCGGCGCGACCCAATGCATTGGTGGGCTCTGACGAAGACGTGGCTCTGCACCCGTACGTGAGCCGGCTGAGCGCTGAGGTGGATGGCCTGCACGAGGCGCTGCGCCAGACGGCGAGCAAGCTCGACACGCACGCGCAGCGGCTCGCGGCGCTCGAGGCGGCGCCCCTGGCTGCAGTACCTCAAACGTCTCTGTCGTCGGTGGCCACACTCGAACCATGGCTTCATGCTCTGCCCACCGCGGCGGTGCCGCGCGCCGGCTCTGCCCACCACGGCGCTCTATCCGACCAGTCTGCGGCCAATGAGAATGGCGTCGCCACCGCACCTTCGTCAGCGAACTTCCCACCTGCCGTTCATCGACGCATGCCGTCGGGCGGCTCCCAAGGGCGCTGTGATGGGCGCATGAGTTGTCAAGAGCTCGAGCCCAAGGATAAGGATCGCTCGCCGCAGCTCGAGCCCAAGGATAAGGATCGCTCGCCGCTGGTGCGCCTGGATCTCAAGTCGACACGCGAAGCGCTCGATGCGACGGACAACCAGCGCAAGCAGCCGGCCGATCGGCTCCACGACTGGCTCATGTTGATGGCTGAGCATGTGGAGCACGCGCAGGCCGACGAGAAGGCGCTCCGCGTCAAGCTCGACCGGGAGCTCTCGGACGCGGCGGTGGGTGCTGCCAAGGCGGTCGGCACAACCTCGGTGGCTGCCACGCTCAAGCAGCGCCAGAAGCTCCAGCGGCAGATCGACGGTGCGCGATCTCGCGTGCACGAGGTCAAGGACCTCGTGCGCACGGCGCTCGCGCATCACTTCCTCTCGGCGCTGCAAGGGAGATTGATCTCACAGTCGGCATATGCCTTCAGCAAGTGGGCCGACGCGGTGGGCATGGAGTGCCCTGCCGCAATGTCGGCCGCCAGCGGCATCATCGCGCACATCTCCGCGACCGGCGATACGGGCGTCGACGATGGTAGTGGATCCTTTACATCGACGTGCGAGGGCGATGTCGACGGCGAGTCGCGAGCTGCGAGCTCGCAGTCGCCTTCATTACGTGGCACGCAGCCGCTAGCTGCAGGGGTGATCTCGCCGGCGCTCCAGCGCCTCGGTCTCACGACCCTCGCCCCCACGCCGGGGGGCAGGCTCGAGGTGGCGATGCCCAGCCTGCTGCCCGATGCCGATGGCGTGCTCGTGTCGCCGCCCGGTTGGGTGCGACGCTCATCCTCGTTTGGCCGTCGCGGAGCCGCTGACGGCGGACCCGGCGGCTCGCGTGCGTCGGTTTCGTCATTGGCATCGCGTGCGTCGGTTTCGTCATTGGCATCGCGTGCCACGTCGACCGACGCGAGCCACGGCACCGCCGCAGGCGGAGGCACGCGCCTACGGCGCACGAGCGCCTTTGCCTCGCATACGGCCGAGGCGGTGCTCGCGCAGCGTGGCCAGGGCCAGGTGCTCGAGTATCAGGTCAAGTGGCGCGGATTTTCGGACCCGCGTGGCACTACGTGGGAGCTCGCCTCGCAGCTGCATGGGGTGGCTGGCTTCGACGAGGCGCTCGTGAGCTTCCAAGCGAGTGCATGAGGGAGGCTCTTGAGCGCCATCGTGAGCGGGGTGAGCTCCAGATGCCACGCATGGCTGGGTCAGCTGTGGCTGGCAGATGCTTGGCCTTGGGCAGACTCAGTCGGGTTGGGTGGGGAAAGGTATTCGTAACTATTCGCGCCAGCTGAAGCCGGCTTCAGCCATGGACCAGAGTGTGGCTGTGCAGACATTATTATGCACAGCAGACGAGAGATAGACGAGAGAGATGAGAGTCCTTGCTATCACCTATGCGTAGAGACGAGAGCGCGCCACAGATCGGGGTGGGTGAGGGCGAACGCGGATCTGCGCGTGTGTCGATGCGTGCGGCGTCGCACAGCCGACGCCGGGTCGGGATTGCATTGTATACGAGATACGTGATATTTTATATTTGATGTGGCTGCCATAAAAATTTGCCGGTGTGGTGGTGCACACGAGTGTGGGCACAATATAGCGATAAAAAACGGAACACGAGGGAAGCTCCGGCCTCCGCGCGGGGCCGCGGCCACCCGCCACACATGGGCCCCACCCACAGAGGTGTGGCGAGTGGGAGAACTCTGGCGATGGCGTTACGGATGCGGGATGGCGAGTGAACCGCGAGGATTGTCGGTTGCTTGTCCATCCGCGTGCCATGTCGCGTGTGATGGGGTTGCCACTCGCCTTGACCGGAGTCCCCTTCCCCAAACCCAATCTTGTCCAACATGTAGTCGACCGGATGTGACGCGGCGTGTGGCTTATACGACCGCCCTCCGCGTCGGCGGCGAGTCCGTGATGCGTATACTCGCGTTCTTGAGCATCCTCAGTACGAACTCGCCTTACTCTTTCTCAACCGATGGGCGGCCTTCTCGGCGAGGCCAATGGCAAGGCGAACCACAGTCTTCGCCAGTGCGATGCCAGCGTCAGCTGCCAAGCAGCACAGCTCGAACTGGACGGAGAGCAGAGGGAAGACCAAGGCCCATACGCTCAGATCCCACGGCAGCGCGTCCCTCGGATACTTCACATCTCTGGAAGTGAGGAAGCGCACAATGGTCTCCATTGCAGGAGCAGAGGTGTACTTCCACGCGCCAAAAGACCACTGCGGTGGGATGCCTAGAAATCCGTGCGGCGCATCAAACCTCTCAACGTTCACAGCCACGCCAGCAGCACGAAGGAAGACAGACGCACGTAGCGTGGACTCCATTAACGGATCCCCGGTGGCAGCTATGAGCAGCGTCGGCGGGAAACCGTCCAGCTGGCTCGGCTCGAACTCAAGGAGGTGGCGCGCTAGGGGGGGTAGGTTTGTCGTGCTCTCCATGTGAGTGTGCCCGGTCTCCTCTCCAGTTAGATGCCGCTCCCCGCTTCCACTTCCCTTTTTCAGAGTGCGTCCAGCCTCCTCTCCAGAGAGACGCCGCTCCCCTCCACTTTCCTTGACTTGACTTGGAAAGTAGGACCGCCAGCAATAGTCGAGCCCTGAAGTGAGGTAGGTAGTCCTCCAGCTCTCGCCGTCGAGGAAGCCGTAGACGCTGCACACGCTCGAGACCGCAGGGAGGTCCCATTCGAGCAGCTTCTCGCCCGTGTGTGCCGCGAGTTGTGCAAGCATAGCTCGATCGGTGAGGAGCGCGGCAGCATAGGCAACAAGGTTGCCGCCTGCGGAATCGCCTACGAGGGCGATGCGATCTGCTTTCGTGCGCTTGCGCACGTAGCGCATGGCTCTCAGGGTGGAAAGTGCCGCGGCTGGCCAAGGATGCTCCGGCGCCAGTGGATAGTCCATCGAAAAGACGACGCAGCCGGCTCGCGCCAGTGGTGTCACTGAGGGGATCAGCAGCCTCGAGGATACGGCGACAAAGCCACCGCCGTGCGCGTAGAGAACCGGTGGGATTGCTGGATCCGGCTGCGCTGGCATGATCTCGTCCAACGTCTCGTAATCTTCCTCGCCATACGGATGGTCGGAGGTGATGATGACGCCGTCTTGAATACTTTTCGAGTCCACGGCCATATGGGTGGGCTGGCGTCTCCACCACATGTTGTAAATGATGAGCGGCCAGCCGCTGAGAAATGCTCGCAACAGACGAAGAATCGGGTAGCCCAGCGGCGGCAGAAGGGACCAAATGACGTCATACATGGCCCCCAATATCCCGCGTGCGTGGCAGTGCTGTCGCGGAGTGCGCGCGCGCGCGCGGCGGCGCCGCTATATGCTGTGGGCGCCGATTTCAAAACTGGTGCTGTGCGCTGCTGTGAACGTCACAAGAACAGAATTTCACGTGAACACCTTCGCATGGAATCGTTCTATTGTATTGTATAACACCCCTGATGCGGCGTGGGGCGTGCACACACCTCACATCTGCAGATGGACCGCGCGTGACGATCCGTCTGAAAAATTAGATAGTGCGAACCAGATTGCAGCCCAAGAGCCCATGCCATCAATCAGTGATGAGTGTCCTCAACTACGGAGACAAAGACGGTAAGCGGCCCTTGGCAGTGCCATCAGTCAGTGGAATTGCCTGATTCGGTTCAAGTTGTAGTGACCGGCAACGCGGCAAAGCAGGGGCGCGGCGGCGGTGGTGGCGGTGGCGACGACGGTATACAGTACGCATTCCCGATCTAACAGCTTCTTGAAA
>Ga0209550_10006903_pt1 | contig 10538 bp, 7 predicted proteins | sample LauGreSuBDMM15SN_2_FD_187567 | JGI IMG/M metagenome (GOLD analysis project Ga0209550, IMG submission 187567) | Freshwater lake microbial communities from Lake Michigan, USA - Su13.BD.MM15.SN (SPAdes) (version 5) | ecosystem: Environmental > Aquatic > Freshwater > Lake | place: Lake Michigan, USA... | reverse complement strand
TATTTTTACGTCTCCTTTGCAGGTTTCTGCAAGAATATTTCCCTTCTCTCGTAAAATGATAATTTCATTATCATCTACCCCTTTATTTACGGTTACGTAAAGTGTCTCTTGTTCAAATACCTTGTTGCCATTTTCAACAATCCATCTCTCAATCTCTACTGGAACATTTGCACCAGTTAAAACCTGTTCCATATTTATAGTAACTGTTTTGATAATTGGTGTTGGCTTTTGTAAATTTTGCGTCATATTTTGCCTTATACCTACATTTACTGGAATACCATTATGGAAAACGCGAATATTTGGATTGGATCCAAAAGGCATTCCTCCCATTCCTCCCATTCCTCCCATTCCAGGCATTCCTCCCATTCCAGGCATTCCTCCCATTCCAGGCATTCCAGCAAAGAAAATATTTGCAAACAACTCATCTATATTATTATCAAACTCTGCTCCGCCAAATCCACCCGTAGAATTCATCCTTATAAAAGGATTGCTATTCTGCATGTCGTATTTCTTCCTCTCATTTGCGTCTCCTAAAACTTGAAAAGCCTCATTAATCTTTTTAAAAGTATCTTCTGCAGTTGGATCTCCTTGATTCTTGTCAGGATGATGCTTTAAAGACATTTTTCTATAAGCTTTTTTAATCTCATCTTGAGTAGAATTTTCTTGAACACCAAGTGTTTTATAATAAGATTCCTCGCTCATTTAATATATTATTTATTAATGAGATAAGCTTAAATAATTATTAACGAATATATTTATATTCCTTGAAACTATGGAAAATGTTAAAATTGCCGTTAAAAAAGAAATAAAACAAATTGTAAACCCAAACAACCCTCCACTCTTTATACATAAGTTTCAACCAATATTTTTCAAAGATTTTGAGATTGATGTAGAAACAGTAGAAATCTTAAATATTTTGATTGATATGAATAATTTGAACATTCTTTTTATTGGAGACATAGGATCTGGAAAAACAACACTATTAAATGCCGTTATTCGTGAGTATTATGAGGGATATGACCCACAGCAATTTGCCAATAATATTTTACATATTAACAGCCTAAAAGAACAAGGAATAAATTATTATCGCAATGATGTTAAAACATTTTGTCAAACGTGTTCCTCCATTAAAAATAAGAAAAAGGTCATTGTTCTAGATGATTTAGACTTAATAAACGAACAAAGTCAACAAGTTTTTCGCAATTGCATTGACAAGTATAGTCACAATGTGCATTTCATAGCATCTTGCAGCAATCCGCAAAAAGTAATTGAAAGTTTACAGTCTCGGTTGACAATTATTAAAATTAAACCACTACAAAGAGAAAATCTCTCAAAAATAATGAACAAAATTATAGATAGTGAGACAATTTGCATTCTTCCTTTGGCAAAAGATTTTATTCTTAACATCTGCAATAATAATGCAAAAATATTAATCAACTATATGGAAAAATTCAAATTACTTGACGAAGATATTACTTTGGAACTTGCAACAAATGTATGCACAAATATTAGTTTTTTGACTTTTCAAGAATATACAGTGTTGCTAAAAAAAAATAAACTGCCACAAGCAATAAAAATTTTGTATTCTATATATGACAGGGGGTATTCTGTAATGGATATATTAGACAATTATTTCTTGTTTATTAAAACTACAAATATTCTCACAGAAGATGAAAAATACAAGATTATACCATATTTATGCAAATATATAACAATATTTCACAACATTCATGAGGATGAGATTGAACTTGCTTTATTTTCTAATAATATAATTAACATTTTATCGCAATAACATTTTCTTAATTTATTTATTTTATATACAATCAATATACAATAAATGTCTACACAAATATTTAAAAAACAAATACCGAATGAGCTATTATTTGAGCTGTTGAATAAATTATCTTCAAAAACAGATAAATATTTTATTTTTAATAAAAATTCGTTTAAAAAAGGCAATTTTGATTCAACATTTTTAAAATTTATGGAAGAATGCATTCCATATTATCAAGTTTCAAAAAGAAAATATTTAGAAAGAAAGTTGACGTATAATAGTTTTACTACCATTTTGCGTCAAATTTGCAACTTTAATAGGATAAAATACACGTCACAAATAAAATATGACAAATCTGTTTATGATATTATTTATTACATTTATTTTGTTAATGAATAGTTATGGTTTGTGTTAGTTTGGTTTGTGTTAGTTTGGTTTGTGTTGGTTTGGTTTGTGTTAGTTTGGTTTGAAAGTTAGATTTATTTTCGTCTTGACCCATGAGTATTTTTACTTTTGGATTTATGCGCTTTTTTTGTATGAGGTCTTGTCGTTGCCCTTTTTGCTCGTGTTTTAACGCCTCTTGCAAGAGAATCATCATTCTCTTCAAATAATGTAGCCGCTTGACTTAAAAGGGTTGCTTCATCGCCAATTGTAAGTCTTTCAACCGGAGAAACTTTTGTTGAAAGTCTTGGGGATCTTCTTGGTGATGCTAAAACAAGAACATCTTTTTCAATAGGTTCATCTTGGTTTGGAGGTTCTATTTTTAAAACATCTATCATTTCTTCGTCAGCAATTGTTTTTGGCATCTCGGCTTTTTCAATATGACTAGGAGCAATAAGCGCGCAAATTGCTTCATTGCTTATAGTTCTGTTTTCTGGTTTACAAATGTCAATATTATTAGATAACTCCATGTAAATTCTCAAACTAACTGCCACATCAACAAGGGAATTGTGAAGAGTACCATTTGCCTTCTGGTGGAATAACAGCTTGTGAGCATCTTCCAATTTTGGTCCACGAACGTATCGTTTACCATATTTATCCAATGTATAGTCTATTAAAGGATTGCCATCTTCTCCAATAACGGGACCTTCTTCACCATATATTAAACGAGGAAGATTACATCGCGCCTTTCCCTTGTGCATTGTGCAAAATTTAAATTCGCTTTTTGGATCATAACTCATTTTTGTCTTGAATTCTTGCAAAAGACTTTTGGCTGTTTTTGTCAACATTTTATTTTCTTCTTCATCTTTTCTTCTATTTACAAGAGCAATCTCCGCCAAAATAACATTAATATCATATTGAATATTGTGACCAACTACAAAGTCGGCATGTTGATAAGCAGCAACAAAGTCTAACAGGGCGGTCAAAATAGGAATTCCTTCATTTTGCGATTTTTCATCACTTATACCATGAATATTGCTTGATTCTGGTGGAATTGGATACTGTTCTGGTCTTAAACGAATAATACTGTCATACATTTGCAAAGTTGTCATTCGCTCTGTATCATACAAAATAAAACTTAGTTGAACAATGCGTGGCCATGCCTCTGCTCGTACCTTTGCATCTTTAAAGAAATTTTCAGCAAATTTTTCACCGGGTAATTTTGGGGGTTTTCCAGTCGTTTCTGTGTCATATGCTAGAATAATTGGCATTCCTATAATATAGTTAGAGGTTTAAATCTATATTATAGTAATCGTATAATACTATCAATTTTATTAACAAAACAAAAGCTTATCAATATTTTTCCTTAGGGACATAGTTTCCAAGCAAAATGGGTTTTAACCCCCACATTGGTGCTGCGGAAGGAATCTTCCAAAATGAAACCCAGTCTGGTTTGTCATTTATTGGCTCAATAACACCACCTTTACTATCAGGCGCATTTGCTAACAAAATGTATTTACAGAGAATAACATTTCCCTCTAATACTTGCTGAATAGACATTCGTGCAAACCATTCATAATTTGTGCGATTTAAAATCATTTTACTAGGAATCCAGATCCCATAAGCATTTGGATAAAAATCTATGTAATCTTCGGCTAAAAGCTCATCTACAAGAACTGGTTTATCGTCCATAGTTTTTATGCCAATCTCTTTTCCGTCAATTAAATTAATTTTCCCACTTGAAACTCTTGCATTGCACCAACGATCAAAATCACCTAAAAATTCCGCTTGCGCTGTATAATCGTTGGAAATTATGCGTTGCATAAACTCTATTAATTCTGCAATGGTTTCGTTATTCTTTGGTGCTCCCATAAAGCTAGCATCTGGGTAGAAATCTTGCGTCGTTGACGTTATATTGGTATTAACGTTTTCACAAATAAACATCTTGTCATTTCTTGTTCCCTTTAAATACAACTCTTCCAAATTCTTAAAGCACAAGAATGAGATTGGCACAGACATGCCACCATAATTATAAATCAACTTTGCAATCGCCATTTGGCGAATATAATCTCTTGTTGGTGTACCAATTGTGCTCAAATCAATATTCCATCCAGGAATCAATTTCTTAAATGTATTATCATCAATTAAACAAATATGAAAAGAATCGTCGCAATTCTTAATAATACTTTTTACAGTTAAATACAAATATGGTTGGTTGAGATCAAATGAACTTCTTGAACCGAAGCTTTGCCAGTGCCTAGAATTGTACTCGTATGGTATATGAATCCACATGATGGGCTTTTTTGCCTTGGCTAAAGATGATTCGTTCAAGAGATATTTCTTTAATGATTCTTCTTTTTGATTTTCCATGTACTCAACCGTGGAAATCTTTTCTTCATATCGGCGATACAAAATTCCAGCAATAATCAATAGAATTAGTAAAATTAAAAAATTTAGCATGGATAACATTTATAATATACAATAATATTTTTATATTTCATTTTTATAGGTTGGTACGAATAAATGCAATCTCTTCATCAGTAATTTTAAAGAAGTCAAACATCTTTTTCTCATCAGTTTCGCCAGTAACTGGAAAACTCTGCAGGATCCGGATATTATTAAAATTTCCCCATCTGCAAATATTATTTATAAAGACGTACAGTGGATGCATGAGGATTTTTGCAACATTTTCAGCATCCGCTTTACTTTTGCACTGGATAAACACAATGGATTGGGTCATTCCACAATTATCTACAAAGACACCATATTTGTCCGTTGTGCTAATAAATACCTTCCAACCATCTTGGAACTTATGTGATCTTGATGCGTAAACTGTTTGGCTAGGCGTATGAATTAATCTATACTTAAATTCGGGCGTCTCGTCATTGGATATGATGTCTCTCTTAGTATACCTGTGCAAATCGCTGCTTGTTTTAACCTGAAATTTTTCAAGAGCCTCGTTGTCAACAGTTTTTTCAAGAATGTTTGCGACAATATTATTATAAACTAGAGGAATATATTTTCGCTTCTTTGAGCAAACTTCTCCGCAATAACTCTGGTTTTTCCATTGACCAGATACTGTAATATTCTTGTATGCTGGTTTATTTTGGATAATATACCATGTAAAACTTGAACCAATCTTTTTAAAATATTTTTTTGCACTGTGAATGTCTAGATGAACAATTTGAAGATCAGTAATAATCTCAATGAGTTTGTTTCTGTCTGCATAAGACATCCAATTGTCAGGTGTAATAAACATCAAGTATCCACCTGGTTTCAAAACAGAGAGTGCTTTCTCAATAAAATCCTTGATTAGATTATGGTTCTTGGATGCTCGTTTTCCATTTTCCTGGAGTTTAGCATAAGGCGGGTTCGCCATTACCAGATCATACAAGGTTTTGTGCGTCGATGTAATAAAATCCTCGCTTCTAATATTTACTGCGTGTTGGCCTTGACAAAAGACGCGTTTCACATTTTCCAACCGATCCTGGTTAATATCGTTAAAGGTTAGAACATTTTCTACAATTTCTTTTATTGGTTTGTTTGTTTTTTCAAGAAGCTTGAATAAAACAGGTACGGCAAAATTTCCATTCCCGCAACAAGGATCCAAAATCTTCAAATCTGTTCTAGACCAAAATTCATCGGGTATACTAGAAATCATCTCCTCAATGCATTCAATTGGCGTTGGCTCGTCATTGCTGCTCTTGTATGTAGACTTGTCTTTGTTCAAGTTTTCGTTGAAATACCGCTTCAACTCTTCAAATGAAGTTGTTTTAACATTGGGGCCTTCTACTGGACCGGATTCTATTACAAGCTCAACTTCTTCTTTTACGCATGGTCTCTTTCTTGCCTGGTGCTTTTCAAAAAGACCATTTGTTTTAAATTCTTTTTGACATTTTTCGCATTTAAATTGTGACATTACCTTAGTGTTTCTTTTAATTATTAAAATAATTCTATATCAATTTTAAATATTTTATTCTCTTTTTAATTTTATTACAATTTTATCATAATGTCCGTGTGATATAGTTCCGTTTTCAAAATTTGCTTTGCCATTATAGAACCAATCTGCTACCCACTGCACTCCAGAATAACTCAAGAATTTTCCAAGCTGAACTGCATTACCAATAATGCTTATATCGTGTACATAATTTTCTATTATATCGCTTGATCCAATAAACTCATACTCTTTATCTGGAATAAAATTATCTGTCTCTTTGTCCATTTTTACAATGTAAATAATATAAAATAGTATTTATGTTGTATTATTGTAAAATAAAAAATTGAGATCCTTAAACTAAGTATATAGAATTGTAACATTGACACAGAGATGGAAACTTACGTTGAATCTGTCTTAGATACTGGAGCACCTCATTTCCGCGCCATTGCCCGCCAACATAGACATGCAAATTATACGCTTGACAAGGTTATAAATGAAGCAGTTGATAATATTGGAAAAAAGGCAAAAAATATTTCCGTTTATACACATGTGAACCATATCGGCAAACTTGAGTGGATTAGAGTGAGCGACGATTACGAGAAAGGATTTGAAAACATTCATCAGCGTGGATCACAAAATCCTTTTAATATGGGACATATTCGCGATGGACAATATCTTGATGAGGAGACAAGCGAGTTTGGTGTAGGTCTAAAAGCTGGTGCTCTTTCGGCGGGAAATGTTTTGCGGGTGTGGACAAGAGTAGGCGAGGATTTCTTTCAAGTCATTCTAGACTTTATGAAGATGGAACAAGAACCAGACGTAAATAAGTCGTACAACCCTGTGATAAAGAAAATTAGTCAGGCAGAATATGCTGCGGTTCATCCATTTCCAAATGGATCCACGATTGAGATCAGCCAAGTGCGTTCACAAATCTATCCAGTTACAACACAAGAGGATATTACTGAATTCCTTTGCAATAATGTTTCTAATAAATATTCATTGTTTCTTAAAGATGGACTCTCTGTTAGCGTAAATGGAGAGGTCGTTGAGCCAGAGTATGACTGGTTCGAAGATGAAAAGTGTGCACTATTTACTGTTGAAAAGAAGATTTATTGTATGGAGAATGCAGAGACTGGTGAGAGAGAAATATTTGTTCTAAGAAAAGGTGAAAAAAATGTCACGTATAAGAGATATAACCCTTCATCAAAAAAGCATGTTCAAGCGACCAAGGATTCAATGCATGACTTGCGTATGAAGGGATATAAATATACTGATGTTGACACAAGTAATCCTAGCTATAAGAGCGATCCTTATGCAATAAAAATGGAATCTACTACTACATTTTACAGCGATCTCTTTCACAAAGACGATACAGATGGAGAGATGCCACTGGATCGCGTAGAAATCTTCAAGGCTGGAAGAAAATATGGAAACTTAACCATGACCAATCATACAAATGGTGCGCAAAATTATACTACGCATCGCATTTCATTTCTATCTAAGAAACTTGGCAAGGAGCTTGGAATTACTTACAGCAAAGATATTTCCATGCAAGTTCAAAACGATTTGACATGTTCTATTCGCGATAGCGTAAAAGACAGTTGCAAGGAGTTTAACGCCGACATTGGAAATAAAAAAAATATGGAAAACTGTGAAAAAATCATTGAGTCTGGTCTGGTTGACTGGCTTACTTGCAATGTGAAGAAACTTTCTAGTTTTCATAGGAAAAGACGCGAAGAGATGGAGGCAAAGAAAAAGGCATTGGATGCAGGAGTGTCTATTAGTGACATCAGCTCTCAAGATGAAGATGAAGACGAAGATGAAGATGAAGAAGAATCAACTGAACAGCAAATAGAGTTTATTATTGAACAAACTATTCTCGTGCCTTCTGCTTCTCAAATTAATTCACAGCCTACTTTGATTGTTGCTAGCGAAGATGAAGATGAAGATGAAGATGAAGATGAAGATGAAGATGAAGATGAAGCCGAAGAAGCTCCAGTAATTGAAGATCCAACGCCTTATCCAGTTGGTCCAAGCGAACACGCGCGAATTACAGTTGAAACGGGTGTTAATATTCTTGCATTATGGAAAGAGTCTAATCAAAATCTCTCTACTTTTGAAGATATTATTGAAGGAATGATTAAAAAGTATCAAGATAGATCCTCTTGCGATCAAATTGAAGATCTGCTCCAGTTCATGACATTTGAAAGCAAGTATCGCGCATTTATTCATATTATCAAGCGACGGTATCCAGATGATGATGAAACAAAAGATATGTTGGGTGGAATTGAACTCCATCGTGTATATAAAGAGAAATTCCCTTAGACTAGACTTTAATAGAAATAAACATCGTGTGCAACTTATATAGAATTAATTTATTAATATATATCATAGGAGCAATTTATAATGTTCTATTATTTTCTTTTTTTTGCACTGTTATGTCAGCCATCTAGCTGTTACACGCAACAAACAAGTTGTTCTGCGTCAACATTTGGAAAATGTTTACCTAGATCATATTGTGGAGTAATGGATATTGGCACATACAAATGTTTACCTTGTACTGTGGGTAATCTATGTCCCGGTGATGGATATATTTACACGGCAAAACAATTAAACAAGCAACACGTAACATTAAATAATTCAAAATATACAGCAAATAGTACCTATATTGTATCGCGAAATCGCGGTCTTTTTGGTAAAAAACTTAGGAAGATTGGCAAGATTGTCAAAGTAGGGTTAACTATTGCTGCTATTGCCAAAACAGGCGGAGTTGCTGTTCTTAAAAAAGCGGCAGCTGCCAAGATCAAAGAATTTGCAATGAAAAAAGGCATTCAATGTTTGAAAAATGGATTGAGTAATTTTTGCAATGGCAAAAAAAAAGGAACTATTGGTAAGGGTAAAGCCTTGGCACGTATTAAAGGTAAAGCGTTGGTACGTGTTAAGGCGAAGCAACCTATGGTTAAGGCGAAGCAACCTATGGTTAAGGTCAGGACATATGGTGTTAAAGTTAAGGCAAAGTCGCGGGTTAAAAAGGGTGCGCAAGTAAGAAAGTCTAAAACATCTGTTAAAAAACGCATTCCTTCTAAAAGAAAATCAAAATCATTCTCTAGATCTAAATCAACGCGCGGATCAAAATCTAAACCCGCCCATAGGGTTAAGAGAACGCCCCCTTCCAATCCATGCAAAAATATTTTTGATACTATTGCAGAAAAGGTGAATAATGCCACACGCCATGTGGTTGACAAAACTGTTAACAAAGGTCGCGATTGGTTAAAGAGGAATATTGGCGGAACTTCTTATGGGTGTGGAAAAAAGCCAACAAATTTGAGAGGCCCTAAAACTGAACCTAATCCAAAGTCTAAGCCCACAACTGTTAGAAAAAGACCAAAACCTAGATCTGGTTCTGTCTCTAAAACCGATGATAATACTAATAATAATTCACCGAGTAGCGATGATACCAAGACAAATGATGATTCTACCTTAGCGCCTATAACTAGACAAAAATCTAGGCTTAAAGCTAGTCCAGTTAAAAGGCGCCCAGTTGCAAGTACGGACGACTCTTCTCCAAAAAGAAAACCTGCGCCTGCTACACGCCCAGCTAGTAAGGTTTCACATGTTAAACGTACACCAGTTACAAGAACGGATGATAATTTATTATCTACAATAGCGCCTACACCAAAACCAAGGCCTATAAAAAAGCAAGTTAGAACAATGGCTCCTGTTACCGATGACGTTGTAACAAATAGTATAGCTACTATTATACCTAGTAATGCACCTATTAGAAGAAGAGTTGTTAGAACGAGAGAACCAATAATTGCAACCGACGATTCAACTTCAACTGCTAACCCATCTGCAAGTCCATCTATAAAACCAAAACAGACTAAACGTAGAGATCGTACAAGTGGACCCAGTATAATACCCGTTACCAAGGTGCCAACTAAGATTCCAACATCTGTTAAAACCAGAATACCCACATCTATTTTAACTTTGGGGCCGACTAGAATGCCAACAACTTTGCCTACCAAGTTTCCCACGAGATTGCCTACGCAAGCTCCAACACATGTGCCAACGGCGAGACCAACTTTGATCCCCACAAATATTGTTGGACAACCATCAATGATTCCCATTAGCTGGGCCATATTTTCAAGCGCGCCAGTATCTCAAACTAGTATTATTCCAACGCGCATTCCCACTATATCAATGTTTAGTATTATGTCGGTTATACCAACAACAGCTAAGATTACAACTTCTGTATTAGGCAAGCCATCTTTAAGACCAACAATTTTGGTAAGCAGTATTCCTACACTTAATCCAAGCTTTATACCCACTCCAATGCCTAGCAGTGCAGCGCCTAGTGCAATACCAAGTGCAATACCAAGTGCAATACCAAGTGCAATACCAAGTTTTATACCCACGTTAACACTTACTGTACAAACCCCTGTTAAT
>Ga0209550_10006902_pt1 | contig 10539 bp, 10 predicted proteins | sample LauGreSuBDMM15SN_2_FD_187567 | JGI IMG/M metagenome (GOLD analysis project Ga0209550, IMG submission 187567) | Freshwater lake microbial communities from Lake Michigan, USA - Su13.BD.MM15.SN (SPAdes) (version 5) | ecosystem: Environmental > Aquatic > Freshwater > Lake | place: Lake Michigan... | reverse complement strand
TGCCGCGCACTTCCACCCAGGCGTCGCCGTTGTCGGCTTTGGCAATGGTGTAAGGCATCAAGTCGATGTCTTTTTGGACTTCTTTTTCGGCGAACTTGCGACCGATCAAACGCTTGACCGCGTACAGCGTGTTGCGTGGGTTGGTCACCGCTTGGCGCTTGGCAGACGCGCCAACCAAAATTTCGCCGTCTTCTTGGTACGCAATGATCGACGGTGTGGTGCGAGCGCCTTCGGCGTTCTCAATCACTTTGGTCGTGTTGCCTTCCATGATGGCCACGCACGAGTTGGTGGTGCCCAAGTCAATACCGATGATTCTTCCCATTTTGATACTCCGAATTTGAGTGAAACTGTTGATGGTTTTCAATTGGGGCGGGGGGCATGACTTTTCAAGTCCCCACACGCCAAAAAAGGCTTTTCTTGCTTGTCATGCCGGACTTGATCTGGCATCTGTCTTGTTCTTGAAGTCTTGGACCCCGGATCAAGTCAGGGGTGACAGTGCCTGCCTTGGTGTCATGCCTTCTTTGGTGTCATGCCGGACTTGATCCGGCATCCATCTTCTTGAAGCCATGGACCCCGGATGAAGTCCGGGGTGACACTGGGCGTTAAATCGCTTGGGTTTATTTGGGCGCAGTGACCGTCACCAAAGCCGGGCGCAGTACCCGGTCGGCAATGGAATATCCCTTTTGCAGCACGCTCACCACGGTGTTGGGCTCCTGCTCGGCCGGCACCACGCTGATGGCCTGGTGGTGGTGCGGGTCGAACTTGGTGCCAGCGGGCGGGGCAATTTCGATCACTTTGTTGCGCTCCAACGCGTTTTTGAGCTGTCGCAGCGTGGCCTCTGACCCTTCGCGAATCTGCTCAATCGTCACGTTGGGCAGCGCCAAACCGGCTTCCAGGCTGTCGAGCACAGGCAGCAAGCTGTCGGCGAAACCCTCAACGGCAAATTTGCGGGCTTTGGTGATCTCGTCATCGGCGCGGCGGCGGGCGTTTTGCACATCGGCTTGGGCGCGCAGGTACTGGTCGGCCAGATCGGCGTTTTGGGCCTTCAAGTTGGCCAGCTCGGCCTGGGCATCGGCCAGCGGATCGGTGGGGGTCATGGCTGCGGCAGCGGCCAATTCTTCGTCACTCAGGGGCTTGGGGTCTTGGTTGTGTGTGGCTTCTGACATGAACAATGTCCGCAAAAAATAGATACCCCTTGCAAATAGGGGCGTTGTTTCAGGCTTCAAGGGGGGCTTTGCAGTTCAATCGCCCCGGGAATGGCGCGAAAATATAGCAAAAATAGCGCAAGAAAAACCCGCCCAAAGGCGGGTATGTCGGAAAAGCCGCAGCCGTTTCGACTTGGGCTCAATCGAGGGCCAGCAGTTCCACGTCGAACTTCAAGGTGGCGTTGGGTGGGATCACACCGCCAGCGCCGCGTGCGCCATAGCCCAGCTCGGCTGGGATGATCAGGGTGCGTTGACCGCCCACCTTCATACCGGCCACGCCTTCGTCCCAACCTTTGATGACCATGCCAGCGCCCAGGCCGAACACAAAGGGGTCGCGGCGGTCGCGGCTGGAGTCAAATTTCGCGCCTTGTTCGCCGTCCTTGAAGAGCCAGCCGGTGTAATGCACGGTGACGTCTTGGCCCGCTGTGGCGACTTCGCCTTCGCCGACAACGGTGTCTTCGTATTGCAGGCCGGAGGGTGTGGTGTTCATGGGGGCATCCTGTCTGATGGTGCCCGGTGTCAATGCTGGGTCACCGGGGTGTGGAAAACCCAAAATTATGCCAGCCCCGCCAAATCTCAGTTGGCCCGTTGGCGTTTGGCCAGATCCCGCATCAGCGCCCCCACACCATAAGTCCAGGCCGGTGCCTGGTCCGAGGTGCTGACCTGGTTGACCAAGGTGCCCAGTTGCGGGGTGGAGATGCTGACCACATCGCCCACCACATGGGTGAAGCCTTGGCCGGGGCCATGGCGGTCTTGGGTGGGGGCGAACATGGTGCCCAGAAACAGCAGCATGCCGTCCGGGTACTGGTGGTATTTGCCCATGGCCTGGCCCGCTAAATCGAGCGGGTCTCGGCTGATTTGACCGAGGGCGCTGCTGCCTTGCATCACAAAGCCTTCGGGGCCTTCCACTTTGAGGCTCAGCTCGCACTGGCGAACGTCATCGATGTCAAAGTTTTCATCAAAGAGGCGGATGAAGGGGCCGATGGCGCAACTGGCGTTGTTGTCTTTGGCTTTGCCCAGCAGCAAGGCGCTGCGGCCTTCAAAGTCGCGCAGGTTCACGTCGTTGCCCAAGCTGGCACCGACCACTTCACCCCGGGAGTTGGCCGCCAACACGATTTCGGGCTCGGGGTTGTTCCATTGGCTGCCCGGGTGAATGCCCACCAGGGCCCCGGGGCCGACCGAGCTCATGGGCTGGGCTTTGGTGAAAATTTCGGCGTCCGGCCCGATGCCGACTTCCAGGTATTGCGACCACATGCCTTGGGCCAGCAGCACTTCTTTGAGCCGGGTGGATTCTAGGGAGCCGGGCACCACGCTGCGCAGGTTGTCGCCAATGACCGCCACCACCGCCTGGCGCACGGCTTCGGCCCGACTGGCGTCGCCACGGGCCTGCTCTTCAATCACCCGCTCGAGCATGCTGGCGACAAAGGTGACGCCAGCGGCCTTGACGGCTTGCAAATCGCACGGGGCCATGAACCAGGCTTGGCTTGCATCGCGACGGGTTTCGTCGCTGTTGGCCAAAGCCTCGGGGGTGCTGGCCAAGCGCGGGGCTTGGCCGCTGCGCACCAAAGCCCGCACCTGATGGGCCGCCTCGGGCAGCTCCAGCAATTGGCTGCTGGTGGGGGCGAGTGGCGACAGATCGAACACATCCTCGGGCGTCACAGCGCAAACCACGGGGCCGAGGTCCGGCACCCACAAGCGGCCGATCAGCAAAGCTTGTTGAGCGTCTTGGGGCAAAAGGGTGTTGAGCATGGCGGTCTCGGATCAGATGCAAAAAAATGATCGTGACAGATGCCAAGCTGTGGCGCTGTCACCTTGGTGGAGAGGGTGGGGTGGTATGAGCGCCCGCTCGAAAGACAGCAAAAGGAGAGGGGCTGCGTGGCCTTTTTGTACAAATACTTGCAATGACTGAGGGATGCGGGACGGTCGGGACGGGCCTGACCGGGTAAATTCGGGGTGCATTCGTTTTGACTGAAAGGAATCAACATGATCATCTCCAACACCCCTTTGACCCGCTTGGGCTTGGCCGCTGTTGCAGCGAGCGTTTTTCTGGCAGGTTGCGCCACCAACAGCGTCACGCCCCAGCAAAAGGGCGCGGGCACAGGCGCGGTGATTGGCGCTGTTGCAGGCCAAATTCTGGGGCGCGACAGCAAGTCCACCGCCATCGGCGCGGGTCTGGGGGCTTTGGGGGGCTACATCTGGTCTAAGAACATGGAAGACAAAAAGCGCGCCATGGAGCAAGCCACGGCCGGCACCGGTACGGTGGTCACCCAAACAGCGGACAACCAGCTCAAGCTGAGCATCCCGAACGACATCTCTTTTGACACGGGGCGCGCCGTCATCAAACCGAATCTGCGGCCCATCCTGGACCAGTTTGCGCAAGGCCTGAGCCAGCAAACGAGCATGGAAGTGCGCATCGTGGGCCACACCGACAGCACTGGCAGCGATGCCATCAACAACCCATTGTCGGTCAACCGCGCCCAAAGCGCTCGGGATTACCTGGTGGCCCGGGGCGTTAACAGCAGCCGCATCAGCATCGACGGGCGCGGTTCACGCGAGCCGATTGCCGACAACGCCACTGAATCGGGTCGGGCCCGCAACCGCCGCATTGACATCTTTTTGGCCGAGCGCGGTCAGCGGTAAATTTTTTGCAGTAGCGTCAGCAGCGTTTTGCGCTGCGCTGGCGTGAGCTTGGCGGTTTTCTCCAGTTCCAGCTCGGTGGCCGTTTGCTCTGCTTGCTCCATCAGGCCCTGGCCTTTGGGGGTGGCGTGCAGGCCCACGGCGCGGCCGTCGTGCGGGTGGGGTTTGCGCTCGATCAGGCCGCGAGACTCCAGCGACTGGATCAGGCCCACCAGATTGGGGGGCAAGAGGTTGAGCGTGGCGCACAACTGGCGCGAGGTCACGCCCGGGTTGTGACAAATCGTGGACATGACCGAAAAATCCACTGGCTTCAAACCATAAGGGGCCAGCCGTTCCAGAAACAGCTCGATGATGCTCAGCGCGGCCCGGCGGGCGTTGTAGCCCATCAAAGTTTGCAGGTAAGTGGTGTCCACCTGGTCTATGGCCGAACCCGTCGCGGGTTCGACTTTGGGGGCGCGTGCTTTCTTGGCTGGCGGCATGGGGGCTTGCTTCATGCCGCCAGTGTGCACTGCTGCACGATGATGAAGCTGCGCATCTGGAATTCGGGCAGCACCCAACTGCGCAGAGCCTTTGCGGGGATTGTCCAGCGGGCTTTGGCGTTCGGCGTGCTGTCGTCCACACCCGCTTCGATGCGCAGCCAGGCCCAGTCCATCAGCACCAGCGCCACGGCGCGCAAATAGTCATCGGCCACGCGGTAGGCCAATGCCGCATCTTGCGCGCTGGCTTTGACGATTTGCTGGGTGACGGCGCGCAGGGTCTGGATGCGGGCTTGCGCCGCGGTGCTGGCTTTGGCCGCTTTGGGCAGATCCAAGGCGATGGTGTCCAGCAACGCATTCATGCCCGTGCCGCCATCGGGCAGCACCTTGCGCACCAAGAGGTCAATGGCCTGAATCTCGTTGGTGCCTTCGTAGATCATGGCCACGCGGGCGTCGCGCACGATCTGCTCAATGCCCCATTCGCGCACATAGCCGTGGCCGCCGAGCACCTGCAGGCAGTCGCTGCCGCCGTGGAAAGCCTGGTGCGTGAACACCGATTTCATGACCGGTGTGACGAGCGCGCACCAGCGCTGGGCAGCGGCTTGCGTCGCCTCATCGGCGCTGTGATTGATCAAATCGAGTTCGAGCGCGGTGCGGTAAGCCAGCACGCGACCGGCATCGATCCAGGCGCGCTGCGTGTCCAGAATGCGGCGCATGGCAGGGTGTTCGGCAATGAAGTCTGCCTCTGCGGCCGACTTGCCTTTGCCCGGCGCACGCATCTGGCGGCGCTCTTGGGCATACGCATCGGCCTTTTGCCAAGCAGCGTCCAGCAGGCCAATGCCTTGCAGGGCCACATGCAGGCGGGCCGCGTTCATCATCACGAACATCGCGTTCAGGCCCTTGCCGGGCTCGCCCACGATTGAAGAGACCGCTTCGTCAAAACGCATCACGCAAGTGGGACTGCCGTGCAGGCCCATTTTTTCTTCGATGCGATCGCAGTGCACACGGCTTCGGCTGCTGTCAGGGTAGAACTTGGGGACCAAGAATAGCGACAAACCTTTGGGGCCGGGTGGCGCGTCGGGCAGGCGCGCCAGCACCAGGTGCACGATGTTGTCGGTCAGGTCGTGCTCGCCACCGGAGATGAAAATTTTGGTGCCGCTGACGGCGTACTGACCATCGGGCAAAGGGACTGCTTTGGTACGGGCCAGCCCTAAGTCAGAGCCCGCGTGCGGCTCGGTCAGGCACATGGTGGCCAGCCATTCGCCGGTGGCCACTTTCTCCAAATACTGCGCTTTGAGCTCGTCGCTGGCGTGGTGCTTGATGCACTCATACGCGCCGTGCAGCAAGCCGGGAGCCATGGTCCAGCCCATGTTGGCTGCACTCAGCATTTCATAGAGCATGGCTTCGAGTACGGTGGGCAGGCCTTGACCGCCGTCTTCGGTGCTGGATGCCAGCGCAGGCCAGCCTGCTTGCCAGAAAGACTGGTAAGCATCTTTGAAGCCTGGCGGCATGGTGACCGCGCCGCCCGCCCACTGCGCGCCGATCTCGTCCCCGTCGCGGTTGAGCGGGGCGATGACTTCTCCCAAAAACTTGCCGGCTTCCTCCAACACTTGTTGCATCAGCTCAGCGTCCACCTCGGCAAAGGCGGGCAGGGCTTGCAGCTGGGCGGGGGCGTTCAAAACGCGTGACAACAGAAACTGCATGTCGTCGGTGCGGGGCTGGTAGGCGTTCATGGTCAATTTGAAAAGTTCACTTCAAGGGCCGAGTTACCGTTTCATTGGCAAGAAAAACTTGCGGCATTTTCCAAAGAGCCGGAGCCCATGTACTTGGCAACTTTGGGGTAAGCGCACAAGGGGCGTGAGCGTTGTGCGCTCCAAGCGGCAGGCAATTCGGTATTCACACCCCCCGCATTGCCCGCTCCGCGCACGTGTGCGGTGATGCTGTCAGGGGCAATGCCTTGCTCAACCCAAGCGACCAGGGGCGTGAGTGCGTCAAACTGGTCTGCAGCGGGGCCTGCGCTGCAATGGTTCATGCCGGGAATGGGAAAGTGGCGAACAAAGTTGGCGCTGCTGGGGACCTGTTTGGCGACACGATCGACCCAGGCGCGGGTATCGGTTTCAGAGAAAACCGGGTCACTCACCCCGTGGTAAAGCATGATTTTTGCGCCGCGTTGTTGCACCTTCATCATGTTGAAGGGTTGCGCATGGTTCATCGGTGTGATGGTTTCGTCGGCGCTTTCGCTGTAGCCCGGTGGCTTGGCAAAAATACCGGCAAACAAGTTGTCGTAATCGGTATCGAACGCTTTAACGTCCCGCTTCGGACTGGTGAACACATGGCTCAAAGCGCCAGGGTCCAAGGCCTGCGAGAAAACAAATTTCCAAGTGGCCCAGTTGTTACCCGACACGCCCGTGTCAAAAGGAAATGTGCTGTAGTAAGGCTCACCCTTGGTGGTTTGGCCACCTTTGAAGACTTGCGCAATGGCATTTTTTTGCACGGCACTCAAACATTTGCCATCGCGCCCTGCGGTGCAACTGGCGACATCTCTTTGCACGTCAAAAGCTTTTTGACAAGCCGAGACATCTTGAACCATGCCGTCGGCCGCACCATCGAGTGCGTCGCATTTGGCCAAAACGGCTCGGGCCAATATGTGTCGGTCATCGGCGGTGAAGCCCGCGCCGATGTCTGGGAATTTCAAATTGGGATTGAAAGGGTGGTTCACCGTCGGGCCAGCGGGTGCCAAGCTGTTCCACAGGGAAGACCCCCACAGCTGTGCCAACGCAGCGTTGGGTAAACGGTAGCCCGGCGCACCAGCCAAGTAGCCGTCAAACTGATCTGCATAGCGCGATGCGGCCACCAAGGCGTGTCGGCCACCGTTGGAGCAACCCGCAATGTAAGAACGGTCCGGCAATTTGCCGTAAGCCGTTTGGATCAAGGCTTTGGCCATCGGTGCGAGTTTGCCAACAGCGGCGTAACCGTAGTCTTGGCGTGCCTGCGGTTCTGAACCAAAGTAGGGGTTTTGCCCAGAGGTGTGCCCAGCATCCGAACTGATGACGGCAAAGCCTTGCGCGAGTGCGCCGGTCAAGGGACCGCCACCCAATGCTCCCAGTGCGGGTTGCACCACGCCATCCAAGCCGCCGTTGGCTTGGTAGAAAAAGCGACCATTCCAGTCTTTGGGTAAACGCATTTCAAAGCCAATGGCGTAGGGCTGTCCGTCCGCGCCTTGTCGCTCATGCATCTTGCCTTTGACCAGGCAGTGCTCGCCGACCGTGTAGGCCGTGTTGGCGGTGGGCTGTGGACCGGTACGCACAGCACCAGTTGCAACCAAGGCGGTGGATTCAATCCGTGTCGCCGAGAATTTGAACTGTTCCTTGATTCCGTCACATTGCGTCAAAGTGCCGCTGCGCGCAGGAGCCAAATTGGAAGGTGCGCTGGTCTGCAATCCACCGGCACAGCCCGCCAACAACCATAAACTTCCCAAAGCCATCCATCGGTTCTTCATGTTCGTTCTTCCTACGTTTTGAGGTTGCAGCGCCCCAATGACCGTGATGTCGCATCCAGCGTCATGGCCATCGAGGATCACTTTTCTAATTGAGCCGTGCTGAATCAGGAATCGACGCTGAAGCCGATGCGCTTGATCAGCGGGCCCCAGCGCTCGAGTTCCACTTGTGAGCTCTTGAGTTGGTCAGCAACGGTGCCACCATAAGGAATCAGGCCCACAACGGTCAAAGCGTCCAGCACGCCTTTGTCTTTGAGTGCGGCGTTGATGGCCGCATTGGCCGCCTGCACCACGTTGGCAGGGGTTTTGGCGGGAGCGTAAAAGCCGAACCACTCTTCCACCGTCAACTCGGGGAAGCCCTGTTCTGCGAATGTGGGGACATCGGGCACAAAAGGCGAACGGGTTTTGCCGGATGTGGCCAGGATGCGCATCTTGCCCGCCTTGTGGTTGGCAATGAAGTCACCGTGCGGTGTGAACATGCAGGCGATCTGCCCGCCGACCACGTCGGTCACGCCGGGCACCGAGCCACGGTAGGGCACATGCTTGAACTCAAAACTTTGGTTCAGACCCAGCAAAGCGCCAATAAAGTGGGGGGTGGAGCCTGCTGCGGGCGAGCCGTAGCTGGCTTGTGCAGGGTTGGCTTTGGCCCAGACGATGAAGTCTTTCACGTTCTTGACGTTGGCAGGCACCATGGGGCCGACGGCGAAACCGTGGTGGATCATGGAGGCGGTGCCCACTGGCGTGAAGTCTTCAAAAGGCTTGTACTGCAGGTTTTTGAAGATGTGGGGGTAGAGCGAGATGGGCGAGAACGGGGTCATGGCCAACACCGAGCCGTCGGCAGGTGCGCTTTTGAGCAGGTTCAGGGCAATCTGGCCGCCAGCGCCGGGGCGGCTGTCGATGATGCCAGCGTTCTTGCTGTAAGGCGTGCCGCCAAATTTCTCGGCCACGCGGCGAGCGCAGATGTCGCCCGAGCTGCCGGGTGGGAAGCCGTAGAGCACTTTAACCTGCTCGATCGGCAAGCCGCTTTGCGCCCAGGCCTGCTGGAATGCGGTGCTGCCCAAAAAGGCTGCGCCGATGGTGGATTGAATGAATTCGCGACGGTTGCTCATGCTTTTCTCCTTTAGGAATGGTTGAAAAACTCAGGTGGGGGAAAACGAAAAAATGGAAGCCATCAACTGCACAAAGCCTTGATGTCTTCGGGCACGGGGATGGCTTTGATGCGGTCCGGGTCTTCGGGGTGCTTGATGCAAAAGGCGCGCACTTCGGTGCCTTCGCACAGCACGGTGTCGCCGCGCATGACCACATGCTTGTGAACAAACACCTTGTCGCGCCATTCCTGCACGCTGGTGTGCACTTGAATGGTTTCGCCATAGGTGGCGGGGCGGATGAATTTGGTGTGGATCTCCAACAGCGGCGTGCCGATGATGCCGCGCGTCTTGACCAGCTCGCGCCAAGGCAAGATGCCGCACTTCATGAAAAAGTTCAGCGACGAAGCGTCCATCCACTTGGAAAAGTTGGGAAAGAACACGATGCCTGCAGGGTCGCAGTCGCCGAACACCACTTGCACTTCGTAAACAACGGTTTTGCTCATTTGTCTCTCTTCTGGATTAACGGGTGTCATGCCCGACTTGATCGGGCATCCACGCGCATTGAAGGCATGGATACCCGCGTGCGCGGGTATGACAAAGGTGTGATGGCGGGTATGACAAAGGTGTGATGGTGGTTATGACAGAGGTGTGATGTGCACGCCTGTCGTGGTGGTTTTAGCGCGGCGCCATGCGCAGTGCACCGTCCAGGCGAATGACTTCGCCGTTCAGGTGGTCGTTGCTGACAATGTGGCAAGCCAGTTCGGCAAATTCGCTGGGCTTGCCCAAGCGCGCCGGGAAGGGGATGCTGGCGGCCAGGGATTGCTGGATCGGCTCGGGCAAGCTCGCCAGCAGGGGTGTCTTGAACAGGCCTGGCGCGATGGTGCACACGCGGATGCCGTGTTGTGCCAAGTCGCGTGCCATGGGCAGCGTCATGCCGACCACACCGGCTTTGGAGGCGCTGTAGGCCTGTTGGCCCACTTGGCCGTCAAAGGCGGCAACTGACGCGGTGAAAACCATCACGCCACGCGCACCGTCCTCCATGGGGTCGAGCTTAGTGCAGGCCTCGGCAAACAAGCGAGCTGCGTTGTAGGTGCCGATCAGGTTCACGTTGATCACCTTGGCAAATTCCTCCAGCGGCGCGGCCTTGCCGTCCTTGCCGACCACGCGCTTGGCGGTCCCGATGCCGGCGATTTGCATCAGGATGCGGGCGGGGCCTTGTGCGGCGGCGGCGGTGTCGATGGCATGCTGCATGCTGTCCGGGTCTGACACGTTGCAATGCACCGCCACGGCGCAGCCGTTGCCATGTTGCGCGCTGATGTCTTTGGCCACGCGCTCGGCGTTGGCCATGTTCAGATCGAGCACCGCGACCTTGGCGCCCAAACGGGCCAGTTCGCGGGCCGTGGCCTCGCCCAAACCAGAGCCACCGCCGGTGACCAGTGCTGCTTGTCCTTGGATGTTCATGTCAGTTCCTTTTAATGTCATTTTTTGTTGGAGCCCACCCCGTGGGCGATGGGCGTTCTGTTTTTGTGGGAGCCCACCCTGTGGGCGATGGTATTTGAGGGCGTGTGCCACGCCCATCGCCCACGGGGTGGGCTCCCACAAGGGCTCCCACAAGGGCTCCCACAAGGGCTCCCACA
>Ga0209550_10006901_pt1 | contig 10540 bp, 10 predicted proteins | sample LauGreSuBDMM15SN_2_FD_187567 | JGI IMG/M metagenome (GOLD analysis project Ga0209550, IMG submission 187567) | Freshwater lake microbial communities from Lake Michigan, USA - Su13.BD.MM15.SN (SPAdes) (version 5) | ecosystem: Environmental > Aquatic > Freshwater > Lake | place: Lake Michigan... | reverse complement strand
GATGAATTTAAAACAATGAAATGGAAGGAAAATATCATTATATTAAAAAAATTAGGATATGATAAAAAGATACATAAAAAAACTTTTGATGAAATAAAAAAAATATCTGAAATACAAGATATCGACAGTATAACAGGAGGTTCAATTATCAATAACAACGAAACAAACGAAAACAATCAACCCTCCTATGAACTTGTTACAAGAAGAACAATTGATTCTATGATGGATGGTGGAGGTGACCCTGTCGATGATTTAAATAATGCAACCTCAGCCTTTCTGAAAAATATACAAAAAATAATCAATGAATTAAACGACTATTATAAAGCAGGCAAAACAATATGTGAAAATCGTACGGCAGAAGGTATTTTCATCAATAATTCACTAGGCGAAGTCCGAAAAACCATTCAAGAAATTATGGTGTATAATTCCCAAGATAGTATTGATGTCACCCCGGATTTCATTGAGCAGTGTATGAATGTTTATTGTCCTTCCAATAAAGAATGTTTCAAAATCAATCAAGCGAGTTTAAATAGTGAAAAGATTCCTTCGGTGCTTTTCAATGCAATTTTTGAGCATTATTATATTCCTGTTATCAAAACCGAACGAAAACGAAAAAATTATAAACAAACCATCGAAGAAATTAAATACGAAGAAGAACAAGACAAAAAAGATGAAGAATTACGAAGAAAATTACGGGAATATTTTGGTTCCAAGGAAGAGAAATCCAAGAAAGATTTCTATGAAGAATTGATGGTGAATATTTTCTGTGTATTCAACGTCACACCCAAATCGAATAATCCTCCAGTCGTGCCTTACATTGACATCAATTCATTGAAACGTAATTTCAATAATCAATTATACAAAATGCCGTCAAAAGACCCTTCACAAAAGGATAATTATCACGAAAAGAAATTAATCATAGATTTGAAAAGGATATTGAGACAGATTGCCCGATTTCCAAGCAATTTGAAAGATGTACAGAATAATAATGAAGCGGTCAAAGTATTAGCTCGTGTTTATCTTGATTTATATTTTCCAATACAAAATGATGACCCTATGGATGATAAAGAATTCTATACTCCTTATTCGAATTCAATCAAATCCAATTTGACAAATAGTAAATATAAAGAAATTGACGAAGCTGGTCGTACAAAAATAACCCAAGCACCAACACAAGCGCCTGGACCAACAACACCATCAGCAGCAAATGCAACCACACCACCGACAACAGCAAATACAACCACATCACCGACAAATACAAACACCCCAAATGTAAATTGCGACGTACAATCAATGGTTGATAGTACCGATGGAGGAACACTTCCACCAAAAGACAGAATAAATCAAGAATTATTTGAGAAATATGTGAATGAATTGATTAATGTAATTGATAATGTGAATGCTGCTTCGGTCATTGGAACCTTAGAATTTGTCGATCAAATGTCCAAATTTGCGACGGTAGATAATTTATGTACCATCAATGATATTATTTTAGAAGATGACGAAATTGATAGTATTATTGAAAATGCCGATAGAGAAATCGACGAAGATAAACTAGACGATGATAAATTTTTAGATGTTCAAGCAAAGAATGAGTCAAAATTCAAAGAAATGAAAGAGAAATTACAGCTTTATGAGATTTCTAATGTACATGTGGATTATACCAAAGAAGCCAATCCAAAAGACGATTTCTTCCAATTATTATCCGACCATTATAAATATGAAAACAAAGACAATGTTTGGAAATATCCTTCTTCAAACAAAATAGAACAATTCAAAAAAGGAGGTAAAGGACCTACCAAATCCGTAAAAGCCGTGGAATATATTCGTCATCATTCTACCGAAAGACATAACCAAGAGCGCAAATATAAACCCAAGTATATTGCCCACAAGAAATCCCTGAAAAAGCGTTCGAAAAAATAATTCCCTTATCCGCGGCGAATTCCGTTTCAGTAATTTGTAAATAATCAAGTGAAATTATTTACAAACAAATCAACCCACTTCCCCTTCCTCTCCGAAAACCCATTATCCATATGAGGTCCGGCAAACAGGACAGGTACATTCCCGTTGAAACCATTCCACCAATTCCCGTTCGCGGAAGGCATGGCGGCAAGTACGTAATTGCAGTAATCGGTCCCCCACCACATATTCTTCCATGGTAATGGGACAAGTATTCGACAACAATCCTTCCAAATCTTCCCTGAAAATCAGCAACTCAGTATTTCGATAAATTTCTTCATTGGTCAATCCCCGTGGTTCATCTTCCGCCCCCGCATACTGTGGCGTCATCACCCAATGCATCATATTATCGCCTCCTTCAATCCCAGCCGCGCGTAGGATACTGTTTCGGAAATCGTCATTGTCAATCAGATGTTGAACCGCAGTATCAGTTTCGTTGCCCAACATTGAACTATCGTATTCAAAGACCACATCAATCAAATTCACCGCAGGCGAGGCGGAATTCCCGGAGGAGGAGGCGGTAGTAGCCACACGTGCCGTCATCGGTACTACACCCGAACCACTGAGGTCGGTAGTTCTCGGCGAAGTGCGAACCAAGGATTCAAACATTCGCCGTGTATCGGAAGCCGAAGCAGAAGTAGTAGTGGGTTGAACAGGGGGCAGTGGATTACTATTCATGGGGCGGAATGCAGTATTCACACGATTCCCGTTTCCATGCGTCCTTGGCGGGGCACGAGTTTCCGTCGGCCCAGAAGCAGTAGAAGCAGTAGCAAAAGACGGCATCTGTAATTGCAACGAAGATAATAGCAACAGATAAGTATGCATATTATTCTGATACTCCGTCATCGTATATTGATATTCGTTAATTAATTTGAACATATTCTCATAATCTCGACGCACCAGTTCTTCGCGCGTTGGTTGCGCCCTTTCCGAGGCGGAATTTCTACGGTCGCTTCGTAAAATTTCCCGTAGCAAATTCAGCACAGTATTGGAATCAGACATTTCTCTCTAATTTCTCTTCAAAAATCTCTCAAACCTTTTACTCATAATAAAAACATAATCTTTATATCCATAATTTAGGGGAATTCGGCACCAAATGAATTTGACAATAAATATCGACCATAATAAAACGAAACCAGCAACAGATAAATACAAAACAAATTGGAAACGGAATACAACAGAAACTTCCCCCAATTTCCCCACTTGAATTGTATTTTACAAACCGAATGCAATAGAAAAAGATTTGCCAAAAACACTCCCCCCGTAATATATCCAAATTCCCTGTAAAAAGGCCATTCCCACATCAATCCAAAGAAAAACCCCAGAAACGTTTTCGGGTCGGTGCCCAATTGTTCCGTATAACGAGCAATATAATAATAAGATTTATAACATTCCGATACCAATCTCACATACTTTTCCGAAAACATACAATTTTCACAGACAATGAAATGCAATTTCATCAATATTCGGGGCGTTTCCTGTTGCCCCCATTTCTTCACTTGATGCAAGGTTCGGTCGAAATCAAACAACATAAAATCGCCTCGGTTGATTTTATGTTCGAGCCGTAAATTCAAAAATTCCGTGGAAGTATCCTCATTCGAATCGGTCAGTCCGATAATCACACGGTAAAAACGAATCCCATAAAAATAAAACAAAATACAGTCGCGATGGGGTATTAGATTCGCAGCCGCACCATATAAATTCCCTTTTTCGAAATTGGGTTTGGGATTGGAGTAATAAATTTCATTCATTTCCGAAACCACCTGTCGAATACATTTCCGACTACCATCACAAATATCCTCCCACAACCCATCCAATTGAATTTTGTCGAAATTCTCTTTCAATGGACCCGTCAAATCGCTGTAATAGGTATGATACGTAGTGCTCGATTTATCCGGAATGAGGTGAATATAGGCATTGGAAATTTCATCCAAGGTAGAATACATTTCGGTCGGAAGTTTTCCAATCCCCACTTTCCCTTCCACAGGGTCTCGATGAGTAATGACACGATTCATGCTTGTTCCGTGTATTTCCGTTGTGTATTTCAGGTATATTACAAACCTGTTTCTATATATGTATATGCACGTACATACACATATATTTCTGATGCCTATACTATCTCTATACAGGGTATTTTTAAACCATAAAAATCTCTTCCAAACAACCTATTCTAAAAAACAGAACTCTTACAAACTAGAACAAAATATAATCTTATCCCTTAAAAATCAAAGTCTTCCACAAACAAACCTATCTATATAATTCTGAAACCCCTTCCTCCCCCTTTTAAGAATGAGCAGGAGCTGGTACTGGAGCAACCCCGGAAAATTCGCGAATTGGACGTCTATCAGAACGTTGTAGGCGACTTTCACATTGAAGAGGACCATTATTAATTCCACGGACATTCATGGCCTGAATTTCATGGGAAGAGCCCTCGGCTAATCGGTCCAAATTGAATTGGACATATTCTCCTTGTACCAAGTATTTATACTGAGAAGAAGACACGGTAATCGCGGAATGATGCACGAAGACATCTTTTTCGACATTATCTACCATGGTAGTAATAAACCCGTAACCAGATTTATTATTGAACCATTTTACACGACCCATCATAATAGCAGAAGAAGACATTGCTAGGAGTTAGATATTTAGAAAACAAAAGAGAGAGAAGATTATCAAAGGATACTTTATTCTATGGCGATTTCTTTAAGTAGTTTTAGGATGCATTCAGGAGAATATTTTACTAATATATATCTCTCTCTTTCTCGTGTATCCTTTATCTTATACTCATACTCGCAAGCATGAAAATGAACTCTAAAACCATCGGTATTTTTTTCTTATTCGTTTGTTTATTCATCGTACTTTTCATTGGACAATGGTCAAATTCACGTGGGGGTTCCAATGCTGCTTATCTAGGCCAAATGGAATCTTTCACGGAAGGTAAATCGGGTAGAAAAACCCAACGCCCAATTGCTACAACCAAAAAACCCATGGGATTTGGAGCACCTAACCCTGTCCAAACTACCAAAAAAACAGAAAGATTTTCAAACCTGGAATCTTTCAAAGAAGGTGCTAAAGCAAGAAAAAAAGGTAAAAAATAAATAATCCTAAATACTCCTCCTACAAAGAATACAGAAACCTATCTCCATCATATAAATCCACAACCATACATACAACAAAATGAAACTCACGCGTAAAATAATTGGTTTATCGATTCTTCTTTTCATATTATGGATATTTAACAGTTATCGCAATGGAGATTTCGATTCCGTTCCACAAAACCCAACCCCAAAACCATCAAAAGAAACGATGGCACATATGGACGCACGTTTCCAAGCATTACCTGAAACGGAATTCAGCGACAAACAACAGAAATTGGAAATAGATTTAGAACAATACGAAAAAACGGTCAATGGAATCAATGATACCATTCGAGATAGAATCCAAGTCCAAAATCACGTATTGGACGATTCCCAAGTTCAATTACGCCCTACCTATGACCAACCTCGTAGAACCTAATACCCCACCTTATACAATCCAAACAAAGATATTTTATGTTATCAAAATAATACAAAATATAGAAAGAAGAATATAAGAGAAATGACTTCTAGAAAAAAAAGAACACCGAAAAATGACCAACTTTATCAGGCAGTAGAAAATATGATGAAAAAAAACCCTGTCCAGGTAAAAACACCCCAAACACCTAAAAATAAAACGCCTAAAAAACCGAAAAAAAAACAAACAGGTGGAAATGATAATTTCTTATCGGAAATTCAAAATATGTTATTTCATATGAATCATATAAATTATAATGGAATAGGTATTCGTACTACATTAATACCTCTCGAAAAACCAGATTCTACTCAAAAATTATTTACAGAAATTACGGATAATCAAGTACGTATTGACAAAATGACGCCCAATATAGATTTGAAAAAAAATAATAATATCAAACAAGGGGGCTATGGGAAAAAATATGTGAATAATATGGTTCGATTAAATGAAGGAACAAATGATTCCAATCCTTATGAATTTTAAGAACCATTACCCCTCATCCGTTTTCTAACCAATCCCAATTTATAATACTGAGATACGTCTTACGGTACCTCTTCTCTTGGTCGATTTGGGTCTTCTGGTAAAATGACGAATACGGCGACAGGAATTGCGAACATTTCCACGACTATATTTACAACGTCCGACGACTGGAGGGGTAATGGTTGGAATATGGATTTTTACTCTTCCACATTCTTCCGCATTTCTTCCACGGCAAGTCATTTTCCCTCTCTTACGGCAATATCCTTTAGAAGTCCAGATACAGGTTTTGGTGGAACATTTGGGTCTTTTTTTCCCTTTGCATTTGATTGCAACGCCTCCTTTTTGAGCACCCGAAAACGCATTTCCACCTGGGGCAATGTATTCGCGATTCAAAGATAGATTGGTATCGGTATCACGCATGGAAGCAGAAGCAATTCCTCCACTATTTACAGTCGCATTGTTATTGGATTGATAATCGGAAAACATTTTTTTTCAGAAAATACAAATAGGTATATATTATGGTTTTAGATTTAGTTCCCCCATTTCCCCATAATAAGAATCGAAGTTTCGGAATTTTCTAAATCATTACAGAAAATATAAAATAATTTTTCAAATCTCGAAAACGAAAAACCCCACAAAATAAATGAGTCTTCCCAATACCCCTCTAAATTATCAAGGAGGAATTATTGATATGGGTGCCTATAATGGACGCGTCGATTTAGTTTCCGCCCCTGGCCCCGAAGTCCGAAACAAAATGTATCAAAAAGCATGGATAGATAACCGCAGTACCAAATATGATTGTCCAGTCGAAGGTATCTGGGAAAATCATCTCATTACCCGCACTTTTTTCTCCAAAGAAAATATTCAAATCATCCAGAATGGGATTCGCGCAGGAGTCTATAAACGCTCCGGGGAACGCAAAATCGTCGTCCCTCCCCAAAATACCGACACCCTGAAAATCATCATGCATTCCATTTTCTTGCAATATGCCCAATACGATTTGGAAAACATTCGGGGGGAAATTGATATCCTAAATAAATTGGTCCTCGATTATGCCATTCCGGATGTATTATCTGCCGCCATTTCGTATCAGAAATATTTACAAGACCAAAGTACTTTAGTCACTCCCTTGGCACATCCCGAACGCCCAGACAAGGAATGGAAACAATTGATTCTGCGACAATTCGTGGATGAAACTGCCCTTCCTCGACCAGATAAACAAGACGGAGCCTCTTTCGCCGTGGATTATGTCGGCGCCGTTCCGCGAACGTACGAAGCCGATTTCTATTCCAGTTCCCAAAACGATATGCAATCCGCCATTCCCACTGCACGTATCGTGTATCGTCCTTTAGGTAGTAATACGATTCCACCACCTTTTGGCTCACTGTTATAAACACCTTTGCCCTGATACACACCCTCGACCTTCAAATATACCCATGACCCCCTCCTCATGCCTTCCCCGACCCATGAGAAGAATATTTACGTGGAAAAAGGGCCGATAAATTCGCGTGGTTGCGGGCTGAATCTTGATACCCGTCTAGATACAGTTTTGTCATATTATATTTATATTTGGAAAATACGGTGGTTTGTTCCATTACATTTCGGAAATTTCTCAGAAAAGGAGCACCGCGATTCCATTTCTTATTTTTCTCCACGTCTTCTTTCCATATATCTGTGGCAATATGTAGCACTGGTTTTTCCACGGCCCCTCCTCCCCCCCATCCGGACGATGATGACGGAACCAGATACGGATACATACCAAACCCTCCGTCAAACGCCAATCTACGGTCATAACAACGAATCATTCCACCGGTAATAAACGGAATATGTGAACTGGCTTGGCAACATTCCACCGCGTCTTTTAGGTCTCGGAAATCGGTGTAAACCGTAGATTCCACGTAAAAAGGCCGAACACGTGAAACACCCACGGCCAAACGTTTCAGGTCGAAATCCGCCGTGGTATATTTCGTCAACAGGGTTTTACTGACCGAATGCTGGATTTGACGCAGGTCTTGTTGGATAAATTCCGGTGAAAAAACATTCAGATTTTCCAACAACTCGCTGTGATTCCCGCGATAGGTCATCATCAGCGAAAACCAGGCACCAGCGGAGGCACCTGAAAAAACATAGGAATCCATATCAAAATTATCTTTCAAATAACTTGTTACCCCTAGTAAATAATATCCTCTGTAGCCACCTGGAGAAATGGTGATGATTTTCGGGGCAATACGGGATGTCTTCGTCGTCGGAAAAGATTTCATAAAAGGAATCAGATTCATCCAAATGGAAAAGATACGTTGAGATAAAAAAGAAAACATCTTTTTATCGTGGTTTCTAGGGAGCTATAGGTTTATTTAGGGTGTTGTTTTTAGCGGTTTCTGTTTACTGTTTTTCTATTTTTCTATTTTTCTATTTCTCTAAATCGACCCAAAAGCTTATATTTTTATTCGATTTTTTCATCCTCCCAATCTTCGCCAATCTAATTTTGAATGACGGAAATAGGGGCAGTAGAATACATTAATGCCCCAAGTTGCGTTTCCAAACGCGAGGCGTAATCGGCACTGACCAAATCGAATGATTCTTCGCCCATTAATCGCATGACTTCTTCCATTTCTTGGTAATATTGTTCAAACAGGATTTCTTCTTGTTCTTCCATGATTTCGCGTTCATTGATGTCCAATTCTTCTCCCCCGTTTTCCATCTCCGAAAAATCTTCCACATCCCCTTCTTTCATTTCCGTCTCCGATTCTGACTCCAATTCCGCCTCCGACTCCGCCTCCTCGGAACTCACCGAGGGCGTCAGAAAGTATTGGTTTGGGTAAACCGTTAGTACACGGTCCGCGTCAAGTGGTATCAGGAATTTCCCTGTTTTCATCAATTCTACTTGCAGACATTGATTTCCCAAGGTAGGGTACCAGTGTTGAAAATAGACAAAGGCGTAACTGGTTTGTTCCGGAGCAATCAGCAAATCTTCAAACATTTCGATATTTTCGATTTCCCCTAGATGACAGGTTTCTTGCAATAATTTCGCCAAATCATTTTCGGTCATAGGAGCTCGGATGCGAGGAATATATAAACTAATATTTTGGACGGACATTTTCGGAATAAGATTTTGAAAATAGGCAAGAGAAATAGGCAAATTATAAATACAAAAGGGGCAACAGATAATTCTCATACTAAACGGTCCAAGAAGATTCAATTTTTCTGTCGCCCCCTTTTTTCCACTACCCCCGCCAACCCCTGCGCAGATAAAATTGATTCTTTCTTTATCCAAATATAAATATATTATCCCCGAGAGATAGAAACAGAAAGAAATCATAGAATGAATCCAATCCAATCCAATTCTACTGCCCCCCAAGCCCCCAAAAAGAAAACCACCCAGAAAAAAGAGAAAACAGAAAAACGAGCGGAAAAACGGGGAGAAAACCCGGAACCCCCGCAAACGAGAAAAACCCAGAAAATCACCAAAAAGGATTTATGGAAAATCTTCGATGCCGAACAAGACATTCCTCCCCGAACTTTAGAAATCGATTCCAAAACCCCTTATTCCACGAATTCCATCCATAAACCCAAAGTCCTCTTATCTTCCTCCCTCCCCCTTTCGTCCTCCCGTTTTCAAACCACTGAAAAAGAAGACCCTTCTACCGAAGAAGCCGACCTATGTTCCCAATGCCAAGAAGGCGTCATCCAATGGTCCGATGAAAATATCCCCATATGTAGTAGTTGTGGAGTCATGTATCATGAACAATGGGTCGATCCATCCCCCGAATGGAAATTCTTCAAAAGCGACGAGAAAAACCATGGAAATAATCCCACCCGTTGCGGAAACCCCATCAATCCCCTCCTCGAAGAATCCTCCATCGGTTGTAAAATCACTCTGCCTTCCCATGCCTCCACCGAAATGCGCCGAATCAAACGCTGGATGGATTGGCAACTCATGCCCTATAACGAAAAAGCCCTCTACGACGCTTTCCAATACATTACCACGATGTCGCAATTGGCCGGGATTGCCAAAACGATTATCGACCGAGCCTGTTGGTGGTATCGGGAATTTTCCATGCATGAACAACACCGTGGCGTGAAATTGACCGCCCTGAAAGCCGCTTCGCTAGATATGGCCAGCCGCGAATTCAATTGTCCCAGAACCCCCTTCGAAATCGCGGAAATCTTCAAAATGGATAAAAAGGATGCGGCCAAAGGCTGTTCCATTGCGGAAGATATTCGCAACCATATGGCACGGTCTTTGACCCATCAGCAACAGGAACATCATCAACAATTACAGGAACAAAACCTGCAAAACCAGCAACAGAGCCAACAACACCAACAACCACCCAAAGAATATTCCACGGCCCCTCCTCCGCAAGAAGTGTATGAGGAATTATTCTCCGTTTCCCCCAGTTCTTTTATGGAACGTTATTGCAGTAAATTAAACATCAATCAAGAACTAACCATTTTATCCAAATTCATCGCCCAAAAAATCGAAAAAGAAAACCTGATTACGGATAATATGCCTCATGCCATCTCCGCAGGCATCGTGTTCTTCATCGCC
>Ga0209550_10006899_pt1 | contig 10541 bp, 5 predicted proteins | sample LauGreSuBDMM15SN_2_FD_187567 | JGI IMG/M metagenome (GOLD analysis project Ga0209550, IMG submission 187567) | Freshwater lake microbial communities from Lake Michigan, USA - Su13.BD.MM15.SN (SPAdes) (version 5) | ecosystem: Environmental > Aquatic > Freshwater > Lake | place: Lake Michigan, USA... | reverse complement strand
TAAATTACCGAAACCAGTAGTTGAAATAGAATACATCAATCCGGAGATTATTCCGGACATGAAAAATGGGAAAAATTCAATTGTTGATGCTGTTTGTATGGATAGAGAAAAGAGACAAATTGTTGTAGAAATGCAAGTTGCACAACACGCAAATTTTGTGAAACGTACAATCTTCAATGCAGCAAAATTGTACAATCGGCAGTTGCCTAAAAGCGGCAACTATAATGAGTTACAACCTGTTTATTCAATTAACTTATTAGACTATAATATTCAAAAAAGTACTGACATTTGGCAACACGATTATAAACTAACACATCAACGGTTACCAGGTAAACATTTGAATGATATAAACTTGGTGTTTTTTGAGCTTCCAAAATGGGAAAAATTCAATAAATTTGATATCAATAATCCACTGGATAGGTGGATGCGTTATTTTACAAATCCTAAATTTTACGCCATGATGACTTTAGAAGAACGTAAAAAATATGAAGAAATTACTGAGGCTATTGAGATTTTGAATGTAAGCGGTTATACACCCGGTCAGCTTCGAACGTATGACTTGTTTCTTGATAACATCAGGATAAGAGAAACTGATTTAATAGATGCTAGGTCAAGAGGAATTGAAGAGGGAATGGAGAAAGGAAGAGAACTTGCTTCGGAAGAAATTATGTTAATCATTACTGAACTAAAGAAAATGGATCTTACCATTGAGCAAATAGCTGATAAATTTAATACTAGCGTGGAAAAAGTTGCTAGATTTAAGTCACTTATATTTTAATCCTTATATCAATTGAGCAAAACGAATCTTTATACTCAATAGCCTGGGGTTTAAACCCCAGGCTATTGATAAATACACGCTAATCTTATAGACATCACTCATACAGGGCTGTTCCTCGTCCCTCGTCCCCCGTCCCTTGTCCCTCGTCCCTTGTATTTAATAATCATACTTAACAAACGCCTCCAGCGCCGCATACTGTGGCAACCCTAACTCATCAAATAACCCAGCCGTTCCTGCATTCCTATCCTCTGCACGTTGCCAAAACTCTCTGCTATCTGATCCTTGAAACACCACACCGTCTTTTTGCGATTGATGGATAAAGATGCCGTTGCGCTTTTGCAATACCTGGTCCGGACTCATCGGTATCGCCATGTCGATATCCCACAAATCCCACTCTGCCCATGCTCCTCTATATAACCATAAGTTACAGTCGGCTACCGACTCGTCATTCGCTGCTTTCAATCGCTTTAATGCCTCATACATAACGTCAAAGCACACTTTATGCGTTCCGTGTGGATCTGCAAAATCTCCCGCAGCAAAGATCTGGTGTGGCTTCACCTTGCGGATCAACTCCATGTGAATGTTGATGTCTACCTCACTGGGTGGATTCTTTTGTATCAATCCTGTCTCGTAAAATGGCAGGTTCATGAAATGCATGTTCTCGTCTTTCACACCCACATAACGGCAAGTGGCCCTGGCCTCCGTACGGCGTATCATTCCCTTGATATTCCTGATTTCAGGCGTGTCCTTTTGATTGGGTTGTTTTAGTTTGATGAATTCCAACGCATCACTCCAAATAACACCGGCCAAACTTTTGTCAATGGCAAAGTAACTGTCAAACTCCACCGCAAAATCTATCTGCCTCATCACAAACTCATCGCTCACCGCAATATTTCCTGAGGTTTGATACCCTACATGAACATCATGCCCTTGTTGCACCAAACGCATAAACGTTCCTCCCATGGATATGATGTCGTCGTCTGGATGAGGGGAGAAGATGATAACGCGCTTAGTTGTTGGATATCTTCTCTCTGGATGTCTTGGTATGTCTTCCACTGGTTTGCCTCCAGGCCATCCGGTGATGGTATCCCTCATGCCATTGAAAACTAATAAATTTACTTCCGAAACTGGACCTTTTTTCTCCAACAAATCGGCTAATCCTGCATGGTAATAATCTTCTTTGGTGAGCATCAACAATGGCTTGTTCAATGTTGTTGCCATGTTGCACACAGCTTTCCTGATTAATTTTGTTGTCCAATCAATTTCTCCTGTTAACCATGGCGCTTTGTTCCGCGTTAATCCTTCTGAGGATGCTTCATCAATAAAGAACGTACAATTTACATGTTCTTGTAAAAATGATGCCGGAACAGCATCGGTAACTGGACCTTCAACAGATTGATGAACAATCTCGGCTTTGGATGCCCCAAACGCCATCAAGACAATTCTTTTTGCGCCAAGGATGGTGCTGATTCCCAAGGTCAATGCAAGCCTCGGCACCTGCGATACATTGTCAAATTCATAGGCATTGGCAAGCCTGGTGTTGTTCTCTAATGCTGCTATCCTGGTCTTTGACGTAGCACTGGCCCCTGGCTCATTGAAGCCAATATGTCCATTTAGCCCTATTCCCAACACCTGAATATCAATACCACCTAAGTCAACTATTTTTTGTTCAAATGCCTCGGCATATTGTCTAATTTTCGATTTTTCTATGGTGCCGTCTGGGATATGAATGTTCTTCCGATCGATGTCTACATGTGCAAATAATTGCTCATCCATGAACCTGTGGTAGCTCTGTTTTGCATCAGGCTTCATCGGATAATATTCATCTAGGTTGAAGGTGATGACATTTTTAAAACTCAACCCTTCCTCCTTGTGCATCCTTATCAATTCCTTATACAATGTTTTTGGTGTAGAACCAGTTGCTAACCCTAGCACACAATGCTCTTTCTTAGCTGCTTTCTCTCTGATCAATGCTGAAATCTCTTCTGCTACTGCATTTGAGCCCTTTTTAGCATTTTCATAAATGGTTACATGAATTTTTTCGAAGGAGTCAATCGTGGTCATATGTTAGGAATGTGTTAGTGAGGTGAAGTTACTTAAATTTTGTAAAATTATTCACCCCTTTAGGTGATGAAATTCTAACCAAATTGAATTTTTACAACATTCTCTTCATCAATCCCTAAACCCTGAGCTTTGAAGAAGTTGATTTTAGTTGAAGTGGTTGAGGGGGTTGAAGGGGTTGAAGAGATCCCTCGCTGCGCTCGGGATGACAGGGGGAGATTCATCAAAATTCAATAGCCTGGGGTTTAAAACCCAGGCTATTGAAAAATGCATTCCAATTTGACTTTCAATGAATTACGAAAACGTCATTATATACGCAGCGAGGGATCTCCTTAAACCCCTTCAACTAACCTCAACCTTTTCAAATAAATCAACTTTAAACTAAAAACCTTAAACTAACTTCAACCCCTTCAACTACTTCAACTCTACCTCAAACACCTCCGGCCACAACTTCCCCGTAACATACATTTTTTTGCTCGCTGAGTCATACGCAATACCATTCAACACCGCTCCTGATTCCGTTGCCGTACTTCCTTCTTTTGATAAATATGATAGGTCTGCTTTGCTGTTTTTTTTCAAGAAATCCTGGAAGTTCATCCTGCCTACAACATGTCCATTGGCCGGATCTATCTTCACAATATAATCATACTGCCACCTATTTGCATAAATAAATCCCTCTATCATTTCTAGTTCATTGAGGTTATTCACCGCTCCGAAATTATCGACCACACTGATTACTTTATTTAATTTTAGTGTGCCTGGTTCTACAAAATATAGTTTATCTGAGCCTTCGCTGATGATGAGATGTTCACTATTGTGCGTGATGCCCCAGCCTTCACCGCTCCAAGGCAAGCTGCCAATTGGTTTTAAGTCTTTCGCCTGATACATAAAAACCAGGTGGTTCTGCCAACTTAACTGATAAATGGTATCGTTAAAAACCGTTACGCCCTCTGCAAACACATCGTCTGCATTTTTTATTTTTTGGGTTACTTTTCCGTTTTTGATATCGACCAGCCTCAAGCTCGATCGCTTGGGCAACCCTGTACTTTCGAGGAAACTGCCTTTATAAATTTCTAGCCCTTGCGTAAAGGCTGCTGTATCGTGGGGGAATGAATTCAGCACTGCATAATTTATTGAGGTGGGTTCAGGGATGCCGGCCTGGACTTCATTTCCATTTTCATTTTTTTGAGAATTTTCTCCGCAGGCATACAATAAAACGATGGCTGATATCGTTACAATAAGTCTAGTTGATTTCATGCCCCAAATTTCAACAATAATTTTTGATCTTGCTGATCAAATTGTTAAAATGAAGAAAAAAATAAGCATGAAATCATAGAAAACTTGTTAAATAACTGTCAATTAACTTGTGACTATCAGGTTTAAAGGCAATATTTACACCTTAAATCATCCAGCTTCCTAACCAGAAGCAGTCCAATCCTCGAAAAGCCTAAAAGCCAATCTCTTATCGAAAACCTCACTACTAAAAATCGTAGATATGAGGCTTTTCATCTTTTCATTCTTATTTATTTTGGGTTCTGTTGGACTCCAGGCGCAGCGTGTTTGTCCCTCAACAACACAAGTAACTTATTCTCCAACTTCTTTAACCATCGCAGCACAAAACAACAATGTTCCCGTTGAACAGGTTATTACCATTCCTGTTGTGGTTCATGTTCTTTATAATTCGGCTACAGAAAACATCAGCGAAGCCCAAATCATGTCGCAAATTGAAGCCCTAAACGCCGACTTTGCCAAAACAAATCAAGATTTTACAAAAGTTCCATCGGTTTTTGCAAAATTAGCAGCAAGCACAAATATCCGCTTCGAATTGGCAAAAACCAATCCGATGGGACAAGCAACCACAGGCATTGTTAGAAAGAAAACTACCCGCTTGATGTGGAGTGACGACAATAAAATAAAGGCTGAAGCATCAGGTGGAAGCACTACTTGGGATGCAAAATCTTATTTAAATATTTGGGTTTGCAATACCGTTCCCGGATTGACAGGCTACTCCAGCTTTCCTGGATCTGCAATGTCTACTGATGGAATCGTAGTGAGGTATGATGCTTTTGGCACCACCGGCAAGATTGCCTTTCCTTTCAACAAGGGAAGAACACTCACGCATGAAGTTGGACATTGGCTTGGTTTAAAGCACCTTTGGGGCGACCAACAATGTGGTGATGATGGCATCGAAGACACTCCCAAACAACGTGGCGGCAACACAGGAGATCCAGTTTTTCCTAAAATGTCAGCGTGTAGCCCAAATCCTGATGGTGAAATGTTCATGAACTTTATGGATTTTACCAACGATGCCAGCATGGGCATGTTTACCGAGGGACAAAAAAATGCAATGCGTACCCAGTTTACTGCTGCTGGTTCTAGAAATACTTTACTCAAATCAAAGGGCCTTGCTGCAGCTTGGAACAACATGGCTCCTGAAATTCTTCCTGTCAATACCCGTAACTTGGTTGTTTATCCAAACCCTGTTCACGCTTCTACCATGAGGTTGTTGGTGAACATACCAATGGGTTTAAATGGTAAGAATTTTGCCATCATTGCATCAAATGGACAAATCGTTAAAACCGGTCATATCCAAGAAATGGAGCAAGAAATTGATGTTCAGCAACTTTCTGCTGGGATGTATCAAATCAGGCTGACTGATCCTGAATCTAATAGCTATACAAAATTCATTAAGAATTGATGTTAATCCTCCTTGCGGATAAGATAATAAACACATGTGGTTAAAAAATTCCTGAAAAAAGGAATTGATTGTATGAATTTTGTTTGAACCCTGGGTTTCCAACCAAATTTAAACCTGTAAATAGGATTGAGTAAAAAGTGCCTCTTCAGCTCTATCTCATATGCAAAAAGGGTTACTATCTTTTCAAATCTTTCAATTGAAATCCCCGTTGATTTCACTGACAACAATTCATTTACAACGCCTTGGTCTTCTCCAAATAATTTCAACAACCCTACATAGAGCGGATTGGGCAACAAATGGAAATAGGGTAGTGCTCCCAATATTTTACTTGAGCATATCTGTTGATGTCCGCCATGTGGCATATACCATGGTGGAAATCCAAAAAATATACGGCCTCCGGGCTTCAAGAATTTTTTTAGGTAAGGGATGAACCTTTCTTGATCAGGAATATGCTCTATTACATCCTTCAACAAAATCAAATCAAATTGTCCCTTATACAATTCTAAGGCCGCTTCTTCATAAATATTCTGGTTGATGATTTCAACTTGACCCTTAGCAATAAATTCCTTTAAAAATCCTTTGGCAAAATCAGATTTGTATTGATCCAATTCAATGCCAATAGCGCTGCATCCTCTTTCTAAAAATGGCATCAACACGCCGCCATCTCCGCATCCAATGTCAAGCACCCTGCAATCTGCAGTCACATTAAAAACCTCTTCGATGAACGGCAATACATCTGCCCTTGCATTGTCTGCCTGCTGCTGAAACCTAACGGTTGGATTGGAATGTTGTATCAGTGCCATATAATCTAAATCTTCATTTACTGCAATCAATTGGTTCTCTGTTGCTAACTTTGTACAAATGTACAATTTGAAAACAGAACAATGGAACGAAGAATTTGCCACGGGCAAAGTGATTTTAATTGATAAACCATTGAGGTGGACATCCTTCGATGTGGTGAAGAAAATAAGGGGAATGGTCAAAATCAGTAAGGTGGGACATGCCGGAACATTAGACCCGCTTGCAACTGGTTTATTGATTGTGTGCACAGGAAAATTTACCAAGAACATCAACGAATACATGGCTGCTGAAAAAGAATATACAGGCAGCTTTACCTTGGGCGCAACCACGCCAACCTACGATTTAGAGAGTGATCCAGTTTTTCAATCTTCTTTGGAACACATCACTGATGAGATGATTCATGAAGCTACAAAGAAGTTTTTGGGGGAAATCATGCAGGTTCCACCTATCTATTCTGCCATCAAAAAAGAAGGAACCGCTGCATATGTTCTTGCCCGCAGGGGACAAGAAGTAAAAATGGAGCCAAGGCCCATTACTATTAAAGAATTTGAAATAACCTCAATTGAGCTACCTAAGGTTGATTTCCGGGTTGTGTGTACAACGGGAACTTATATACGTAGCTTGGCTTTCGATTTCGGCAATGAATTGGGATGTGGGGGCTATTTGAGTGGATTGATCCGAACTCGTATTGGCACTTTTAAACTTGATGAAACGATGTCGCTTGACAATTTTATAGAGGCGGTGAATAAAATGAAACCCCTATTATCCTGAGTTTCAATAGCCTGGGGTTTAAACCCCAGGCTATTGATTTCCACGTTATTTATCCCCAGGCTATTGAATTTTGTGTTACCTACCTCCCCCCAACAAAAAACCCGCTCAATTGAGCGGGTTTTTTTATTTATGCTATTTCTTCAATATTAGAAAGAATACCTAACACCGAACTGTGCTTGCCATACATCAAAAAGGCTTGTACCTCTTCTGAAAGTGCTGTAATCCAAGCTTCCGTTAACAGTAGCCATGCGATACAATGGCTGGTTTGTTAATGGATCGAATGTCCTAGATCCTAAACTGATTGGAGAACTGTTGTTGGTATTGTAACCAACACCCCAACTAGAATTCAACATATTGCCTACGTTGAAGACGTCAGCACGTAGTTGAATCGTATGTCTCTCTTTTCCAATGTTGCGGAAAATTTCAAGAACAGCACTGAAATCAAATCTTGGAACCATGAAGAAGTTTGCACCATTTCTTGAAGCATAGCTTCCACGGTTGTTCTTCAAGTAAGGATCGTTGGTGATGAATTTCTCAAAAGCGGCCTTCTGAGCAGCAACTGTATATGTAACACCACTGGCAACATATTGCTCAAAGTTCATCTCACCTGTATTCCTAGGGATGTAAACCAAGTCATTGCTCTGATTACCATCACCATTCAAATCACCGTTAACAGTGTAAGAATACCTTCCTTGATTTTGTGATTGTCCACCCAAAGTAAACTGTAGTGCAGTTGTTTTGGCAAACTCTTTTCTGTAGGTAATATTTCCAATAACCCTGTGACGAATGTCATTATCACTGAAAGATAGGTCAGGTAAGTTGTTTCCACGTACAGTCCTGTTTCCAGTCCATGAACTTGCTGCAATAGAACCTGCACTCACATAATCTTGAGAATTTCCGTAAGTATATGCCATCATCCATCCAAATCCTTTTGTATAAGACTTTTCAAGTTTGAAGGTTGTCATGAATGATTGTCCCAAAGGAGCACTTTTCAACACAGTTGCATCAGTGATTTTTGGATTGATCCTAACTGCATTGTTAAATGCAGTACTGGTAAGAATAGTTCCAGTTGCAGTATTGAAAGTATTGAATCTAGGTCTGTTGTCTGGTCCACTGTAAGAAGATGTTGCTGGTTTCAAGTTCCCGTTGTAATAAAATACATTGCTCAAACTTTGAGTGTACAATAATTCAGCACTTCCAACAATACCCCAAAACAACTTTTGGTCAACTGCAAGGTTTGTTCTAAATACTTGTGGGAACTTAAAGCTCTTTTCTGTAGTTGCAACATTATAAGAAGGAGCAGGTTGACCAGGATTTGCCACTTTAGGAGCATTGCGCAAAACATTCGGACTGAAAGGATAAATGGTAGTGTTGTCTGTACTGATTGAACCACTTTGAACACCATTGTTTCCTATTTGGTTACTGATCCAAACGAAGGCAGGACGTCCACTAAACAATCCCATACCACCTCTAACTTGTGTTGTTTTATCTCCTTTAACATCAAGGTTAAATCCAACGCGTGGACTAACCATTAATTTAGCAGAAGGAAGTACTGAAGTAGAAAGTTTGGTTGGGTTTCCTTTTTCATCTACAAAAGAAAATGCATCAACTTCATTATTTACAAAACCTGTATTTCCAAAGAATGGTACGTCGAAACGAGCACCATAAGTAACACTTAATTTGTCGTTTACAGGCACGTCATCCTGGAAGTAGAATCCAACGTTGTAAGACTTAGTAACTGCATTCCACAAAGAACCACCTGCTAGGTTGCTGTAAGATAGGTTATACCTTCTTAGAGAAACTGGATTTACAGTCATGTTGTTGTTTGCTACCCATGCATTAGCAGTTGTGTAGAAATCAGCTAAACTATTGAATACATACTGACCATTAATGGTCGGTGTAAACTGGTTGAAGAATTGGAAAGATTCAACATTCAAACCCATAGAGAAAGTATGCTTTCCCTTGTAAATGGTCATGTTGTCAGAAAACTGCCATGTGTCAGTATTCAAAATGTTATTTGGTGTGAACGGCTCAGAACCAAATGCAGCATAGTTTCTTCCTGCATCAAGAATATCGATGGTTGGGAAAGAAATAGATTTTTCGCCTCTGTAATCCCTGTTGGCAGTATATCCAAAAATCATTTCATTTTGTACTTTGTCACTCAAACGGCTATTCAATTGTCCAATCAATGAATAAATATCATTGTTGATTTCATAGTTTGAATTTTGAGCATTCAAAGAGAAAAGATTTCCATTTCTGCTTGAAAAGCTACCTGAGTTACTCATTGGTACATCTCTTACAGATTTCAACATATTACCACGCACACTCAATTTGTGCTTATCGCTTATGTTCCAATCTAATTTCAAAAGCGCTTTATCACTCTTGGTAACAAGAGAATAGTTATCCCAAGCTCCTGTCTCATATCCAAACTTGTCCTTCAAGAAAGTTGTTAACCCTTGAAGATCAGATGTTTTAACACGAGTTACGTTAGCTCCTGTATTTGTACCATTGCTTGAAATGAAGTTAGTACCTGGGTCATTTCTTCTTTCACCTTCGTAGTTGGCAAAGAAGAACAATTTGTTTTTGATAATGGCTCCACCAACACTTGCACCAAACTGCTTAACATCAAATGCTGTTGTTACTACAGCTTGTTTACCTTCAAATCCTGCTTTTCTTCCCACTAAACCTTCATTCCTGGTGTTGTAAAAACCTGAAGCATGAAGTGTATTAGTACCACTGCGTGTTACTGCATTGATACCGCCACCCGTAAAACCAGCTTCCTTTACATTGTAAGGAGCAATGTTTACCTGAATTTCTTCAATCGCATCTATTGAAATTGGAGCAGAGTTTGTTTGGCTACCAGGCAATGCTTGTAATCCAAATGAATTGTTGAAGATAGAACCATCAATGGTAAGGTTAACAAACCTGTTATCCTGTCCTGCGAATGATGTTCCATTTCCTTGTGGTGTGTACTTGGTAATGTCTGTGAAGTTTCTTCCTAAGGTTGGAAGGCTTGTAATCAATCTTCTGTTGAAGTTTGAAGAAGTTCCTTTCCTGTCTTTAGAAATCAACGCACCTTTTCTTACACCAGCTACAACAACTTCTTGCAACTGATTTTTTGTATCAACCATAACAGCATCAATCCTGGTTGGCTCGCCAAGCTGAATGGAGATGTCTGTAAGTTCTTGCTGGGTAAATCCAACAAAAGAAATGGTTAACTTGTAAGGTCCACCTACACGAAGGGCTGGTATGTTAAAGCGTCCTTCTGTTGATGAAACCGTTCTGTACCTTGTTCCAGATGGTTCATGTACTGCTTGAACCGTAGCTCCCGCAAGTACCTTTCCTTGCAAATCCTTAACAGTTCCGGAAATGCTGCCGGTTGTTACCTGGGCATTTAAGCCAAGTGTTGCAAATAATGCAATTAATAATGAT
>Ga0209550_10006897_pt1 | contig 10542 bp, 13 predicted proteins | sample LauGreSuBDMM15SN_2_FD_187567 | JGI IMG/M metagenome (GOLD analysis project Ga0209550, IMG submission 187567) | Freshwater lake microbial communities from Lake Michigan, USA - Su13.BD.MM15.SN (SPAdes) (version 5) | ecosystem: Environmental > Aquatic > Freshwater > Lake | place: Lake Michigan... | reverse complement strand
TCGTGATTTCCATCAATATAAATAATATCAAAAAACTCATCTTGATATTTTGGTATTTCTAAATTTGAATACCCGCGATTGATTATTACTTTATCTTTAAGCCCAAATGTTTCAATATTATCAATAAATGATTTATAAATTGTTGGTTGTTCATTTTTATATTCAGGATATTCATCGTAATCTTCCCATGGGTCTATGCAATATAATTTATTATCATTATGCAACCCATAAGTATTTGCAACAGATATAATATTGGCTCCATAAAATGTTCCTATTTCTAAATAATTGATTTGTTTATTCTTATAATCATTTAGATCAACAATGATCAAACCAGTTTCTTGCTAAACGATAGTAAGTTCCGATAAAATTATTTATCATTAGTTTATATATGTGTCTATATAATAATAGTAATAATAAACGTATAAGAAAATACCTAAAGATGTAAAAAATAGTCTTGGCGTTATATATGAAACAGATTTTTGCAGATATATCCCGGTTCAACAATATAAACGATTATTTACCTATTTTAAATGGATGCATTAATGCGGATTTACTGATTATGTTTATGTTATTTCACGGTATATTATTCAAGTCAAACTATTTAAAAAAATGGTATACAACGTTTACGTTGAGTGCATGCTTAGCGGATATTTTGATATTGGTAATAGGTATTATTTTAGCGAGACTTGTATACCCTTTCTTTTTTTCAGGATTTAGTATTTGGAATTTTACTGGATTGGCAGTATCTATCCAAATTATACATGATTTATTATTTTACTATTTATTTTCTATAACACCAATTGGATATAGTTTTATTTTAGACTTTTTCAAAAAATATGCACAAGAAGTTAGTTACCGAGCCATTCTTGGCGACAGTTTTATGATGATTGCAGCATGCTTATTGAGTTCTTACTTTGCTGGATTAAATACAAATATGAATATAATAAGTTTAATTGTTTCTCTCTATTTTATACCCTACATTCTTTACATGGAAAAATAGTTTGCCTATTTACGAATAAGTTTATACGTCAAATATGTAGTTAAATAAAATAGTATTGCGCCCCATGTAGTATCCAGGAGTACAGTGAGATAAGACCATTTTTTAAATAGTGAAGCATTTGTGAGTTCATATACCGCGTAAATACAAAGTCCTAAAACTGCCGCCTCATAAGGACTTTTACGTCGTTGGATAATAAAATAATCTAATGCAAAGATTAAAAACACATACGTTAGAATTGCCGCAGTAAAATTCATTTCAATAGGAGAACCTTGTACTAATTTTATCTGATTGTTAAAATATGATTTCAATAAGTTGAGATAAATACTGTCTAAACAAATAAACAAAACTGCAGAAATGAGAGTGTCAAACATTTATTTTATATAAATAATACACATAAAAAGTTTATTTGTATTATATCAAGAATGCCCCAGTTTCTCTCTATAAATGATCCATTATACTTAACATTGCATCCATGGATACAAAGTTTTGTACCAGATATTTTACCCGATATTGAGATTGTTCCTCCTGGGGCTGGATACAGAACTTACTATCGGATAAAAACATCAAATAATAAAACATATGTTGTCAGTGTTTATACCCAAAATGGTTTTGATAGTTATATAAAATGTTCATTGTTATTACAAAATTATAATATTCCTGAAATTTATTTTTCGGGAAAAATTGGAGATATAGGAATTATGATATTGGAAGATCTTGGTACAACAAATTTACTTCAATCGGTGGAATATTACAAAGACACAATTAATTTATTGGTAAATATTCAAGATGAAAAAAACTTTATAGAACAAACCGAACTGTATAGTGAAACAAAATTTTATAATGAACTGTGTTTAATGGAAGAATGGTATTTGCAGAATTTGTTACACTATGAATGTTCTTTTGAAGAAAAGAAAGACCTATCAAATATAAAAGATTTAATTGTGAAAATAATTCTCAACCAACCATACGGACCAATTCATAGAGATTTTCATAGTGAAAATATAATGATACACAAAAACAAACCATACATAATAGATTTTCAAGACCTATGTTACGGGCCTTTGACCTATGATGTTGCTTCTTTATTGAAAGATATATATCATGTTTTTGATATAGAAGAGAGAAATGAACTATTACAGTACTATTGTGAAAAAAAGAATATCACCTATGATGACAACTTTGTTAAACTATTTGATTACATGTGTTTACAACGGCATATTTCTATACTCGCATGGTTCTCTCGTTTATCGCTTACCAGAAATAAAATGAAATACATTGGGTTTATTCCAACTACATTGAATTACATATATGAAACGTGTGAAAAATACAAAGAGTTGGCTCCTTTAAAATCACTGTTGGAAAAAGCAAATGCGCGGTTGGATATTCCTTGTATCATTCTTGCGGCCGGAAAAGGAGAAAGGATGAAACCTTTAACAGACATTGTACCAAAACCTTTGCTACAAGTAAGAGGAAAAGCATTATTGGGGCATCATTTACATGCATTGTCATCTTGTTTATTCAAAAATAAAGTGGTAACAGCTTATTGGTTACAAGATCAAATAGTAGACTTTGTTGGAGAAACTTGTAAGGTAAGTAGAGAGAAAGAATTGCTTGGAATAGCTGGAGGAATTAAGAACGCTCTTAGTCTTATCAATCCCTTGGATTACTTTATTGTTGTAAATTCGGATGTATTTATTCCTCAGTTTAACTTTTTGGAATTTTATAACGTAAGATACAAGCTGAAAAACTCGGATAATTGTCAAGGATTTTTATTTTTAACTGAAAATCCAGATTATAATTTGCGTGGAGATTTTTATTTATCTGACGATGGATACATTGGGACTGAAGGAGTTGGAAAAAAATATACATTTACAGGTGTTGCAATGTATCATAAGAGTTTATTTACTAATGTTGTCGCCGGCGACTCTTTGTATCCTTTACTAACATCCAAACATAAATTAATGGGTAAAATAATGGATTCAGACTGGTATGATGTAGGAACTCCGGAACGGTTTAATAAAGTACTGCATCTTTAGAAAATATTAATTTTCGTTTACCTTTTTCTAAATGTGGAAATTTTTGTCTCTCCATATAATAAATGTCAATTGGATATTCAAATGCAATTTCTGGAAATTTTTCCATGCAATCAAAATTTAATGGCCCAGTAGGTCCTTTAGGAGGAGGTATTAAAGGTTTTATGCCTCAACAAACAAATGACAGTGATAATAGTAATTATTTTGCTCAGAATCGTTTTACATTGAGAGAAGCATGGAATACAAATTATAAAAGTATTCTTCAAGCAAGTGGAGGAAAACGCATTATTACTCCTTTTCGCGCTGTAAACAATGCTGGTGATTTATTAAGCAGAGAAAATTATTCTTGCGGCGGATCATGCCAAACATTTCAAAGCCGTCCTGGATTGAATGGATTAAAAACCCGTTTTGGTGCCATTCAAAGTGTTTGTGATAAAACAAATGTGCCTCCCTCTGCTTGCAATGTGAAATATGTGTATGACAGCTCTGATTATATCAAGTTTAAGAGACAATCCGCCAGTGTCAAGAACTACAATGATTTGTCAAACGGAGGAGATAGAAACAATGCAAGTCAATCTTCTTATCGCGCGATAAGACGTTACTAAAGCGATCTTAATAACGCGACCTCAAAGACGTTACTAATTTTAGGATAAAACAAATATAGTATTATAATATATGACGCAATTTGACGATATTATAATAACTCCGGTTTACGGACCTTTAACCACAAATAATTACCCCAGAATTGCCGGTTGCAGAAACATGGGAATGCTTATAGGAAAACACCCAAATCCCCCGCAATTTTATCCAGCAAATGGGTCAAGCGAATTTTCCAATGCTCGCCACGAATATATCAGGACCGCGTCTCATTATAACAATCCTTTAGGATTAATTCCAAAAGAAACGGGATCCTGTGGTGGATATAATACTACAACTGGACAAACTATGAACGGGGCTTTAACCGGAAAATATATTGCCCCTCAATGTTCTTCCATGTTTACCAGTTTTAAAAAGCGCAATGCGGTTGGAAAGAGCTCTTTGAAACAAGGCTTGCCTTATTCAGATCCCCTTAGTTATAAATGTTACTTTCCAACAGATGTTAAAAATGCATTACGTGTAACTCGTGCAAATGGATGCACTGCTCCGGCTAAAAAGGGATCTATTTATAATACATCATTACGAACATCTTGTGGTTGGGGATCGGCGGTTCGTTCAACTTATTAATTTTTCTCTCAATTATATAAAATGCAAAAGTATTTTGTTGAGTTTTTAGGAACCATGTTACTATCCTTTGTTGTTTTTGGTACAGGCAACTATATTGCCATTGGAGCTGCTTTAGCTGTTGCCGTTTTACTTGGCGGAAAGATTTCTGGAGGAGCGTTTAATCCAGCAATAGCTGTTGGATTAATGGTTTCCGGAAAATTAAGAAATAATGAATTGTTGCCGTATATTATCGCGGAAATATTAGGAGGTTTAGCCGGTTTTGAATTATCAAAAATGATTGTTTAATTTCTTTATGTATAATATATGCACAAGACCTATAAGAAGACCTATAAGAAGACCCATACAAAAAGAAGATCGCATAGGTCCATGAAAGGAAGTGGTATGGGAGAAGATATGCAACGTTGGTTTAATAATATGAAAACAAACGCAAGTGGATTATGGACAAGTGGAACTTCTAAGATGAAATCCATGTTTTCTTATAATCAAGCTCCTTATCAACCTCCTTATCAAGCAGCAGCTAATCCAGTAGCTAATCCAGTAGCTCAATCTCCTTATCAAGCAGCAGTTAATCCAGTAGCTCAACCAGTAGCTCAACAATTAATGGGAGGAATGCCAGCTTATAATTCTTACCACGATAAATTTATTGACCATTCTCAAAGGGTACACAGTTATCAAACCGCAAAACCATTAACCTATGTAAGTGGTTATGGTGGAGGTAGAAATGTAAGAAGAGGAAGAAAAAGAAGAGGAGGTACTCCCTGTAGTATTGCAGATTTGCCTTATAGTACAATGGAAACCGGTTCATATTATGCAAATAAGTTAACAGGTGGAAAAAGAAGAAAAAACTCAAGAAAAACCAGAAAATATAGAAGATGAGGATGAAGATACTATAAGTTTTGGTATAAAGATAATTCATATGTAAACATATATGAATTTTCGCATATATTATGGAATATGGACAAACCACATTGATATTACAGATTTGTGTTTAAAAAAATGCACATACAATTCAATAGTTTTTATTCCAGCGACAGAAATAAAAAGATCTGCTTTGTTTACAGACCCAATAGTATATACATTAAAAAGTATTTTTGTGCATGATATAACAGATAAAGTGAACTACACTCTAACAGAGTATGATTATTCAAACGATGTATATATTGATATTGCAAATCATATTGTTTATACATCGGACAATGTTCCAGATTATATATCAAATACAAATCTAAAAAAACGTCTGGATTTTATTCATAGCCAATTAAAAATAGAGTTTGGATCATTTCAAGAAGAATATCCAGAACAAGAAATGGTGGCAAAATATATTACAGGAAATGAAAATGTTCTTGAAATAGGCTCTAATATTGGAAGAAACTCACTTGTCATTGCTTATATATTAAATTCAAACAATAACTCTAATTTTGTCACCATGGAATCAGATAAAGATATTTCAAATCAACTTATACATAATCGCAATATAAATAAGTTATCGTTTTACATAGAGAACGCAGCATTGTCAAGCCGTAAATTAATTCAACAAGGATGGGATACAATTGTATCAGATGAAGTTTTAGAGGGATATAAATCGGTTTCAACTATTACATGGTCTGAGTTAAAAGATAAATATCAAAGTATTCAATTTGATACCTTGGTATTAGATTGTGAAGGAGCATTTTATTATATTTTACAAGACACTCCTGAAATATTGGATAATATAAAATTAATTATTATGGAAAATGATTACAAAGATATAAACCACAAACTATATATTGATTCTGTTTTAAAGAATGCAGGTTTTACCGTGGATTATAGTGAATCCGGAGGGTTTGCTCCATGCTATGCAAATTTTTATGAAGTATGGATAAAAAATTCCCTATAACAACACCTATTTATGTTTATTGGCAATGCAATAAAACATATATACTCCTAACAAAGCTATTCCCGCAAAGTAAACTTGAGAGATAGAATCGTTTGGCAAAGTAGATCCTATAATTTCTTTTTGATTGGTAAATGCTTCTTTACAACTGTTTCCAGTAATAGGATTTTTTTTATCCGGAAAATTACATGAGTCCATATTTTGTACATCCACAACAGTTACATAATGAGTCTCACTTGATATATTATTATTTGTGTCAATCGTTTCCATTGTTATTTGTTGACACGGTGGTTTAGATCCTGACGTAAATGATTGCATAATACCAAAAGGATTCAATACATTTAAATTTGACATAGTTCCTGGAATAAGACCCTTAAATTCACTAAAGTTTACTCCCAATCCACTGCTAATAAATGGTACGTTACCGGATGGAACATTATTCACATAAATATAACGGTCTGTTTCTTGATTTGTTTTAGGATCAATGCATTTTCCTCCAGTTTGAAGAAAAAATTTATTTCCCAATGGTCTTCCAGTAGAAGACGCATTTCCTCCCCCTGAAACTAATAATTCTACATAAGATATAAGGCCATTTACATCTCTTGCTGTAGTTTCTAAATTACCATCTGATGACATACCTATTTCTCCAGGAGTTTTAACATTTTTATAATACGGATAACTGGGTCCTAACAATCTTTGTTCAACTCCACTTACATCGGTTAATACTTCTTGAAATATATTTGACATGTTATATACTATAAATAAAAAAATAACTGGGATTGTGTATTATAATATCTTTACACTCCAGTAGCGGGGGAACCTGGGTTCCCCGCTCGCCCCCTCCTGCCCTTCGGACAGGATAAATCTTTATCATATTTCATAACATTTTATCTTTATAAAAAATCCATAAATTTATCCTGGGTTCCCAGTGGATAATCCTACACTCCAGTAACTGTCATAGGCTTTCCCCCGGTTGCTTTTATTGCTTGGTTTGCCTGACTTTCCAAAATAGCGTGTACTTGTTTTCCTAAATTTGCAATATCATCCGTATTTTGTTTTACATCCTTTTTAACGCTATCAACATCATTTATACGTTGTTTTAAGTATTCAATATTAGCAGCATTTTGTTTTGCTAATATAAGAGGATCTTCTGGATAAGGTTCATACTTTGTAGTATTGCTTGGCACAGGATTTGGTTCTGCAACATCAGTTGATGTCATTCCTTCTAATAAATGTGGTCTAAAAAAATGCATAAATAAAGAATAAATAAAGAAAAATATCATAAACATGATCAATATATTTAATACCATAATTATAGTACATTGATATTTTATTTTTGATATTTTATTCTTTGACTATATTATGTCAACATCTTTTTATCCATTAGGTATGTCTAGTTATAATAATCGTCTTCCACAGGGAGGATATCAAACGTGGAAAGGAAGTGGTATAAATAGTAATCCTGTAGGTATTGCATCATCAAATATTAGACCATTAACAAATAATGATACGGGAAATGTGTTTCCAACTGGATTTGGTCTGGCTCGCCCAATTAAGCATTATCGCAAAGGTAGAGTTATACCAACACAACAGTTTACAACATCATCTACCAATCCAATTGTTACCAGAGAAGTGTCTCTTATTAATTATAATTTAAACAGAAATATTAGTTCGTCTAATGGATCCTCCCTCGGCGGTGGTGCCGGTGGTCGTGGACTAATAGACCAAATGATAGACAGTCCTGGATCTTATTCTGTACTTCAAAATCCTTCCAATGAGATAGGAGAGAAACAGCAACAAACTGCTGATTGCACAACTTGCAAAGGGCAAGCTGTTGTAACAAATTATTATCCAAATAAGAACTATTTAACAAACAACCCACAACCTGTTTCCTCCAGCCCATTATTTTGTTGCAATGAAGAGAAAAAAGCGCGAAAAAGAGTTCTTCCAGCAAGTACAAATCTTAAAAAAAATTATTACACAACATTGGAGCAATATCGTGAAAATAGATGTCAAACATATGATCAACGTATATTTAATTTTGAAAGTTATGGAAATTTACTTGCAAAACCAGGTTCTCCTCTTTCTATAGCAAATACTTATGTAGCAAATTGCCAACCTAATGCAGAATTAGAACAATCATCTGAAATTGCAATTGTACAATCTATGTATAATGTAATGGTGCAACAAAATATATTAAATTCCGCGCAAATTGCATTGTACACATCTCTCAAGATAACCACTTTTTCACAATTTATAAATTTTATATTGGCTCTACCATCACCTGCAAACCAACAAGCAATGGACGTATTTAATTATTTTTGTAATAATCCTTATTTTGGGATGCCTATTACAGGTCCTACAAACCCAAATGGTTGCAAATTAGTTGTATATAAACCAAATAATCCTCAATTTGCTACACAGGGAGCAGTATCATCCAGTACCCGAATGTTAAAGTTGAATGTAAACACAATACAAACAAATTTAGCTGGTTACAAAAAATCAAAAATAAATCCATATTTGTATAAAAACAAGTCTCAAGGATGCAATGCTCAAACGCAATATCATTTTCAAAATAAAGTTAGTTGCATCTAATCCACATTTATATCATCTATTATATTATCTTTATCGGATGAAAAATTATTTAATACGTAATTTACAGCAAAAGTAGATATATCATCATCTGTTACATTGACATTTTCTTTTTCTTTTTCTTTTGGAAAATCACATTTATCTTCATATGAAGTATTGAAAATATATTTCTCTGGAAATTTATTATATGGAATTCTATATTTTTCACACCAATACACAGATTTTTGAATGTTAACATGTTTTATGTTTTCAATTTTATCTTCTCTATTCTTATTTTTTACCATAGAAACTAACTGGTTGTAGAATTCTAATTGTTGTTGACCAATCATAATATTTGTTTCTTCTATTCTATTTAAAAAATAATAAGATAGATTATTTTTCAAAATAGATTGGATTGTGAGAGAATCATCCTTTACTTTTTTTATATTATTTAACAACGCTTCATATTCTATAGTAGAATCTTCATTTTTAATATAGTTCTTGCATATTATATATTTTTTATGGGAAAAAACATTGCTTACATTTGGTTTCATAATTGTTACTTTATCAAATATATTTGATAAAATAAAAATTACCTCAACAATTGGTTTATAAAATATATGATCTATCTGTATTATGCATGTTCCCGTTGGTTTCATCAAAGAATGAACAATAGAAATAATTTTTAATAATTCGTATACATATTCATTTATTTCTTCATTTTTTGTGACTTCTAATTCAAAGAACATAAAATCAGCACTATTTTTTGAAAAGGATTGTAATTTTTCATTATTTTCGTAATTATAAATCCCCCCTTCAAATCCATTATGTAAATCATTGCATTCTTCTCTAACTGTATTTAAACATTCTATTGTTGATAAATGATTTGGTCCAAAGTGAAAAGACTGTATAGAAGGAATAGAAGTGTAGAAATCAAATATGTTTAATGTATAGTTTATATCCAATAATTCATAAAAAGTATTTGAAAAGGGTTTTAATTTACTAACAGAAAAAGAAGAGCCCGGTACTTTTTCATATATATACTCGTATTGATTTATAGATGACATAATATTTTTGACATCTTCTGTATTATTTAACGTTTGAAACAATTTATTATTTTCTTCTAAATAAAAAAATAAGGTGTGACCTGTAAAACAAGTTTTTTGGGAAGTTAATTGTAACTCAAATTCTAATGGTACTCTAATTCTTGGTAATGTATTATAACTCATATTAGTCTACAATACATTTGCATTATAATTTTAACCTTTTTACGACATAAAACATAAATTTGGAGATATTTTAAAATTTGTTCCGGTCTTCTCTCTTATTTCAGATACAGATGACTCTTTATTGTATTCAATGAGTGTTAACCCATCGGGGTCTATTGTAAATACTGCTAACTCGGTTACTATCATAGAAACTACATTTTTTCCTGTAAGAGGAAAATCACAGTTCTCAAGTATTTTATGGTTTCCATCCTTTGTCGTGTGATTCATTGCGACAATTACCTTATTAGTAGAAGATACTAAATCCATAGCTCCACCTATTCCATTCATTGATTTACCAGGAATAATCCAATTTGCAACTGATCCGCATCTATCTACTTGCAATGCTCCAATAACTGTAATATCAATGTGTCCGCCTCTTATCATTGCAAAAGATTCGGATGAAGAAAAGGTGCTTGACCCGTCTATGTGAGTAACAGTTTCTCCTCCTGCATTAGTTATATCAGCGTTAACCATATTCATTTCTGGATAAGGTCCTATTCCCAGTAATCCATTTTCGCTGTGCAACATTATATTCAACTCGCGTGGTATATAATTTAATATACTATTTGGGAT
>Ga0209550_10006896_pt1 | contig 10542 bp, 9 predicted proteins | sample LauGreSuBDMM15SN_2_FD_187567 | JGI IMG/M metagenome (GOLD analysis project Ga0209550, IMG submission 187567) | Freshwater lake microbial communities from Lake Michigan, USA - Su13.BD.MM15.SN (SPAdes) (version 5) | ecosystem: Environmental > Aquatic > Freshwater > Lake | place: Lake Michigan, USA... | reverse complement strand
GCTCATCATACGGCTCGCAAAGAAGCCGTGTCTATTGCCTTGTGTGGCAACGCCGCTGAGCTGTTACCCCAACTGGTTGCAATCGCCAAGCAAGGCGGTATGCGACCCGATATCGTCACAGACCAAACATCAGCACATGACATCATCAACGGCTACTTGCCGATTGGCTGGACGCTTGAAGACTGGCGAGCGGCGCAAAAGGATCCAAGCCGCCATGCGGCACTCACACAAGCCGCAGGCGATTCATGCGCCACCCACGTTAAGGCGTTGCTGGCCTTTCATGAAATGGGTATTCCAACTGTCGACTACGGCAACAACCTAAGGCAAGTTGCCAAAGATTACGGCGTCGAAAACGCATTTGACTATCCCGGCTTTGTACCCGCCTACATCCGCCCTTTGTTTTGTCAAGGCATCGGCCCATTTCGTTGGGTTGCACTGAGCGGCGACCCAGGTGATATTTTAAAAACCGACGCCAAAATGAAGGAGCTGTTTCCCAATCACAAGCACCTGCACCGTTGGTTAGACATGGCTCAAGAGCGCATCAGCTTTCAAGGCTTGCCTGCGCGCATTTGCTGGATTGGATTAGGGGAGCGTCATTTGGCCGGTTTGGCCTTTAATGAAATGGTCCGAAATGGCGAACTCAAAGGTCCAATTGTCATTGGCAGAGATCATTTAGACAGTGGATCCGTTGCATCGCCCAATCGCGAAACCGAGGCCATGATGGATGGCAGTGATGCCGTTAGCGATTGGCCTTTGCTGAATGCCCTTCTCAACACGGCCAGCGGAGCCACTTGGGTCAGCTTGCACCACGGCGGTGGTGTGGGCATGGGTTACTCACAGCATTCAGGCGTGGTCATTGTTTGTGATGGCACTCAAGCGGCCGATGAAAAGCTGTCTCGGGTTCTGTTCAACGACCCCGCCACTGGCGTGATGCGACATGCAGATGCAGGTTACGACTTGGCAAAAAAATCCGCCAAACTAAACCATTTGCAATTGCCCATGATGTCTTGATTCATTTTTTCCGCAGTTTTTTCACTTTAACTTTTAATCACAAAGGAGCTCACATGAAACATCTCGTTACCTTGGCACTCGCATCTACCCTAAGCTGTGTGGCAATCGCACAAGAAACCAAAGTGAGCATTGCGCTTTCAGGTTGGACTGGTTTTGCACCCCTGACACTGGCCAAAGAAGCCGGCATCTTCAAGAAGAATGGCCTAGATGTCACCTTGAGAAAAGTGCCACAAAAAGATCGCCATTTGGTCTTGGCGTCAGGCGACGTGCAATGTGCTGCTACCACCGTTGAGACGTGGATCGTATGGAACGCCAATGGAGTTGCAACAACTCAAATCTTCCAACTTGATAAAAGCTTTGGTGCCGATGGCATGGTTGTTAAGAACGATATTGCCAAAATCACAGACTTAAAAGGTAAAACTGTTGCAGCCAGTGCCCCTGGAACCGCTCCGTACTTCACTTTGGCTTGGATGTTGAAGAAAAATGGCATGACCACAAAAGATGTCAAGATCGTGAATCTTGAGCCCCAAGCTGCGGCCAATGCCATGATTGCTGGCAATGCAGGCATTGATGCAGCCCTGACTTATGAGCCGTACTTGAGCGCAGTGCGTGCCAAACCAGAAGCTGGCAAGATCATTGCAACAACACTTGACTATCCAATGATCATGGACACATTCGGTTGTGTTCCTAAATTCCTGGCTGACAATCCAAAGGCAGCAAAAGCCATTGCCGACAGCTACTTCGAAGCCGTAGAAATGATCAGCAAAGAACCCAAGAGAAGCTTTGAGATCATGGGCGCTGACGTCAAGCAAACAGGTGAGGCTTTTGAAGCCAGCCAAAAATATTTGCGATGGCAAGATCGCGCAGCCAACCTGAGGTTCTTCAGCGGTGAGCATGCGCAATTTAGCAAAGAAGCGGCAGAGTTGCTGTTAGAAGCAGGGATCATCAAGCAATTGCCAGACATGAGCAAATTGGCTGATACCCGCTTCATTAAGTAAGCACAATGCGGCCCTTACAACCCGTATCGCCCAGCGCCAAAGTGGCGCTGGGTATTTCATTCTTTGTTCTTTTCTTTGCAGTGTGGGCATTCGCCACATTGGGTGGCTATGTATCAAAGACCTTTTTGGCCGACCCCATCACCATGGTTCGATCTGGATATGACCTCCTGGTTAACCAAGGATTTGCCTATGACATCGGCATGACTGTTTGGAGGGTGTTGGGCGGCTTCTTTATTGCGGCCATTCTTGCAATACCTATTGGAATTTTAATGGGCGCCTACAAACCCATTGAAGCCCTTCTAGAGCCCTTCGTCAGCTTCGCAAGGTACTTGCCTGCGTCAGCGTTTATTCCGCTATTAATTTTGTGGGCGGGCATTGGTGAAGCGCAAAAATTAGCCGTTATTTTTATTGGCTCATTTTTTCAATTGATTCTCATGATTGCCGTCTCTGTGGGCAACACAAGGCGTGATTTGGTGGAAGCGGCCTACACACTGGGTGCCAAAGACAGTGGTGTTGTGACGCGTGTTTTGCTGCCAAGTGCATCGCCTGAATTGGCCGAAACATTGAGAATGGTTTTAGGTTGGGCGTGGACCTACGTCATTGTTGCCGAGCTCATTGGGGCTTCAAACGGCATTGGTCACATGATCACTGACAGCCAAGCCTTAATGGCCACCGATCAAATTATTTTTGGCATCATCGTCATAGGCTTAATTGGTTTGATCACCGACATCGTCTTCAAAACTTTCAACCGATGGCTCTTCCCATGGGCAAGACTAAGTTAAAAATGTCCATCCTTCAAATCTCGCAAGTTAGCAAAACATTCAGTACACAAGGTGCAGTCACGCAAGCGCTGACCGCCACCGATCTGACTGTTAACGAAAATGATTTCATCACTATTTTGGGGCCTTCAGGATGCGGTAAGTCGACTTTGCTTCGCATGGTTGCCGGTCTTGATACACCCTCGTCAGGTGAAATAAAGCTTGAAGGCGTTCGAGTCACAGGCCCAGGTGCCGATCGCGGCATGGTGTTTCAAAGTTACACCCTCTTTCCATGGCTCAACGTTTTAGAAAATGTTTGTTTTGGTTTGCGCGAAAAGGGATTGCCTTTAACCGAACAGCATGAAATAGCACACAAGTTTTTAAAACAGGTTGGACTGCAGGATTTCGCAAAGCATTTCCCCAAGCAGCTGTCAGGTGGCATGCAGCAAAGAACGGCCCTGGCGCGAGCATTGGCAAACGACCCACGCATCTTGCTCATGGATGAGCCTTTTGGTGCTCTCGACCATCAAACCCGAGAATTGATGCAAGAGTTGCTTCAAGACATTTGGCAATCTGAGAGAAAAACAGTTTTGTTCGTGACACACGATATCGATGAAGCCATCTTCATGGGCAATCGAGTCATGGTGATGAGTGCACGTCCGGGCCGTATTAAATGCGATTTACCCATTGAGCTGCCCTACCCCCGCCATTACTCGGTCAAAACGACACCTACCTTTTCAGAGCTAAAAGCCAGGTTGACGGAGGAGATTCGCATAGAAGTGCGGCGGGCGAGCGGGCTCGAATAGTTATTGATAGCAGGAGTTGAGTTTATGCAGAATTTTTCCACATGATTTCATCCTCTCGCCAACCCCTGGTCTTGACGCCAGGACGCATGTCAATTGCGCAATTGAAGTTGATTCATCAACATCAGCAGTTCATTGCTTTGCCAGAGAGTTGCAGATCAGACATTCGCAAGAGCCAAGTGTTGGTTGAAGCTTATGCCAATGGCGATGAACCCGTATACGGTGTCAACACAGGATTTGGCAAGCTCGCCAACCAACGCATCAACAAAGAGCAACTGCACACCTTGCAGCTGAACTTAATTCGCTCTCACAGCGTGGGTGTGGGAGAACCACTCGCAGCCCCTATCATTCGACTCATGTTGGCCACCAAAGCAGCCAGCTTGGCGCGTGGCTATTCAGGCGTCAGAGAAATCGTCATCGATACGCTTGTGGCTGTTCACAATGCAGGATTGGTACCAGACGTACCCTCGCAAGGCTCTGTGGGTGCATCTGGTGATTTAGCCCCTCTTGCGCACATGACATTGGCGCTACTTGGCGAAGGTTTCATATGGGTCAATGGCATCAAAAGGCCAGCGCTTGATGCGCTAAAAGATGCAGGCATTTCACCCTTAACTTTAGAGGCCAAGGAAGGTTTGGCGCTCATCAACGGCACCCAAACATCTACGGCTTTGGCATTACACGCCCTCTTTATTTTTGCACCAGTCTTTGAAGCTTGTTTGGTGATTGGTGCTTTAACCATCGATGCTGCGCGCGGTAGTGATGGGCCCTTTGATGCACGCATACACGAATTGCGGGGACAACGAGGGCAAATTGAAGTTGCCACGGTGTACCGAAATCTATTGATTGGCAGTGAGATCAGAAACTCACACCGCGAAGGCGATGATCGGGTGCAAGACCCCTACTGCCTCAGGTGCCAGCCTCAAGTGGTTGGCGCATGCTTAGATCAAATCAAGCACGCGATTCAAATCTTAACCATCGAAGCCAATGCCGTCACAGACAATCCACTTGTCTTTGCCAACGACGGCGTGATGTTGTCTGGTGGTAACTTTCATGCCGAGCCTGTTGCGCTTGCTGCAGATGGCCTGGCTTTAGCCATTGCAGAAGTCGGCGCTATAGCAGAAAGACGCATTGCCATGCTGATTGACAGCAATGTTTCCCAACTTCCATCCTTCTTAACCAACGATGCCGGGCTTAACAGCGGTTTTATGATTGCTCACGTGACCGCAGCTTCGCTAGCGTCAGAAAACAAGTCTTTGGCACATCCGGCTAGCGTCGACAGTTTGCCTACCAGCGCAAATCAAGAGGACCATGTCAGCATGGCCACCTTTGCGGCGAGACGGCTGCAAAGCATGGTTCGCAATACAGCTTACATTCTCAGTATTGAATGGCTGGCTGCTGCACAGGGCATAGAGTTTCTGAGACCTTTGCAATCTTCAGTTTCACTAGAAAAAGCAATGGGTATTTTGAGAGAGAAAGTGTCATTTTTGGATCAAGATCGTTGGCTATCACCTGATATTGAATCTGCAAGCGCACTGGTTCACAGCGGAAAACTTTCTGAACTTATGCCAAACTTTCATTTAATTGAAGAAGCTGATTTCACAGATTAAATTCCGCCACGGGTTTGCAGTGTCTGCCCCAACAACTTGGTGACCGCGTAGATCGCTTCGATGGTAGGGGTGGGTGTGTCGGTGATGCGACCCAGTTCCACCACCGCGCCCACCAAGGCTTCGAGTTCTAGCGTGCGACCGGCTTCCACGTCCTGGAGCATGCTGGTTTTGTGCGCGCCCACGGCCTGGGCACCAGCCAGCCGCTGCTCGAGCGTGATGCGGAACTGCACGCCCAGCCGCTCCGCGACCACTTTGGCCTCACCCATCATGCGAGCGGCCAACTCGCGGGTAGGGGCGAAGGTACAGATTTGCTCGAGGGTGGCGTGTGTCAGCGCGCTGATGGGATTGAAGGTCAGGTTGCCCCACAGCTTGACCCAGAGTTCGCTCCGGATATCTTTGCTGACCGGTGCTTTGAAGCCAGCGTGCATCAAAACCTTGGATAAGCGCTCGACGCGTTCGCTGCGCGAGCCATCGGGCTCACCAAGGGTAAAGCGGTTGCCCTCCATGACCTTGACCACGCCTGGCGCGACCAGTTCTGCGGCCGGGTAGACCACGCTTCCTATCACGCGCTCGGGTTCGATGTGGGCCGCAATCAGACCACCTGGATCTACCGCCTCAATGGAGCGCCCCTCCCAGGGGCCAGCCAGCTGGTGGAAGTACCACCAGGGGACTCCGTTGATCATGCTCACCACCATGGTTTCGGGGCCAAACAGGCCGCGCAAGTCAGGCAGCAGGTCGCGCACCTGGTGGGCCTTGACGGTGAGCAGCACGACATCCTGCGGCCCAGCATCCGAATAGCGTTCCACGGCGCGCACGCCTTTTGCATGCAGCTCGCTGCCATTTTCTTCAATGAGGCGAAATCCGTTGGCGTTGATGGCTTCAAGGTTTTTGTTGCGGGCGATGAAGGTGACTTCCTCTCCGGCGGCCGATAACCTGGCGCCCAGAAAGCCACCAATGGCTCCCGCGCCGACGACGGTGATCTTCATGCGTTCAAATTCCTCTGTTTTTCAGCTGGGTCGGGTGGGTATTTTCTATCCAGAGGGTACTTCGGCTTCTTAAACAAATAGCCCACGCCGCCAAACACTGGGCTCACCCAAGACCCAGCTTGGCAGCCAGGCCGATGCGCTGCAGCTTGCCCGTGGCGCCCTTGGGTATTTCGTCCAGGATCAGGATTTTCTTGGGCACCTTGAATTCGGCGGCGCGTCCACCCACAAAGGCCTGCAGATCGCGCTCGGTGGCGGTCTGACCTTCGCGCAGCACAACAGCGGCTGCGATTTCTTCGCCGAGCTTGCTGTGGGGCATGCCAAAGCACACCACCTGAGCCACTGCGGGATGGTCCATCAAAATCTCGTCCACCTCGCGTGGGCTGATTTTCTCGCCGCCGCGGTTGATGATTTCCTTGAGTCGCCCAGTGAGGGTGACATAGCCATCGTCATCCATCATGCCCTGGTCACCGGTGCGGAACCAACCGTTTGTGAAGGCCTCTGCATTGGCTTTGGGGTTGCTCTCGTAGCCGGCCGTGACATTGGGGCCACGGATGACGATCTCGCCGGTGCTGCCGCTTTTCAGCAGCGTGCCATCCTCGGCCATGATGGCCACCTCCGGGCCAGCGGCAATGCCCACGCTGCCGGGTTTTCGCACAGCTGGCGGCAAGGGGTTGCTGGCCATTTGGTGCGTGGCCTCGGTCATGCCGTAGCTTTCAATCAGGGGGGCACCAAACACTTCCTCCATCTCGCGGATCACTTGCGGTGGCATGGAGCTCGAGGAGCTGCGAATGAAGCGCAGCGGGTGCCTCGCGATCACGTCGGCGCTTTTAGAGGCGCGCGACAAGATGGTCTGGTGCATGGTGGGCACAGCCGTGAACCAGGTGGGGCGGGCCTCGTCCATCCAAGCAAAGAACTTCAGTGCATTGAAGCCGGGGGAACAAAACACCATGGACCCGGCTGACAGCGGCGTCAGCACGCCTGCGATCAGGCCATGGATGTGGAACAGCGGCATGATGTTGAGACCGCGGTCTGCACCCGTAAAGGCCAGGGTGCGGGCGATGTGTTGGGCCGAGGCGCACAAGTTGGCTTGCGACAGAGGCACTATTTTTGGCCGCGAGGTGGTGCCCGAGGTGTGCAGCACCATGGACACATCCGATGGCTGGGCAAGCCCAGGGAAGGCTGCGGAAATGCCAGGCGCTTGGGCACACTGCAAGGTGAAGCTACCAGCGCCAGCTGCCAAGTCAGGCACCAATTCAATGATCGCCACACCCATGCGCTGCGCAACCGCCACGGCGGGCGAGGCACTTCCTTGCTCAACGACCAGCGCGCGGGCATTGAGGTCAGACAGATAGAACTCAAACTCTTCGGCCCGGTAAGCCGGATTGAGCGGCGCGGTGGCCACGCCACAAGCGGCAGCGATGAAGCAGGCTGCCATTTCCGGGCCGTTGGGCAACACGATGGCGAGTCGGTCATTGCGGCCGATACCCATGCCATTGAGCGTGGACAAAGTGCGGTCTACCAAGAGGCGCAGTTCACCGTGGGTGAGGTCGATGCGGCCCGGGGCGCTCAGGGCTGCTTGATCAGAGGTGCCGCACTCAAGCAGGCGGCGAAGACTTGTTTCCATGGGCGGCTCGGCGATTTCGGTGGAAGTGCAATCCACCGTGTTAATGGGACATGAGATGATCAATTTGCACGCGAAAAGTTATACGCTGTTCGAAGGGCTCTAACCTGTTGTGGGCAAAACTTGAATCTAGATAGGAAAACAAACTACTTGAGAGCATTTGAAAACTCTTGTGTACTGACACCTGCTTGTCTCAGAACCCCGTTAACAGTTCCAATTTTTACTTCCTTGTGATTCGGAACAACGCAACCTTGTCCTTCTCGCTTCATCACGATATGGCTTCCTGACTGCCTTGTGACAACAAAGCCTAATATTTCTAGAGCCCGAACTATTTCAGCACCTGATAGCTCAGGGAATTTAGGCATGGCTCACTTCAAAAGTGGTCATGACAGGATGGCTGTGTATCTTCATGGGGAACTCATCGAGATACAAAGAAGTAGCCTCTTTCAAATTATGAATGGCTTCTTGATAAGTTTCACCTTGAGTGGTAGTGCCAGTTTCTGGGTTCAAGGCAATGAATCCACCTTCCTCAGCCTCGGTGATAACTGCTGTGAGCAACATCATATTTCTCCGTAGGAGTGCTTTTAGACTGACATTTTACGGCGGAACCAGTTTATTGCCTACCAATTTAAAGTCGTCATTTCCTGTGCTTGCATCCGTTCAGCCGCCGCCTCAGGCCACTTGAATCACAATTTTCCCAATGTGCTGGTTGGTGACCATGTGGTCTTGGGCTTCGGTGATCTGGTCAAACGCAAACACTTTGCTCACCAAGGGCCGCATGTGGTCGTTGCCCAGCAAGGGGCCCAAGTCGCGCGCCATGGCCTGAAAACAGGCGATGCGCTCGGCCATGCTGCGGGTTCTAAAAGTCACGCCAATCAATTGCAAGCGCTTGAGCGCCAAGTCGTCCAAATTGATCTCGCCGCCCATGCCGCCCAAGCGGCCAATTTGCACCCAGCGGCCTTTGATGGCCATGGCCTGCATGTGTTCGGTGATGGCGCCGCCGCCCACCGAGTCCAGCAGCAAGTCCACCCCATGATCGGGCGCGATGGCCTGCACCCGATCGGTCAGTTTTTCGCGGCTCAGGTCGATCAAGTGGGTAAAGCCCAGGCCTGAAAGATCAGACATTTTTTGCGTGCTGCGGCTGCTGCCGATGATGGTGCGCACGCCCATGGCGCGGGCAATTTGTGCTGCCGCCATGCCCACACCCGAAGACGCCGCGTTGATCAACAGCACATCCTCGGTGGACACGCGGCCATTGGTCACCATGGCGTCATGCGCGGTCATGTAGACATTGGGGAAAGCCGCCGCTTCGTGCCAAGACCAATGCGCGGGCTTGGGCATCACCAAGCGCTGGTCCACGGCCAGGTATTGCACATTGGCACCTGTCACGCAGTGGCCCATCACGGCTTGGCCCAGCGTGACCGCCGTGGCCCCTTCGCCCAGTCCCACCACTTCGCCCGCAAATTCGACACCACTGCCGCGCGGCTCGCCCGAGCGGTGCGCTTTGCGTGGGCCAATCTCACCGCGGTTGATGGCCGTGGCTTCGATGCGAACGAGCACTTCGCCCGCTTTGGGCTGGGGTTTGTCGACTTCGCGCAATTCAATGCGCCCGCCGTGCTCGGCATGGGGGATGATGAGGGCTGCTTTCATGGGGACTCCTGTAGCCTGGGTGACGTTTCAGTGTGGTCGCAGTCTATATGATGAAGTGCACGGCCCATGACCACGGGCCAACCTGGGAAATCCCTTTCACCCTCAAGGAGGCGCAATGTTCAAAGTGGCAGTCATCGGCGCGGGTGCGGCCGGATTGTGTGCGGCCAAGCATTTGAAAGCCCAAGGGGTGGCGGTCACCATTTTCGAGATGGGCAGCCACATCGGTGGCCTGTGGGTGTATGAAAACGACAATGGATTGAGCCCGGCCTATCAGTCCTTGCATGTGAATTCTGAAAACCGGGTCACGGCCTATGTGGACTTTCCCTTTCCTGCGGACGCACCGCTGTACCCCGACCACCGGCAAATGACCGCCTATTTGCGCGCTTATGCCGAGCACTTTGATTTGGTCAAGCACATTCGGTTTCAATCGCCCATCGAAGCGGTGCAAGCCGACCCCGGGCACGGCGGCCCTTCTTGGTATGTCACCGTGCGCGGTCAAGACAAAGAGCGGTTTGATGCGGTGGTGGTGGCCAGTGGCCACCAAGGCGTGCCCTTGCACCCGCCCTTTGCCAAAGATTTTTCCGGCCAATATTTTCACTCACACCAATACCGTGTGCCCGAGCCTTTCAAGGGCCAGCGCGTGTTGGTGGTCGGCATCGGCAACAGCGCATGCGACATTGCCGCCGACGTGTGTACCCAGGCCCAGGCCACGGTGATCGCGGCGCGTTCTCCGGTGCTGCTGATGCCGCGCATGTTTTTGGGTGTGCCCACCTCGCGGGTGTTGGCCAAGGTGGAAAAGCCCTGGGTGCCTTGGCCGGTGCGGCGGTTTTTTCGCACCCTGGTCTCGCGCATGGCGCATGGCACCATGGAGCAATGGGGTTTTCGCACCCCCACGAAACGCACCCACCCAGCAGGCCACCATTTGTTGATGGGGCATTTTGTGTGGGGCCGCATCAAAGCCAAGCCGGGTATCGCCGCCATTCAAGGCCACGATGTGCGCTTTGACGATGGCACGGTGCAGGCCTTTGACAGCATCATTGCGGCCACCGGCTACCGCGTGGACTTGCCCTTTTTGCGGCCAGAAACCTCGCCAGTGGAGGGCCACTGG
>Ga0209550_10006894_pt1 | contig 10546 bp, 7 predicted proteins | sample LauGreSuBDMM15SN_2_FD_187567 | JGI IMG/M metagenome (GOLD analysis project Ga0209550, IMG submission 187567) | Freshwater lake microbial communities from Lake Michigan, USA - Su13.BD.MM15.SN (SPAdes) (version 5) | ecosystem: Environmental > Aquatic > Freshwater > Lake | place: Lake Michigan, USA... | reverse complement strand
AAGCAGCAGTGGCAGCAGCAGCAGTGGCAGCATCAGCCGCAGCCGCAGCCGCAGCCGCAGCCGCAGCCGCAGCCGCAGCAGCAGCAGCTACATCAGCTACATGAGCAGCAACACCAGCAGCAACACCAGCAGCAACACCAGCAGCAACACCAGCAGCAACACCAGCAGCAACAGCTCCTGCAGCTCCAGCAGCTCCAGCATCGATTTCAAAGGCACGCCACCCATAACGAGCACCAGCAACAGCTGTGGCTACCGCAGCCGCAGCCGCTCTTCCAGCAACAACCATCGCATCCTCATCGAGACGTTCGCTGGCCCGAGCCTCTGCAATTCGATGCGATGCGGCACGGCCCGCCCGTGAACGGAGTTCACCAATCCGAGCCCCGCCCATCCGATGAGCGTCGAGATCTCCGCCGTCGAGATCTCCGCAGCGGTCTCTACTGGGGTGATCATGCTCATCGGCCAGCTGATTACGAGACTCGATCACCATCTTGCCACGACGACTTCAGAGTCCGTTCAGGGCCAAGCCGAGATGAGGTACCAGTGGACGTGGACACTGCAGAGCAGCGAACGGCTGAATGGCGCTCATTGGAATGGGCCCGTGAGAAGGAGCGCCAAGCAGCGCGGCAGCGCTGGCAGCTGCTGTCCGAAGTCGAGAGTAGCCTGCGGGAGCGCCGACCAGAGGCTGTGAAAGCTGCGCTACGGGCGGCAGCCGCGGGCCGGGTGGAGGTGCCAGGGGCGTGGCTCGCGCATGCCTTGCTGCTCGCCGCGCAGGAGAGCACCGGTGCCTTTGCGGAGTTGTTGCATGAGCTCTCCACTGGTCGAAAGCCAGCCGAAGATCTTGAGAGCTCTACAGGAGCGGCTGAGGAGGCGACTCGTTCAGCCAATGGGCCAGGGACCACACAGCAGCCGCGCGCTCTCCGCCTCGATCTCGCGTGCTATGCTGAGCTGCTCGCGGGGCTTGTGGCAGATTGTGGCGCTTGCCGGCCGATAGCGGTACGACTGTGCCTCAATCTCGCGCTGCCCGTGGGTGCTGAGCCAGTGCAGCCACTGCCAAGCGGTGTGACGGACCTCGAGGCTGCGCTTGCCGAGGAGGGCACGCAGGAGGACGGCGAGATGCTCGAGGAAGTGATGGTGCGTGCAGAGACGTCGGAGGTGCTGGGGGGCTCCCAGCCCCTTGTGGGGGCAGGTGCCCAAGGAAATGGTGCGGCGAATGGCCGTGGCGACGGGGATGGCACTCGCGAGGGGGCAGGCATAGGCGAGGCGGACGTCAGTGTCAGTGATCGCCAGGTTGACGATGTTCTGGTGGCGGTAGAACACGGAGCGCAGCAACTGCTCGAGTTTTGTGGATGCACTGTGCGGCCTTCCCTGAACGGCATCTATGAGCGGGCGGACGAGTTTGCGAGCTCGAGCGTGAGCTCGCGGCCAGTGTACCGCATTCAACGGCCGACGGTCCTGGCGGGCAATGAGAGTGCTGACGAGGCTGCGGAGGAACAGCCGCAACTGAAAGGGTCGCAGTGGCTCTGCTTCTTTTGGCAATTTGGTGACTCGCCCAAGGATGCTGGCTGGTGGTTTGGCGCCGCCTTGGGCTCTAAGGAGGGGATCGTTGGGTTTTGCCCTTCGGATGCGCCGCTGCCGCCTGCGAAGGGGGCGGGCTGGCAGCTGCTGCCTGAGTGCAATGGGAAGCGTCGCACGCGCGATGCCCAAGCCGGCTTCAAGCGAGCGACAGAGCGACGGAGACCCGACGAGGTGCTCGCAGATGCTGACGCCGAAACGCCGCGTCCGAGCGCCGAGGAAGCTGTGAGGCGACTTGACGTCAATGAGCTGCTGGGGCGCGTATTTGGGACGGATGAGAGGGCGTCGCGATACTTTGGACACTTTGGGTGCGCATTACACCTCGAATTCCTCGAAGAGATCCTGGATGTTAGGCGGCGGCTCAGGTCGCGCACCGCGGACAGCCTCAAGCGGGTTGGGCTCATGGTCGCCCCCGTGCGTGCAATCAAGGTGGTACGCTTTCCGGCTCGGCACGGCGGCCGACACAAGCTCAAGGTGACTTTTGCTCTGCCTCGCAAGACTGTGGCGAGTGAGCTGCGTCTGAAGAAGGGCGAATGTGTGCTCGTCTCCTCGAGCAACCCGCTGGTCGACTCGGTCGGTGAGGGGACGCTGCTTCAGCTCGCCGACGACAAGGCTGTCGTTGGCCTTGAGGCGCCCGCTGCGTGGGAGGTGGACGACACCCGATGGCAGTCCGGTAGCTGGCGGCTTGACGCAGGGCCCAATCGAACGAGCTACTCGCGTCAACTGGCGGCACTGGTGGGCTTGTGCACAACTCGCTCACTGCGCCCATTGCAGGCACTGCTGCTCGCCGGGGACGTGTCGAAGGCTGCTGAATGGGCCCAACGGGAGCGCGAAGGACTCGACCTGCATGGGCAGCTCGAGGCACCAGCGAACAGGGAGGCTCGTGCAGCATGGGCACGCGTGCAAGGGGCGCACGTGCACGCCGGGACAAGAGCAGCGGGCATGGCGCCGACGACGGGCAGTCCCGGCGCGGCCATCCACGCCATGGCGGCAGGCGAAGCATCAGGGGAAGCATCTGAAGCGTCTGGTGCTGCGAAACTCGAAGTGTCAGCGGCTTCGGAGGAGGTGCCCATGCCGACGGACCCATCAGACCGTGCACCCCCATTGGCTATTCCAACCTCGCCGTCGCTGCCGCCTCCGCTGGTACAGCAGCTGGCCATGGAGCCACTACGAGACGGGTTGGACCTCGAGGTGCTGGCCAAGCTGCAAGAGGAAGTGGTAACCGCGCCCCGGCTCTCCGACTCGCAGCGGCGGGCCATCTTGGCCGCATTTGAACGGCGGCTCACTATCATTCAGGGGCCGCCAGGCACCGGCAAAACCTCCACGTCGGTGCAAATTTTGCGCGGATGGGCGGCGCTGCAGCTGCGCCCAGCGCTTTGCGTAGCCGAGTGCAACGTTGCCGTAGACAACATCGCTATGGGGCTGCATGCAGTGGGAACCAAGGTGGTGCGCGTCGGCCGAGCTGACAAGGTGAGCGAGCGGCTCGATGCATTTGCTCTTGACACACTCGTGGTGCGACGCCACTGCGATCGCGAGCTAGCTGGGCTCACGCAGCGTGTGCACGCGGCGGAGCAGCGCCTGGTGCAGGTGCGACGCGAGCTGGAGGCGCTCGAGGCCTCCGTGCGGCTGCGGATGAGCAACTTGGTGGTATTGAGCGATGAAGAGCTGCGACGACGATTGGCCGAGACCGAAGAAGCGCAGCACGCTGCTGCGGCGGACGACAGTGCTTTGGCAAGTGGTGAACGGGGTCGGGATGGCGCCGAGTCTGCTGACGCCGCTGCAAGAGAGTTACCAACGGCCATGGAGATGCAAATGTGTGGATGCAGCGTCCAGGAGCTCAACGGCCTGTACCGAGCGCGGACTCTCGCTCAGGCGGAGGAGCCGACCTCGCCCAATCTCACCTCGGCCAATCTCACCTCGCCGGATCCGGCCCACGTCCCCTCCGTGACTTTGGAGCAGGTGTTGCCTGAGGGACCTGCTGGTGCCACGAGGGCGCCGGCTGTGTGCTTCTACTACGCAGGTGGTGCGGAGCTTCCATCTGGTTGGTACCTGAGCCGCCGCACTCCCTTGCTCGCTGGGCAGCCCATCGGCAAGAAGAAACGCAAGCATCTCGTTGGCTTCTGCCCCTCCGTGCCGACTCCATTGCCGCCGTCGCAGGGATGGAGCGTCGTGCGTAATGGGATTCAGCAGGCAGATCCGACGGCCGGCTTTCAGCCACCACCGCGAAGACCGCCGCCGGGGCGCGCTGAGCTCATCGAGGCGCTTCGTGCGCGAGAGTTTGCTGCGTTGGGTGGTGCTGCGGCGATCGCGGCCATCGAAGATGCAAAGGCTGCCGCAGACAGTGCCAGAGCCGACGTGGTTGCTCGTGGCGACCTCAACCGCCACCAAGTGGCCGGTGCGAGCGCCATCTTGATGGGCCTGGACGCGCAGGCCCTGCAGGAGCTCCAGCATGAGGTGCTCGCCGACGCGGACGTCATCTGCGCTCAGACGCTCAGCGCAGGCGGCCACTTCCTCGCGCGCCTCGGGCCGCTGCGTGGGCTACTCATTGATGAGGTGGCGCAGGCTACTGAGCCCGCGTGCCTTGTGCCGATCTTAGCGCGGGGCTGCGAACGCCTCGTGCTTGTGGGTGACCACTGCCAGCTGCCACCCTCGGTGCGTTCTCACGAGGCTGAGGCGCGCGGGCTCTCGCTCTCGCTCTTCGGCCGCTTGATCGCTGAAGGAGTTCGCCCTCACTTTTTGGACACTCAATATCGCGCGCACCCACGGCTCATGCGCTTTGCCTCCGAGATCATCTACTCGGGCCAGTTGCGCAGCGGCCTGCCGCCATCGGCCCGCCCGCCCGTCCGCGGCTTTGCATGGCCGAGTGCCGTCGTGCCCATCGCCTTCATTGAGGTAGATGCGCATGAGCAGATTGAGCACGACTCGAAGCTCAACCGCTTGGAGGCCGAGCGGCTCATGGCTCTGCTCGAGATGGTGCTCGTCGCGGGCGATGTGAGTACGGCCGAGGTGGGTGTGGTCACGCCGTACACGGCGCAGGTGCGGCTGCTGCGGTCCCTCTGGCGGGAACGCTGCACTTCGCGTCGGGTCTCGCGCGACGAGGCGCGTGCCCTCGAGATTGCAAGTGTGGACGCCTTCCAAGGGCGCGAGAAAGACCTCATCCTCTTCTCGGCTGTGCGCGCGAATCCAGCGGGGCGCGTCGGCTTCCTCGGAGACTGGCGCCGGCTCAACGTGCTCCTCACCCGTGCACGGCGCGGGCTGATCGTGCTTGGCCACGCGAGCACATTGCGTCACGATCCTCTTTGGATGCACTGGCTCGAGGCTGCCGCGGATGAGCGCGTCATCATCGACCGGCGCCGCTGGCTCGCTGTGCTCGGCCGCGCCATCCAGTCGATCGATTGGGATGATGTGGTGCCATTACACCCACAGGGGGCACCCCGGCTACGCAATCTCCTTCGTGAGCTCCAGGGCCTCGAGTACGCGTCGCTTCGTCCCGTGAGTGCCTTTTGCGAGCACCTTGCAAGGTCGGGCTTGAGTATTGGCAACACGCTCAGGATGGAGGATGCGGGAGCCATGGTTGCCGTGCTCGAGGCGGCTGCGAACGGATGGTGCGGTGCAAGGGCGGAGATACTCTCGCTCCTGCGCGCCGCGCCCGAAGGCCGGATGCCTCGGGCGGTGCTCGGCAAGGCGGTGCTTCGGCGGTGGAAAATCACTCACCGTGCCGCTGACGACGAGGGCGAGGGCGACGCCTACTGCGAGGTAGATGCGGCGCCGGAGGTGACTGAGGATGGTGAGAAGGCGTGTACCCCAGCCGTTCACGCTGCTTTTGGCGCGCGCGAGCGTCACGCGACCGTCAAGCATCACCTCAGTCGCGTCGCGTGCAAGCTGGGCGACGGCCAAGTAGCGATTGCGGCGCCGTTTGCGCGGCAGCCTGCGCACGTGCCACGGGGATGCGAGTGGGGCGACCTCCCTGGAGCGCCACCTCTCACTGACGAGCCGAGCGAGCAGCTGAACCTCGCTGTCTGGCGGTCGCTCTGCTCTGGCGGACGCTCGTCACGAGGAGGGGGGGGCACGGTTGTGCTTGGTGCCACACCCGGCCCAATGCCCTCGTGGGCCGCCGCGCAGGCAGTGACATCATCAGAGGCGGCAAAACGGGCAGCTAACTCAGAGGGACAGGAGTAGCAACGGTATTCAAGCGCCAAGGTGCACAAGAAGAGCCCTCGTCCCACGCCACATGGTTACGATTGCTCTGAGCACGAGCTCATCTAGGCGGAACGGAGCCGCGCGCAAAAAAAACCCCTCAATTAGGCTTCATCTTGGAGAACGCACTTCGCACCAGTTCGCGCACGGCTTCGCGCGGCGACGGCGCGGGCACGCTGCGAGCACACGCACGCTGGGGGACCGGTAGGGGGACCGCTCTCTGGACGGCGCGCGCGGTGCGTACCGGCCGTATCGCTGTATGCCGCGAACACCGCGCCGACTCGTTGCCTCTTAGAAATACTACGCGGCGGTGCGTTGCCGTAAATGTCGCGAATTATGCGGACCCGGAACGTGGACCGTTGGCGTTGCGCGGCGAGACCCGCCGACGCGCCGACCCGAGCCCCAGATCGTCCCAAAACTAACTAACTAAAGCGTGCCGGTGGGGTCGTGAAACTGTGCGGTTACGCCCGCCCGGTCGCGGCTCGCGCCGGCCGCCACGACACCGCTATATAGCGTTACTTTTAATAGCTGTGTACAGTAAGTCGTATCATCGAGCCTCGAGCGCGTCTCAATCGCTGTCGTCGGTACCGGTATGTCCATCGCTGAGTGCAGTCAGATCGATGCAGGCGAGTCGTGGAGAGTCTTCGGCCTCAGAGGACGTCTCTGAGCCGAGCCGACTGGTCGGCGGCGACCATGCGAGGGCGGGAGCCCGAGCCCACCACGAGGCAGACGGGTCGGTGGTGCCATGCTCAGCATCGTTGCCATCCGTGTTTCCATTCGAGAGCTCCGAGTCAGACTCGCTTGAGTTGGACTCATCCGAGCAGCGGAAGGCGCGTGCGAGAGCGGCGTCGTCCACGACAAAGTCGTCCATCACCTCTCCGTCGTCACCGCTTGTGCACTCCTCATCGGCCACTGGATCTCGCCAGCTCGTCTTCGGGTCCCGTGAGTCGCCCTCCTTGTCAGGTATGAGGAAGCTCTGTAGGAACTCGTTCTCCTCGTCCTCGTCCTCGTCCTCGTCCTCGTCCTCGTCCTCGTCCTCGTCCTCGTCCTCCTCGTCTCCGTCGTCACCCGCCAGATTCGTCGCCAGCACGCCGATACCGAGCACACGCACACGCAGCGGCCTCCGACGCACGAGGATGCCAGCTGCGGTGGGGCACCCCGCCGTGATGCATATGGCACGGCCACGCATGACGAGTTCGCGACGCAGCACGGTCTCGAGGGCTTCGCAACCTACTCCCGCCCCTTGCGAGCCATCGGCCCATAGGCCATGCAGCAGGTGCACAGCCAGGGCTCCCTCGTGCTCCGCGTCGAAGCTCTCCGTGCAGAGCAGCGCCGCGAAAACTTGCAGCCGGATTGCGGTGGAGTGCGAGCGCTTCGTCACGCGCAGGTCGCCAAGGCCACCCTTGAGGAAGCGTGACATGGTCGGGTGCTGCCACGCCCATTCAAATTGCAGCGCCGCGACTTTGCTGCTGAAGCCGTGCACGAAGCCCAACATCTCCCACGGTCGACCCACACGCGTACGCCGAGCGCCGCCCTTGACCTCGCCGTTGTGTTGCCGCAGCCTTCGATGTGGGTTGACGGTGAACCCGATGTATGTCTTGCCCGGACTTGAGAGCGAGCGAAGGAGATAGCAGCACAGAAGGGACGTGCCAGCAGCCCCAGCGTCCTGGCTTGTCTTCTCACGGCCTGAATCACGGCCACCTTCGCGTGCACCCCGCCCCCCGAGGCCACCGCTTTTGCCTGCGCCGGTCTTGCCGCTGCTGAGGGATCAAAGGGCGTCGCGGCAGTCAGGGCTGGCGATTGCCTGCCAGCCCGGGAGGGTTGTGGGGCATGGCATGGAAGAAACGCACCTGCTCACGACCATCTATCTGGGCACACACGTTGATTTTTTGAAGACGCGCGGCCTCGCGCGCGTGCACAGTTCATCAGAAACTCTTCATCGAACTCTTCACAGCCGGGGGCCCGGGTGAAAAAGATTGGCACGTGCCGCGTTAGCCGCCTACTCACAATGCCGGCTCTTCCTTCTACGCCTTTCTGTTGAATTGGGCTGCAAGCCAATCGGCGTGCCGGCGGCTCCCAAGCGCGCAATCCTCCGCTGCTGACACGTACTTGGGCGACGGAGGCACCGCGATTTCGGCATCGAGCCACCGGCTGTACATATGGTGTTCGCGGCGCGCCTCGAGCGGCAACAGCCAGCTCGTGCCACTTGGCGTCGGCGGCTGCGAAGCCCTGGCCGCAGACGTGGCGCTGGCGGCACGTGCCAGCTGCTTCTCAAGCCATTGTACGTGGTCGTCCTGCGCCGACAGGTCCTGACCGCGCAAGACGGCGTTCACGCCCGCTGGAAGGCGCACATCGGGTTGGCGTGCGTGAACGAACGGCGGCGTTGGCGGTGGTGCTTGCTTCGGGGGCGATGGCGGCAGCCGGCGCAAGAAGCTGGCCAGCGGCGGTGGTGGCAGAGGAGGTGGCGAAGGAGGCGAATCAAGTGGGACCTTCAACGAGGAGCCCCTCCGCGCGCCGGCGAGTTGTGCCTCAATCCAAGCAGCATGCCTGGGGGTTCCCAGCGCTCTGTCGGTCGAAGCCACCCGTAGAGCAGAAGCAGAAGACGCCGGCGGCGCCCGCGATGACAAGCTGCTTGCGCCCGCAATCTGGTGCTTGAGCCACTCGCTGTGATCAGTAGCCTCCGTCTTACGGGTAGGCGATGCCTCTTGCGGTGTGCCTCGGGAGCGTCGCAGTTGCGCCGCGAGCCAATCTGCATGCTCGGAAGTCCCAAGCGCAGCCATTTTCTTGCCGCGCGTTCGACACAACGCTGACGTACCGGTACCGGGTACCGGGTACCGTACACAAAAGTCGCTACCGGGTACCGGTAAAAAGACACCGGGGGGAGCCGGGCCCGGTATGGAGGTGTGGCCGACACGACCCGCTTTAACGCAGCCGTTAATCGGCGGCGTGTGGGAAGTTTTGCTCGTTCCTTTATGCGTGTAACCGCGCGTTTCCGCCCGGCGCGACGCCTGGTGATTGAGTCATGGATTGAGTAATCAAAGAGCTTGCACGATCATGGGTCGGTTAGCTCCCATAAACCTTACAAGTATTCCTCAAAATTGCATGCAGTCAGTTTTACATTCAAATACATGCACAAAATCTCTCAACTTGTTTCCTAGGTCCAAATCGAAAAAGTGGTCGGCGTCAAGTCCATTGGTCTGGTCGTCAACAGGACGCTTGCAAAGGGCAAGGTATGGTGCAAAACAAGGGGAGCTTCGCGATCGTGACGTACGACCGCACCTTTGGCGAGTCAGGACGCGGAAATGGCCAGTATCGCCTGCCGCGGCACCTCTGCGCCTTGCCCGACGGCCACCTGTGCATCAGCGACTCGGTCAACCAGCGGCTGCAGGTGATTACACAAGAGGGCGACTTTGTGCGCAGCATCGGCGAGCCGGGCTCAGGCAATGGCCAGCTGCGGGGCCCATGTGGAATTGCGTGCGAGAACCAGCAGCTCTTTGTCGTCGAGGGCGGCAACCACCGTGTGCAAAAGCTCGCTCTCGGTGACGGGGCGCCACTTGGCAAGGCGGGCTCGCACGGCTCGAAGAAGACGGGCGAGCTGTGGTGCCCGCACGGCGTGTGCATAAACAAGGGACAAGCATTCGTCGCCGACTACATCAACGGGCGCGTCGTTGTCTACGACATCGGCTCGATGGAACACGTCCGCACCTTTGGCGCGCGAGGCAGCAAGGAGGGGGAGCTCGAGTACCCGTGCGGCATCGCCGTCAAGGGCGAGGAGGTGTTCGTGGCCGAGTTTGGCAACCACCGCATCTCCGTCTTCACCAAGAAGGGCAACTTTGAGCGGATTCTCGGAGGAGAGGGCAAGGAGCCTGGACGCTTCTTCCAGCCACGCTCGGTGATCATCGTCAAGGGGTGGCTTCTGGTCACAGAGCCCAAGCGCGTGACGGTGCGCAACGCGACGCGCGAGGGTCGCCGGCGTGCTTGCGCGTGGGCTACGCGTGGGCATGTACTGGGGCCGGTGCCCACCTCGTAACACCTCGTACCCAGCTACCCACCTCGAAGGAGACGCTTTCTCGCGCCACCCTGTGTCGCTGTACTCGCGCCTGCGCCTCTGATGATACTCTGATGCGCTCGCCCCAAGTGCCATCTTGCCTCGTCCTTTGCCGATACATGTCCCCTTCCCTTGCCCGCAGATCATGTCTCCCGATGTGGGCGAGCCGCAGCAGACGCTGGAGCTGCCCGGCGCGGGCCAGCTATGGGGCGCGTGCAAGGACGAGGCCCAGACTCGCGTCTTCGTGACTGACATCCGTGCTGGCCACGCACGCATCTTTGTGCTCAATGTCGTCGGCAACCCGTTTGACGACGGCGCGGGAGGCAAGGCGGTGAACATGAACGCGGCCGCCGCAAAGGCGGCCGAGGCGGCGGCCAAGCTGAAGGAGTGGAAGGAGCAGAAGGCTGCCGAGGCGGCGAAAAAGGAGGTTTCCGGTGACTCGACAGGGGACCATTAAGTAACCATTAAGCGCAGCCACGCAGCCCGACTGAGGTGAATGGAAAAAGTCATGTGCATGCTGGTGCTACGAGTACCTCGCCGGACGGCCCTCTTTCCCGTCTCGCACTTCATAATTTCTTCATGCGGAATGTGTTCGAATTTGCGAACTGTACGTATACCGGTCATTTTATTTCCGTGCGGAATTCATGAAGAGCCACGTGGACAAACCGGGGGAGCCGGGACACACTGGTACCGGTACCGTTCAAAAGCACCGGGCGGAGCCGGGACACA
>Ga0209550_10006891_pt1 | contig 10549 bp, 7 predicted proteins | sample LauGreSuBDMM15SN_2_FD_187567 | JGI IMG/M metagenome (GOLD analysis project Ga0209550, IMG submission 187567) | Freshwater lake microbial communities from Lake Michigan, USA - Su13.BD.MM15.SN (SPAdes) (version 5) | ecosystem: Environmental > Aquatic > Freshwater > Lake | place: Lake Michigan, USA... | reverse complement strand
GATCGCCGCGCCGGCAGCGGATGCTGCTTTTGTCGCTGCTTCTGCCCAGTTCTCCTCCGTCGCGGGCGGTGGCTCCGGCGCCGAAGACGCCTGGGGCACTGGCACGGGCTGCGGGGGGACCGCTGGCGCTGGCTCCGGCGCTGACTTCGAGGCGCGGGGAAATGAGAGGCGCGCTTGGATCGCCGCGCCGGCAGCGGATGCTGCTTTTGTCGCTGCTTCTGCCCAGTTCTCCTCCGTCGCGGGCGGTGGCTCCGGCGCCGAAGACGCCTGGGGCGCTGGCACGGGCTGCGGGGGGACCGCTGGCGCTGGCTCCGGCGCTGGCGTTGTCTTGGATGCTGGCATTGGCACCATTTGCTGCGCGGGGGGGGCTGGCACGGGTTTTGGCGCCGGCGCTGGTTCCAGCACTGGCGTTGGCTGTGGTGGCCATCGCTGCAAGGGGCGCGCCGCTAATGGCTCCGCCACTGGCGCAGTCTGCGGTGGCGTTTGCTGGGAGGGGCGTGCAGGCATCTGCTTCGGCGCCGGCATTTGCTGCGGAGGCGTCGGCTGCGGGGGCGTTTGCTGCGAGGGGCGTGCTGCTTTAGGTTCTTCGGCCAGTATGGTTGTCGGAAGCGGGCGTGCCGCTTTTGGTTCCTCGGCCGGTACCGATTTCGGAAGCATCCATGCAACTTTAGGTTCCTCAGCCGGTATCGATGTCGGAAGCGGGCGTGTCGCTTTTGGCTTCTCGGCCGGTACCGATGTCGGAAGCGGGAAGCTTTTGGTTCCTCGCTGCGACTGGCGCAGTGGCGTTGGCTCCTCGGTAGGAGGCGGCTGCTTCGCAGGGCGGGCTTCGAGCCCATCTTTGTCTAGTTGGGGCGGTGCTCGCCGCGAGGGGGGTGCTGGCATTGGCATCGGAGCTGGCGCTGGCACCGGCGCTGGCAGTGTCGACGTCGGCGGTGCTGGCGCTGGCACCGGCGCTGGCAGTGTCGACGTCGGCGGTGGGGGCGTTGGCGGGGAGGCCCTTATCTGAACGACGGGAGCTGGCCTGGACTGCAGGATCGGTTTCGCGAGCGGCCCAAGCTCTTCGGCCGGGGGCCGAGCCAGAAGCCCTTCCGTCGGTGGCGTGAAGGCCGGCGAAGATTCCTTTGGGTAATCCATACTCCTGCTGCCGAGAACCCGTTCGTCCTCATAATCCGACGTCCTCCCGGGAACGTGGAACTCGGAATGGAGTTCGTGGAATCGAGAAGGCTTGCGAGTGCCACAGCAGCCGACGATACCCAGGAGGCCCGCCAACCAGTCTTCCTGACTTGTCACCCGTGTGCTGAAGTTCGCTTCTAAACTCGCAGGTGACGAGGATGAAGTTGTCGGGACGCTGTCGTCGGCCGTCAAAGTGCCCATGTGCAGAGGCGCTCTTCGCCTAAAATAGGCACGACCGATGTAATCGAGCTTGTCAAATTAGGTAATGAGACCTCTGTTGCTTCGAGTCTCGTCTTCACATTTCGGCGTGAATCCCTTCGCGCGCTGTGGTCTCGCGCGCTCACGCAAAAGTCCAAAGTCAACTTCTTCGTCCTCTTCTCGCACAACACCTGGTCACCTTGGCAGATGCCGCGCGAGGCCGCATTAAAGGCTCGCGAGAGACTCCGCGCATGCGTCACCGAGCCCCACGTGGAGGACACAGAATTGGAGGGCAAACGCCCCCACATAGATGAGGACGGCGACTATAAGCAGCGGGCCAGTAGCAGCGCGATGAGTGTAACAAGGCGGCACCGCTGCGGGGTCTGCGTCGGTTGCAACGCCACTAACTGCGGTAGGTGCGTTTACTGCCTCGACATGCCGCAGTTCGGTGGCACTGGCAACCTGCGGAAGAGCTGCATTGAGCGCACGTGCGTGGAGATCACCAAAGAAAACGAGCGGCTCGCTGAGGCTCGGCGAGTGGAGCGCGAGGCCGAGCGCGAGCGCATCGAGCGCTGGGGCAGCGCACGCCGCGCTGGCACGCGAGTTCCTCTCGGCAACTCAACGGGTGCAGCAGCAGCGGTTGCCAAGCACACCGGCTTCATGCCGGGCACGAATGCGCGGCTTCCATCTGTGAGGCTCGAGGCATCCATCGACAGCGGCTGGGGCCAGTTCGACTTCCTTCCAGGGATGCGGGTTGAGGTGAACATTCCGAAAGAGGAGTACGAATTAGGGTTGATGGCTGGCCGGGTGGTGGACCCCTACTCGGAGCAGCCGCCACCCTCCCAGAGCCGCAGCAGCCCGCGCAAGAGTAGCCCACATCACGCGGCCGTTGTTGAGAGGGCCGTGAAGGCGGGCAAGGTTTGCGTCGAGTTCGATGAGCTGCTGAGCGAGGTGAGCGAGGCACACGCGACAGCGAAGGTGCCACTGCGTGAGTTCATCGAGCCTCAACGCTTGCGCCTGCTCCCGCCGAATGCGTTCCCGAAGGGCGCTGCCTGCTTGCTACGACCCGGCGACCTGGTCGACCTGTACTACCAGGACGGCTGGTGGGAGGTTGTGATTCAAGCTGTCGAAGAGCCCGCTGCCAGCAATGGGCTGAAGCGTGGGCAACGCGGCAAACAGCATCGGGGCAAAGCGCGCAAGAGCGCAACAGCTGCCGTGGCTGCGGGCGACGGCGGAGACGCCGTGGCGGGCGACGGCGGAGGCGCCCACGACGGCGGAGGCGCCCACGACGGCGGAGGTGCCCCTGAGGCCGCTGCAGGCAAGCGTACAGCCCAGACTAGATTCGTCAACAGCGACATGGATGCAAAGGGGGCGACGCCAGAGGACGAAGCTTCCGAGGACGAGGACGAGGACGAGGAGGAGGACGAGGACGAGGACGAGGACGAGGACGAGGACGAGGACGAGGACGAGGAGGAGGACGAGGACACGCGGGCTGCGAAGCTCAAGAAGAAGAGCAATCGCGCGCGCCTTTTCCATGTGAAGGCCGTGCTGTATAACGCCACACACCAGGTGAGCGAAGAGAGGCTGCGGCCCAAGTGGTTGTGGTCGCACGAACGTCGCGTATGGCGTTACGAGCTCGCTTGCGGCCACGGCTGCGTGCCCCTCGAAGGGAATGGGCGCCCCTCGTTTGTGTTTGCGGGTGGGGCTCCGCGCTCCTGGAATCCTCATTACGCGCCGATCGCTACTCCGGCGTGAGGCAAGCCATATGAAGTCGTCCGGGGAGGCGAGTGACGCGCACCAGACGTCCATATTAGGCAATGTAGGAGGCGAGCGACCCGCACCGGACGTCGGCGCGCATCGAGGGGCTAGGTGCACACAGGGACGTCGTGGCGCGACGGAGGAGGAGCCGATCGGAGGTTGTGTTACGCCTGTGGCGGTGACATCCGGCACACGGTCTGTGCGTCAATGAAATGAATGCACCTCGAAGGCGCGGAAATGGAGGCGGGTTTATTTATAATACCGTACTGAGTTTGTGTTCGGTTCGAATGTCCGATGATCTCACAATCAGATCCGAATATCACCCCCGCAGCCGGTTCCTCGAACTGTTGTTTTATCGAATACGCGCGGAGGGTCTAGATAGGTCGAGCTCGCAAGTCGCAATCCGAACGTGAACCACAAGCTACAGAACGCTCATAAGCATGGGGCAGCACCACCTCCCAAAGTACAGCTGTGTCAATCCATCTCCTCTATCAGTACTGGCGGCGGCGGCGAGGGCTCCGAGCCTTGCGGAGCCGCCTCGTCGCCCGTCGCCAGCAGAGCCCTGCGTATTATACTCCGCGCGGCCAATGCACCGCATGCTTCGCTATCGTCGAGGCTCCAGGGCCGCGGCGCGATGGAGAGCAAGCCTCCCGCGCGTGGTGGGAACAGCGTCGGTAGCATCGCGAGCATCATAGGATAGGTGAGGCTGCTGCTGCCGCCGGCGGCGTCGCTGTCGCGAGTGCTACCGCCGGCGGTACCACCATCGAGGCTGCTCCAACGGCTGCTGTCGCCGGCGCCGTCGCCGCTAGCCCCCGACATGGGAGTGGAGGAGCGACAGGAGAGTGGTCCAAAGAGCCTCAGCGCCGACGCGACGCCGTCGGCCACTTTAGCGCTCAGTAACCACCTTGTCACCGGCGCCGTCGTGGGCGCCGGCCCATAGGCTGTGGCGATGGCCTCCTCGATGGCCGCGGCCGCAAGCTCATTAGCAAGATCAATGGCCCACGAGTCCGCGTCGGCTGTCACGGCGGCGGCTGGGGCAGCAGAAGCGGCGGACATCGCGGCAGCGGGCGCATCAGCAGGCGCTGGAGAGAGCGCCTCTGCTGAAGGCGTAGATACTATGCCGTCGCCACCCTCGTCCGCCCCGCCGCCCTCCGCTCCATCGCCACCCACATCCGCTCCGTCTTCGATCTCCTCCGAGCTCTCCTCCGAGCTCTCCTCTGTGGCTGCGCTGCTCTCCGTTGCCGCCGCCCCAAAGAGCCTCAGCGCCGACGCGACGCCGTCGGCCACTTTGGCGCTCAGTAACCACCTTGTCATCGGCGCCGTCGTGGGCGCCGGCCCGTAGGCTGTGGCGATGGCCTCCTCGATGGCCGCGGCCGCAAGCTCATTGGCAAGATCAATGGCCCACGAGTCCGCGTCGGCTGTCATGGCGGCGGCGGCTGGGGCAGCAGAAGCGGCGGACATCGCGGCATCCGGCCCGGCCGCGGGCATTCGCACGCAGCTGCTCGTGTCGATGATGAAGATGCGCGAGGGCGGCACGCCGGCGGCCAGGTAGGCGCGCGTGTCGCTCGCCTTGTTCCCAAAGCCACCCACAAGGGGGCCATTCCCCACAAGGGGGCCATTCCCCACAATGGGGTCATTCCCCACAAGGGGGTCATTCCCGGGCGGCCACAGCGCGGCCAGCTCACACAGGCACGCGGCCTTGAACTCATGCACCGACTTGTGGACAAGCTCGCGGCTGAGGGCCTCGAAGGTCCGGCTTGGGGAGAGTAGGAGGGGGCCAGTGGGCAGGCGCGAGGTGCCTTCGCGTACGGAGGCGAGCAGGGCGAGGGTGGGCGCTGCGAGCCCCATCGGGCGGGACGTGAGGTAGACGATCACGTACCCGTTGGCAGCGATGCGCTCGAGCAGCGGCGCGACGCCGGTGTGGAACTGGTCATTAGGGTCATTAGGGAGGCACTCGGAGGTCATTAGGGAGGCACTCGGAGGTTATTAGGGAGGCACTCGGAGGTCAGCAGAGGCCATCGGAGGTCCTTCGAGGCACTCGATCTCAACTCGATCTCAGAGGCAAGGCACGCCTCTCACCTGGGCGTTCCCATGTAAACAGGTGCAATCAGGTGCAATCAAGGCACGCCTCTCACCTGGGCGTCCCCGAGCATCAGGCGTGCTAGCGGCCGTGGCACATGACCGCGTAGGTCCGATCGGGTGATCGTGCCGTCCACGTCCGAGATGACGACCCGATCGGTCGCCGCGAGTACGTGCAGCCGCGCCACCACCGGCCGCCCCCCACACGAGAATCCGAGGTGGTTGACGCCCGGCATCAGCCCCATGCGACCCAGCTCGGTTGGAGTGGGTACGTGCGAGGCGGCGCCGTCAGGGCCAAGCCGCAACGCGTCCTCGAGGCCCTCGACGTGCGCCTCATTCACGGTGAGCTGCACCGGCAGTCCGCTCGGGAAGGGTGCGAGCAGCCGACCAAAGCGCACGTGCAGCGCCGTGCTGCGCAGCGAGCCATCGGGCTGACGTACTGCGACCACGTCGACTGCACCCGAGAGAGTAGCTGAATTGAGCTGCGCAGACGCGGAGTGATGCTCCGAGGACGAGGGGCGAGGGGCAATCTCCAAGGCCGCACTCTCCTTGCCGCCTGACTGCCGCAGCAACTCCGCGACCGCTGGCGCCTTGGCGAGGTCCAAAGGCGTCTTGCCGTGGCTATTGGTGGCATTCACGTCCGCTCCACCGTCGACGAGCAGCTGCAACACCTCGAGATGGCCGGCGGCGCTCGCAGTGTGCAGCGCTGTCGCTCCGTCCCAGGACGATCCGTAGTTGGCGCACTCGCGCCGCTGGCACGAACGCCAATGCGCACCATTGTCGGGTGAGCGTGTCGTACAGGAGGCGCAGACAGACTTGCCACATGCGTGCAGCATCGAGCCACTGTTCTGCGCAAGCAGAAACCGCATACGCTCTACATCGCCTGACTTGGCTGCGGTGGTCCAGGCACTCAAGTTCATGGCAGCCCTTTTGTGGTCAGACCAATTGGTTGTCACAGCGAGAGGAAGTGCCCAAAACGGCGCCGCCGACGGAGGTTGCAAAAGCAAAATACAATCAACCCTCACGGGGGCGGATGTCGGTCGGGACAAACATGGAGAATCCGCACAATGGTGATTCCGTGCAGGTCTTCACATGTTACCGGTACATGTGTACGTCTTGCGGTGCACTTGCTTCTTGAGTAAGTTTGTCTTCAGTAAGGCATGTGTGTTATTGATCGTCAGATCGTGTGTGTCCCTGCTCCCCTCGGTGCATGCTCAGCCACGTCAGTCACGTCAGTTATTTTTGCGGGTACCCTCCCCGCGCTCACGGCCCGGCCCGTCACTCCACCACCTAAGACGTAAGACCGTGTCAGTAGACGAGCCTCGAAGCCGGCGTCCGTCCGGGGTCCCGGTGCTCCCCGGGAAAAGCAAAAAGCGCAAACGGGCAGCCCGGACGACACGCCCGAACAAGGCAGTCGATCCGGAAGATCTCATGAGTCCTCTGAGACTTCTCTCTCAAGTTCTCAGTCAGTCTTCTCTCTCAGTCTCGGTCTCAGAGCTGCCACTGTCCTCATCACTCCCTCAAGTTGGCGTGCTCATCACTCAATTGGCGTTCTCATCAATCAATTGGCGTGGGCGCCATAGTAGGCACCTCGGGGGCGCTGAGCCCGCGTGCGGCGCCGCACGCGACGAGCCGTTGGCCGAGCTGCACCCTCACTATGGGCTTCGCGGCCGAGACGCTCGTCACGGCGCCCGCAGGCAGCCCGAGTGCCTTCTCGATGCGGGGCACAGCGCGCCCGAGCGAATGGCCCATGAAGACGAGGGAGGCGGGGCCCGCACACTGCGCAAGCGGATCGAGTGTGAGACGGAGCGCTGTGGTGAGCACTTGCATGCAAGGCAGGTCATCAGTGGCAATCAGCGTACCTGTGCAAGCGGCTCGAGCGTGAGACGACCCGCCACACCGTTAAAGAGCCACCAAGTGTCGCCTAGCTGGGTGCGAAGCGCCGCCGTGGGCGCAGGCAGCCCCTGACGCGCCGCCTCAGCCTCCGCCTCGACGAGGGAGAAGGGCACAATGCCCTTCGTCCGGTAAAGCTCATCCGGGGGTGCGACCTTGAGGAGGGCCTCGAGGGCGGCCCGGCTTGTGCTCCATCCCGGAGGGACCCCACGCGGCAGTACGTGATGGCACTCGGCCTCAGCGTCCATGTGGGTGGCCTCGTCCGCTGTCGCCGCGCGCAGCACGCCGCCGCCGCCGCCTCCCTCGCCTTCGCCCTCGCCCCGGCTGCTGCGCCAGAGGGCGGCGTCGAGTCCAAAGACGATCGCTGGGTCAACGACCGCCGTGGATCCCACGGTTCGCACCTTGGGAGCGTCAGGCACGAGCTCATGTAAGTCGTCGAGCACGCGCTCGATCATCTCCTCGCCCGCGAGCTCGACCTTGTTGAGCAGCAGCAGGTCGGTGCACTTGGCCTGCAGCTTCGCCGTGCGTGAGAAGTTCGTGATCCGTGCAAAGTTCGCGCAGTCGACCACGGTGACCACCCCGTCGACCCTCACGATCTCGCTCACCTTTTCAATCTCCCACACCAGAGGCCCTGGCATGGCCGAGCCGCTCGCTTCGACGAGGATGCGGTGCGGGCCGAGCTCGTGGAGCGCCTTGAGCGCGTCTGCCAGCTCGCCCACCCGTGTGCAGCACAGGCATCCGTTCACAATCTCCTTGACCGCCACCCGATCGTCCCGAGCCACCATGCTGTCGACGCCCGCGTCGCCGTACTCATTCTTCAACCAGGCGCACGTGTAGCCGGCGGGCAGCCCGCGGAGCAGTGAGCGGATGACGGTCGTCTTGCCCGCACCCAGGCACCCGGTGAGCACCGTCACGGGCACGATCGACGGCGGCTCGCACGCCGCGAGCGCCTTGAGCACAAGCAGTGGCGACTGCGGCGCGAGGGCCTCGCGCAGCAGCTCGAGCTTGGCACCGAGCGAGTCGCGCAGCGGAAGTTCCGAGGCGGCGAGACGCGCACGCAACAGGTCCACCTCCGCGATGCTCAGCTGCACGCTTGTCACCGTGCTGCCGAGCGCTGCCTCGTGCTTGTCGCGCCCGAAGTTGGTGCCTGCCGTCGTGGCCAGCGACTTGCCCTCAAGCCGGTCGCGCGCGGAGGAGACAGTTGCGTCGGTGGCACAGTCGCTGTCGCCACACGGGGCCAGCGGGACGAGCTTCAGCAATCGCTCGCGCTCGATGGGCGCGAGCGAGATGGCGGCGCGTCGAACGGAGCCGTCCATCACACGAATCTCAATGCATCTCCCCTCTAGTCTCAATGTGAATGGAGGCTCACAAGCCCACCCGACCCCCCGGAAAGGAGTGATCACGAGCCTTAAAAGGCCAAACCGACGCGAGATCAATCGCCTCCAATGAGGGTGACTACCCGGTACCGAGGGAGGGGGACGAGCTCCCCCTGTTCCAGTGAAGGGTCTCCGTTGCAGAAAACTCCGCCACGCGATTCGCTGAGCCTGCCAAAGCGTGCTCGGTTATTTGAAAGTGCACCTCGAGATCACCGCGAGATTGGATCCCCGCGCACCACAGGTCCTTCGAGTTTCCGAACACATCATGGTGAACCGCGCGGCGCTGATTGTAATCGACGGCTGGGGCGAACGCGATGAGGAGTACGGCAACGCCATCAAGCAGGCAGCCACACCCGTCATGGACTCCTTGAGGGCGGAGGCCAACTTTGCCGTCGTCGAGGCCTCGAGCCTCGCAGTCGGACTGCCCGAGGACACCATGGGCAACTCGGAGGTGGGCCACCTGACCATCGGCGCGGGCGCAGTGGACTACCAGGACCTCGTGCGCATCAACCTGGCTGTCAAGAATGGTTCGATTGCCGAGATGAAATCGCTGGTTGACGCCTTTGCCTGCGCCAAGGCGGGCACTGGCCGTCTGCACCTGTTCGGGCTGCTGAGCGACGGCGGCGTGCACAGCCATCAGGAACACCTGTACTGTCTGGTGGCGGCGGCCAAGGCGGCAGGCGTCCCGCGCACGCTGCTGCACGTGTGCATGGACGGTCGTGACACGCCGCCCAAGTCGGGCGCGAGCTACATGGAGGCACTCGAGAAGAAGCTTGCCGAGCTCGGGTACGGCGAGATCTCGACGATCTCGGGCCGGTACTACGCGATGGACCGCGACAAGCGGTGGGAGCGCGTGCAGGAGGCGTTTGAAGTCATGTGCCGCGCGCCAGGGGAGTGCGAGACTGTCGCGGCTGGCGGCGTCAAGGCGGTGGTCGAGGCAAGCTACGCTTTGCCCGAGCCGATCACAGATGAATTCCTCAAACCAACGGGGCTTCTGAGCGACGGCGGCCTCGCAGACGGCGACGTGTTCTTCTCGTTCAACTTCCGCTCCGACCGCGCGCGTGAGATGTTCGAGTGCCTCTCGGTCGCGCCCAAGTTTGAGACGGCCAAGGCTCGTAAGCTCGCGATGTGCCTCCAGATGACGCAGTACTCATCGGCCTTTGAGTCGCCGATCGTCTTCCCGCCGCAGCAGCTGACCAACGGGCTGTCCGAGACGATTTCCAAGCAGGGCCTCACCCAGTTCCACGTCGCCGAGACTGAAAAGTACGCGCACGTCACCTTCTTCTTCAACGGCGGCAAGGAGGAGGCTTTCGAAGGCGAGGTGCGCGAGCTCAATGCGCGAGCTAATGACTCGCCCACTGATGGCCACTGATGGCCGCTGATGACCGCTGATGACCTCTTTATTGCCTCCCTCACCAGGTGCGCGAGCTCAAGGACTCGCCCAAAGTCGCGACGTACGATCTGGAGCCGAAGATGGCGGCCGAGCCGGTGGCGGACGCGATGGTGCGCGAGATCGAGGCAGGCACGCACGCGCTCCTCGTCTGCAACCTGGCGCCGCCCGATATGGTGGGGCACACCGGCATGATGGACAAGACGATGGAGGCCGTCTCGCACACCGACATGTGCATCGGCAAAGTGGTCGAGGCATGCAAGAAGGCGGGCGTTGGCCTCTTCATTGTGGCTGATCACGGCAACAGTGAGACCATGCTCACTCCGGAGGGGAAGCCCATCACGTCCCACTCGACCTCGGCCGTCCCGTTCATCGCGATGCTCCCGGCCGACTCACCCCTCAAGTTCTCGCGCAAGGAGGGTGGCGTCGCTGACGTGGCCCCGTCGATGCTCATGTGGATGGGCATTGAGATCCCAAAGGAGATGACTGGCAAGTCCTTCTTCTGACTGCATACGCACCGGGCCACCCGCCCATGAGCGAGGCGAGTACACTCCTTACGAATGTGCGGCCTGGGAGGCGACGGTTGGGCGGGCGAAGACGAAGCCGAGGGAAGGAATTGCGTGCTGGTTGTGCATAATATGGGGGGGAATCCATTGTGTGATTGTGCGGGGAGGGGGAGGGG
>Ga0209550_10006890_pt1 | contig 10550 bp, 3 predicted proteins | sample LauGreSuBDMM15SN_2_FD_187567 | JGI IMG/M metagenome (GOLD analysis project Ga0209550, IMG submission 187567) | Freshwater lake microbial communities from Lake Michigan, USA - Su13.BD.MM15.SN (SPAdes) (version 5) | ecosystem: Environmental > Aquatic > Freshwater > Lake | place: Lake Michigan, USA... | reverse complement strand
GAATTTGAAGTAGTGTTTTTAACCACCTGAACTTCCTCCTCAAAAGTTGGATAATCTAATTTTATGGAGAACATAAATCGGTCTAATTGCGCCTCTGGCAAAGGATACGTTCCTTCTTGCTCAATTGGATTTTGTGTTGCTAAAACAAAGTACGGTAAATCTAGCTTATAATTGTGGCCCGCAATAGTTACGGCTCTTTCCTGCATGGCTTCAAGCAAAGCCGCTTGCGTTTTTGGCGGCGTTCTGTTAATCTCATCAGCTAAAATGATATTAGAAAAAATAGGTCCTTTTATAAATTTAAATTGACGGTTTTCATCTAAAATTTCACTTCCTAAAATATCAGATGGCATCAAATCAGGCGTAAACTGAATCCGTTTGAAATCCAATCCTAAAGCTTGTGAAATAGTGTTTACCATCAATGTTTTTGCCAAACCTGGTACACCAACTAATAATGCGTGACCGCCGGAGAAAATACTCAATACTATTTGATCTACTACTTCTTCTTGACCAACAATTATTTTTGAGATTTCTTTTTTGAGATCAATTCTTTTTTGAACTAATTTATTTATTTCGGCTACGTCTGACATTTATATCTATTTTAGAACTTTACTTGAAATTGATTTCAAGATGGAGATGAATTATTTTTTTAACCAATTATTAGTGAAAATACAATCTCGGTATTCCCCATTAATTTTGATGAAAGTTTCTTTAATTTTTTCTTCAAACCATTTTCCAATTGCTTTAATTTGTTTTTCTTTTAAAGCAAGGCTTTTTATTTTAATATAATCTTTGGCATAATCAGCGGTGTGCTCATTAATTCGATTAGTTACGGTTAACAATTTGAATTTCTTTTTACCCGTTTGGTCTTCTTCTCCCAATGGAGCCGAAACTTCGCCTTCTTTTAAATTCGAAACATTTGAATATAATGTCGGGTCCATTTTAGTCAATTCAAAACGGGTGTCTTGTGTTTTAGGATTAATTAAAACTCCCCCGTTTGCTCTAGTCTCTTTTTCATCAGATAAGGTTCTTGCTGCTTCCGCGAATGTAATCTCCTTATCTTCAATTCTCTTTTTAATCAACACGATTTTTTCTCTGGCTGCTTTTAACGATTCGTCAGATACTTTTGGAGTCAACAAAATATGACGCAAATCAATTTCTTGTCCTCTAATTTTCTCCACGTAAATGATGTGAAAACCGAATTCAGTTTCAAATGGGTCCGATATTTCTCCTTCTGCAAGGCTAAAAGCGACGTCTTTAAACTCTTTTACAAATGGAGTTTTCCGTGTCATTTTATAAAATCCTCCTGATGACCTTGATCCTGGATCTTCAGAATACAGTACTGCTTTACTGAAAAAACTGGCTCCGCCTTGAATCTCTTTTTTGAATCCTTTAAGTTTATCTATGACTTTCTGCTTTTCTTCCTCTGTAATTTTAGGAGTGATTACAATTTGGGAAACCTCCATTTCAGATCCAAAAACGGGTAATTCTGTGAAAGGAATTTTCTTGAAAAAGGTTCGTACTTCCTCAGGAGTTACTTCAACTGCATCAATTATTTTCTTTTGCATGTCTTCAGACAACTTATTTTCCTTAAGGATATCAAAGAAATAAGTTTTAAATTCTTCTTCAGTATTTTTTTTGTAGTACTGAATTACTTTATCCATAGACCCTATTTGCTCAACCATATAGTTAATTCTCTCTTCCATCATTTTCTTTACTTCATCGTCTTTTACCACAATACTATCTTGTATCGCTTGGTGTGCATACAATTTGTCTTCCAATAATTTACCCAACATCTGACATCTTGTAATGTCTTTAATTGAATTCCCTTGACTTGAAATTTCCAAATATGCTTTATCAATATCAGAATCTAAAACCATATAATCTCCAACAGTAGCAATAATTCCATCAACTTTCTGACGAGACTGCGGTAGTTTAACTTTAACGGAATCAGCCGGTTTCTCTTTAATAATCTCTTGAGCATTAACTACAAAAGCCATTACTGTAAATAGAACTGTTAAAGCTGTTTTAGTATTTAAAAATGGTCTGCTTAATTTATTTATTGTCATCATCCGTTAATGCTATTCGCTATTGTTAATTTATTTTAAATACTTTTTTGCCCTCGGGCATGGTGATTAGGGTTTCAATTGTTTTTTTACACTTTCAAAAACAGCTTGATTTACTTCAACTTTGAATTCAGCTTTAAGGGAATTAACCCAGTTTTCTTCTAAATTTTGTTGGAAATCATTAATAACTTTTCCTTTACATTCATTGAGTTCTTTTGGCCCTGCAGGGATTGTTTTGTTTACTTTGGTTACAAAATAATATTCACCTTCTTTAAAAATGTCCGAAATTCCAGTTTCAAATAGTAGATTTTTAGGCAATGCTTCATTTCCTTCTTCGAAAACACCCACTTTTGACATGATATTTACCGCACCGTCTTTTACATTTAATTTCTCTTTAATAAAGTCAACTGTTTTATCGTTTTTCAAATATTTCTCAGCTTTCTTAATAACATCTGCTTTAGTAGACGAAAGAATCGTTACGTCCAATCGATTTTTCCATTGGTAATTTTTTAAATTCTTATCATAAAATGTTTTTAAACCCAATGTATCTGTTTTTGATTTAGTCCAAATCTCTTTTTCCATTAAATCAAATAGTAACAATCCGTCACGATATTCGTCCATAACAGCCGAGAATTCAGGAAATTCTTTTTCTAAATTGTCATCGTAATATTGTGACAACTCCTGATCTAAATAGCTTTCGTACAATTTATTAGTCAATTTAGAAAGTGGCTTCAAAGAGATTTTAGTCTTTTGTTGATCATTAACATACGATAAAAAAGCAGCACCTGTAAGAGATTTTGTTGAATTAATCGTAACTAAGTTCTTATTGTATGATTTTAAATCGGATGGAATTTCCCATTTTCCTTCATAATAATTTTCATTAATTAATTTAGAAATCGTACCATAATATTTATCATCTCTTTTAATACTGTATTTCTTTCTTAATTTTACATTCATAGAAGCGGTAATTAATCTAGAACGATCGTCTTTGCTTACTTTCGATTCTAAATCAGTTCTCATTTCGTCAATTGTTTTAACTGAAAATTTATCAATTAATTTAACAATATGCCATCCATATTGACTTTTAAAAGGTTCAGAAATCGGATTTTCTTTTGTTAAATTGAAAGCTACATTTTCAAATTCCTCAGAGCTTAATTGGCCAGAGCCAAATCGATTTAAAACTCCCCCTTTAGAAGAAGAGGATTTATCTTCAGAGAATTGTTTTGCAAGGTCTTCAAATTTTTCTCCTTGCTGTAATTTCTTATAAATATCTTGAATAGTGTTTTTGCCTTTGTCAGCATCTTCTTTATTTTCGGGCGTTTCAGGAGGATTCATAATCATAATATGGGCCACAATTACATCACCTCTATTTTCACGAATATCCTCTACTTTAATTAAATGATAGCCAAAACGGGTGCGAACTGGGTTGGAAATACTTCCTTTTGGAGTTTTGTAAGCACCAGTTTCGAAATTATAAACCATTCTAAAAGCAGTAAAATAACCTAAATCACCTTTATTATCTTTAGCTGAAGGATCTTGAGAAAATTCAGTAGCCAATTTGCCAAAATCTTCTCCTGCAATAGCTCTTTTACGAATATCTAAAGCCTGATTGTATGTTTTCAAGGTGTCTTCAGGAGCAGCATTTTCATCAACAGTGAACAAAATGTGAGTAGCTTTTATTTCTTTTAAGAACCTATTGTAACCCTCTTCAACCAATTCCTTGGTCACTTTTGAATCGGAAGTATAGTTTTTTGAAAGCTGAGTTCTGTAGGATTTGAGCTCATTTTGATATGCGGAACCGTCTTGAAGGCCTAATTTGTAGGCTTTGTTTATTTTTAATTTATAACCTACGAATAATTCCAGGTATTGATTTAAATCTTTTTGTGATTCATCTTTAACTAAATCTAGATTTTTTTTATAAACTCTGGCAAACTCATCTGTATAATAAGGTTTATTGTCAATAGTAAATAAAACTTCTTTCGTACTATTTTGCGCAAATCCGATTAAATTTAGTGACAATAAAAGTCCAAAAAATAATTGTTTCATTTTCATTTAAAATGCTATTTAATTGAATATTTAATTAGTAATAACTAGTTACAAGTTGCAACTCACAAAAATAACAATTCAATTACATTATACAACTATCACAGATACTATTAACATAAATTTATTAACATAAATTTTATAAAGATTATAGTCTTTATCGTGTTATAGAAATATTTATTTAATAAATAGTATTTTTGCAATCCATTTACAAAACTTATGAGCTTTTTAAAAGAAATAGACAGAAGAAGAACTTTCGGAATAATATCGCACCCCGATGCAGGAAAAACGACTTTAACTGAAAAATTATTACTTTTTGGTGGTGCAATTCAGGAAGCTGGTGCCGTTAAAAACAATAAAATAAAGAAAGGGGCAACCTCCGACTTTATGGAAATTGAACGCCAAAGAGGGATTTCTGTATCCACATCGGTATTGGCATTTAATTATAATGATAAAAAAATCAACATTCTTGATACCCCTGGACACAAGGATTTTGCGGAAGACACTTTTCGAACTTTAACCGCTGTTGATAGCGTTATTGTGGTTATTGATGTTGCAAAAGGGGTTGAAGAGCAAACAGAAAAATTGGTTTCTGTATGCAGAATGCGAAACATTCCTATTATTGTTTTCATCAATAAATTAGATAGAGAAGGTAAAGACGCTTTTGATTTGATGGATGAAGTGGAACAAAAATTGGGATTATCTGTTACTCCTTTGAGTTTTCCTATAGGCATGGGATATGATTTTCAAGGAATTTATAATCTTTGGGAACAGAATATCAACCTTTTTAGTGGTGATAGTCGAAAAAATATCGAAGAAACGATTGCATTTTCAGACGTTGCTAATCCAGAATTAGAAAAAATTATCGGTCAAAAACCAGCTGACAAACTTCGCGAAGAATTAGAACTAATTGATGAAGTGTATCCTAAATTTAATCGAGAAGATTATTTGAATGGAAAATTACAACCTGTATTTTTTGGATCGGCATTGAATAACTTTGGCGTTCGAGAACTTTTAGATTGTTTCGTTGAAATTGCTCCATCACCAAGGCCAAAAGATTCTGAAACTCGGTTAGTAGATCCTAAAGAAGAAAAAATGACTGGATTTGTATTTAAAATTCACGCCAATATGGATCCGAAACACCGAGACAGATTAGCGTTTATAAAAATTGTTTCAGGAACATTTGAAAGAAACAAACCTTATTATCATGTTCGCCAAAAGAAGAATTTAAAATTTTCAAGTCCAAATGCTTTTTTTGCTGAGAAAAAAGAAATTGTAGATATTTCCTATCCTGGAGATATCGTAGGATTACACGACACGGGTAATTTTAAAATTGGCGACACCTTAACGGAAGGAGAAATTATGAGTTTCAAAGGAATTCCAAGTTTTTCTCCAGAGCATTTTAGATACATTAATAATGCCGATCCAATGAAAGCCAAACAACTGGACAAAGGAGTTGACCAATTAATGGATGAAGGTGTTGCGCAATTGTTTACTTTAGAAATGAACAATAGAAAAATTATTGGAACTGTGGGTGCTTTACAATATGAAGTAATTCAATATCGTTTAGAGCATGAATATGGAGCTAAATGTACGTATGAAAATTTTCCCGTTCACAAAGCATGTTGGGTTAAACCCAATGATCCAAAAAGCGAGGAATTTAAAGAATTTAGACGAATCAAACAGAAGTTCTTAGCTCATGACAAATACAACCAATTGGTGTTTTTAGCTGATTCAGATTTCACCATTCAAATGACACAGAATAAATATCCTAATGTTCAATTGTTCTTTACTTCTGAATTTGAGTAAAAAAATTTAAATTTTTCTAAATAAAAAACCCATTCACAATGTGAATGGGTTTTTTAGTGTTTAACAGCAGCGTTATTTTTTAATTACTCTAACTGTTTTCATTATTGTATCAGTGGCTACTTGAATAAAGTAAGCACCATTGGCATAACCTGACATGTCAATTTGAGTTGAATTTGAATTAATTTTTTTGTTCATTAATTGTTGACCTATCATGTTAAATACTTTCACATTAGTGATTTCTTGAGAATAAGAAATATACAACAAATCAATCACAGGATTCGGAGAGTAGGTAAATTGAGCCATATCAAAATCTTGATTCGCTAAAGTAGTAATTGTAACCGCTAAACTTGTTGAACTTGTACATCCACCAACTGTTTGAGTAGCATAATAAGTAGTGTTCGCTAACAATTGGGTTGATAAAAGTGGATTTAATCCCGAAGTAGCATCTTCAGCAGAAGCATACCAAACAATGTTTGACCCTGTCACTACAATATCACCAAGAGTTAGTAAAGAGGATAATGATTGTGAAGTAGCGCCTGTAGGAGCCGGAACTGAAGTTACAGTTACTGAAACTGCTGTTCTAGTACTTTCACATCCGCCAGAAGTTTGAGACACATAATAGTTTCCTGAAGTTAAAGCAACAGTTGAAGCTAACGCCGTACTGCCAGTAGAGGCTGTGTACCATTGTAATACAGCGCCAGTTGCATTCAAATTAGCTACCGTTGCACCATTACAGAACCCTTGAGTAGCATTACTTGTTGGGGGTGTCGTTGGATTGGAAGTAACAGACACTTCTAATCTGGTTGGACTTTCGCATCCGTTATCTGTTTGAGAAGCCCAGTACGACCCTTGAGTTAACGGAGTTGTTGAAGCTAATGGAGTTCCACCTGAAGCAGCAGCATACCATTTAATATTTGAACCAGTAATTGTAGAACTAATATTACTTAATGTAGCAATACTTGTAGGACAGAATTGAAAAGTGGATGATCCTGTTGGCGCTGCAGTTAAATAGGCTCTTACCGGAACCGATGCTACACTTGTACAACCTATAGATGAACTTGAAGTTGAAGTATAATTAACTGTAGCCGTATCGGTAGTTGATTTAAAATAAACTGTTGAAAGGTTTTGTCCAGTATATGGAGTAGTAGCCAAAGCATCAGTATACAAATTAGTAGTTGGAGACCACACTTTTGTGGCAACCTGATTTCCTTTAATAGATACATTATCAATCGCCCAGAAATAACCATATGAATCATTGTATTTAAATCTAATTTGAACTGTAGGCTGGTTAAGGGCTGCTACCGGCAAAGCAATTGTTACATTTGCAAATGCTGCAATCGCTCCTTGAGTAGTTGAATAAGTTTGTAAAGTTACCCAGTTTGTTCCTGAATCAACTGAATATTGGACAGTTGCAGTAGTTGATAATGAACTTCTTAAATAATGATAAAAACTTAAGTTAGCGCTTGAAAAATTAGCTGTGCTAAACGTAGGAGATTTTAATACCGTTGCAGTAGTACTTCCTACACCTTGCGCATCGCTATTAGACATATAAAATTGAGAGTTGTCATTTGAACGGAAAGGACTATAAGTGCTAAAAGTGTATCCATCTGAACGTAAAGTCCAAGCCGCAAGTGCAGGAGTACCTCCAGTTGAATTGTTTGTATTGGACCAGTCATTAGTTACTCCATTAAAATCTTGATTTAATATCGTCAAGTTTTCCAATGTTCCTCCAGTTGATACTAAAGTTAAAATAGTATTTGCACACGTTGAACCCGTAGTTGGAGCAATTGTTTGAGCGCTAGGCGTAGGGTCAACAGTTACGGTTACAGTTGTAGTATTTGTACAAGGCGTTGCACCTGTAGTTTCTGAAGCAAGCAAGGTGTAAGTAGTAGTTACTGATGGATTGAAAACCCATCCATTAGTTGAATCTCCAGAAACTGAACTTGGAGTCCAAACATAACTACCATAATTGGAACCTCCTGAAGTAACTGTAACCGGAGCAGAATTTGTATTAGCACAAATAGAAGCAGGGTTTCCACTTAATGTAATTGGTGTTGTCGGAGCTGTTACAGTAACTGTAACCGCCTCTCTTGGAGAAGAGCAAATTGTAGGTACAGTAAAATTCAACTTATGAATACATCTTAAATCCGTACTTGTTGTTGAAAATCCCCAACCAGAAGTAATTGAAACTCCAGTTGTATTATAAGGATAGGAACCTGTTTGATTGTACCAAATTAAACCAGAAGTTATACTTGTACAAATGATTCTATAACCATTTCCTACATTAGGAACAACAAAGGTAGAAGGAAAGTTAACCGTTGTTAAAGCTGTTGATGATCCAACTATACCTGTTAAAGTGGTAGAAGCAATATCAACACCATTTGAATCTTGTAAAATAAAAAACATATCTCCCGATCCTGATACAAAAATATCAGCACTATTTATTCTAACATTTGAAAATGTGGTATTAAATACCATTCCACCATTAGAAGAATTAGAAGTTAAATTGTCTGATGGCACAACTAAAGAACCCACCGTAGGATTTACAGGTACAATTGTCTCCGCACTTGCGTAATAAGTAGTTGTTGAACTAATTGTAGGAGTTGTAAATGATGAACCAGTTCCAATAGCTGTTCCACCAGTTGCACTTGAGTACCAATTAACAGTAGCTCCTGAAGATGCTGTAGCCTGTAAAGTTGCAGTACCAATTCCACAACGTGTTGCTGGAGTAGTTGAAACCAATGAATTATTAAATGTAACTGGTACAACACTTGTATAACCAGGAACCCCATTACAAGCAATCAATTTACAACGATAAATAGCTGAACTAGTTGGAGTAAGTGTTAATGTTAAAGCATTTGCAGCAGCAATATCAGTCCATAATGTTCCACCATCAGTTGATTTTTGCCATTGAACAACTAAATTATTAGTTGTTCCTGTATAGTTAGTGCTAAAATTAACAGATTGACCTGAGCAAATTGTAGTTGCACTAGCAGTAGTGGTTAAACCAGTAGGAATTGTATTTCCTAATACTGACATTGTAACTTGAGCAGAACCTGGAATATTAGAACAACCAGAATTTGAGTTGGTATAGCTAATAGAATATGTAGTAGTTGAGGCTGGAGTTACAGGAATACTAAACACATTCGTTCCTGGGTTAGCATACCCTAACACCGGTGGTGTAGCAGATGGATTCGCTGCAACCGAAGGCATAATAACGCCATTGGCATACCATGTAGTGGCATAATCGGACGGAGGTGAAAAACGCCAAGCTTTAGGAGCAGTTGAAGCAATTGTTGCTATTTGACCATTCCAATAACTCTGAGTTGTAGGAGTAGTATCGCAATTTGGCGACGTTGCTCCAATAGCTCTTGTAGCATCTTGCAATCCAATGTACTTCAATGTTGAAGTATCTGAAGCAGTTCCGGTTCCGTTAGTAGCTTCAAATACTCGAATATCAACTGTTCCTAAAGTTTCATAAAATACAGCTTCAGCGGTTTGATTTCCTGTTGTATATGAAAAAGGTTTTGCATTTAGAAATTGAACAATAAATCGTCTATTAGGCGCAATACCTTCTGTCCAATAAGAAATTTTACCGGCTCCAGCAGAATCCCAGCGCAAATCTCTGGCAGAAACTGCAATAGTGCTTGCAGGATTGGTAGTACTAGGAAAACCACCTGTAAAATTATATTGAGTAGAACCTGCAGTTCCTAAATTTATGGTTCCATTTGAACCAATAAATACATTATTAACGGTATTCCCGAAGAAGTTAAAATTAAATCCAACTGGAATTCCGCTCCAATAATTATCATCTAAACTGGTGTTAAAAGCAGTAACCCCAGCCGGGTAAGGTGTTTGTAACGCTTGTGATCCTACTAAAATTACCGCATTTGAAGGAGAAGTTGAAGGAACGCTAGGTGATGGAATACAGGCAACAGTAAAATTACCAGCGGTCAATCCCGATCCAATAGTAGCGCTTGTCCCTGGACAAAGTCCTTGAGCAGTTGTAGTAACTACAGCAGTTGGCAATGGATAAACTCCTACAGAAATGTAAGCGATTGACGTACAACTTGAATTATTTACAGTTCCTATAACTTTGAAATCTGAAGTTTCAGAAATTGTAGCAGTAATAACAGCATTATTTGAGGCGTTTATTGATGCTGATGGTGTTAAACTAGTCCAGCTATATGTCATTCCTGTATCAGAAGAACTTGCTGTTAAAGTAGTATTTCCTCCCGTTCCACAAAATGTTGGAACTGAAGAACTAATAGATATCACCGGTATTTGAACAACTGTCATTAACACGGCTGTCCTTGGACTTTCACAACCATTTGATCCTACTTCAGAAACATACATGGTTCTAGTAGAGTTTATAGCTGTTAAAAAAGTAGTTGAAGCACTTCTTTGTACCGATGTACCACCAGTCGCTGCACTATACCAAACAAAAATAGGATTCGATACCGCTGTAGTAGAAGTTACACTGGCAGTTGGGATTTGAGTACCACATTGTGAAGAATCAGTAGCAGTTGGAGCAGTTGTTGAAGTAGAAATCAAACTAACATTTATTGTTCGTGAAGTTGAACATAAATTTGAGTTGTTGGTAGCGGTTACTGTATAAAGAGTGTTAACTGAAGG
>Ga0209550_10006886_pt1 | contig 10554 bp, 10 predicted proteins | sample LauGreSuBDMM15SN_2_FD_187567 | JGI IMG/M metagenome (GOLD analysis project Ga0209550, IMG submission 187567) | Freshwater lake microbial communities from Lake Michigan, USA - Su13.BD.MM15.SN (SPAdes) (version 5) | ecosystem: Environmental > Aquatic > Freshwater > Lake | place: Lake Michigan... | reverse complement strand
GCGCAACCCGCGCCACGCGCTAGAGCCCGAAAACGCACAAACCGCCCTGCTGCGCGGCGCCCACCACGTTCTCAACCTCCTCATCCCCTACTTGGAGCCTGTCCAACGCCTGCATTTGCAAGCGCTGGTGAATGCCTACACCAGCCGGGAAGTGGCAAATGAACCCCCACCTGATCGGGAATGACGCGGCCAGGGGCGACATTTCGACCCTTTTCCCGTCATATCTGCGGAAGCAGGAATCCATCGTCGTGCGCCTCTTTCTTGCGAGCGCTCAATCCAGCTGGTTTCATTTGTTCTATTGACGGAACATTTACATGCATGCAGAATTTGCAACAAATACCATCGAATCAACTAGGAATGCAGCATGTTTTCATTTGAAGCGAAGGTCGTCACCGGTCAGGGGAGCGTCGACAAACGCTTTTCGGTCAAGCGGATGTACAACCTGGGTTCGGCCACGCGGGAAGCGTCGGTGGCGGTGCATCATCAGGAAGAGGTTGCACGGGCGGGGGTGACGATTGCGCTGCACGTTCCTGCGCCTCGGATTTACCCGATTGACACTTTTGCGATGACCACTGAGGACTCCATTGGCGTTCACGGCTTGCGCACGTCGGGTGAGGTCGAGATCGTGCTGGTCATGACCGACCGCCTTTATGTGGGCGTAGGCAGCGACCACACTGACCGCGACCTGGAGCGTGGCAGCATTGTCTGGTCTAAGCAGGTGAACCCGAATATTCTGGCGCCTACCCTTTGGGATTTTGAAGAAATTGCAGGCCACTGGGACGACTGCGTGATGCGCAGCCGCGTGGACGGACGGCTTTACCAGGATGTGGGCGTCAATGCGTTTTTGTCGCCACAAGACATCCTGAAGATTATGAAAGAGCGCGTGCCCGGTCTGCCGGCGCGTGACTTTGTGATTTTCTGCAGCACGATCGTGGCGCTGGACAAAGAAATAGGTTTCGGCCAGCGCTGGCAGTTCGAGATGGAAGATCCCGTCTTGAGCCGAAAGATCAGCCACACCTACCAGGTGGAGCAATTGTTCGATGAAATAGCAGAGCCTTATCGCGTTCCGCTCGTGACCGGGAAGCTCTGAAAAGTCCCGCCCTAGTTTTTCCTTGTTTTTATTTGTGACTTTAGTCATCTCCGGAGAATCACCATGTACCGTCTTTTTTCCCTTCGCAAGGTTTGCACCGCAGGGGCGCTTTGCCTGACGCTGGCCGCAGCTGCATTACCGGCCGGCGCGGCCACGCTGGTGGTGGCTGCCACCAAAACACCTGGCGGCTTTGATGGCGATGCGCTCAAACCGAACACGCAAAACGTCGTTGTCCAGGTTTACGAGGGACTGACCAAATACGGTTACAAAAAAGATCCGAAGACCGGCCGCATGTTGCTGGACCCGGGCAGTATCTTGCCGCATCTGGCCACCAAGTGGACGATCTCGCCTGATGGCAAGACTTACACTTTCGAGTTGCGCAAGGGCGTCAAAAGCCCGTTCGGCAATGAATTAACGTCTGCGGACGTGGTGTGGGGCTGGGAAAAGTCACTGGCGCAAAAACGCACCGGCGCATTCATTGCCAAGGCTTCCAGCGTCAACAAGGTGGAGGCGGTAGACCGTTATAACGTGAGCTTCACCCTAGATGCCGCCAGCAGCATCTTTTTGCCTGCGCTCACGCTGTACACCCCCAGCTTGTACGACTCGACCGAAGTTAAAAAATACATCACCGCTGAAGACCCTTGGGCTCTGAAGTGGATCGACCAAAACACGGCAGGCTTTGGCGCATACCACTTGCAGACTCTGAAGTCGGGCGAAGAAGCCGTCTTCATTGCCAACCCCAACTACTTTGCCGGCAAGCCATATTACGACCGCGTGGTTTACAAAGAAGTGCCGAACGCCGGCACCCGCTTTACCTTGATGCGAACAGGCCAGGTGCAGTGGGTTGAAGAGCTGAACCTCAAGCAGGTCGCCGAGCTCAAGAAAGACAAGCGTGTCAAAGTGGAGTCAGATGAAGGCTCGGGACACGCCAGCGTGCGCATGAATCCGACCCTCAAACCTTTTGACAACCCCTTGTTGCGCCAAGCGATTTCTTACGCTACGGACTACAAGTCCATCAATGGCGCAGTGTTTGAAGGCATTGGCTCGCAGGCTCGTTCGATCGTGCCGCCCATCATCCCCGGGGCTGACGTCAAGACCTGGCAGTTCAACACCAACCTGGACAAAGCGCGTCAATTGCTCAAGCAAGCGGGCTACACGGACGGGGTGGATGTGACACTTGAATACGCAGCTATTTTCTGGTTTGAAGAGCAGCTGGCCATTCAGATGAAAGACCAACTGGCCAAGGTCGGCATCCGTGTCAATCTGCAAAAGATCACCGACGCGAACATGCGCTCGCGCACGGCACCCAACAAGCGCGACTTGCCATTCTTCACTTTCATGGACAACCCGATCGTGCTGGACCCGGTGTATGCGCTGTACCTGAATGCGCATTCTGAAGGCGCCTCGAACCGGAATAACTATGCCAACCCGGAGTTCGACAAGGTGGTTGACGAAGCCCGCATTGAGCAGAACCCCAAGAAACGGGCCGCGCTGGTCAGCAAGGCCCAACAGATGCATATTAAGGACGCCACCTGGGTCATGACCATGTACCCGGGTTCGCACGAAGCCATGCCAACGTGCATGAAGGGCTACGTGTGGCAGCCCGACTACCACGAGCGCTGGCGCGAACTGAGCTGCAAGTAAGCATTAGGGGCAGCCGGCAGGATGTGGGTTCAGTTATTTCGTTTCCTGCTGCGTCGCCTGGCAGTTTCCCTGCCTCTGGTGGTAGGGGTGGTGTTTGTCACCTTCATGCTGGTGCGCATCGGCGGGGGCGACCCGGTCGCCCTGCTGGCCGGACCGACTGCCTCGGCGCAGGAGCATGCAGAGATCCGCAAGGGCCTCGGGCTTGACCAGTCACTTGTCACGCAGTTTGGCATTTACATCAGCAAGGCCGCGCAAGGTGACCTCGGTCAGTCCTGGCTGTCGAGCAAGCAAGTCAGCGAAGAGATCACCAAGCGCGCACTGGTCACGCTGGAGTTGCTTCTGTGGGGCGTGGCAATTGGCGCCCTGGTCGGCATACCCTTGGGTGCGCGGGCTGCTGCCCGACGCGGCAGCATGTTTGACCAGGTGGTGCGTGCCTTGTCACTGGCTGGCTTTTCGATTCCCACCTACTGGCTGGGCCTGATTGCTATTTTGACTTTCTTTTACGCCCTGGGTCTGTCACCGGCCCCCATGGGCCGGCTGGACGCCACCCTGATCACGCCGGATCGTATTACCGGCAGCTATTTCATCGATGCGCTGCTGCGCGGCCAATGGGAAGTGGCGCGCTCGGCGCTGTCGCATTTGCTGCTGCCTGTGATGACCGTGGCGGTGGTGGCTTGCGCTCCGATCATGAAGCACACCCGGGCGATTGCCTCTGAAATTGTGGACAGCGAGTTCATACGCTTTGCCCGATCGAGCGGCCTGGGTGAACGCCGCATACGGGGCATGGTTCTTCGCAACAGCATGGTGCCGGTGCTGACCTTCGTGGGCACCGAGATCGTCGGCTTGCTGGGGACTTCGTCATTGATCGAACTGATCTTCTCTTGGGGCGGCATTGGCCAGTGGGGCTTGCAGTCCATCCTGAACGGCGACTTTGCGGCCATTCAGGGCTATGTACTGTTTGCCGCCCTGCTGTCCGTGGTGGTGTTCGTCGTCATCGATGCAGCCAACTACCTGCTTGAGCCGCGCGGGCGGGAGCGCATGTGATGCGTACCACCCTGATGGCCTGGCTGAACGTTTTTCGTGGCTTCCCGAGCATTGCGGTGGGGCTGCTGATTGTGGGCCTGTACGCCGCCATGGCCCTGTTGGCACCCTGGCTTGCGCCCATGGACCCTATCGCGGTGCACGCCGATGCGGTGCTCTCGCCGCCGTCTGCGCGCTTTTTACTGGGCACCGACGGTAACGGCATGGACTTGTTCTCACGCATCATTTATGGCGCCCGTTACGCGTTTGGCATTGCGGTGCCAGCTGTTTTGCTGTCTATCCTGATCGGCCTGCCCGTGGGCCTGTGGGCCGGCTACCGGGGCGGCTGGATCGACGAGGGGCTGCTGCGCTGCATGGACTTGCTGCGCGTCTTTCCGTCAATCATTCTGGCGCTGACCATCGTGGCGGCCACCGGTCAATCGATCATGAATGTGATCCTGGTCATCGGGCTGCTGGACGCGCCGATCTTTGCCCGCGTGGTACGCGCCGAAATACTGGCCTTGCGCGGCGGCTTGCTGATGGAGTCGGCCCGCGCCATCGGCAACGGCACATCGCGGATGCTGTTTGTGCATTTGCTGCCCAACAGCATTTCGGGGGCGCTGACCCAGATTTCAGTGCGCATGGCCTGGGCCATTCGCGTCAGCGCAACTTTGGCTTTTGTGGGCATCGGCATCCAACAACCCACACCCGAGTGGGGCGCCATGATCCGTCAGGGCGCTGAGTTCATGGTGACCGGCGAATGGTGGGTGGCCTTGTTCCCCGGCATGGCCCTGGTAACCCTGATCTTTGGCCTGAACCTGGCGGCCGACGGCATCCAGGACTGGATGGGTCGCCGGAGGACGCAACGTTGAGCCATCCCGCCATGACACCCGCCGCGACATCGGACGCCGTCAACCCTGTGCTGTCCATCCGCGGTGTGCACTTAGCTTTTGCCTCGCGTGACGCGCTGGGCGCTGTACGCCGCGCGCATGTCTTGAATGGTGTTGAGCTGGAGGTCGGCCCGGGCCGCATTGTGGGCCTGATCGGCGAGACGGGGGCCGGCAAGTCCATGACGGCCACCGCCACCATCGGTTTGTTGCCGCCCTCGGCAGAGATCAAAGGTCAAATTATTTTCGAGGGTGTGGACCTGCTATCTCTACAAGGTGCGGCACTCGACAAGGTGCGCGGCGCCCGCATCGGCTTTGTGGCACAAAACCCCAGGGCTGCGCTGGAGCCGGTCACCCGCGTGGGCGACCAGCTGGTGCGGTTAATTCAGGCGCACAGCAGCCTGAGTAGCCAGGCGGCGCGCGAGCGGGCCATCGCTATTTTGGAGGCCGTGGGCATTCCGGATCCACAGGCCCGTTACCGTGCTTACCCGCACGAGCTGTCGGGGGGCATGGCGCAGCGCGTAGTGATTGCCATGGCGCTGGTCAACCAACCTCAACTGGTGATTGCCGACGAACCCACCACCGGGCTGGACGTGACTGTGCAGGCGCAGGTGCTAGACCTTCTACAGCAGCTGGTGCGGGCCCAGGGCGCGGCGGCACTGATCATCACGCACGACCTGGGCATCGTGGCCCAGTACTGCGACGACATGGCCATCATGTTCGCCGGCCGCGTGGTCGAGCGTGGCCCTGTTGCCCACATTTTTGCCAAGCCCCAACACCCTTACACACGGCGCCTGATTGCAGCTTCACGCGCGCGCATCGGCACTGCGCTGACCAGCATGAAGTCCGACCCGCCCGACTTGTTCCGCCAGACCACGGCCTGCGTCTACGCCGACCGCTGCGAGCTGGTGGCGGCGGTTTGCCAGAGCGCGCCTCTCGAAAAAAGCTGCAGCACTGCAGCACCCGATCACCGCGTCTTGTGTCATCTAGCGCAAACTCCATGACCACCCTCACCTCGCCTGAACCTGCCTTGCTGCAGCTTAAAAATGTGAGCCGCTCGTTTGACGTGGGCGGCAAACGTCCCCTGGTGGCGGTGCGCAATGTGTCCTTGCAGATTCAGCCCGGCGAGGTGGTGGGCCTGGTCGGCGAGAGCGGCTCGGGCAAGTCCACCATTGGCCGTATGGCCATTGCGCTGCTGCCGCCGACTTCGGGGCAAGTCAGTTTTGACGGCCGTGACCTGGCCGTCATGTCACCGGCAGAGCTGCGCAGCCTGCGCCAGCGCATGCAAATCATCTTTCAGGACCCCTGGGGGGCGCTCAACCCGCGCCACACCATCGGCCGTCTGATGGAAGAGCCGCTTTTGCTGCACACCACGCTCAGCGCAGCGCAACGGCGCGAAGAAGTCATTGCCATCGCGCAACGCATGCAACTGGGCTTGCCGCTGCTGGAGCGATACCCGGCGCAACTCTCGGGCGGCCAGTTACAGCGGGTCTGCATAGGCCGGGCGCTGGCCACGAAGCCAGACCTGCTGGTGCTCGACGAGCCCACCAGTTCGCTCGATGTGTCGGTGCGCGCCGGCATCTTGCAATTACTCGACAACTTGCGGCGTGAAACCGGCGTGGCCATGCTTTTCATCTCACACGACCTCGAGACCATTCATGCGCTGTGTGACCGGGTCGTGGTGCTGTACCTGGGCTGTGAAGTGGAAACCGGCCCGGTGGACGCCGTATTCAAAAATCCGGCCCATCCCTACACCCAGGCCCTGCTGTCTGCCCAGCTGTTTGCCGACCCGGCTGTCAAGACCGTGCGCCAGCATCTGCAAGGTGAAATCCCCAGCCCGCTGGCGGCCCCACCCGGCTGCCCGTTTTCAACCCGTTGCCCTGTCTATGATGCAGGCTGTGACGCTGGCTTGCCGGCCATGCGTGTGGACAGCGACGGGGTTCATGCGGCGCGCTGCATTCGCCTAGCGCCCGATCGTTTTCCATCTTTAACTGAAACAAACTAATGTCCACTTTATATCCGCGCTTATTGGGCCCAGGAAAACTTGGCCGGCATGAAACCAAGAACCGCGTCTGGATGACCAGCCACGCCACCTTGCTGGTCAAAGACCATCTCTTCACCGATGCACACGTGGACTACTACGTCGAGCGCGCCAAGGGCGGTGCCGCGGTGATCACTATGGAAGCGATGGCCGTGCATGAGACCACGCAGCCCTACCCGGGCAAAGCTTTTGCCTTTGACCCGCGCATGATCGGCGAGTTCCGCAAAATCGCGGCGGCGGTACACAACCACGGCACCTTGATCCTGGCGCAGGCCTGGCACAGGGGCAGGCAAACCAACAGCGTGACCAGCCGCGTGCCGGTGTGGGCGCCATCGGCCATTCCCTGCTCGGTCTACCGCGAGATGCCCAAAGTGATGGAGGCTGAGGACATCGAGCAGATCATCCACGGCTACCGGCTGACTGCGCGCCATGCGGTCGAGGGTGATCTGGACGGCATCGAACTGGGTGCGGCCTCGCATGGTTATCTGCTCAACCAGTTTTTGTCGCCGGCCACCAACCACCGCGAAGACGAATACGGCGGCTCACTTGAAAACCGCATGCGCATCGTCATGCGGATCATCGACGCAGCGCGCGAAGAAGTGGGTGCTGACGCCATCGTCGGCCTGCGTCTAAACAGCGATGACGGTATGCAGGGCGGCCTGGGTCCGGTGGAGTGGGCCGAGATTGCCAAGCACCTGGCAGCCACCGGCAAGCTCGACTACATCTCCTGCTCTCAGGGTACTTACCTGAACCGCATGATGATCTACCCGACTTCTCCTGAAGAGCACGGCTTCCAGATGGCGGCCACGCGCCAGGTCAAAGCCAGCATCAATTTGCCGGTGGTGGGCGTGGGCCGCATCACAACGCCGGACGAGGCCGAGGCCATCCTGCGCGCGGGCGATTGTGATTTTGTCGGCATGACGCGCGCGCTGATTGCCGATGCGTTCTGGGTGCGCAAGGCCGAACAAGGCCATGCCGACAAAATCCGACCCTGCGTGGGCGCCAACTGGTGCATGGAGTCGATTTTTGCGCACGCGCCGATTGCCTGCATTCACAACCCGTCGGTGGGCCGCGAAAAGCAGCTCTCTGAAGAGAAGGTTACACCGGCTGACAAGCCGCGTAACATTGCCGTGGTGGGTGCCGGGCCAGCCGGCCTGCGGGCCGCGCTCACGGCCTCAAAACGGGGCCACAAGGTCACTTTGATCGAGCGTTCCAGCGAACTCGGTGGCCAGGTCGCCTGGATGGGTCGGGTGCACAGCGCCCGTGAACTGTCAGACACCGCAGGCTGGCTGATCGCGCAACTGCGCGACACCGACGTCGAGATTTACCGCGAGTCTGAGGCCACGGTGGAATTGCTCACAGAGGCCGGCTACGACGCCGTGATTGTGGCCACCGGGGCCACACACCTCAAACATGGCTGGTCGCCTTTGCAACCGGCACGCTGGGACGGCCCCGACATGGCAGGCAGCGCGCAGCCCTGGGTCTACTCTTGCGGCGATGTGCTGGGCCTGGCCCAACCCCTGCGTGAAGGCAAAGGCCGCAGTGCGGTGGTGGTGGACACACTGGGCGCGCGTCAGGGCGTGTTAACCGCTGAGTACCTGGCCCGCGCCGGCTGGCAGGTGCAGTTTGTCACCCAACTGGGACAGCCCGCGCCCAACCTGGCCGCCAGCCGCGACTGGGGCAAAGCCTACGGCAGCTTGCGCAGACTGGGCGTGGTCTTCACCACCGACCATGACCTGGCCAGCATCGGAGAGCACAGCGTCCGGTTTCTGGACGTGTTTACCAAGGAAGCCAAGGAAATCGCCAACATCGATGCGCTGGTGCTGGTCAATGGCGCGACAGCGCAAAACCGTCTCTTCCACGAACTGCGCAGCGCGCGCAAGGACCTGGAAGTTCATCTGATTGGCGACGCATTGGCGCCACGCCGCATCAACGACGCCATCTTCGAAGCCGAACTCGTGGCCCGAAAAATCTGAAACCCTGATCTGCAACCCAGCCGGAGACACTGCCATGAGCCCAGAAGGTAAAAAAGAACTCGACAAAATCCGCAAAGTGCGCGGCTACACACTGCCGGTGCATGACACCCTGGCAGACCTGAACCCGGAATTTTTACGCCGCTATGGCGACCTGGCCTCGCACGTTTTGTTCGGGCCGGCCGACGGCCGTGCGCTGGACCTTAAGACGCGTTTTCTGGTGCTGATCGGTGTGACCACCGCCGTCAAGGGCGACCCCGAAGGCATGGAGTGGAGCGTGGTACGCGCCCTGAAGGCCGGTGCCACCTGGGACGAGGTGCGGGAGGCCGCCTTCATGGCCGCTCTGCCAGCCGGCATTCCCGCTTTTGAAAAGGCCTGTCTGACGTTCAATCTGCTTGAGAAAAACAAGGGCATGGTTGCGCAGGATGTCAGCATCGTCAAGGCGGCTCAAAAATCCAAGACGGCAAAGGCTGCGGCCAAGAAACCGACTTCCCCAAAGCGAGTAACTAAGAAGCCGTCTAAGGCCAAATCATCTTCGGCCAAGTGAGCTCAGCCACATGACTGAAGCCAGCAGCAAGCCCCCTGTGCGGCGCGCCGTGGTGGTGGGCGCTTTCGGCGGCATTGGCGCGGCCACGGTCAGCCGTCTGACGGCCGAAGGCTGGGACGTGGTGGCGATGGATCTGCCGCAAGCAGCGCCAGCGCACAGTGCTGCGTCGCAGGCGCTGAGTATTAACCTGGCAGACCCGGCCTCCGTCGCCCGGGCCTTTGGCGAGCTGGCTTTGCGCGTGGCAGCGCAGGGGCCCATTGATCTGCTGGCCGTGTGCTCGGGCATCGTCGATAACCAGAAAGTAGCGGCGGTAACGCTGGCGCACTGGCAAAACATGCTGGCCACCAACCTCACCGGCCCATTTTTGTGCTGCCAACACAGCTACCCGCTGCTGCGTGATGGCGGGCGCATCGTGCTGCTGGGTTCTCTGTCGGGGCGCACGGGCGGCGTGCTCACAGGTGCAGCTTACGCAGCCACCAAAGGCGGCATTGAAAGCCTGGCCAAGTCCATGGCACAGGAACTCGCGCCGCGCGGCATCACCGTCAATGTGATCGCTCCGGGCGCCATCGAAACACCCATGCTGCGCGCCCACACAAGCGAACGCAAGCAGGGCATGGCGGCGGCCACACCGCTCAAGCGGCTGGGGCAGCCGGAAGAAATAGCCGGCGCCATTGTTTACCTGGCCAGCGCCGATGCCGGTTTCATCACGGGCAGCGTGATGCATATCAACGGCGGCATCCGGATGGACTGACAAAGTCTTTCATGCCATCACCCCCGCTCAGCGTTGTCAAAGCCTATATGCCCATGGACTGGGGGCAACTGCATTACAGGACGGTGCCCGCTGACCCTGCTCTGCCCCTGTTGATCATGCTGCACCAGTCGCCGCTGTCTTCGCGCAATTACGAAACCGTGCTGCCCCTGCTGGCGAGCCACTGCCGTCCGGTCGCGCTGGACACGCCGGGTTACGGCGGTTCCAGCGCCGTGCCAGAGCACTGGACGGTGGGTGACTATTCGCAGGTGGTCTGGGACGTTGCTGACACCTTTGGGGCAGACAGGGTGTTTGTGTTCGGGCGCGCCACCGGCGCGGTGTTTGCGCTTGAGGCCGCACTGACACAACCGCAGCGCGTTCAAGGTCTGGTCTTGCACGGCATGCCGGTCTACACCTATGCTGAGCGCACCGATCGCATGCGCAGTTTTGCGCCGCCGTTTCCGGCGGCAGCCGACGGCGCCCACCTGACGGGTATCTGGAACCGCATCCATAACGAATACCCGTGGATAGGCCCCGAACTGGCCACCCATTTCGCGCAGGATTTTCTGTCAGCAGGGCCAGACTTTGCACGCGCTTACCGGGC
>Ga0209550_10006882_pt1 | contig 10558 bp, 11 predicted proteins | sample LauGreSuBDMM15SN_2_FD_187567 | JGI IMG/M metagenome (GOLD analysis project Ga0209550, IMG submission 187567) | Freshwater lake microbial communities from Lake Michigan, USA - Su13.BD.MM15.SN (SPAdes) (version 5) | ecosystem: Environmental > Aquatic > Freshwater > Lake | place: Lake Michigan... | reverse complement strand
CGGTAAACTCCTCGGTTGCTGGTGTGCGCCTTTACTATGTCATGGAGTAGTTTTATCTATGTTGGTTAATAATCCCATAGATATCCAATCCTGCCTCTCAAGTAAAAATCTCCTCTTAACTTCCCAAGAATATTTATTTAACGAGAGCCCTAATTACAGCTTATCGGAAAGAGTTGATAATGTTAAACAATTCGCCTCGCTCCTTACTGATAGATTCAGCAAAGAACCCTTCAAGGTGCTAGTAACTGGCTCCAGAACCTGGAAAGATGAGTTCATTATCCATAACGAACTTAATACCCTTTTAGCCAAATTTCCCCAAAACCTAACTCTTGTACATGGTGGCGCAGCTGGGGCTGACTCGATCGCTCACAACTGGGCTTTGGCTAACCATGTCAATACGGAGGTTTGGGAAGCTAATTGGGAATTGCATGGCAAAAAAGCTGGTCCTATCCGCAATAATATGATGATTAAATCCGGTGCTGACTACTCTCTTGCCTTTCTTGAAAATAACTCCTCTGGAACTTTGCATGCCATAGCCGCTTTAAAAAAAGCTGGTGTCTCTACAAAAATTACCGCAGTATAATACTCTACATATTATTGATTAACCGACTTTCTTTGGAACTATTACCAATATGAGAAAATTATCCTTGCTTTTCGTAACTACCTCCCTATTGCTTCTCTCCTCACTTGTTCCAGCTAGCGCTGCCACCTCCGCAAGATATATCTCTTTACCTATCACTGTTTCCGCAGAGGTCGTGCCCGATACTTTAATTGCTTATCTCACTACCTCCTACTTTGCGCTAGAAAACGACAATGCTCTTGCTAGCTTAGCTACTGGAAGTAAAAACTTGGTTAACGCACTAAAAGCAAAGAAAGTATCTACAAAAGATTTTAAAACCTCTTCCGTAAATCTCTATCCTGAGTACGCCTACCCTGAAAACTCTGAACCTGTACTAAAAGGCTATCGCGCCTCACAAAGCTTTACCGTAACTTTAAAAGATATTGCCAAAAGCGGTGAGATTTTATCTTACCTAGTCTCCTCAGATCCAAATACTAGGCTTGACGGCACCTCTCTAGTTATCCTTGATTCATCTTCACATGAGGATAAGTTAAGAGTCGATGCTATTAAAAAAGCGAAAAAATCTGCCCTTGCCTATACTAAAGCCGCTGGGGTACGTTTAGGAAAACTTCACTCTATTGTTGAATCATCAAACAACTATTTCCAACCCTATCCCCTAGAAAGGTCGGCAGTAAGTGATAGCGCTCCAAAAGATGTTATAGAGATACAACCCGGAACCAATAAAATATCCTTAACTCTAACCGTTAAATATTTAATTAGCTAATAAATTACTTTTTAGGTACTAAAGCTAAAAAAACAATTTAACATATGGTAGTTTTGTGAACTATTACCAACCTTACATTTGCTTTAATAACTAGGAGTCTAAGATAAATACGAATAACTATTCAAATCCCACAAGCCACACCATACCTTTCTCTGCAGTTGCCTCTTCCTGCACTACTGAATTTAAAACCCTCAGTAAGAGAACTATCCCATCACCCTCCTTTACCTCACTTCCCACACCTTTTAAACCAATTCGTGCTACTTTTTGCGTTTCTCTTCCAAAATTTACCAACTAAATATTTCTTCTTGACATTATAAAATCTACCAACACAATAACACAGATACCCAAGGAGTTGTTATCTATGTTTAAAAAGTTCTTTATCATTGCTCTATCATTATTTATAATCACAGGTTGCACGAGTAATAACTCAACCCCTACTACTGAAAGTAATGTTAATGAGGTCGTAACCCCTGAACTTCCTGATGAAAATCTACCTCTTGATAGCAATGAAACCGAATCTAATGAAAGTGCTTCGGAAGAAATTGAGTCCGAGGAAAACATTCCTGGAGATACTACTACAAGTAACGAGCCAACCATTCCTGCTACTGATTCCACTAAGCCGGTAGTTTACTCCTTCGCTGAAGTCGCTAAACACGATAACCCTAAAGATTGTTGGGTTGTTGTATCCGGAAAGGTCCATAACTTAACTACCTGGATCTACGGTCACCCTGGCGGCCAGGACGCTATTATCGGTATATGCGGAACTGATGCCACTGAAATATTTCTATACCAGCATGGGGGCTCTTCCCAAGCCAAATTTATGCTTACTAGATCACAAATCGGTACCGTAAAGAAATAATCCTTCCTATACTTTGTAATAACACTCCGCTTTAGCACTGTATCTTGTATGGGTTACGTTCTACACTTTGATCTAGATTCCTTCTTTGCCTCGGTTGAACAAGCCCTTCATCCTAAAATTAACCAAGACCCGGTAGCCGTTTCCGCTGGACGGGGCCAGCATGTGATCACTGCGGCCAGTTATCAAGCAAAAAAATACGGAATAAAAACAGGTATGCCTCTTAAACAGGCGAGGATTCTTTGTCCTAATCTTGTTTTCGTCTCCGCTCGAATAGAAGCCTATCACCGTTGCGGGGACTCCGTTAAAGCATTAATCTCCTCTACCGGGGCTACTATTGAATCTCTCGGAGTTGATGAATGTTTCTTGGAAATCTCCTCAATCCCTTCCTCGTTCTTTCCCACAGAGTTGGTAACCGAGGTTGAGAAAGTTCGTTATCTTGCAAAATGGGTTAAGCGAAAAGTAAAGGAAAATTATGGACTTAACATCTCTGTGGGGGCTGGCTCTTCTAAAGTTATCGCTAAACTGGCCTCTGACTCCAGCAAACCTGATGGTTTACTAATTCTGGAGCCCTCCGAGGAGTTAGCCTTTATCCAAAAATCCCCCATTGAAGATATTTGTGGTATCGGAAGACGTTCATCTGAAAAACTCCACTCTATGGGTGTATACTCTGTACTTGAGCTTTCCAAGCTTTCCCAAAAAACACTATTAATTCTCTTTGGGCCTCACCATGGAAAAGTTCTTTACAATATTGCAAGAAACGCACATAACGATCCTATTAGACCTAACTCTCTAGCAAAATCAATGTCTGTTATGCGCTCTTTTCGTCCTCCTCGTTTAGCTGACAATCGTGAGATTGAGTCCTCCCTGGAGGAATTAGTTCTACGATTACAAAATTCAGGTCGCTGCGCTTCTCGAATCTCTGTAATGATAGCCTCGCCTTCAGGGTACGGTTTTGATTACATAAATTTAGGGGGCGCTACCGCTGATAGGGAGATTCTAGTTCCTGCCTTTAGATCCCTATTTGAACAACTGCCCAACTCCCAGGTAATCTACCTCTCACTTTCTTTGGAGCGTCTTTCAGATGTTGAGCAATTACATCTACCTATCTCTCTCTCGGATGACTTTGAACCTCGAGCAATAACTACCTCAATCTCCATTTCTGATAAGTTATCTAAGATCGCTTATCGGGGAATGCTTTTGTCTCACCCTGTTTTTGGGTTGGGGACTTTAAAATACATGGAGGACTCCGCAATCACAGTAATTTTTCAAGATCGGGAACGCCAACTTGAACTCTGGGCTCCTCTTGATTACTAACCCTCCTTGCCAACTTAATCAATTTATGGATAATAATCTATATGCAATACTGGAGCACACCTAAAAAACTTATAGCCCTATTTGGCGTAGTTGGAGTTATAGCCCTCGCCCTATTACTTATTGTCAAGCCTATGCTTTCAAGCGAAACGGTTACAACTAACCCTGAATCAACTGTCGATTCAACCATTGACCCCTCTGCTGACTTGCAAAAACCTACTGAAGAAGTTAAGTTAGCTGATGTCGATGCTGAGAATTTCTCTGAAAGTCAAGAGGTATACTTTGCCTACCTAGCGCAGATTTCACAATCCGTTGGTAATTTCGCAAAGAACTCTACTGAACTTTCTGCGCTCTCTGCTAAAATCGCTAAAGACCCCTCAGATAAAAGTAACAAAAAAGAAAGCGATGCTTTAGCAAAAAAACTTAAGCAAGAAGCTGATCTTCTAATTGCTCTAGAGGTTGATGTAGCTGTAAAAAAAGCGCACGATATCGTAGTAACAGAGGCTAAGAATATTATCTTAGCAAGTGAAGCTATCGTCGCTAATTTTGGAGATTATGAAGAGTATGAAAAAGCTTTAAAGCAATTTGGGCAAGCTTTTGAGAAAATTGCTAACATTCAAGGCGACTACCTCGCTAAGATTGAGAAAACAACTCCTCAATCTACAAAGGTAGCGTCTAACGATCCAAATATAGATAACGCTCCTGTAGAATAGATTTAATAATAAAAAAAGGAAGGGGATCGACACCCCTTCCTTTTTTTATTTTATTGCGAATTTACTCTATTATCGTTCCCCCAAGGGCTCTTTTTACAAACTCAACTATTGCGTCAGGATCACCCTCTCGGCATCTTTTCGCAAGCTCGGGGTCTGCATCTCTTATCTCGGGCCAACTTGGCAGTTTATCTTTTTTTTCCATACCCTATACTCTGTGCGCTATCAAGGATTCACCGACAGTACAAATTATGAAAAAGATTACTGCGCTTTTTATAGTTATACTCGTTTCATTAACTATATTTAACTTAAAAAGTACCCGTTCCGGTGGGGAGGTTTTTGAAGTAATCGCAGATGAGAAAATATCCCCGATAAAACTTTTAGTAAAGGATGATTTTGGTTCGATCAAAAGTAATTTGTGGAAATTAAGCTCTTCATCTATTGCAAGTAAAACAAATAATTTAAGAAAATTTCTGGAACTAAACTCTAGTTTATGGGAGAATGAATTAAATTTAGGTTACCAAAGCGCTGATGGCTTAGCATCTTTAAGTGTAGATAACTCTAAATTAGGGCTTTGGCAGTACTCCAACCTTACCCCCGAGTGTGACATCTCTTTGAAAACCGATTGTTACAATAATAACCCCTCGAAGTTACTTTCATTAGCTTATGCGCAAAAACTCATAAAGGTTACAACTGGAAGTTATGATACCTTTGATTTTTCCTTTGAAGATGGAGAAAAGCTACTTAAAATCTCAGCCACAAAAGTAATCGCAGACACTAGCACCCCTTTGACCTGGGAATTTTTCTTTGGAGAGTTTGATTCAAAATTACTATTAATCTCCGCCTATGGTTTTTTAGCCTCCCTAGATAAAGGTCCAATGGTTAAAACTCTCTCCTCGGCTGAAACCGCTGAGTACTTATCACAAAGATCAAATTATATCTCCGGGAAAATACTTGAAGCTAAGTTTAAGCGTTCCTTATCCTTAGTTTACGCTAAAGATGGGACCATTTGGCTAGCACCTTCCTATACTTTCTTTGTCAATAAAGTTATCTTTACTGAATTAGCGCTCCCCGACACCGTTGCTAAACGAGTAACTTCCTAATTGCTCTACTTACTAATTCTTCACCGCTTTACTAAGATCAGAAATAAATTTATCTACTCCTTCACGAGTGCTGCACCAAGAAGTCATGAAACGAACTAAATTACTCTCTCTATCCCAGATATAAAATCCTAATTCATCTGCAATCTGTTCAATTTGTTTACTGCCTATCTTTACAAATACCGCGTTTGCCTCGGGTTTTCTAAGAATTTCTACCCTGGGCATACCATCTAGTTTTTCGAACAAATACCCTGCCATCTCGTTAGCATGTTGGGCATTTTCAAGCCACAGATCATCTTCCAATAAAGCATTGAACTGTGCTGCCATGTATCTTAACTTACTCATCAACTGAGTAGAGGATTTTCTGCTATACCTTAGCTTTTCTTTTACTATAGGATCCCTGGTAATTACCGCCTCACTAACCATGCCTCCCGTTTTACTTAACCCCACTGATACCACATCAAAACCAGAAATCATCTCCTTTGCAGTTGAAGCTGTTGCCACGATAGAGTTAGCCAGCCTCGCCCCATCTAGATGCGTTCGCATACCATAACCTTTTGCGGCCTGCGTTAAACTATTTAACTCATTAACTGTGTAAACTCTCCCCATTTCATTAGCTTGCGTAATACTCAAAACCCCGGGTTGCGCTCGATGCTGGTCCCCGAAACCAAAAGCTTGTTTTGCGATACTTCCTACAGTTATTTTATCATCCACTGTCAACAGTGGGTATATTTTACACCCGAATCTTTCTGGAGCGCCGCCTTCATCAACAATTATGTGTGCAAACTCAGAAGCCATAACCGCCTCATGTCTTTCGGTCACGGCTTGTAAAGCAATTACATTTGCCCCTGTACCTGTTGCGACCAAAAACGCACTCTGTCCTAGACCGAAAATTCGCTCAATATTAACATTGAGTAGCTCGCTCTCTTGATCGTAACCATAGGAGCGCTCAAACCCTTTATTGACTTTTAACATTCTCTCCAGAACCTTTGGATGTACTGGTGCATAGTTATCACTGGCAAAACTCTCTCTATTTGTCATTATTACTCTCCTTTTCTCTAGTCACAGCCTTCCTAACCTCCGCTTTTAACTCCTCTCTATCCTTTGCTAAATCATTTATTCTTATCATGTAAGCGCCATTTCGCTTACTATCAAGTAACGCAATGTTTAGATTTCTCACCCACTCTTCGCAGGCCGATTTAAACCCTTTATACAATGCTCCCTTCCAACTACTATTACCAAGGGATTTGGAGGATATCGCCATAAATACTCCACCCTCCCCTAAATACTTATAACTTCCTACCGTAGCGTTAGCACATGATTTTAGCATCCCTTGGCTTAACTCATCAAAATCCTTCTCGTTATATGAGTTTATCCCACCTGAGGCGTAACCCCCTACAAGATTAATTACTAAATCTAACCTATGGTACCTTTCTAAACATTCGATAAATATACTTTCTGATTCAAGTGAAGAAATATCCCCCAAAATGTAATCCCCCTTGACTAACTCCCTATCTCTAGTTGAGATAACCACCCGGTAATCACTTAACTCTTTTGCGATAAATCTCCCTATCTCACCACTGCCACCGAGTAAAAGCGCAACTTTTTGCTCAACCATTAAGATCTATCCCTTTACATTCCTCAATAACCCCCGAGATTTTCTTGAGCAGTGCTTCGTAAAACATATTTAGCGGGAATTCATCTGGTAATATTGCATCAACTAACTCTTTACTATCTTTTAAATAATCCGGTCCCTTTCTCCAAGTCGAACGGAGATTTGGCTCCACATACTTAGAAACTAAAGTATACCCATCAACCCAAAATGAAAGTTTAGGCTTATCGATGGAATCTTTATATAATCCGTTAATCTCTGCGCATAATTGTGCTACCGAATTATCTACTTTATCCCAATAAATAGTTAACTTATTATCGCTCCAAGCTATGCTATTATCTTTATGTAATTTGCCAAACAGTATCTGACCCACTAACCCATCGTAATTTTTAACCCTCCCACCTGATAGCGGGAAACGAAGCACTCTATCAAAAAGCACTGCATATTTTACAAACCTGCCATGGGGGTATCCCTTTTGCGTGATCCCATCCATCTCTAAATACGCGTTCAAGTCACATCGCATCTCTTCTAAAGAGTACATCCAGTATGGGTTTCTTTGCTTGATCATAAACGGGTCAAACGGCAGATCCCCTCTTGAATGAGTTCTATCGTGAACTAAATCCCACAGGATAAAGGTCTCCTGTAATATCTTGGGGTTTTCCAGTAACATCTTTAAATCTTCCGGAGTATTGATACCTAGCAAATCTATTGCTGCTTTTGATACTTTTATAAAACGTGCGGCCTCTCTATCACAAAATATTGCACCCCAATTAAACTGCATACTCTCTGAAATAGTTACTGTTTCAGGAAAAAACACCGCAGAATGCGTGTTATAACCTTCCGTAAAGTCCACAAACTCTACAGGGATGAAAGCGGGGTTGCTGTACTCATTCTCAACCTCTCTAATCCAATCTGGCCAAACAGTTTTAATAAATATAGCCTCAAATACCTTTTTACTGTGTCCGTTTTGGGTATACATGGGCATTAAGATTAAATCCTCTCTTTGATCTATCCTTACTAAATCAGGTCTATACATTTTTAAGGTATTGCTAAAATCTGGTCTTAGCATCCCACTCTCAATCCATTGTTGAAAATCCTTAATACTTTCCTGAATATAACCCCTATCTGACAAGCCCGACTCGCTGGCGCAGAGTATGTAAGCATTTAACACCACTTTTGCGATGCTCTCTGCCTCTTTTTTATCCTCTATTTTAACAGATCCATCATCGTTTTGCAATAACCTAAGATTATTGACTGAATCTTTTAGATGATACCAACTTGGAGGAAGAGTTTTTTCTCTCCCTACACCCGATTTCTCATTATGAGACAACAAGTATAAAACTCTTTCAAAAAAAATTATGTTCTGTAAATCGTCAATAGAATCATCTCCAAAAATATCAGAATCAGCCAATACAATAATACTCCCTTTCCCGTATCTTTTTATAATCCCCATACTTTTTCCACTTGGATCCGCACTTTGAGAACTTTTCACTAATACTTCGTACTCGCCGATTGATTCAACCCAGCCTGCCCTATAAAGCACAATACGCAAAGGATCATTTGTGCACCAAACCGGTTCCACCCAAGATGCCACACCGTTATAGGAATTTTCTGTATCTTGTACTAATCCGTGAGCAACCTCGACCTCAAATTTTTCCAGTAGCTCATTTGTATTATTTCCATATTTGTTAACTTCATACTCAGATAATACCAATAAAGAGCCTCCTTCTTTAACAAAATTAACGATAGACTCAATCTCATTTAAACTATACCTAACCTCACCGGATCCATTTGTTTTTTCGTAGAGCGGGTCCGAGTTATGAGGAAGGATTAAGATATCATATTTCGTAAGCAGGTTTTGATTAATTTCTTCAGCAAAATTTACCGCCACCTCATACCCTAAGGAGTACGCGGTCTTGATAGCTTTTTCGTAGCTACTATCTGCTGGGTTGACTGGATTAACTCTCGAAGCTATCTCAAGAGTTGTTGCCCAAGCTTGTTGATGATTTTGATCTATCAAAATTTTTGGGAAATACTTTCTTGGGTTACTTTTTATTGGCATAATTACCATAGTTCATCGAAATCACTTTATAACAAGTACTTTAATGAGGCACCCCAACCTCTGCCTATAAACCCTCTCGATGGCAATACAGCCTGTTTAATACCTAAACGCTACAAAGAACACCACCAGAAGGTTAACGCCCCTTATGAACGAACCAGCGGGGGTATTTATATAGCAGTAAATAGAAAAACAAATGTATCAAGAATTTCAGTTAAAGAAATTATGGCTATAAATATGTAACTTGACGCTAGTTACTTAAGAGCTCGCTCTTTTTTGGTAAATCTACTAAAAATACTATATACTAACCCTTTTTCCCTCACAGCTTTCTCTGACAGAGCCGTATTTATGCCTGTATAGAGATAAGTTGTGGCCAACGCCCGCCCTAACTCTCTTCTGCTTAAATTATAGGAACTACCTGAAAAGGTTCCTAATAAACCTTTTGGTACCACGGCTAAAAAAGAATCACTTACCCCTTTTACTTTACCTCCTGATTTAACCAGGGTCTGCAAAGCTGCTACTGGTTTGCCTGACCGAGGGCCCATCGGTTGTAACACAGAGTTAAAAATTTTTTTAAAGGAACGATTTCCGACCTTGATTTGTTTAAAATATTTGGTATTCACTACCTCATCGCTGAACCATTTTTCAAATAAGATATCACCATTTTTCCCACCAAAAACTCTAACATCATTTTCTAAGGTTTTGATCATTATGTTGAATAAATCATTAAATCTCTCTATATTATTTCCGCTTCCCCCTAACTGCAAAGAGGCGGTTATCCAGGGTTCAAATGGATGATGACCCGCTTCGATCACCTTTAGAAATTCCCTAGCAAGTTCGCTTCCTGTCATACCGCTACCCACAGAACGTGTAGATTGGTTAGCCTCTTGAGTCATCCAGATAGGTATTCCTTTACCAACGGTTATGGTAAGTAAGTAACCCTCTAAAGAGCGTACTTTTTTTATCTCTTTTTTGCTCGCTTCTGCGACATGGCTTCTTTCTAGTCGTATCCCTTTACCGGGTTTATTAATCAAAGAAGTTGGTGTTATTCGGGGCATGGCCCTCCTTTCCTGTACTTATACTCTACTTTCTCTGCGGAAGATATAGGATTCGAACCTATGGTAGATTTTACTCTACGGTCAGTTAGCAACCGACTGCTTTAGGCCACTCAGCCAATCTTCCATCTCTATACTGTTACCGCTTCAAAGGGCTGATCACTCATATTTACCCCACATAAGGCCAAAGGGCCCCTGGGGGTTAACCCAAGAGCCCTTTGGCCTTATGTGCTGATTACGCAGCGAGTGTTGCTGTGCCGTTAGCGTCGATGCTAACTGCGATGTTTGAAGCAGATGTGTATGTCCATGGAGCTGAACCTGATGCTGATTGTGCACCTGTTTCAGTCTTGTTCATATCCTGTTGGAAATCTGCTGATGTAAGAGTTGTGCGACCGCCATCAAATGCTGCCATTGCGCGAGCCTCACGTGCTACTGCTGATGCTTCCTGTACTGCTACTTCTTGCTTTGACTTGTTGATTACTGATGTGAATGCTGGTACTGTAAGTGCA
>Ga0209550_10006879_pt1 | contig 10558 bp, 12 predicted proteins | sample LauGreSuBDMM15SN_2_FD_187567 | JGI IMG/M metagenome (GOLD analysis project Ga0209550, IMG submission 187567) | Freshwater lake microbial communities from Lake Michigan, USA - Su13.BD.MM15.SN (SPAdes) (version 5) | ecosystem: Environmental > Aquatic > Freshwater > Lake | place: Lake Michigan... | reverse complement strand
TATCCTGTGGCCGTTGCGGCTATTTTGCGAGCCGGCTTGGTGGTGGTCAATGTCAATCCACTTTACACGCCGCGTGAGCTTGAGCACCAATTGACAGACGCTGGCGCCAAAGCCATTGTGATCGTTGAAAACTTTGCCATCACCTTGCAAAAGTGCATCAAGCAAACGCAAGTCAAACACATTGTGATGTGCGCCATGGGCGACATGCTGAACTGGCCAAAATCGGCGGTGGTCAACTTCGTGGTTCGCAACATGAAAAACTTGGTGCCAGAATTTCACCTCTACGGGGCCGTGAAATTCAACCAGGCTTTGCGAGTTGGCAGTGAAGTCAGGTTTCGTCCGCCCACTGTCACCGCAGAAGACATTGCCTTGTTGCAGTACACGGGCGGAACAACGGGGATCTCCAAGGGCGCTGTTCTTTTGCATCGCAACGTCATTGCCAATTTGTTGCAATCCGAAGCTTGGAACCAACCCGTGATGAAGCGGGTGCCCGTCAACGAACAACCCACGTCGGTGTGTGCTTTGCCGCTGTATCACATCTTCGCTTTCACGGTGAACATGATGCTGGGCATGCGCACGGGCGGGAAAAATATATTGATCCCCAATCCGCGAGATTTGCCCGCTGTTTTGAACGAGTTGTCCAAGCAAACTTTTCACAGCTTTCCTGCAGTCAACACCTTGTTCAACGGTTTGGCCAATCACCCCGACTTTGACAAAGTCAATTGGAAAAATCTCAAGGTCTCGGTGGGCGGTGGCATGGCGGTCACCAGTGCTGTGGCCGCTTTGTGGTTGCAAAAAACGGGCTGCCCCATTTGTGAAGGCTATGGCTTGTCTGAAACCAGCCCTTCTGCCAGTTGCAACCCCACCACCAGCACGCAGTTCACGGGCACCATTGGTGTGCCTTTGCCCAGCACCTTCATGAAGTTGTTAGACGATGAGGGCAATGAGGTGACAGAGTGGGGTCAGCCTGGCGAAATTGCCATCAAGGGACCGCAAGTCATGGCGGGTTATTGGCAGCGGCCTGATGAAACGTCACGTTGCATGACACCTGATGCTTATTTCAAATCAGGTGACATTGGCATTTGCGATGCACGCGGTTTTTTCAAAATTGTCGACCGCAAGAAAGACATGATCTTGGTCAGTGGCTTCAACGTCTACCCGAACGATGTCGAAGAAACAGCGTCCTTGTGCCCAGGTGTGCTGGAGTGCGCCGCGGTTGGCATGCCCGACGAAAAAACAGGCGAAGCTGTGAAGTTGGTCATCGTGAAAAAAGACCCAACACTGACAGAGCGGGCTGTTCTTGAGTATTGCCGTGCCAATATGACGGCTTACAAGCAACCCAAGGTAATTGAGTTCAGAGACGAGCTGCCCAAAACTGCGGTTGGCAAAATCTTAAGGCGCGAGTTGCGCAATGTACCCTGAGTCTGCGCTATCAAAACGACAGCCTACTTGAGCCAACCACGCCTGCGGAAATACCACATCGGCACTACCGCACTGGCCACCATGAGGCACAGCGCATACGGATAGCCCCACTTTTGCGACAGCTCAGGCATGTACTGAAAGTTCATGCCGTACAAACTGGCAATGAGGGTTGGCGGTAGCAAAGCCACACTGGCCACCGAAAAAATCTTGATGATCTTGTTCTGGTTGATGTTGATGAAACCCACGGTGGCGTCCATCAAGAAGTTGATTTTTTCAAACAAAAACTCGGTGTGTGAATCGAGCGAGTCAATGTCGCGCAAAATTTGGCGCGCTTCTTCAAACTGCTCTGCGTTCAGCATCTTGCTGCGCATCATGAAGCTCACCGCGCGGCGGGTGTCCATCACGTTGCGGCGAATGCGGCTGTTCAAATCTTCTTGGCGAGCAATGGCGCCCAGCACTTCGCCGGCCATGGCGTCGGTCACGTCGCCAGAGAGCACCAGTTTGCCGGCAATTTCCAATTTGTCGTAAATGTTTTCCAAAGTGTCTGCGGAGTATTCGGCATCAGCGTCGAACAACTTCAGCAAGACTTCTTTGGCGTCTTCCAACAAGCCAGGTGCGCGGCGCGCGCGCAAACGCAGCAAGCGAAACACGGGCACGTCTTCGTCGTGAATGGAAAACAGAACCCCCATGCTGCGCAGGTCTGCGTTTTGCAGATTCAGAATGAACGCACAGCGAACCGTGCGCGGCTCGTCCTCGTCTGCAATTAAAAAGTCAGAGCGAATGTGCAACTCGCCGTTGTCTTCTTCGTAAAAGCGCGCAGACTCTTCAATGTCCTCGTCCATCGCATCTTCTGGAATCGACAGACCATAGTATTGTTTGATCCAACGTTTTTCTTCGACTGTGGGCGATTCGAGGTCGACCCAAATAGGTTGAAACTTGGACAGCTCTTCCAGAGATTCAATCTCTTCCTGAACGAGGCGGCCGTTGGCCAGAGTAAAAATGTTGAGCATGGCAGATCTCCTTCAACCCCAAAAACGGGGCCAAGTGTTCGATAAGGCGGCATTGAGGGTCAAGCAGCTTTCGAACGACTGGCATGGCTGCATGCGCGCTTTGTGTGGCGCTGGGTGCAGCAAGGAGACCATCTCATTCGAAAGCTACCAACTAGGGTGGCTTTCCACGGAGCAAACTCCAAAATAATGATGGGTCGGATTATGGCACTGAATCTGTGAAAAAATCCAAGAGCTCATCTTTGCGCTGCGCCACGTCGTTCGCGCCAAGCGCCATCAGCGCGCGTAAAAATCCAGGCTCGAACAAAAGATAACTTGCCAAACCGGCACCCGAGCCCTTGAGCGCACCTAAGCCTTCCAAGACGCGAAGCATAGACCGCGGCAACTCATGCACATGGGCTTGTGCCAAGGCATCGAGTGATTCGCTGGGTTGCATGGCCAAAACCTCGACCTCTCGGAACGGCAGTGCTTGTGCCAGGGCCGGGCTGTGGTGCTCTAAAAGGTGAGATTTAAGTTGTTGAATGCTTTGATTCACGCGCTGCACTTGCTCCACATCGGCCAGCAAGGTGTCATTGAAAACACTCGCCATGGCGTGGCCTGCAATGTTGCCAAGACTGGGTCTCTTTTTGCTGAAGGCCGATCCACTGACATCGCGTGTGTGTTGTCCGATGCTGGCGCGTTGAGGCTGTCCAACCCCAATCGCCAAAATTTTGTTGGCACCCAAGTGCACTGCGGGCGACAGGGGCGAGCTCTGGCGCATGGAGCCATCGCCAAAGAACTCCATGTTGCCATCGACCCAAAGAGGCGTGGCAGGAAATAAAAAAGGGATGGCGCTAGAAGCCATCAAGTGTTCGATGGTGATGTCTTGCAACTCAGCGCGGCGCCCTGGGCGGTTCCAAGCCTGCGGACTTTGCAGAAGGTGGGTTTGGCAAAATGTCCAGTGCACGCCTGTGGTGTAACTGGAAGCCGTCACCGCCAAGGCGTTCAAATCACCTCTCGACAAAGCCAATTCAATGTTGTTGAGCGCAATTCGCCGATGCAAGGTGTCGACCAAAGGCATGCTGTCTAAGGCGGCGCCTTGTTTGCGAGCCGACAAGGTGACGCCCAGTGCGGTTGCCCACCGGCTGAATTTGGCTAAAGGGGTATCGGGCAAGTGGTACACCAAATGAGAGTGAAGGCCGTGCCAGAACTCACCCAGACCTTCCAGCGCGTCTAGGCCGTCAATGGCTTTGCTTGCCAAATAAGTGGCATTGAGTGCGCCTGCCGATGTGCCCACCAAGACTTGAAAGGGGAACGCCTTTTGCAATTTGAATGTCGCAGGGGCTTGCGTCTTGAGCAGGGCAGCCAATGCCTGCAACACGCCGGCTTGATAGGCCGTGCGAGCGCCGCCCCCCATGAGAACCAGTCCGCGAGTGATTTCGCCAGAAGCTTGGCCCGAGCGGCCCCTTTTGGAGGCAGTCTGTGTAAGGTCATCCAGGTGCATGCCTGAATGATAGAGTCAGAGCTTCAGGAAAACCACCCATGACCACACATTTGACGCCTCGGCGAGAACGCTGGCTGCTATTGACTCTGGCCAGCATCCAGTTCACCAGCGTCCTCGACTTCATGATCATGATGCCTTTGGGGCCGCAACTGACCCAACTCTTTGACATCTCAGCAGGGCAGTTTGGATTTTTGGTGTCGGCCTACACCTTTGCGGCAGGCTTGTCGGGACTTTTGGCGGCCACCTACATTGACCGATTTGACCGCAAGCGAATGATGCTCACCCTCTATCCCTTGTTTGGTATCGCCGCCTTGGCTTGCAGCTTGGCTCCGACCTATGCATGGCTCATGACGGCCCGTCTTGCCTCGGGTTTCTTTGGCGGCGTCTTGATGGCTTTGTCTCAAACCATTGTGGCTGAAGTCATACCCTTTGATCGCCGGGGCCGTGCCATGGCCTTGGTCATGACTTCTTTTTCTGTGGCCACCGTGGCAGGCGTGCCCTTAGCCCTCTTTTTGGCCTCCTATTTCAACTGGCATGCGCCATTTTTGGCCATTGCCCTCATGGTCAGTGTGTTTGCATTGGGTGCATTGAAAACCTTGCCAAGTTTGAAAGGGCACGTTCAAGCCCCCTCCGATGACGGTTCTGCGCCCAGCATCTTGGCCAACCTGCGCTTGGTGTTGGTTGACCCCAATCATTTGCGGGCCTATGCCATGTCTTCCTGCATGGTGTTTGCCGGTTTTGTCGTGATCCCGTACATCACTCTTTATTTGCAAGCCAATGCAGGCTTTCAGTCAGAACAGATTCCCTATGTCTACTTGTGTGGCGGTATTTGCACACTCATTTCTGCCCGCTTCATTGGCCATTGGTCTGATCGTGCAGGCAAAGCCTATGCGTTTCGCCGGTTGGCGCTCCTCATGCCCTTGCCATTGCTTGGGATGGCCTTGTCAGCCGACTTGCCCATGGCGGGCGTGCTCATTGTTTCCTCTTTTTTGTTTGTCGTGATGAGTGGCCGCATGATTCCAGGCATGGCGCTCATTGGCGCATCAGCCGATCCGCGTCGGCGTGGCAGTTTCATGACATTGAACTCAGCCGTGCAGTCGCTGGCCATGGGTTTGGCAGCCTTGGTAGGGGGGCAGATATTGGGGCGGGACGGCAGCGGGCATTTGACCGATTATTGGATGGCCGCCCTGTTGGGTGGCGGGGCCAGCCTCATGAGCTTTGTCTTGGCCAGCAAATTGAGGCTGCATGGGGCCACGCAGTCGTGAAATGCTTGTCGCAATGCATTTCACAATGCCTGTCGCAGACTTCAAGATGGGAATTTATCAGCTTTTTTCAATAAAAAGAGCAAGACTTGATCAATTTAAAGGGTTAAAAGCGGCTTGCTTGCTTTCGGCTTGAGGGGAGCGCATAGTGGATTCAGCCCATCCCATGTTTGTGGCGGTGGTTGTTTGACAAGCAGAGCAACAGGAGGCTTTTTATGAATCTGACGATCAGTGGTCACCACCTCGAAGTGACACCCGCCCTTAGAAGCTACGTCACGGGTAAATTGGACCGAATCACAAGGCATTTTGACCAGTTGGTGGATGTGAAAGTGTTGCTCACCGTTGAAAAACAAAAAGAGAAAGACAAACGCCAGCGTGCCGAGTGCAATATTCATGTGAAAGGCAATGACTTGTTTGCAGAAAGCTCGCACCAGGACCTGTATGCCGCCGTCGATGACTTGGTTGACAAATTGGACCGCCAAGTGGTGAAGCACAAAAACCGCATCACTGACCATCACCACACCGCGCCAAAGCGCATGATGTGAAATTTCATTGCTTTTTTCACTTGAAACACAACGCCGCACCCCTCAGGTGCGGTTTTTTTTGGAGCAGAGGCTTACACAGGGTGCATAATCCGCCCTCGATATGAACAGACTTGCAGCCATTCTTCCCATTGAACAAGTGCTGGTCGGAGTAGACGCCACCAGCAAAAAACGCGCTTTTGAAGAGGCGGGTTTGCTGTTTGAAAATTTACATGGCTTGTCCAGAGCCTTGGTGACTGACAGCTTGTTTGCCCGGGAGCGCCTTGGGTCGACCGGACTGGGCCACGGCGTTGCCATTCCGCATGGCCGAATCAAAGGCTTGAAATCGCCCATGGCGGCGGTGTTCCAATTGGGCCAAGCCATTGGCTTTGACGCCCCAGATGAGCAAGCGGTGAAGTTGCTTATTTTTTTGCTGGTGCCTGAGGCGGCCACCCAAAAACATTTAGAAATATTGTCTGAAATTGCCGAGTTGTTGAGCAATTCTAATTTGCGCGACAACCTGATCAGCTCTGATTCAGCCACCAGCTTGCATCAACTGATCGATAAGTGGTCACCCGTCCACTGAAGCTGCCGATCAATCGCCCATCCATGAAACGAGCTTGAGATGAAGCCTACCGCTGTCAGTGCCGATGCCTTGTTTGAAGATCACCGCGGCAAACTCAAGTGGCAGTGGATTGCAGGTTTAGGGGCGTCTGAGCGTCGCTTTGACGAGGTGGCCGTGCGCGCCGCCCGCTCGGGTGCCGATTTGGTGGGCTATCTCAATTACATCCACCCTTACCGAGTTCAAATTTTGGGTGAGCGCGAGGTTGCCTATCTCTCGCGAGGCAGCGAAGAAGACTGTGTACGGCGTATTTCCCGCATTGTGACTTTAGAGCCACCAGTCTTGGTCTTGGCCGATGGACAAGCCGCGCCAGAGGCTTTGCTCAGGGTGTGTGAACGCGCCCAAATACCGATGTTTGCTACACCCGAGTCTTCGGCTTTTGTGATTGATGTGCTCAGAGCTTATTTGTCCAAACACTTCGCCGATCGCACCACGATGCACGGCGTGTTCATGGACATTTTGGGCTTGGGTGTTTTGATCACGGGCGAGTCTGGCCTCGGAAAAAGCGAGCTGGGCTTGGAGTTGATTTCGCGGGGCAACGGTTTGGTGGCGGACGATGCTGTTGATTTGTTTCGCATCAACCAAACCACCATTGAAGCCCGTTGCCCAGAATTACTGCTCAACTTGTTAGAGGTGCGCGGCATTGGTCTTTTGGACATTCGCGCTATTTTTGGCGAGACGGCGGTGCGCCGCAAAATGCGCTTGAAGCTCATTGTGCATTTGGTGCGCCGCGAGAACTTTGAACGCGATTACGAGCGAATTCCTGCCGAGCCGCTCACACAAGACGTGCTGGGTATTCCAGTTCGCAAAGTGGTCATTCAAGTGGTGGCTGGGCGCAACATTGCGGTGTTGGTGGAAGCTGCTGTGCGCAACACCATTTTGCAAATGCGCGGCATTGACACCTACCAAGACTTTATGCAGCGCCAGCAGGCTGCGATGGATGGCGCCGATGACTAGGGTCGCGAGGGTCTAGCTCAAGCCCGATTGCGATGCGGACAGGGGTTTTGGGTGCAATGGGCGTACAAGCTGAGGGCGTGATCGGCAATCACAAAGCCCTTGGACAAGGCCACATCGTGCTGACGTTTTTCAATTTCTGCATCGTAAAACTCTTCAACCTTGCCGCAATCTAGGCACACCATGTGGTCATGGTGCTGTCCTTCATTGAGCTCATAAACGGCCTTGCCGCTCTCAAAATGATTTCGGCTTAACAGCCCTGCCTGCTCAAACTGGGTGAGGACGCGGTAAACCGTGGCCAAGCCGATATCAGCGTTGTCATTGAGCAAATGCTTGAAAACATCTTCGGCCGTCATATGCCGTTGCAAGCCCTTTTGGAAGATTTCCAAAATCTTCTGCCGAGGAATGGTGGCCTTCAGTCCAGTGCTTTTGAGTTCGTCCATGAATTTTCAGGTGCAATTGAAAGAGAGAGACTTTGGCAGAAGCAACTTCGCCGAAAGCTGAATGCTGCCGCTACAATGACCTGATCATATGGCCTGCGAAGCATCCATGAAACAACATCTTCTTATTTCTCTGCGCACCACGCTGACTTTGGGCGTTGTACTACCCTTGCTGCTCGGTTTATTGAGCGCTTGCAGCATGCCTCGTCTGAAGCTTAGCGCCGATGTTCTCACTTATTACATTCCCGAGGTGGTTCAGGGCAACTTCATCTCCCGCGAGCAAAAAGAATTTCTCAAGCTCGGCATGTCGCGCCAGCAGGTTCGCGATGTTTTGGGCACTCCCTTGGTAGCCAGCGTCTTCCACGAACAGCGCTGGGATTATGTGTTCACCATTCGCCGTCAGAACGTGCAAGCGCAAAGCTTCAGCGTCAGCGTCTGGTTCAAAGGCGATGAGCTTGAACGCATCGCCGGGGATGACTTGCCAAGCGAAACCGAGTTTGTCACCAAGTTGGTTGCTCAAAAACCCAATTTGAAAGTGCCCCGCTTAGAAGCCAAAGAAGAAGATTTGCGCAAGTTCCCAGTGCCTTTGCGCAATACAGAGACCAAGGCAGCGCCGGCCCCGCCTTTGCCCAGTTCTTACCCCCCGCTAGAGCCAGCTACGCGCTGATCCACCGAATGACATCCGCGACTTCCCCAAATTCTGGTTTGTCTTTGCCTTTGCATGCTGTGGCTGTTGCAGGCGCCTCTGGCCGCATGGGCCACATGCTCATCGAGGCCATCGCCAGTGCAGATGACTGCCGTCTCACAGGGGCGCTCGATGTGCCCAGCAGTTTGGCAGTCGGAACCGATGCGGGCGCTGCCATGGGCAAAGCCAGCGGTGTGCTGGTCACGGCCGATCTCAAGTTAGGCTTGCAAAATTCGCAGTTTCTAATTGATTTCACGCGCCCAGAGGGTACCTTGGCGCATCTGAAGGTTTGCCAAGCTTTGGGGGTCAAAGCGATCATTGGCACCACTGGGTTTTCGGATGCCGAAAAAGCCGAAATCAAAGCCATTGCCAAAGACATTGCCATTGTCATGGCCCCCAACATGAGCGTGGGTGTCAATGTCACCCTCAAACTCCTCGAAATGGCGGCCAAGGCCTTGGCAACGGGCTACGACATCGAAATCATTGAGGCCCACCACCGCCACAAAGTCGATGCGCCCTCGGGCACAGCGCTCAAAATGGGCGAGGTCATTGCCGACGCATTGGGCCGAGACTTGAAAGACTGTGCCGTCTATGCCCGCGAAGGTGTCACAGGCGAGCGCGACCCCTCCAGCATCGGCTTTGCCACCATTCGCGGCGGCGACATTGTGGGTGACCACACCGTCTTGTTTGCAGGTACTGGCGAGCGCATTGAAGTCACGCACAAGTCTTCAAGCCGCGCCACCTATGCGCAAGGCAGCTTGCGTGCAGTGCGCTTTTTGGCAAGCCAAAAAGCCGGCCTTTTCGACATGTTCGATGTGTTGTCCTTGAGATAACCAGGCAGCCATGAATTTACTGACCTTTTGGCATGAGGGTGACTGGGTCATCCGCTTTGTCGCAGTGTCCTTATTGGCCATGTCGGTTGGCACATGGGTGGTCATTCTTTGGAAGTTCAACTTGCTGCGCCGAGTCAAACGCGACGTGCCCCAAAGCACGGCTGCTTTTTGGCAGGCCTCCCAATTTGAAGAAGCCCATGCCCGCGTAGCCCAGTTTGATCGCGATCAAACTGTCACGCCCATGCTAGATGCCACCTTGCTGCCCTTAGGGGGCACCTTGGCAGCTGCAGGCGAGCGCGAACACCAACTCACGCGCGTCTTGCGCAACAGTCTGCAAACCACGGTCAACCGACTCCAATGGGGCCAACTGTTGTTGGCCACTGCCGGCGCCATCTCGCCTTTTGTGGGCCTGCTGGGCACAGTTTGGGGTATTTTCAATGCCCTGATTGGCATGGCCGAAGTGGGCCAAATCACCCTAGACCGGGTGGCCGGCCCTGTCGGCGAGGCCTTGGTCATGACGGCTGCCGGCTTGGCCGTGGCCATTCCTGCCGTCATGGCCTACAACGTGTTTGGCCGCACGGTGGCCCAAATCGAAGTGGCCTTGGAAGGTTTTGCCCAAGACCTCTTGAACTTGCTCACCGGCCGGCAAAACTAAGTTCTCAAGCTTCTCAAACATGGCATTTGGTCGACTTCCCCGTACAGCGCAGGCCAAGCCCTTTAGCGACATCAATGTCACCCCGTTGGTCGACGTCATGTTGGTTTTGTTGGTCATTTTCATTCTCACAGCGCCCCTATTCACCAGTGCCATTCGCTTGGAATTGCCGAAGTCTGAGGCGGCCCAAGCGGGCGAAGCGCCAGAGGCACTCACTCTCAGCCTCAATCCAGCCGGGGAATTGTTCATCAATGACAAGCCAGTCACGCTGGCCGCTTTGCCCGCCGAACTTCAGCGCATGGCCTCTCAAAAGCCTCATTTAGAAGTTCAACTCCGGGTTGATCAGGCCGTGCCCTATGGCCAAGTTCTCGAGCTCATGGGCTTGGCCCAACAGGCGGGCCTGAACCGAATCGGCTTTGTCACAGCGCCTGGCCAAGACGCTTCCAAGCCCGCCTTGCGCTGATTGCGTCTGCAGGGGCAATTCGCCCCGCCAAACACCTACAATTTGCACCATGCAAGACAAGTACAACCACCTCGAAGTTGAGCCCGCGGCGCAAAGCCAGTGGAATGCGCGCGATGCCTACCGCGTGACAGAAGACGCCCGTAAAAAGAAGTTTTATGCCTGCTCCATGCTGCCCTACCCCAGCGGCAAGCTGCACATGGGCCACGTGCGCAAC
>Ga0209550_10006877_pt1 | contig 10564 bp, 7 predicted proteins | sample LauGreSuBDMM15SN_2_FD_187567 | JGI IMG/M metagenome (GOLD analysis project Ga0209550, IMG submission 187567) | Freshwater lake microbial communities from Lake Michigan, USA - Su13.BD.MM15.SN (SPAdes) (version 5) | ecosystem: Environmental > Aquatic > Freshwater > Lake | place: Lake Michigan, USA... | reverse complement strand
AGAAAATACTGCAAGATTAACATTTCAAAATCGCTGTAAAGAAAAAGCTAGAGAATTAAGATGCCCTGCCGTTGATTTTACAAAAGTTGTAGCTCCAAAGTCGGTGCAGCAGCTTTCTGGGCAAGAGCAATCGGCGGTTTTACAATAAAAATTCATGAATATTTTAAGCGAAGTTTTATCACATATTGGTTTTGAAGGCAGGAAAATTGCCGTTGGCTGCGAAATGGAAAAAAAAGTTTCGGCGCATGATGTGCAAAAAGCTTTTTTAGAAAACCTTCATATTGCTGGCTATTTTAACGAGGATTCAATTTTGGAGGCGGTTAATTTTATCCGCAGACAAAATCACAGCAATCATGACAGCTTTGAAAAAATTATGGAAATTCTTAGCAGTTGCGGCGCTAGCGAAAAGCATCCGCAAAAATTTAATGCTAATATTTTATTCAATAATTTTTCTAATCATGGCAGTTTTTTAAGCGAAATTGATTTAAAAAATATTATAGTTTTTTTGGCGCGCAAAGCTTTTGGAAGAGTTGCTGGACAAGAACGCAACGAGCTACAAAATCATTTATGGAGCGAAATTTACGGTCATAATTATTTAGAAAATGCCGAAAAATTGGGTTTGATTTTGGAAGAAAAACCGCCCGAAAAAAAATATGATGAAACTTGGATTCAGGGCTCGGCTTATTGCAATATGAAAGATCGCGTGCTTTATGCAAAAAAATTGCAAGATGAAGGTTATGATTTGGGCTTTATTCGCCTGCTTTCTGGCGAGCGCGAATTATGGCTGGAAATTGACCGCATTAGCAAAGAGCATTTATTAAAATTGGCGCAAAAAAATAATATTAATGTGGTGGGATTTGTTGAAAGGCAGGTAAATGGTCATGCCAGAACCTATCCACAATATGGCGAAGGTGAAACGCGCAAAGTGACAGAAGGGCTGGCGGCGCAGGAAATTTATCGCGAAATTTTTAATGTTGAAATAAATGACGATTTAGTAATTGACGCAAAAATTCATGATAATGCCACTCGCGTTACAACCGCAAGCGTTACCGCAGATTTGGTTAATCAAAAATTGGCGCCAAAAATTTTAAATAATCATTTTTTAACGCATGAAATTAAAATTTTAATTGTGACAAATCAGCCGCATGTTGAGCGCCAAACCCTTACAAATAAAAGAGCGGCGATGGGTGAGTTAAAAAAATTTAATATAAAACAAAAAATTATTTTTCATGGCAGTGGACGAAAATCAATTGCTTCAATTGCCGAAATTCACTCGGAATTTGGGGCTTTAGTTTCGGAAAAATACATGCAAGAATTGCAAAAAGACAAAGCGCATATGATTAAAATCTTGCGCAAAATTAGTTCAAAATAATGACGAAAAAATTGATATTGCCACCAGAGGCAAAAGACAATCGTGTGCTGATGCATAGCTGCTGCGCGCCCTGCGCCGGAGATTTAATGGAGCGCATGAAAGTTGATGGAATTGATGTGACGATTTTATTTTATAATCCCAATATTCATCCTAAAAAAGAATATGAAATTCGCAAAAATGAAAATATGCGATTTGCCAAAGAGCTAGAAATTCCCTTTGTCGATTTAGATTATGATGTGCAAAATTGGTTTGCCCGCGCAAAGGGGCTTGAGCTAGCGCCAGAGCGAGGAGAAAGATGTACAAAATGTTTTGACATGCGCTTTGAAAGAACCGCGCTTTATGCTTATGAAAATAATTTTTCGATAATTACTTCTTCTTTAGGAATTTCGCGTTGGAAAGATATGGACCAAATTAACGATTGCGGGCTTAGAGCCGCCAAGAATTATGAAGGAATTTCTTATTGGACATATAATTGGCGCAAAGAAGGTGGCGCAGCGCGAATGTATGAAATTGCCAAGCGCGAGGCGTTTTATAAGCAAGAATATTGCGGTTGCATTTATAGCTTGCGCGACACCAACACTTGGCGCAAAAGCCGCGGCCGCGAGGAGATTAAAATTGGTGAAGAATTTTATTCTTTTTTGAATTTGGGTGAAAAGGTGGAGTGATTAATTTTGTGGCTTGGTATAAAATAATTCTCCCCTTGAAGGGAAGTGATTAGACTTAGTGTTTGTAAGGTTTAGTGGGTTTTAAAGATGGGGAAGCGAGATAATATTTAACATATTTGCAATTGACGCCATATTTCAAAAACTAACAAGAAATTATAAATTTCTTGCTAAAATGGCTGTGATTGATTTATTTATCAGGGTTTAGAAGTTATTAATAATTAATTAAGGTTTATGTCAAGAACAGGTAAAGGCGGTCCTAGAACATCGGTAGAAGAAACACGCACGGTTGCAGAAACAGGGTTTGGGGCCGACAATCCTTTATTTAATCCTGATACTAATGACGGATATTTAGAGGAAGCTGCAGGTGGTGATGCTGGCTATTTAAATTTTAATCCAGAAGAAGAAGGGGAAGGTAGATCGAAAGCATTTGTGCAACAACTAGCTGCAATTGAAAACAAAACAAGCGAGTTGACCAAAGATGAATTGTTTAAAAAAGCCATTCTAGCAAAATTGCTTAAAACACTTGAAAAATCGGGGCGCATAAGAGGTGAGGGTGAGGCTTTGGTTCAATTTGCGCTTCCAACATATGACACTGCCACTACTGGAGCAGTAGTGCAAGATGATGTAGATGATGATTCAGTTCAAATAGATTCTCCAGATGATAAGCATGATCCAGCTCAAATTATTGTAAGAGATATTCTTAATCTAATATTCGATCAAGCGAGATATGACAAGCTTAAAGATAGGTTCTCAAAAAATTTAGCAGCAAGAGAAATTCTTGAGAGAGGGTTAAGAGGCGAGGGTGCACAAAGTTTACAAAAAGCATTGGCGACGCAATTAAGAGGTGATGGGGGAGATCTCCCAACATTTAATTCTGCAGCAGCTCGATCTAGCGATACCGATGCTGCCGAAGAAGATTCTGTAAATAAATTTCTTGATGCTGTTTTTAAAAAAATAAATGAAAGGCAAAATATCGCCGAAGAGCCTGCAAGGAAAGGTTCTGAAAAGAAAAGGAGCAACGGCTATTTATCTGTGGTTCCAGAGGAGGAGAGTGCGGAGCCTTCTGCGGGGGAACCTTTTGATAAATTGTTGCAAGCCATTGTTGAAGGCAAAGAAGCTGTGGAAATAAATGAATTATTGCAAGGATATACCAGAGCCTATGAAACAGCGCATGCAGCGTCCGGCGCAAGTCATTATGCTGCAGTGACTGCCTTAAGAGGGTTGCCTCAATCTCCTGTTGCAGTGCCGGCTCGTCGTCAAAGCGTTTTAGGGACTTTGACAAAAGGTACTATAAGCTTTTTTAAAGGAGTTAGAAATCGTTTAGGACTCGGAGGAAGATCTTCCCAGCGAGGATCTGAAGGAGATGTGGGGATGAGACTTTTACCTGAAGTCGTTGGGGCTCAAGATGTTGGCTATTCAGATGTTGCAGTTGAGTCCGAAGATGTAGTTATGGAAACGAGATTGGACGGCAGCCTAGCGCCAAGACGGTCTTTAGGTAATCTGGGGGCGCAAGTATTGCCGAATGTGCCTTTATCGAATGTGCCTTTATTAGTACCTGAGAAACTAAGAACGAATGCTTTGAAAGATTTGTTTAATAATTATGGCGACGCTGATGAAAATAAAAAATCAAATGCAAGACTAGTATTACTAGAGATTGGCAGGTTGCAAAAAGAAAAAAGAGTTGGATCTCGCGACGCTACAAGTTCGAACGAAGAACCAACAGTTCCGGCGGGAGAGAAATTAACGGATCCAATTTTAACAGAGGAGGGCCCTATATCCCCAGAATTAACTCTCGAGATACTAATATCCGCGGTTGATGAGGTAGCAAGTGATTATGAGATGGTTGGTCCGGCGAGGCTTACAGAAGTTGGCGAGGGCATTTATTCAAGCGCATCCGATACAACGCTTAGACTTCCTGTTGTGGGGCTTGCTCCCGCAGCTTCCTCAACAGCAATTGGGTCTCGTTATGAATATGCTGGGGCGTCATTAGGTGCAGCTGCTGCAGCTGAGGCGGAGACTATTCATGATAAATTATTAAGAGAGCTTGGCGATATAGTGGATGCAGAGCAGGCAGTTGCGAGCACTGCTTCTGCAGCATCGGCGCCAGCAGTTTCGGTTAATCCTTTATATGTATATGAGGCGCCCTTTGTCGCACCATTATATGCAGCTTTAACAAAAGCGCTGCAAGTTAAATCAGGCGAAGCTCAAGATCCTAGAAAAAAAGCACAAGTTAAAGATATGCTAGTCAAAGCTTTTGCTCAAGCCTTAACATCCCATGATTTTGAAGGGGAGGAGCAAAGTTTAGTTACAATTTTACAAGATTATTTGCATCAATTTGAAGAGATTGCGTCAACAGTGGCTGCGTCGGATGGATATCTTAGTGTTGAACCTGATGAAGAAGTTGTTGGTGCTCCAGCTTCTCCAATCGCACTGGCCCCAGCTAATCCTTACGATCTAGGGGCGAGTGGTGGATCAGGCTATGGCACTTATTCGCCAGAGTTATTACAAGCATCATCGGTACTAAAAAAACAATTGGGAAGGAGTGCTGAAGCTGAAAAAATGGATTACTTGGAAGCAACACTTATAGAGTCTTTGGGAGAAGATTTAGAAGGGGATGCGGGATATTCGTATTTGCAAGAAGAGCCAATTAAAGGATTTATGGAAGGCTATTTAAGAGTTCTTGCTGATGAAGGGGCATCCGGGGTCTTGGCATCAGGAGTATCAGCAGCAGAAGCATTGGCAGCAGAAGAACTTCTGAAAGCGGTTGCAGCTGCGGCGGGTAGGAGTGTTGATCATGCTCAAATTGCTCGAAACATTAAAGCAAATTTAGAGCCGGCATATGCAGTTGCTTCGTTAGCGCCAGCTGCACTTGCATCTCCAGTTTCATCGTCTTCGAGTTCGGTTTCAGCTCTAGCTCCAGCTCCAGCTCCAGCCCCAGCTCCAGCTCCAGCTTCAGTTCCAGCTTCAGCTTCAGTTCCAGCTCCACCTCCACCTCCAGCCCCAGCCCCAGCTCCAGCTCCACCACCAACTTCAACTACAGCTCCAACTACAGCTCCAGCTCCAACTACAGCTCCATCTTCAACGGCTCCAGCTCCAACAGGTCCAGCTTCAGCTTCAGCTTCAGCTTCAGCTTCAGCATCAGTGGTGTATGCAACAGCTGCAGGAAGTATTCCAGCATCTCCTACACCAAAAGTTTTTTCACCTGCATCTGCGTCCTCGGGCGCATCTGCGGCTGCGACTTCAAAAGCTTCAACAGCTTCAGCGGCTGCGACTTCAAAAGCTTCAGCGGCTGCTTCAAAAGCTTCAGCGGCTCCAGCTCCAAGCCTATCGAAAATAAAATTGTATGAAAAACCGAATAACCTTCTTGCAGCAGTAAAGAAATTTAAGGAGAATGAGGATAAATTTACAACGCTTAGTGATGAAGAAATTAACAAGATGTGCGCGCAATTAGTGCAAATTGCTGCTAACCGTGACTTTAAAAGGGTTAGTTCTGAATATCGACAATATCTACCAAAGAAACATCGTGATGATAGTTTTGAGTTTGCTGTGCAATTTTGTCGATTAACCAACTTAAATATTAGCTCTCCAAGGTTTCAAAAGGTTCGGATTGGTGTTAATGAAGGTATAATTGATATGCTTGGCATTAATGATCCGCGCTATTTGCGCAATGCTCTTAACAGCGCGCTTGAGCAATTGTCTGCAAAAGCTTCGCCCGCTCAACCTAGTGCGACTCGGGCAAAGGGAGGAAGAGGTGCTGGAGGAAGAGGTGCTGGATTGGATGGTAACATTATCCCAGTGTTGGGACATATTTTCAAATAATACCATTTCCACTTTTAATGCCCATTCGTGGATCACCACACCAAGCTTAGTATGCTATAGCACCAACTTCACTCCTAGCATTTTTTAAATCATGCAAAAATTCTTTATTTTGAGTTAAAGCGCCAATTGCTAAAAGCGCCAATTGCTTGCCACCATTGATGTCTTGCGGATAATGCATGCCAACCAAAATTCGATTATCAGCAATTTGCGCTGCCAAATTCATAAATTCCGTTTTCTTATCAACAAAAACCATTCCCAAAACATAGGCATAAATATAGCTGCCGCTGGTGTGTCCGCTGGGATAGCTATAGCCTTTGCTTGGCTCAATCAAATTTTTAATTTTATTGCTGGCAAGGTAAGGGCGCGTAATTGTGAAATGATCTTTAAAATGATGAGTTAATTTGTAGGAAGTTTCACCAGTGCGATCGAGCAATAAATAAAGTTTTGGATATTTTTGCCGAGTTAGGTTTCTGTTAATTTGTAGTGTTAAGGTTTCTGGGGTTAGATCTTTTTCCAGCGCGGCTTGAGATAGCTTTTCTGAATTGAAATTATTTTGTTTTTCGATAATTAAATTAACCTCATTTTGCCATTTTTCATCGCCAACTGCAAAGGGTGGATCGATTAAATTTGGGTTGATTTTTGTTATGTCAAAATATGGTTTTGCTGTGGCTAAATTTGTGGTGAGGAGAAAAATAAGGGTGATGAGAATTTTTTGCATGATTAAAAATAAATAAATTTACCCCTCACCCCAGCCCTCTCCCTCAAGGGGAGAGGGAGTTTTAAATCGAGCTCGGTTCAAGCTCCCTCTCCCCTTGAGAGAGAGGGCTGGGGTGAGGGGTAAATAATAAAAGATAAACATGATTTAGCCACCCAAGTAAAAAAGTAAAAATCTTTTTTGATTTTTCTTTTTCACTAGTTAGATTAACTAAAATTCCTTCATAAAAAAATTTACAAAAAAATGCCAAAGCGAACAGACATTAAATCAATCTTAATCATTGGTGCTGGACCAATTGTAATTGGTCAAGCCTGCGAATTTGACTATTCGGGAACGCAAGCCTGCAAAGCTCTTCGCGAAGAGGGTTATCGCGTTATTTTGATAAACTCAAATCCGGCAACAATTATGACCGATCCAAATGTTGCAGATAGAACTTACATCGAGCCAATCACGCCTGAAGTTGTTGAAGAAATTATCAAAAAAGAAAAGCCCGATGCAGTGCTGCCAACGGTTGGTGGACAAACTGCGCTTAATTGCGCAATTGCTTTGGCAAAATTGGGAATCCTTGAAAAATATGGTGTAGAGCTTATTGGCGCTTCAATTGAGGCAATTAAAAAAGCTGAAGATCGCAGTCTTTTTCAAAAAGCTATGGATAAAATTGGTCTTGAAACTCCGCGCAATCAAATCATCCAAAGCATGACGCAAGCGCAGGCGGCTTTGAAAGATATTGGTTTGCCAGCAATTATTCGTCCTTCATTTACCATGGGTGGAGCGGGCGGCGGCGTGGCTTACACCGAAGAAGAATTTTACAAAATTGTTGAATATGGTTTGGCAATTTCGCCAACCAATGAAGTGTTAATTGACGAGTCAATCATTGGCTGGAAAGAATATGAAATGGAAGTTGTGCGCGATCGCAATGACAATACCATCATCATTTGCTCAATTGAAAATATCGACCCGATGGGTGTTCATACCGGCGATTCAATCACCGTTGCGCCAGCATTGACGCTTACCGACAAAGAATATCAAAAAATGCGCAATGCTTCAATTGCGGTTTTGCGTGAAATTGGCGTTGAAACTGGCGGTTCTAATGTGCAATTTGCCGTTAATCCAAAAGATGGTCGTTTGGTGGTAATTGAAATGAACCCACGCGTTTCGCGCTCTTCAGCGCTTGCTTCAAAAGCTACGGGCTTTCCAATTGCTAAAGTTGCGGCAAAATTGGCGGTTGGATTTACTTTGGATGAAATTAAAAATGACATCACTGGCGGTGCTACGCCTGCTTCGTTTGAGCCAACAATTGATTATGTTGTGGTTAAAATTCCAAAATTCACTTTTGAAAAATTCCGCGGCAGCGACAATATTCTTTCCAGCTCGATGAAATCAGTTGGCGAAGTTATGGCAATTGGTCGCTCTTTTATCGAAAGTTTTCAAAAAGCCTTGCGCTCGCTAGAAGGCAGTTTAAGCGGGCTTGACGAGGTTTTAATTATTGCTGATAGCGATCAACATCGCAAAAAAATCATTGAAGAAAAATTAAAAATTCCAACGCCAAACCGCATTCTTCTAGCAGCGCAAGCAATTCGCGAAGGAATTTCTCTTGAAAAAATCAACGAAATTGCCGGTTTTGATAAATGGTTTTTAGAGCAATTACAAAGCGCAATTGCAGTTGAAGAAGAATTGCGCACGCACGGTCTGCCAAAAGACGCGCAGGGTTTTTTAAAAGTAAAAAACATGGGTTTTTCTGATAAAAGATTGGGCAAATTAACCAACTTAAATGAAAAAGAAGTGCGCCAAATTCGTCATGGGCTTGGAGTTCATCCATCTTACAAACGCGTAGATTCATGCGCCGCGGAGTTTGATTCGGTGACTTCTTACATGTATTCAACTTACGAGTTGAATTAAAAAATAATGTATTGCCACGCTTACGCTTACAATGATGAATATGTCTGTCATTGCAAGGGGCGCCTTGCTCGGCGTGGTTTTTAACCGCGCCGAAATGTTTTACAAAATTTAAAGTTTATATCAAACCAAATGGGCGCGGTTGCAAGCCACGCCCAGCACGGAGAGAATCTCCAAAAGTAAATAAATCAATGAAACATCTCTCATACCGCCTACAAAATTCCAGCGACATCGCATTTGTTGAAGGCGTAGCAATTCGCGATATTGCCGCAAAAGTTGGCACGCCATTTTATTGCTATTCTAAAAAATCCTTACTCGAAAATTTTGCCAATTATGACAATGCTTTTGCCGCCGAAAAAATTTCCAATTACAAAATTTGCTACGCCATAAAAGCTAATTATAATCTACATTTAGTAAAAATTCTCGCAGCGGCTGGAGCGGGAATTGACGCGGTTTCAGCGGGTGAAGTTTTTCGTGCAATTAAAGCGGGCATCAAAGCAGAAAAAATTGTTTTTGCGGGCGTTGGAAAAACGCGCGAAGAAATAAAATTTGCACTTGAAAATGGTGTTGAAGAATTTTCAGTTGAGTCGCAAGCAGAAATGTATTTGCTCAATGAAGTTGCGGGCGCGCTTAACAAAAAAGCAAAATTTTCCTTGCGCGTAAATCCTAATGTTGACGCCAAAACTCATGATAAAATTTCAACCGGCCGCAAAGGTGATAAATTTGGCGTTGATATTGATTTTGCCAATGAAATTTACGCACAAGCAGCTAGGCTACCAAACCTAGAAATATATGGCATTGCAATGCATATTGGTTCGCAAATAAATTCACTCGAACCGTTTGAAGCCGCATTTGCCAAGCTTCGCCAACTATGTTTAGATTTGCGCGCTGCTGGACACGCAATCTCTGCCCTTGATTTTGGCGGCGGCATCGGCATTTTATATAAAAACGAAAACACTTTATTGCTTGAACTTTACGCAAAATTAATCAAAAAAATTACACAAGATTTAAATGTATCAATCACCATTGCGCCAGGCAGATCAATAGTTGGCAGCGCTGGCATTATGGTTTCGTCAGTAGTTTTTTTGAAAGAAACTTTAACTAAAAATTTTGTTATTATCGACGCCGCGATGAATGATTTAATGCGTCCCGGGCTTTATGGCTCATATCACGAAGTCTTGCCAGAAACTTTAAAATTTGGCAATAAAATTATTTGTGATCTTGCTGGCCCGGTTTGCGAATCGACTGATATTTTGGCGCAAAATCGCGAGCTAATTGATCCGCGCAGCCAAGATTTATTAATCTTTGCAAGCGCTGGTGCATATGGCTCGGCAATGTCTAATCAATATAATTGTCGTCCTTTAATTCCGGAAGTTTTGGTTGATGGTGATAAATTTAAAATCATCCGTCGTCGCCCAACTTTTGAAGAAATGCTTGAGCTTGAAAATGAATAAAAAAATCCTCGTTGCTAAAATAAGTTCTGTCTTTGGAATCAAGGGCGAAGTCAAGATTATCGCCTATTTGGAAGATGTTTTAAATATTGAAAAATATGAAATTTTTTCTGCAAGTGACGAAAAATTTGAAATTAAAATCAGCAATAAAAATAAAACAATTATTGGCGCATCAAACGGCGATCCAATTATTATCGCCAAAATAAAAGGCGTTGATGACAGAAATGCCGCCGAGAAGTTGCGCGGTTTGGAGCTTTATGCTAGTAGAGAAGATTTTTCTGAAACTGTGGAAGATGAATTTTATTATGTTGATTTAATTGGTCTTGATGTTGTTGATTTGGAAAATAAAAAAATCGGCAAAGTGCTTGCAGTCAATGATCACGGTGCTGGAGCGTTTTTAGAAATTGAATTTCTTGAAAAAAGATTGCCTAAAAATTATCAAAAAATTGAAAGCTTTTCTTTTAAAAATGAAATTTTTCCTGAAGTTAATTTGCAGAAAAATTTTATTAAAATTGAATTGCCGGAAATTGTTAGTGTGAAGTAAATTTATTTTTTGGTGAATAATTTACCCCTCACCAAGTAATTTACCCCTCACCAAGTAATTTACCCCTCACCAAGTAATTTACCCCTCACCAAGTAATTTACC
>Ga0209550_10006876_pt1 | contig 10565 bp, 11 predicted proteins | sample LauGreSuBDMM15SN_2_FD_187567 | JGI IMG/M metagenome (GOLD analysis project Ga0209550, IMG submission 187567) | Freshwater lake microbial communities from Lake Michigan, USA - Su13.BD.MM15.SN (SPAdes) (version 5) | ecosystem: Environmental > Aquatic > Freshwater > Lake | place: Lake Michigan... | reverse complement strand
GTCCGAATCGTCACACTTGTCAAATGTCATGCTCGCGACGACACACCCATCACTGCTAGCCCCAGCGACGCTGCGCGATGGCTGCCCTACTTAGCTTGCTCGCACGAGTACAGCCCTCATCAGCTTGCTCATCAGCACGAGTACAGCCCTCATCAGCTTGCTCGGCTCGCACGATTCTCGTGGCGGCACGAGCATGTCGTGGCATCGAGGGAGCATCATACTCCGCTTCACAGCGATCGTCTCCTCTCGACACTCGAGCCGCCCCGTGCGCGGTACGAGTACGTGCGAACGCATCTCTCTCCCAACGAGTTCACCCAACGAGCGCCGCTCTCAGCGCACGTAGTCGTAGCCACGCTTGAGGAGCTCGTGGAGCCCATGCGCCGTGCTCGTCCCGTAGACGCGCACCTGCAGATTGAGGCGCACATACGGCGCCATCATCGCCTGCAAGCTCGGGCTCGCCTCACAGGCCTTCGCATCCACCCCAGCAACGCGGTGCGGCACGAGCCCTCCGTTGAAGAGAAGCGCGTCGCCCGAGTCTATCTCGACCCGCACCGTGTCCTCTTGGGCTTTGGCACGCGCCCGGCGCAACGCGCTCGGCGCGGCCGTAGGCAGGTACTCGAAGATGGCCTTGGCGCCTACGGAGATGGAGCATACCCAACCTTCATCCCCCGCGAGGTCGGTGTGCCACTTGAAGCTGTCTGAGCCGCGGTAGCCAATGGCGAGCACTGAACGGAAATTCGGTCGGCGAGGCCACAGTAGCCGCCTGCTATCCTCCTCCGCTTGGCGTACGAGCGCCACAAGCGGATCCTCATCAATGCCGATCTCACGGTGCTCCTTGACCCTCTCAAGAAGCGGCCTTCTTGACCGCTTCTTGACCGCCGCCGCCGCCGGCGCCAAGGATCCGTTGCCGCTCGACGAGCTGCTTGCGCCGGCGCCGCCCGCTAGCCCAACTAGCCCGGCGGTCCCTGCTGCCGTCTCGCCGGTCGGCGCAGTCGGCGCTGCTGCGCCGTCATCAACCGCGCGCTCAGCCGCAGCGGCGCCGCCCGCTTCCGCCGAGCTAGTTGCGGGCGCCGTTGCGGGCGCCGTTGTGGGCGCCGTTTTGGGCGCGGCCGCTCGCTCCCGAGGCTGACCCGCGCGGGGTTTCGGCACCAAGCCGTGCTTGAGCGCCCATGCCGGGGCATCGGCAATCGGCACCTCCCCGAGTGCCTCCTCCTCCCCCTCATCGTCGTCGTCGTCTTCACTGCTGACGCCTTCTTCCAAGACCGAGTTTACCGGCATTCCTCGATGGCGGCAGTCCTCGATGTGCTCGCGCATGGCCTGAAAGATCGCATCTGCAAGGCAGAGCACCGCCATCGGCGGCGGCTGCTCTTGATCTGTCTTCGCGCGCTTGAGTCCAGCTTTTCGGCTCTCGGTGCCAATGGGCGGCTGTGCGTGGCATGGGCGTGGGCGGCGGGAAGGGGCGGCGCGATCGCGTGAGCGGCGGCTGTGCGTGGCAATGCATGGGCGTGGGCGGAGGGAAGAAGGGGCGGCGCGATCGCGTGAGCGCACGAAGACCGAGCAAAGGCGGTACGCACATGTGCACACATATGCACACACGTACACATGCACGCCCACGCACGCGCATGCACGCGCATGCACGCGCACGCACGCGCATGCACGCGCACGCACGCACGCGCGGTACGCCATGCGCTTAAGCACGCCCGCACACGCACCTCGTAATAGTTGTAGTGAAGGAGGATGTCCGGTGCTCCGGGCGTCTTGGTGTACCACGTGTTCGCGCCCTGGTTCAATTCGCCCTCGACGGCGCGGTAATCGAAGCCGCCGCACATGACTGCGTCCCATAGCCGTTGCTGCGCCTGAGTGTGTTCTCGCAAACGACGAGGCGCGAGTTAGGCAGTCGGCAAGAGACGAGGCGGGCCCACTGTGACGCGCACGGGTGAGCGTAGTGAGAGGGCGGCGCGAGGCAGTCCGTGCAGCTGGCCGGGCGGCCAGGTCCGTCGGCGACGCGCACTCTCGTACCTCGGGCGTAACCACATTCTTGATCTTGACTACACCGCACGGCAGCAGCTCGATCGCACCGTCCGAAATCGTGACGAGCGGAGGCGGAGGCGCGCCGTCCACGCTGCGGTCGGAGCCCGCCGCGGATCCCGCCGCCTCGCCGCCACTGCTGCTGCTGCTGCTGCTGACCGTGCTCGCGATGGACGTGAGCACACTGCTGGCTTCAGTGGCCACCTCGTCGGCATCGGGGTCAGCAGCCTTTGCCGGTTGCGCTTTGCGAAACGTCGCGGCTTTGGGTTTGGCTGCAGCCTTTGCAGCGAGAGCTGGCTTCGGCTTCGCCGCCGCCGCCCCCCCTGTGGCGGCAGCCTTCTTATCGCCACCCAATCGCAACCAAAACTCCTCTGCGAGGTCGTGCCACTTGACATCTCCATCATCGTATGTGATCTGGAAGATGCGCCGCCCCTCCTCTCGGTTTACGGCGGTGATGACGCCTTTGAACCATCGCTTCTCTCCCGTCCAGTACACGCGCAGTCGCGAGCCCTTCACCACATCGTCCATGCGAGTCTTTTTTGCGGGTGCAGCATTGAAGTGTCACGCGTCCTCTGGCCTGAATTGAGTGTGAACGTGTTTCGAGACCGCAAAACTTGGAATCGGTCTAACTGTGCGGATGGGATCTGAGCCTGAGGTTAAACTTGCGTGCGTGCACTCGTCGCGGCCGCTCATGAACTTGAACTTCGCGATGCGAAACGGCCCCGGGCGACGAGCCACCCTCCGAGTGTGACATGGACGGAGAGCTCGCACGCCTCGTATCAAAGGCCAAGGGCGAGCACAGTTTGGCGGCTGGCTTTGCCCACTCGAAACCATGCAAAGTGCCAGTCGGATCTCCAGCTGACGCAAAGAGGGGTGCGCAAAAGCGCAAGGCGGTGGCAGCACCCTCTGCTACAGAGGGCGTCAAGCGTGCGAAGCCTTCATATCGGCCGATCAGCAATAGAAGCAGCAGCGACGGTGGCCACGCTGGACGGCCGCCGCCACCCAGTTTTGCCGAACGCGACGCCTTCATGTCGGCCTCAGCCGCTCGCGTACACACTGCAGCTGAGCCTAGGCTGCCACCACCGACACCCAAAGCGTCTGCGAAGCAAGAGACGAAGGATCAGCAGCAGGAGTTTAGGAACATGGCGCTCAGCGTTGAGATGTTTGGTGCGAACAAGCTCGAGGGCTTGTCCAAAAAAGACCAGAAGGCACGAGAGCGCGCGCGGCTTGGCCTCCAGCCCGAACGGGACCACAAGAGGCCGTACAAGCAGCTTGTGGAGCTGCGCAAAAAGCAGCGCACGCAGGACGAGGCCGCGGCCGCGCTGGCCAAAGAGACGGGCATGACAGGGCGCAAGCAGAGTGCCGAGCTCGCCGTCGAGGGTCCCAAGCGCGACAAGTGGGGCGACGGTGTCATCCTCAAAGGCGGCATGCTGCACGTGGACACGAAGCAGATTCGCAATGTGCGGTTCCACGCTGGCAAGGGAGAGGGAGGAGGCAAGGGTAGAGGCAAGGGCGGAGGCAAGGGCGGAGGCAAGGGCGGAGGCAAGGGCGGAGGCAAGGGCGGCGGCAAGGGCCGCGGAGGCAAAGGGCGCGGAGGCGGCCGAGGTGGAGGCGGACGTGGCAAGGGCATGTGACCTACCGCAGAAGCGCAGAACTACCGGACGCGAGATTGAGGCTAAGTATGGAACTTACCGTGACGGCGCTCGTCGTGTTAACGTTCACACCATTCGAAACATAAGAGGAGGTGGTCGGCCCTCCCTCGCGAGGAAGCCTCACCTCGCTCCGCGCGTCGCTCGGGCGCCTCCTCCAGTGGACGATGTCCGATTTTCGGTCAGTTTGGACACTGACATTGATATCCCTCACATGCGCACCCCACCCGCCCGCATCGCCGCCGCAGCACCCGCCGCTTGACCCGCCACCATTACCGCCGTCCGAACTTCCACCTCTGGAATCCTCTGAGTTCGATCGCCATTTGCGTCATGTGCACCCGCCGGCGCCATCGCCTCCGTGGGCAGCTTCAGATGTTGGCCGCCGAGAAGAAGGCCGAGGCGTACTCTTGCAGAGCAAGCTCGCCGAATTCTTGCGAGATATGTGCGAAGTGCTTCACGGTGGCAACAAATTCGCCATGCGTACCGCGCTGAGTGAGATCGCATTGCTGGCACTCGAATCGACCATTTCGACAGGCAGCCGGACGTCGTGGCTCAGCTCTGTCCATCCAGTCGCGTTCCGCAAGGCGTGCGTTGCGGGCGCTGCGCGCTCGGCCAACGGTCGTGGCTCAGCGGTGGAAGCGATTGCTGCGCTTGTGTCCGCAGACGATGCTGAGAGTGATGCCGAGACTACCGTCCTTGCACTGCAGGCACTCGAAGCCATTGCTATCGACGAGCCGACTACGGATGTGGACAATGACCATGCATTGGCCATCTGCGCAACTGGCGTGGTACAACACGTCGTTCGGCTCCTCTCGTCTTCAGATGCAGCGCTGCACACACGCGCTGCCGCGGCGGCCGCGGCGCTCGTGGAGAATGCCTACGCCGCACGCATGTTCCTTGGGGCGGGCGTCGTGAGCCCACTACTTGTGCTCGTACGCCACGGCGGCGATGAGGCGCGCCAGGCGGCCATGAGTGCGCTACGTATGCTGTCCATCGACCGCGACGCGCGTCAAGCCATCGCCGGCAAGGCCATGGACTTGCTGGGCAGGGTTCTCGAGGTGGATCCATTCGCGCGAGAGGCGGCCGCGGAGCTGATTGCATGCTGATCGCAACTGATTGCCACCCTCATCAGGTGGATCCATTCGCGCGAGAGGCGGCCGCGGAGCTGCGAGCGACGCTCGAGGAGCCGCTAGGGGCTGCGGTGGACTCCAAGGGGCACGCCCGCCTCGCGCGCGATTCGCGCGTCTCGCAAAGTAAGCTGTGGGCAAAGGCGCAGCGCAACCCGCAACCCGAGAGGCAGCGCGCAGGCGCTCGCTTTCGCCAAGGCTCCCGTGTCCTCTGCAACATGGGCAATGGCATTGCCAAGGCAGGAGCAGTCGTCGCGCTTGATGTCATCGAGGATGGTCAGTCGTACAAGTACAAGGTGGCTCTCGACGATGGGACAGGAGCCCTCGTTCCCCAAGACACGGACCAGTTCGTTCGGCCCGAGAAGAGCATGCACGTGCCGCCGCGGGGACATAACCAGGCGGCGACAGCCGGCCTCGACGCATCGCGGCTGCTGTCGCAGCGGCAGATTCCCCTTTAACAAGCGGACGGCTCCTGGTATCTATCATAGACAGTGCACTCATCCCCTAGATGGTGTTTTGACACATCTCGTCTGCGAGATTGCGAACTTGCTGTTTGCGTGAGAGCACAAGGCCCACATTGACATTGTGTGGGGCCGATGATGCGCCGAGCTGTGCCTTTACTCGCATGGTCCGCGGTGAGCTGCTCCGGGCTGCACGTCGCAGCTCGCGCACCGCACGTAGCAGCTCGCGCACCGTTTATTCGCCGGGCGGTGTTTCTCTCGACCTCGCGAGGGTTCAATCCCGACAAGTACTTTACGATGGAGCGACCCGTGGAGACGCGTGATTATATCATGCAGCAGACGATGATCCGAGTCAAAGATCCGGAGGTGTCGCTTAAGTTCTACTGCGAGGTTCTCGGCTTCAATCTGGTCATGTATCGCGACTTTCCACAGTACGAGTTTACGGTGTTCTTCGTCGCACAGGTCGACCCCGCATTAATTCCAAAGAACCCGGAGGATCAATGGCGCTTTTGCATGCAGACGCCCGGATGCATTGAGCTGACTCACAACTACGGCACGGAGGCGGTTCCGGGGCGTGTGTATAACACCGGCAACAGTGACATGACCGGCTCGCAGGACGGCCAAAAAGTCAAGGGCGGATTCGGGCACCTGGGAATCACCGTGCCTGACGTCTGTAAGTGGAGCGCTTGTGCCCGGTTCGTTTGGCATCTCCTCCGCGTCTCTAAAGCTGACACGTCTCTGGTACGACTCGCGTCCTTTCGGCAGACGCGGCGTGCGAACGCTTCAAGGCACTCGGCTGCGAGTTCACCAAATCGCCCAACTCTGGTGGCATGAAGGGCCTCGCGTTCATCAAAGACCCCGACGGCTATCTGGTGGAGGTGCTGCCTCAGGGTCCGATGATCACCAAACCGGTAGACTGCAACGGTGTCACTGTGGACGGCGGACCTGGGTACAAGGACAACTCCAAGTGATGCGACATGGCGACTCTTCTGTTGTCGGCATCTCCAGTCCGAGTCACCGGCATCAGACACTGCGGATCTTTGATCTCTCGCCCTGGACCGACATTTGTCTCCAAAAGCCTGACACGATCTTCCAAATCGGGATTACCGTGCACCGGTCCTCGCGCGGCGGACGAGACACCATAGACCATTCGATCTCGATCATATTAGATACTTCCGTAGTAGGTTTTCTTGGTCTATTTTGTGACCTCCCGGTCCACCCACGGCCACGTGGCGGATTTACGATTAAAATTTACTTATTTGTTATTACTAGCGAGAGCCGAGACCGCCCGCCCGATGCCATGTATGATGCGTAAAGCTATCTCGAAGGAACCGCTCTCGACTGAGGCGCCTCTCGCCCCCTGAGTACAGCTGGGTTTCACGTCACGTCTACGAAGCCACTCAATGTCCCGTGACCCGTCCCTGCGGGCTACAACCATGGTTCATGCTCGACACGCCGATCAGCTGAGAACTGTGACACGGCGCCGCCCGCTCTGACACTTTCTAATCGAAAGAGCAGCGAGAATCTGATTTCCCACGGCAATACATAACTTTTCGCATTCCGGCCCTGTGGCCATCAGGCACCCTGGCTGACCCATTCGAGGGCCTCCGCCAAACTACAAGCAAGTCCTTGTTGGCTACTGCAACCCAAAGCCCGTGGCATTGTGGATGGCGATGGTGAGCCGATCGCGCAGCTTTGCGCGCGACTGGTACGCAGGCATGGAGAGCATGTTAAAGCATGTATGCGAGGTTGGCAGATCCATCGCATCGGGACCCGCCCGCTGCAGCACGAACTGGAGCTTGCCCAAACCGCCGACGGGCGCGCGGTCGCAACCAGTCGCAAAGAGCAGTAGGGCGCGCTTGTCGCTGATGTTCATTGAGTGCACCACCTCCCAAAAGAACTTGATCGTGGGATCGTTCGGATGGAACCCGTCGCAGTAGCGGGCATTCGCCTCGAGGGCCTGGAAGTCCAGGTGCGGCGTGCCACACACAAGCTCCTCGAGCTCAGAAGGCGTTAGGAAGGAGAAGGCCACGCCGTCGCAGAGGAGCAGGAAGCCCTTCTGGAAGGCCTCGAACTGGCTTCGGATGGAGTCGATGAGCCACCATGCGGCGTACCGCTCCACATACTCGTGACGATTCGAGTTGGTCACGGGCTTCTCAGAGCCATTGGGCACGAGCTCAGTGACCTGCAGGGCGCCGAGGGCGTTGGTCGTGACGCTGAAGTCGGCGCAGAAAGCACTCTCGACGTCGCCGTCGTAAGCGAGCAGCGCGGAGAGGCCACGGCACAGGTCGGGCTGGATCTGGGGCAGATGCGCAAAGCCCACGGGCTCGTTGAAGACGCGCTGCCAGAGCACGGGTGGAAAGTGGAGGTCGAGGATGACGCCGTTGTAGACAGCGAGACCGAGCACAAGTCCAACGAGGAAGAACTCCGCCTCGTCGACCGACGCGCGCGAGAACCAAAAGACGCGCGGCTCGTCGAGCCATTCGAACATGCCGTAGTCCACGTTGAACAACTGGTGCATGAGCTCTTGGAAGAACTCCTTGCGGACCCCTCCTTCATCGATGGCCGGCTCCCCTTCAAAGACGACCCGAAGCGGCCGCAGCAGTGAGCGGCGACTCTGGTGCGCGAGTGCATCGAGGGCGTCGTCGACCAGGAAGGCACGCCGCACGCGAAGGATGAGGAATGGTGAGGCAGGGTCGGGAGGCGGGGGAGGCGGTGGCGGCGCGTCTGCCCGCGGTCCGGAGCTGGCGGCAGGCGCCGTGACCCGTGCAGAGAAATTGGAGCGCAGGCGCCGGCTCTTTGGTGGCAGTGCGAGGTCGTCCACGTCCTGCAGCCGACGCACCCCAGCCCGAAGCATCGCCACTTGCTGATGCACCTGCTGCTGCATCTGAATTGCGGCCTCGATGTGCAGGAGCTGTGCCTTCGCCTGCGCAGTAAGGATCCAAGGCTCGGAACAGAAGGACCAGCGCGATCGCCAGTCAGGCCCACCCCGCTCGCACGGCCCATGTTGCATCCACGTGAGATAGTCATGCTGCAAGTCCAAGTGCTCTGAGAGGAACGGTGAGTAGAACTCCGCATCAGCGATGCCGCCGCTCAGACCTGTGCGTTCGGTGCCACCAGTGCAAAGGTCAGCGCTCACGTCGCCTCCCGTAGCGCCGGCGGCACGCTGGCGAATGAGGAGGTTGGCCTCGCGCGCGAGGCCGAGCAGCCTCGTCAAGTGGACCACTGGTTCGAGCGCCGAGGGCTCGCTGGCTAGCTGGCGCAACTTGAGTGCCCTTTCGAGTGCCTCGCGCGTCGGCCGCACGATGCGCGCCGCAAAGATGTCGGTGGGCGTGCCGGTGAGAATCTGGGCGAGATGGGAGCGCTGCTCGGCGCTGAGCCCCTCGTCGATGATCTTCGCGAGCGCATGCAGCTGCGCCGCCTCCGACTCGTGCGAGAGGAGCGGGTTCTGCAGCAGTACCACGAGGGGTGTGAGCAGGTGCCACGCCCGATGAGGCGCCGACAACGAGAGCGACCCGAACGACGAGCCACTCCGCTGCAACGGAGGTGGCTTCTTGGTCTCGTCGTGCAGCGCGGTGCTCACCGTAGCAATGAGCTTCTTCATCGAGTCCTTGAGCGCGGCCAGCACAGTGGGTGCTGCCGCAAAGGTCTTGAGTAGCAGCACGTACACCTGCTCGAGGGTCGCGCCGTGCAAGCACGGATGTGCACCGCTCTGATCGGCGAATGAGGCGTTCACGAGAGCCGGCGAGCTGAAGACGGCCCCAACGAGCGCGGCGAGCGCCGTCCAGTCAGCGGAGGCAGTGAGCAAATTCACCATATCCGGGGCTAGACGGGCGGGCTGGCGGGCGAGGGGGATGGCAACCTCAGCCGAGCAAGGAGCACGTAGCAACACGGCGGACGAGTGGCCACCCGCCACGACCGAGTGCACTCCGTTGTTGCCGGTCAAGTTGCGCTCTGGCAGCGCGGGAAGCGGCACGAGCTGCGGTGATCGCGCATCCACCGTGCTGCCGAGCCCGAGCTGCCCGCTGTGTGCTTGGCCCCACGCGAGCACTCGCCCGTCAGCAAGTACGGCAAGCGAGTGGGAGCGCCCCGCCGAAAGGCCAACCACTGAGGCAGGCGTGCCCTGTGGACAGAGGAGCTCAACCGGTGTGAACGAGTCTGTCGGCGAGCCTCCCGAGCCGCCGGCGCCCCATCCAAGCAGACGTGTGCCACCGTCACGGCTCTCCAGCGAAAGCGTGTGCGCGCCACCCGCGGCAATCATCATCACGCCACGACGTAGCGTAGGTAGCGGTCGCGGCACGGTCACCACCGGCTGGCCTCCGAGCGACGCCTGTGGGAGGCCGAGCGCACCGTTGCGACCCCAGCCCCAGCCAAGCACAGCACCTCCAAAGGTTAGGGCAACCGAATGGCGCTCGCCCGCGGCCACCTGACAAATAGGTGCCGCGACGAGCGCACGGATGAGGGCGGGCGAGCTCACGCTCTCCATGTCGCCGTGGCCGAGCGCGCCGAAGCGGCCATTCCCACACGAGTGCACTGCGGCACTCAGGTCGAGGATGAGCATGTGCGCCTCGCCACAAGCGACCATTGAGATGTCGCCGACGCTGCTCTTCACGAGCTTGGGTTTGCGCACGTCCAGCAGCGCTTCGGGGCCGTGACCACACTGGCCATGGTCGTTGGCACCGAAGGTCGCAAGCTGGCCGCATGCAGTGACGACCGCCGTGAAGGCGCCACCACAGCTCACTTGCACGGCCTGGTACTTGGCCGCCAGGCTCTCAAGTCGCTGTGGTGTCTTGAGCACAGCGGGCGCGCTGACGCCGCACTGACCGTTGCCGTTGTCGCCCACAGTGAACACACCTCCGTCTGCCATCAGCCACGCCGCATGACATGTCCCGAAGGCAACTGACCGGACGTGTGTGCCGGCAGAGAGCGCGGGAATCGGCCGCGGCGATAAGATCGTCTCATCATGTTCCAGTGCGCCCTCGGTGGTAGAGGAGAGCGCAAGCTGGGCCGAATCGTTGTCCCCGAAGACAAGCACGCCCACCATCTCCAGCTCAGTTTTGGTGATCACGTCGTCAGGAGTTCGAGGCGTCTCCTTGTGATTCGGGGACTTCTTCTTCTTGATCACCTTCTTCGCTCGCGTAGGCGTTTCGGTGTTGGGATTGTCGGCGGCGAGAAGGAAGCGTCTGGAAGGACAGACGAGACAACTTCTTTGGGACTCACTCGAGAACTCATGAGTCTTCTCCTCTTGTGTATAGCCGCGAGGCTAGTACTGTAGGACCGTTACTGAAGCGGGAGTACGA
>Ga0209550_10006875_pt1 | contig 10565 bp, 9 predicted proteins | sample LauGreSuBDMM15SN_2_FD_187567 | JGI IMG/M metagenome (GOLD analysis project Ga0209550, IMG submission 187567) | Freshwater lake microbial communities from Lake Michigan, USA - Su13.BD.MM15.SN (SPAdes) (version 5) | ecosystem: Environmental > Aquatic > Freshwater > Lake | place: Lake Michigan, USA... | reverse complement strand
AAACCAGCTTGTTCAGTTACAAAGTTTATTTTCCCAGAATTGCCCGCACCGAGTCCGTTAAGCGTAATATCAGAACTACCGCCCATCGTCATGTTTCCTCCCAGAGTTGTTGTACCTTTAACAGACGCGTTTCCTTCCAAGAATAAAGAACCGGCCTTATCTATAGACGCAACTTGTACGTTTGACATTTTAAAAGCAATCGCTCCATTACCCCCACTATTATCTGCGTTTATAACGGTTGTCTCGTTTATTTGAGCTAACGCATATTTTCCAGAATTAGTCGATGTACCAAATGAAGGATACTGAGTTCCAATGTCATTGTATGTATACCACTGACCAATTTTATTACTAACGTTATTCACGGTCAGGCTGCCTCCCACAGTAGTTCCAGAAGTAATGGACCCAATGGTGGTTTTGCCTGAGCCTGTGGTATTGATATCGAACGCACCTGTTATCGACGCGTTTCCCAATGATGTTGACCCCGTCACCGTCAGGGTACCTCCCACGCTCAAAGTGTTCGCACCGGTTAGAGTAACGCCTGAATTAAACGTCGACGCCGCATTGACGTTCATTGTATTCATGGTTGTGGTTCCTGTAACGGAGAGGCCTGTGGCTGTGAGTGCTCCTGTACCCGTTACTCCCAGGGTCGTGTCGCCTGTCACTCCTAGTGTACCTGAAACCGTCTCATTCCCTGTAACGGAGAGGCCTGTGGCCGTGAGTGCTCCCGTACCCGTTACTCCGAGGGTTGTTGCTCCCGTCACTCCTAGTGTACCTGAAACCGTCATTGTTCCAGATACATCCAATGTATTTGACGAAACATAATTTTCTGAACGACCAATCGCAACATTTCCACTGTTGCTGTTCACTGTAATACTTTCAAAGGTGCTACCACTAGCCTTTACTCTAAGACGAACCGGGGCTGCTTCATATCCAGAAGGACCAGTAGGACAATCTAATGTTACGTCATTAAAATTGAGATTTTTAAACATTAATTTACCTGTACCTGAAGAAGCGGCATAAGGTCCGTTAAGCGTGATATTATTACTATTTCCAAATGTTTGATTGCCGTTCACATTCAATGCTCCAGTAGTAGTCCCTGCTAAGGTTGTTTGACCCGTCACCGTGAGGGCGCCTCCCACGCCCAAATTGTTCGTTCCGGTCACGTTAAGAGGCCCATTAATATTTGTAGTTCCTTTAATGGTTATATTTCCTGCCGAAGCGGATGCTACCTTAATCTCGTTGTTCGACGTGCCTACGCCTCCCACAATGACCGCCTCGGTCGATTGCTTTGTACCGAGTGAGAGACTCTTTTCGTTTGAACCCGTCGCATCAATAGCTGTTACATATACGCGGTTCAGCTGTGTCTGCGCCATTAGATAAATACGATATTAAAAAACGAACCGTTGGAACCTAAAACTTACGAAGAATTTGGACGTGAATGGTAAATCTTGAATCATAGAACAAACATTATATCTAAATCTATAAGTATATATATGATGTTCCTAATGGTTCTCTTACTCACTCTAGGGATTGTTTTATGGATGGAATATTCTTTTACGAAAACAGCGTTGTATCACGAGGGCTTTGTCAATGGCGTAGTACCGATTGCCTTTCCCAACCAAGGTGAAATCAAAATTCCAAGCAATATACAGCCTCAAAATGGTCCGCTACAGGTCCTCGGTCCCGCAAATCTCGGTGTCCAAGACAATCGATATGTAAGGTTTTCAACCGAGCCGAATAAGGCAACGATTGGCTTTTGGAACAACGGACAACAGGGCACCATAGAGTCCACGGGCGGGACTGGAAACAAAGATGGAAACCTGCGTATTGTATCGAGTCAGATTGCTTTACAGGCGCCAGTCTCCATGAAAAATAGATTGGACGCACCCAAAGCCCAGTTTGGCTCTCTCAAGGTCAACCGGACAGACACAAATCCATATGTCAGTGGATGGGGCGATGGGATTCATACAACGGACGTCTACGCCAATGGAAGCGTGGGTGTGGGGCAAAACGGAGGTGTATCGGCCTCGATGAATTCAGGCGGAAACATTCAAAGCGATGGAACGGCTAGCCTCAACAATATCAGGGCAAACTCGGTGACGATTGCGAACCGTAACGTGCTCAATGAGCTCAATGATTTACGGGCGGAATTCAACCGAATACAGGATGAATTCAATGGAGTACGAGGTCGTGTCAATAATTACAACATCATGTTTTAATGATATTATCTGAATAGTATAACATGTACTTGGTTTTGTTCATTCTTTTTACCTTAAGCATAACTATAAGTCTAAGTCGACAACTAACCACGAAAGAGGCCATTGACTCTACCATTCCTGTATCCTTTCCTAGGGTTGACACTCTACAAATGCCCCGCAATATGGTTGAGGGAAATATCCAGGTCCAAGGGCCCGTCGTTTTAGGGATTGAAGGTAGCGACGCAAATGTCACCTATATAGAGACCAACCAGACCAATTTGTTCTTAAATTCAGCTGGTTATGACCGTACCTCGGACGCAGTGATCTATACAGACACAAACGGGCTTACGATAGATGCCGCAAACATCTACTTGAATGGAGAGGTCAACACGGGCCCGTTGACTGCTGGTGTGACCCGTTTCAATACAATGAAGGTCAATCGTACTGATTCCGACCCTTATGTCAATGGATGGGGGTCAGGGGTTCATACCTGGGACTTGTACGCCAATGGAACGGTGGGGGTCGGCAAAGATGGAGAGGTCGTAACATCGATGAATTCAGGCGGAGACATCTGGTGCAAAGAGACTGCCTATCTCAATCAAGTCTACGGACAAAATCTCAAGATTAACAACGATGATATTTTAGCAGGAAAAGACCAACTTATGTCGAAAGCTGCTGAAATAAGAAGAAATATCCTCAAACTCCATCGAGACCTCAATGAACGCAATCGACTGTTCGAAATAGAACGTTTACGTAAGATAGCGGAAGAAATTGCGGCTGAAGCCAGACGTGTGGCGGAAGCCGCATGGAATGCTGTACGTAGTTGGAGACCATTTTAACCAAGTAATATTCTTTATAATTCTTTGTAGACCTAATGTAATGGAAACGTATACAGACGAAAACGGTACTTATACGGTTTATACAGACCCAAACGGTATTGGTATTACAGGCTCGATAGATGCTGCTGCTGCCTCGCTACAGTTGGGAACAGACGAGACTGAGACACAAGTGGTGGAGATAGCTTCAAAAAACGTCACGACGACCCTCTACGGACCGGTCAACCTCTTACATGAGATGAATGCGTCGAGTTTGAGTTTGAAGTATGCTTTGAATGTGTCGGGGAAAACCACACTCGTGAATGCGTCGGTCAGCGAACTCACCTCGACGACTATTGGTGCGACATCGTTAAGTGTGACCGGGTCAACGACTCTGGTAAATGCGTCCGTATCCGGAACGTTATACATGGGGAAGGGTAGACTAATCGGTGAAGGAACGGGTATCAGCGTTAAACCTAGTACAGCGTCTAGTTCTCTAGCCGGTAATTTGGAGTTAATGAATACCTATGGCCTATACAATGTTCCAAGTGGACAAGGAACCTCTGTCACGGATGGCGGCTTCACGTTTCGGTCAACCAACGCAGACGGAACCGCCGGCAGTAATTTGTTGAGGATAGAAAAGAACGCAACAGGTGTATTTACCTATCCACTCGTTCCATCTGGAACCAATCTTAAAAATAATTTTACACCTTATGACCTTCTTTCTGGAACTATCGCCGTGTCTAATGAAGAAAATACTTATACTTATACAGGTCAAAACGGATCTATTATAACAAATGTTATGGTTACGGAAGGTCTATCCTACAGGTTTACTTTCACTGTAAAGAAATCTAACACGGTTAACAATCCAAATATATGGTTTTATCCCGGTTCTGGTGATAATATAGTCCTTAGTCCCACTTTGGGAACAGAATACAAAACATATAGTTATATTTTTAAAGCATTAGCTACGAGTGTTACATATTTAAATTTAAATTTTTATACTCTAGCCGGTCAACTCCTAACAAGCGGAACTATCTACTACAAACATTTTTCACTGGAACGCATTTTTGAAACAACAGTCAATGAATTGGATGTCAATACCATGCGTGTCAATAAATTGGATGTGCCGGGGACTTTGAAAGTCTCGGGGGCATTGAATATGAACGAGAACACAAAAATCACCACGACCGATTACACGCCATCTCTTTTCAATTATGCCCCTACATTTGTCGCCTCTTTAAATCCAGGAATAACCAACGGAATTACTGGAGTGGCGAGGGACTATCCTTCAGCAGGAGAGAATCAATTTACATTGGGTGATACAACTGGTGCTATTTCCTCTTACCAATCCATCAGCTTAACTCCAGGTAAAAAATACATTTTCACCCTAAGAGCTAAGGGGTCCGTCGATGGGATTGTTATCCGCTACAATATGGACGATCAGGTTGAACTAACAGAAGATGTAATGACGTTGACCACTGCCTACAACACATATACTCAAGTTGTCACCAATCTCCAATCACTCCCTATCACGTCTCTCTATCTTCACATTACAGGCGCGACAGGAAATACCGTCACTTGGTCAAGTCTGACTTTTGAACCCTATTACGACATGACAATTGGGTCCAATTCGATGTCACTTGGGAGTAATATGACTGTGACTAGCGCTCCCAGCGGTCTGAACGTAAATACGATGCCGGTGTATACGGCAACAAATGGCGGGGCGAACCCTCAGATTGCGTTTGGAAATGGCGTATTTGTTGTATCCTCGGACGGAGGTAATGTTCATGTAAGTTCAGACGGTATCACATGGAACTCCTCTATCACTACCTTTCCATCAGGGAATCTGTTTAGAGGACTCGCGTTCGGGAATGGTATATTTATGCTCATTTCACTATATGATACTTCCATATCCAAAGTATGGACAAGCACGGATGGAATATTTTGGACGGCAAAAACCGATACTATCAGAACAGTTTATTGGCTTTCGTATGGAAATGGGTTGTTTTTGGCTTTAAGTGATGCAATAAACACTGTATCATTAAGCGTAGACGGTTCGTCCTGGACGAATAAAACGGTAACATCCGACATTGGGGGTTTTCTGGGTTCGGGTTTTGGGAGATTCACGGATGGAGCCAATGTATGGATTTCGGTAGGAGTATCTAATAAAATCATAAGAAGTACAGACAATTTTATCAATTCATCGCCTCCTACGAGTATGCCTACGCCTACGGGTTATAGTTGGCGTAATGTAGCTTTTGGAAATGATATATTCATGATCACTGCATGGAACAATCCAGGAGCATTAAGTATCAGCAAAGATAAAGGACTCACTTGGAGTGCTGTCAAAACATTTACTACGGGTTTGACCAAAGGTATAATCTTTGTAAATAACACCTGGATATTAAGTTCTACGGGTTCGATTTGGTTTAGTAAATCCAATGTTACTGAAACCGATGGAGTCCTTACTCGAACCGATGGCGATACATGGCAAAAATTAACGGTCAACTTTAGTCCTGATTATTTTTCGTATGGAAATAATTCATTAATCGGAGTCTCTGCTAACACTAAAACATTAGTCTTTCAAAACCAACAAATAGACGGTTCTACGCTTAGAAACGACGTCGTCTCGATTGGTCGCGAAGGAACGACGACGAATCTGCTAGGGACGGTTGTGGTCGGTTCTACAGGGGGGTCTACCACGATTCAGGGTGGTGTTATCAAACAGGTTGTGCCTGTTTTAACTAACTCTGTATTTGGTAGTGGAACAGTTTCCAATATTTTTGGTAATGCGGACAATACAACTTCTATCTCAACTACTTTTAATCGAAAAAATACTGTAGTTAACTCACCCAATTCGATTGATTGTTATCAACTTACTATTCCTTCTAACTATTCTTCTGGATATTTTGAACTGATAATTGGAGGAACAAATTATTTTACAAGTGCATATTCTTATAAAGGGTTTTTTGGTATATTAGCAAATCGCCTTGATCAAAATGAAGTAATTATTAGTCCTGTTTCTAGTCTATTTTCAATTGGATATTATACTCCGGTAATTACTATCACAAGACCATTAGGGAGTAGTATTGTTACGATTTCAGTAAATACATATAATCCTGCTATAGTAACAAATCCTCCACAATTCCAAAACCAAAACTTTATAACAACCTTAATCGCATACCCTACTATAATTAATGATAGCGTATTAAATGATTTTGCTGTAAGAGCTATTTAATTTATCTATTTCTATTACTTGACTATGTCATAAAGGCTATCTAAACCTCCTTTGAACTCTCACCCTGAAGCCTCATTCGATATAATTAACCAACCCTTGGAACTTAACGGATTTTACGATAGCGTAACCGCACTATAAATTCTATCTTTATACTATACTATGAGTACTTTGACCGAACTGAAAGGAAATGTTAAACTTAGTTCTGATACAGGGACTTCGACTATTATTGGAAACCCCGGAACGACTACATCGTTAGGTATATTACATGTAGCCCAACCGGGAAATACAGCTCTAATTGGAGATACAATTCAATACGCAATTCAAAATCCAACCTTACCAGCCATAGCAAGTGGAAATACAACCATACGCATCGGTCCAATCAATAATCCTGGTATAGGAAATAGTTCAGGGTTATATGCAGAAAGGTCTAAGCATACGATTGACTTCTCTGGGTACAGGGATGCAGGATATGGAGAAAGAATAGGTGCAAGAATTGGGGTTATTAATAAACAAGTTTATGATAATATTTCAACACGATATGCGGTTCAAAGTGCGGATATGTTTTTTTCAACCTATCAACGGTGGTCAGGCACGAATACAGGTCAAACGACACTCGAACCGACTGAGCGAATGCGTATTACGGACTTGGGATACGTCGGAATTGGGACGACTACTCCGACATGTGGTCTAGAGGTGGTGACCGCAGCTCTTATAAGGGTCGGAACTAATGGATTTTATTTTAATACTACTAATGCGGCTAATACGACGACATCCTCTACAACAGCCACTACAATTGCAAACCCTGGAGATGTTCAGGTAGCTATAAGAGCGTCAGGTGATGAAGGAAGATTTCTTTCCAAGAGCGGATATTTTATAGAATCCGACGGACGTATCAAAATCAACATTGTGGACGTAGAGGATGACGCCGCATTGGTCATGTTCCGAAAGTTAAAACCCAAAACATACACCTATAAAGATGTCATTTCAAGCGGGTCCGTACCGGTCTATGGATTTATTGCCCAAGAAGTGAGAGAAGTCATACCGTATTCGAATGTGATTCGAAAAGATTTCGTTCCCAACATTTACGAACTCGCCACCTTCTTGGAAGACACAATAACACTCACGTTCAACACATCAGAGTTGTCACGTGATGCTTCGGGTACTCTCTTTCCCAAGCTCAAGGTCAAGACGAGAGAAGGAAAAGATGAAGTTGTCAACATTCTTGAGATTATCGATGATCATACGGTGCGAGTAGACAAGGACTTGACCGACTGGGGTGGACAATTGGGTGGGACACTCGATGCCTCTGGTCAAATGATACCCGGAGACAAAATATTCGTCTTCGGACAAGAAGTCGACGACTTTCACAACTTAAACAAGGACGCCATCTGGACCGTCGCCACTGCCGCCTTGCAAGAAGTCGACCGGCAGCTTCAAGCGGAGAAACGAAAGGTCTTGGAACTAGAAAATAGAATAACCTTAGAAACTCAGAAAACAACTCAAATGGAGTTCACTCTTGCGGCTGTTCTTGCTCGTTTGGATGCGTTGGAACAAGGTTCTTCGCCTGCTGAGCCTGTAGCACAATCTACGGTAGAGCCCGCTGCTGAACCTGTTCCTGAGCCGGCTGAGCCTGTAACCGAACCTGCTTCTGAGCCTGCGGCCGAGCCCGCATCTGAACCTGCTGAGCCTGTAGCTGACCCTGTAGTCGAGTCTTCTTCTGAACCTGTAACCGACCCAGTTTAAATCAGAGTTTAAACAAATTAAAAATTGACCAAAGATAAATCTCATCTCTTATGTAGAAAACATGTCTACTTCTAGCAGTTGTTCCGCTAATGCTTGTTCCGCTAATGCTTGTTCCGCGAATGCTCGTTCCGATAACGATGTGGATGAGTACGCCCTTCTGCAAGAATGGTCCAAACGCAAGATTACCGCCTATGACTTTCAAGAATGTCATACACGATATGAACGGTACTTACGGAACATTTCGCTTTGGGAAGACGGACAAGGCAACAACTACGAGTATCTACGAGACAAGATCGCAATGTTGGTCGCGATGCCGTTATGGATGGAGGAACAAAAAATCAAACGCATCAAGGACATTGACCGTGACTTGTTGATGATGGTGTCGTTGTCAATGATGAATGACATGACGTTTGACAATGCTTAATATCTTCGATATCTTCGGCGAAGTCTATTTGTTTTTTTCTGATGGATTATAACATGAATTCTATCCGTGAATGTCCATGGTGTAATCAATCAATTTGGATAGAAGAGATACGATGTGGGATTTTTCGTTGTGGTATCCTAAAAGAGACCTTTCAACAAGTTGAACCCCACTTGCCGAAGCCTGACTGCGACCGATTGGTTGCAGAAGGCAAGATTTATGGGTGCGGAAAGCCATTTCAATATGTCGATGGAACACTAGAAAAGTGTGACTATATTTAATCCTTCTTTTTGAGATAATTTTTTACCATCTTTTTTACATCCTCTTTTGACATCATTTTCGACATATTTTTGTTTTTTAGGTAGTGTTCATGTTGGATTCGTTCCAGTGCTTCCCGTTCCTCTCGTTCTTTTTTCTGTAGTGGGTTTTCCCATTTGGTCTGCATCTGTTTTAACAAACCCTGTATCTCATCGAGTTCCGCGTTTTTCTTTTGTCGTGCTGCTCGTTCTTTTACCCGATCTAGGGCGTTATGCTGACGCAAGAGGTCTGATTTCAACAACATGAGTTCGGCAATACCCTTTCGGTCGCTGAACTTTAATTTAGGCGGTTCGACCCGAATTGGCTTACTCTCCAACAATGCGACCATGTTTGCCTTTTCCTTTGCGAGTTTACGTGTCTCTCGATTTCTGGCACGGCGGTTCTGTAACTTCAAGGGAGCCGCATTCACCGCATTCAAGTTGAGCCCTTGATTTACCGTGTTCACCGCGTTCAAGTTCAGTCCTTGATTTACCGTGTTCACAGCGTCCAAGTTTACAGCGTTCAAGTTTACAGCGTTCAAGTTTACATCGTTCAAGTTTACCTCTTGATTTATTTTTGTCAAATGATAAAGCTTATTTCTTTCTTGTTCCTTTTCCGCAAGTAGTTTCCGGAGTTTCACCACTTCATTAATATTTTTTGTATTTTCTAATTGTCGAGTAATGTCTTCAATCTCTCTCTGTACCTCTTCTAGTCTTTTTCGTTGTTTCACTCTCTCAGCAATGACCGATGAACCCTTCATAGGTTTCTTTTTGGTCTTACGTCTAGGGCGTGGCTTTCTACGAGGTACATGATTTTCCATATATACTCTCTCTATATTTTACATGGAGGGGTTGTATGAAACATTTCATTTAACCTATGTGGTGTTGTTGACGACAGCGACCATTACGATTATTGAAGCCTTACGCACCACCAATCCGATGGTGAGGCACATTTTAAATCTAGAAACCTGTATTTCGATTGTAGCTGGCTATTTTTACTCCGTCTTTTTAGAAAAAATAAAAGGTCCGTATACTTGGCCTGAGTTAACAAAGATACGTTACCTGGATTGGTTCATCACGACTCCGATGATGTTACTCGCACTTTGTCTAGCCTTAGCTTATAACGTCGGTCTTCATGTTCATTTGTCACTCATTGTGACGGTGGTTGTCCTGAACTATGCGATGTTGGTTGTGGGCTATCTAGGTGAGACAAACCGGTTGCCTCGTCTTAACGCGACCTTGATTGGGTTCATTCCTTTTTTCTTCATGTTTTGGCTCATTTATGGTCTAGTAGGAAAGTCGCTTGCGAACCGGGTGCTTTTTGGCCTGTATTTTTTGGTGTGGAGCATGTACGGAATAGTCTATCTCTTGGACGAGGAAACCAAACAAATGACCACAAATCTTTTGGACCTGACATCCAAGTGCTTGATTGGTTTAGGTCTGTGGGCTTATTACACGAAGATTGTCCGTTAGCTAGCACGGTTCTTGGCCGTGCGGGCCGCTTGGCCTCCAGCCATTTATACAAAGGATGTTTTTGGTGATTACGTGGTACGTGTCGGGGTTACGGGTGAAGTTACGGGTGTGGTTACCGGTGAAGTTACGTCCGAGATTGTGTCGGGTTATGTGTGTGGTTACGTATGATATTACGCCCGAGATTGTGTCGGGGTTACGGGTGAAGTTACGTCCGAGATTGTGTCGGGGTTACGGGTGAAGTTACGTCCGAGATTGTGTCGGGGTTATGTGTGGTTAAAATCGAACTGTTCAAAACTTAGATAGGTTTAGAGAAAAAATGGCGAAACAAGTATTTGAAAACATGGACTTGGTGCGAAAGATTTATGGTTACGACCCGGT
>Ga0209550_10006874_pt1 | contig 10567 bp, 12 predicted proteins | sample LauGreSuBDMM15SN_2_FD_187567 | JGI IMG/M metagenome (GOLD analysis project Ga0209550, IMG submission 187567) | Freshwater lake microbial communities from Lake Michigan, USA - Su13.BD.MM15.SN (SPAdes) (version 5) | ecosystem: Environmental > Aquatic > Freshwater > Lake | place: Lake Michigan... | reverse complement strand
GAGCCAGTCCCTGAGCAAGTTCATCAGATTTTAGATCGCCGCGCAGAAGCTCGGGCGGCGAAGGAGTGGAAGCTCAGTGATACTTTGCGCGACGAAATCTTCGATTTGGGCTGGATCGTCAAGGATACCAAAGAAGGGCAAAAACTTTCCCCCGCTGCGCCAGCAGTAATGCACCATTAATATTATGTTTTCCGTTGAAGAATTTTTTGATCTCAGTCACTGCGAGCACCGCAATTTATTTGAAAATATCGAGCATCCTTGGGATGTGCTGCCGAAAATTGCCAGCTACCTTCAGTTTCGTCTCAAGCCAGGTCTTCACGGTCGTCTGATCGGAAAACCATTTGTCAGCGGAGCCGTATTCGTTGGAAAAAACACCGTCATTGAGCAGGGGGCGATGATTAAGGGACCAGCGTGGATCGGTGAGAACTGCGAGATTCGCAATGGTTGCTACATCCGCGAAAATGTCATCATCGGTGATGGGGTTGTGGCAGGAAATTCGTCCGAATTCAAAAACTGCCTGATTTTTGACAATGCCCAAATCCCGCATTTTAATTATGTGGGTGATTCCATTTTGGGGCATGGCGCGCACTTGGGAGCGGGTGTCATCCTTTCCAATGTCCGTCTGGATCGCGGGGTGGTGACGATTCCAACCCCGGAGGGGCCGGTTTCAACGGGGCTTCGGAAATTTGGCGCCTTGGTTGGCGATCAGGCTGAGATTGGATGTAATAGCGTGCTGAGCCCCGGTTCGCTTGTTGGTCGTGGCAGTGTCATTTATCCAGGGAGTCAGTGGCGAGGTTATCTGCCTTCGAATCACATCGCCAAGCTGAAGCAGGAATTTGAGCTGGTGCAGCGAAACGGAACCCGCGACTGAAGTCGTTGGGTTTTTTCATCGTCTACTTGTTGACGATGTCTTCGGGATCCGAGTCATCCCCAGAATCCTCTTCGATCTCTTTGCGAATAGCCTTGGAGATGAATGGACGAACAAACCCATATAGCAAAAAGGCCACAAAAAGAACCGCCGGCATCCATTGGTAGTTCATCGCGGTGAAGGCTAGGACAAGGATCAAGATCAGAAATGCGGAGATCGACCGCTGGGTGCGCCAGTTCACGCTCTTGAAGCTGGGGTATTTGACCCTGCTGAACATCATGAAGGACAGGAAAATAAGAAGGACAGGAAGGCTGAATTTCCAAGGGCCAATCGTTCGGGCGTCTTCCTGAAGCCAAAGCATAAACAGGGTTAGCGAGGCGATCAGCCCCGCTGCGGCTGGGATGGGGAATCCACAGAAGTCCTTTTCGGGCTTGTCCCCCCCGCTGGCCGCGACGCAGTTGAAGCGCGCTAGGCGCAAGGCCCCGCAGAGAAGAAAGAAAAAGGCGATCAGCCAGCCGGTTCTCAAAAAATCCCGCAAGACGATTTGATAAACAAGCAAGGCTGGGGCGATCCCGAAGGAGATGATGTCAGCCAGAGAGTCGAATTCGCGTCCAAAAGGGCTCTCATGCCCTCCCAAGCGCGCTAGCCTCCCATCCAAAAGATCAAAGACACAGGCTCCGAGAATGAAGGCGATCGCTTCATGGTAGAGTGAGCCAGCAGATTGGCCTTTTGCGATCAGGATGGCTGCGTCGATGATTCGCAGGGACGCTGCAAAGCCGCAGAAAAGGTTGCCTGCCGTCATGAGATTCGGCAGAAGGTAGATTTTGGGCTCGTTTGAGGGTGTCATGATTTGAGAGGGAACTTCACAACGGGGGTTGCGCCCCCAGCCACACGGTCACCGACTTTCACCAATACTTCAGCATCGAGGGAAAAATACATCTCGGTGCGAGATCCAAATCGGATCATGCCGAAGCGTTCTCCGCGCTGGAGTTTGTCACCTACGACGGCCCATGGACAGATGCGGCGGGCGATGGCGCCGGTGATCTGTTTGACCATCACCATAGCAACTGGGCCGGAAAACACCCAAGAGCGGCTTTGGTTCAAGATGGAACAACGGGGATCTCTTGCATCAAAAAATCCACCCGGCTTGGGTATCGAGTGGGTTACTTCGCCTGCGAGCGGGGCGCGATTCACGTGGACATCGAGTACGGAAAGAAAGATGCCAATGCGTCGGACACGCTTGTTAAAGAACTCGTCCTCATCAATTTCATCAATCGTCGTCACGACCCCATCGGCTGGCGAAACGGCAATATTTTCCCCCTCTGGCGGCACACGCTCTGGATCACGGAAAAAGTAGAAAGTGAATAGAATAAGCCCCGCAAAAAGAAATCCAAGCTCGGGAAGGAAGGGGGTTGCGATCAGCCATCCAGCTATCAATATGGCAAATATCCAGCGTGCTTCTCCTAGTGCCTTTGTGAACATTTAGCAAAGCTATCAATTCACTTCGCTTTGCCAAGCTCACTTTCCGGTTGATGTTCTGGGGTAAGACGGAGGATAGTCTTCGTTATGTTTACCGGACTCGTTGAGGAAATTGGGCTTTGTGAGGACTTGCAGCGTTCGGCAGGATCTGCCCGTTTAATGATCCAAGCTCCTCGCATTTCGAGCGGGGTGAAGATCGGTGATAGCATTTCGGTGAATGGCTGTTGCCTTACGGCGATATCCATTTGCGAAGGAGTTATGACTTTTGACCTTCTCGACGAAACTCTTCAACGCACGAACCTCAAGGATTTGATCCCAGGCAGGAAGGTCAATCTCGAGCGCTCGTTGCTAGCTGATGGTCGAATCGGGGGCCACTTCGTTCAAGGGCATGTCGATGCAGCAATATCCGTTGTTGCCATTTTGCAGCAAGGTTCCGATCTCCGTATCGACTTCAAGGTGCCACCGGAATTTGCACCTTATGTGGCCTACAAGGGGTCGGTCGCCATCAATGGGGTGAGCCTCACTATTGCCGAGGTGACCGCCGATTCGTTCGCTGTTTGGATCATTCCGCATACGGCATCACATACTAATCTGGGAGATTTAAGGAATAATTATCTAGTTAATCTGGAATGCGATATGCTTGCTAAATATGCCGCTCGTATCATGCAGTTGCGTGGCATTTGATGGCGTCAATCCAAGAGCCTGCAATCCTCGTTTAGGTCGACGAAATATCGGTTTTCTTCTCCTGGGATCGATCTTGCATGAGCCAAGCAATACCTATGCATATCTCATATAAAAAATACATCGGCCCACCCATCAGAAGGAGGGTCATGATATCCGATGTGGGCGTGATGACTGCAGCCAGAATAAAAATAATAACGACGGCGAATGTGCGTGTTCTTTTGAGCAGGTCGTAATCCACGATACCCAGCTTCACCAAAAGCAAAACTACTAGCGGCAATTCAAAAGCCAAGCCGAACGAAATCACAAACTGGGTCGTGAACGAGTAATATTCTCGAACAGTCCAAGTCGGCTGCCAATTCATCGACTGGGCATCTTTAAAGAAAAACTCGAGCGTTTGGGGAAGGACAACGAAGTAACAGAATGCGGCTCCTGACAAAAAGAGTCCGGCACCTAAAAGGGAAGCAGGGAAAAGCATGGCCTTCTCTTTGCGAGAAAGAGCGGGGAGGATAAACTCGGCCAAGAAAAAAACCAGAAATGGAAAGCTCAAAACCAAACCGCCGTAGAAAGAGAGTTCCAACGAGATGGTAAACGAGTCAGCTACTCCAAGTGACTGAAGGTTCGCTGCTCGATTGGGGTCGACCGCGATGAGTGGTCGCTGAACAATGGCGGCAAGCTCATTGCGAAAGAGGAAGCAGGCGACCATCGCCAAGATCAAGGCAATGGCTATTTTGACTATCGTAAAGCGCAGGTCCTCGAGGTGGGAGAGGAAAGGCTTGGAAATGTCACCGCGATTGCGAAATGCAAAAAATTGATCAACTTTCATCGGCTAGGGTTAAGACAATTGCTCTGACCAGCGCTGGATTTCGCGGGCGACATTATCTGGTGAAGGAGCTCCTATTGCCTTGCGCGCGGCCATAGCCAGATTGAGGTCGAATGTTTTCTTAACGATGTCCCGAGTCAAAACAGGCGAGGCGGATTCAAAGTCCGACTGGCTCAACAAATGAAGGGGGGTTTGTTTTTGCTGCGCCAGAGCGACGAGCCCACCGACAATTTCATGTGCTTGGCGAAAGGGAACTCCGCCTTCGACGAGGCGGTCGGCTAGATCTGTCGCCAGTAGGAGCGGGTCGCTCGCGGCTTCCAGCGCGCGATCTTCCCGAAGTGAGGCGGCAGACATCATCTCGGCCATGATGACAAGGGTATCCGAAGCAGTTTTCACCGAGTCGAGCACACCCTCCTTGTCTTCTTGCATATCACGATTGTAGGTCAAAGGCAGGCCCTTCATTGTCGTCAGCAGGGCCATGAGATTGCCATAAAGTCGACCAGTCTTTCCACGCGCTAGCTCAGCGACATCGGGGTTTTTCTTTTGCGGCATGAGGCTGGATCCGGTGGTGTGACGGTCGCTCAAATCCAAAAAACCAAATTCAGCGGAAGCCCATAGAATCACATCCTCGCTCAAGCGGGAGATGTGCATGCCCAGAATCGCGAGGGCCGCGAGCAACTCGCACGCGAAATCGCGGTCGGCGACGGCATCCATACTGTTCGTGCTAACTTTCGAAAATCCAAGTTCCTGAGCAACCGATTCCCTGTCCAAAATGATCGTCGAGCCAGCAATGGCACCCGAGCCGAGAGGCATAGAATCCATCCGCTTGGCGGCATCAGAAAGGCGGCCCGCATCGCGGTCGAGCATCTCCACGTAAGCAAGGAGGTGGTGTGCGAAAAAAACCGGTTGAGCGCGCTGGAGGTGGGTGTAGCCCGGCATTAAGGCGTTGCGGTGGCGGTTGGCCAGTCCCACCAGAGCTTTCTGAAGACTCCGGATATGTTGCTGAATTTGCTCGGAGGCGTCACGAAGATAGAGTCGGAAGTCGAGGGCGACTTGATCATTCCTGCTCCGAGCAGTGTGAAGCTTGGCTCCCGCCGGACCGATGCGGCGCGTGAGTTCTGCCTCGATGTTCATGTGAACGTCTTCGAGGTCGCTGCTGAATTCAAAATCGCCTGATTCGATGTCTTTTTGAATCCCAAGAAGACCGCTTTCGATCGAGTTGAATTCAATTGGGGTGAGTATCCCTGCACTCATCAAGGCGCGGGCATGTGCGATGCTGCCCCGAATGTCGTGGCGGAAAAGTTGCCAGTCCGTGCTGACAGATTCTCCATAGCTTTTGAGCAGATCGGACTGCTCCTCCTTAAAACGGCCTTTCCACATAGTTTTTATCTATTCGAAGGTTATTCCTCCGGCAAGACAAGTGCAAGGCGACTCATCGCCTGTCCGTTTTTCTGTTTCTACGATTCGGTTTCAGTTTCGCGACCACCACGGCGCCATAGAGACCGTAGCCGCCGACCACAGTCTCGCGCTCGTAGAAAGCCCAAGCGTCGGCGTCCGCCACCTTGGTGAGAACGCGATAATGAGACCAAGCGAGCTGGGGGGACAGCTTTGCGGCGCAGGCGCTGAGGAGAACGGCGGATAGGTTGGATGCGATAGCGTTCATATATATGGCTCGGGACGCGGCGTGGAGGCCAATGGGGCGTCTTCAACGCAAGCAGGAAATAAGGGCAGTTGCATTTGCGGATCCACCTGAGGTTGTTCCTCTGGCACATACGACTCGCGGAAGCGAAGTGTCCTCGGGGCGGTTTCCGGATTATCAAAAAGCGAGATTTCCCAACCGTCGCGCGTCACATGGGTGCGCCCTATCCAGACGCCAAGGGGGACCACCACGATCACGATGGCGTCGGATTGTTCTGCATCTCGAAAGTAGGTCTGAACGAGCTTTCTTAGCTTGGAATGCCGGAGGAAGCACACTCCCTCCCGCTCTATAGTGGCCTCACAACCCGCTTCGATATCCCCGCAAGAGAGGGTGACATTCCCCGCTGATGCCTCAATGCGCAAAAGCGGGTGCGCTGCGCTGCAAGCGGCCCTGAGAAGCCGGATAAAAGAAACGCGTGGCACGAGGAATCTCATGATTAATCAAACAGGATGTCGGTATTCATATCGCTCGCTGGATACCAGACGATACCGTGCTCGGTTTTCAGAATCTGGCGCATGCGTCCCCAAATATCGTGGCAGCGGCCCATACCCACAATCGTCGACTCCTTTTCGGCTCGGCGTTCGACTTGCCGCACGATTAGCTTGATGTCTGGGTCGTCCTCGATGGGGTCATAGTATCCCCCCTGCGGTTTGTTCAAGCACTGGTAGGCTCGTGCTTTTTTGATCCGGCGAAGCAACTCGGAATCCCGAATGCGTTTTCCATAGGCGTTGGTTTGCATATCTCAGAACGAAAACTCACTCTGCCTCGCTAAGCGGCTTGGTAATTGATTCTGAGGGCGAATGCAGCGCGCGGCTGCTCTAATGGCGGATAGAATTATGGTGATCATTTCGAGCGGAGTCTAACCCAGCCGGTTGGACATCCGCTGGGGGACTAGAAAAAAAATTAAAAAAATTTAGCGAACAAATTGGTGGCACGCCTGCAAGCCAGAAGGAGGATTCAAGTTCCCTTGGAGCCAGTGTGCCAGCACTCATCTCTTGGGGATTCAGTAAACTTGGATTTTGCCAAATTATGTGAATGCGTGGGACTGACGTGAATGGCGCTAACGAACATCCACGCTGGGGTGAAACCCTCTCTCTGGTCGGCGACGCGGCGATTTGATTTGGTGAGTTTCGACCGGCTTATTTTCTAAGCTGATCGCTCGTTTTTTTAGTCTTTATCGCAAGGACGGCGAGTGCAGGTGCCCTTGGCCTTGAACTCGTCACAATGGGCTTCGATCGTCACCATTTTGTTGGCTGGAGAAAATCCCAATCGGCGGGAGATACAGTTCTCGAGAAGTTCCATGTTGGGGTCTTCGAATTCGATGATCTTTTTGCAGTCCACGCAAACAAGGTGGTTGTGGGTCGGGTGCTCGAGGAAGTTCGGATCGTAGATCTTTGTCTCACCACCTAGGTCGAGTTCGCGCAGGAGTCCGCTTTCCACCAAGATCGGCAATGTGCGATAGACTGTCGCGCGGGAAACCGATTTGTCGATGGCTCTGGACATCACCAAGAGTTCCTCGGCCGTGTAGTGTTCATGAGTGCCAAAGGCAGCCTCAATGATGGCATCGCGTTGAGAGGTCTTGCGAAAACCTTTTTCCGCTAAAAACTCATGGAGAGTCTTGCGTACACTTTCACGGGAAGCTGTTGCCATTGATGCCGTCACAATATCGCTCGGCGGGGGTGAGTCAAGGCGGGGAAAGTGTCAGAGGACTACGGCAAAGAGGAGCAGACTACCGTTGCTGCATTCCTGCCCTGGCGGGGTTCGCCTGTCCGCAGTCCATAGCCTCTGACAGGTGCAACTTAGTTGCCAAAGCATTTCGAAGCAATCTGGAAATCCCACCAACAAACTTGTCTGTGCGATCCATCCATGCACAATTCGGCCCATGTCATCCATAAATCAAGAATCCATTCGTGAAGCATTGAAGGTCGTGAAGTATCCGGGCTTCTCTCGTGACATCGTTTCATTCGGTCTCGTGCGTGAAATCTCTATCAACGGGAGCGATGTTGAGGTGCAGCTTGTGATTTCAACGACGGAAAACGCGGTTGCGAAAACAATTCGTGACGAGGCGACTCAAGCACTCAAGGGGTTGGTGGGGGCAGGTCGTTTGAATGTGAAAGTGGATGTGCAAGCTCCAGCCGCCCCGACGGGAAATGTTGGTCCCGCCCGAATCGAGGGTGTTCGCCATATCATTGCTGTGGGTAGCGGAAAAGGCGGGGTAGGGAAGTCCACCGTCGCCGCCAACCTCGCGTTAGCCCTCACTCAATCTGGAGCGCGAACGGGCTTGTGCGATTGCGATATTTACGGCCCGAGCGTGGCGATCATGTTCGGTGGGAGTGAACGTCCGACTGCGGATGATGAGAATCGCATCATTCCGATCGAGCGGTATGGGGTTGCGCTGATGTCGATGGGATTTTTGCTCGATGATGGTTCACCAGCGGTTCTTCGCGGGCCGATGGTGACCCGCTACACGCAGCAATTTCTGCGTCAGGTGGCGTGGGGGAATCTCGATTACCTCATTCTCGACCTTCCTCCCGGCACTGGAGACATCCAGTTGACGATCGTGCAGACCGTGGCCCTGTCTGGAGCGGTGATCGTGACAACGCCGCAAGAAGTCGCGCTCATCGATGCACGTAAGGCCTCGGCCATGTTTGCAAAGACGAATGTTCCTGTGCTCGGAATCGTGGAAAACATGAGCTACTTCCTGTGTCCTGGTGACGGCAAGCGCTACGATATTTTTGGCACAGGTGGAGGAGCAAGGGAGGCGGCCAGATTGGAGGTGCCGTTGCTCGGCGAGGTGCCTATCGAGCCGCTTGTTCGCGAGGCGGGTGATACTGGTCGACCAGCTGTGGCAGCGCATCCCGAAAGCGCGGCGGCGGGAGTCTTCGAATCCATCGCACAAAAAGTCCGTCAGGTTTTGCCCTAAAGGTTGATTGCTTGTCAGGTCAGGGTTGCGCGGGCGTTTTCTCGTTTGGTTGGTGCACAACTCTGGAGGCGGTTCGGTCGATTTTTTCAGTGAGGGACGCTTTGTTCTTCTCGAGTTGAAGTGCCTTCTGCCAGTAGTGGAGGGCATCGGCCGTTCTGCCCAGTTTCTCATGGGCATCACCGATGTGCTCAAAAATCACGGGATCCGAAATTTTCATCGCTTCAGCGGCGCGCATGAGTTCGGTGAGGGCTTTGGAAAACTTTCCTTGGCGAAGCCAAACCCAGCCGAGGCTATCCATGTAGGCGCCGTTGGCGGGATCAAGGTGAATGGCATGTAAGATGAGGCGTTCAGCCTCGTCGAGATTCTCGTTACGATCGGCCCACATGTAGCCAAGATAGTTGCAGGCCTCGGCGGAATTCAGGGGATCCAAGGCGATCGCTGTCTTAAGCAATTCGGCTGCCTTCTCGTGATAGCCGGCTTTTTCAGCCGCGCTTCCGTAGCTGATATAAAAGGCGGCATCGAGAATTTCCGGGCTGGAAACGGAGGCCTCAACCAATGTCCTTTCAAAGGCGAGGAGGGCGGCGGGATGATCTTGCATGTGGCTCAACGCCACCGCGCGGAGGAGAGTGAAGCCGAGCAAGAAGGGAAACTTCTTTTCCCCTTCGATGGAAAATTGGAGTGCCGTTTCATAATCTCCGGCACGAAATGCGATGTGAATGATTTCCTCCTGTCGGCGTGGCTCGACGGGAGCGAGAAGGAGAGCCTGCCTCAAGTTGTTTATGGCAGCAGTGGCATTTCCCAGTTCCAGTTGGATGCGCGCGAGTTGGTCGTAAGCGGCGAGGTGGAGAGGGTTGTCCTGTATGATCTCTTCGAGGATCTTCGCGGCTTCAGTTTTTTCTCCTTCCTGAATCAGGCAGTCGGCCAGCTTTTCTCGGATTCCTGGCAGTCGGTTATTTATGGAGAGAGCCTTGCGATACAATTCCTTTGCCGAACGGGTTCGCTTGCAAAGCACGTAGTAATCTGCGGTTTTTGCAATGGCATCCGGATCTCCGTCCGTCAACCTCGCGGCTTTGTTCACGAGTGAGGTGATTTGATCGAGCTTGGAGGCGCTTAATTTCCCATTTGAACGCGAAGAGTCGCGGATGCGAATATCTGCGATGGCAAGCCAGTAAAGGTAATCTGGGTTCTCTTGGCGGGATGCTTTTTGAAGGAGAGATTCGATTTTTTGGTTTTGGCCGGTGGAGCGGTAAATTTCCGAGAGCGTTTCGTAGATCGCGGGTGAGATTGGATTCCGCTCAAGAGCATACAGAGCGAACTTTTCAGCGAGTGCAGGCTTTTGAAGTCGGCGCAGGTAAATTCCGGCGAGAGCGAGTGGGGGGGCATCCTCATCCGGGGCCGCTTTGGATGCATCTTTTAGAATAGACAAAGCCTCGGCGGTGTCACCACCACGGAGCAGGTATTCGGCGACCTCGACGGACAAGGAGGTGAATCCGGGGTCCCATGCCAAAACCTCTCGCTTGCTAGCCAGTGCCTTCTCGGGGCCATCGGTTTCTTCATCCAAGAGCGCCTGCAAGTAATTGGCTTGGGCGAATGCCAATTTATCGGATGCCTCGGAAATCTGAAGCGGCTTGGGGTAGGAAAATTCTTCGGGAATCGTCCAGTCGTTTTCGGTGGCGCGAGCGGAGTAAGTGACAATCGCGAAGCACAAAATTCCTGCTAGGGTGATCCATACTTTCACCGGATACTGCGATCCCGCTGCGTAGTTCATTTTTTCAAAATTAAACGAAATGCGGGATTTTTCCACAAAATATCGTAAAGGATGGTCTGGCTTGCGTCTTTTTGAAGAATGCTCTCGATTCACGAGCGCTTCTCGGTGACCCTCCATCCAATCGACCCAATGGACACCATGCGACAATCACTCAAGTCGGCCTTCGGCTATGATGAATTCCGACCGCTGCAACGCGAGATCATAGAAGCTTCGTTGGCCGGGCAGGATGTGTTTGCTCTTTTGCCTACGGGTGGGGGAAAATCGCTTTGTTTCCAACTCCCCGCGATTCTTCGCGAGGGGCTGACTCTTGTTGTCTCTCCTTTGAT
>Ga0209550_10006873_pt1 | contig 10567 bp, 19 predicted proteins | sample LauGreSuBDMM15SN_2_FD_187567 | JGI IMG/M metagenome (GOLD analysis project Ga0209550, IMG submission 187567) | Freshwater lake microbial communities from Lake Michigan, USA - Su13.BD.MM15.SN (SPAdes) (version 5) | ecosystem: Environmental > Aquatic > Freshwater > Lake | place: Lake Michigan... | reverse complement strand
ACGGAGCTGAACACCGGTTGGGAAGTAATACGAGGTTACCCCCTTAGGGTCCACTACCTTCCACTTCATATAGTTCTCTCCTCTCCCGAGGTTGAACCTAACCTTATAACGTTTGTTCGTCATACAACGTAAATTTATATTCTTTATTAATCACGATGGATTTATGCAACTGACCTAACTCATCAAGAGTCAAGTCAGTGTACCTAAAAAATTTGCTGCTGTTGTTTATGTCTTCACATATAACTACACCTGTATTACAGTCGATTCCCAAAACATACCTTTCTTCAGAATATCCCTCCTCAAGTTTAAAGTAAAACCTGAAAGGTTCATCTAATAGTAGGATACCATCCGTCGAGTCTTCCTTAACGAACGTTCTAACTGTGGCTTCCTGAACTATTTCACAATGCATCTTGTCCCTTAGGACCTTGAGCTCGTGGAGGTAATCTGCTGCTCCCGTATTGTATCCGACCATATGTCATTTGTTTAGGGATGTAAATTAAAATATATTTTAGAATATTCCAAAAAATACTAGATTTATTTTACTAACATTTTTTCCCCATACTTAGACTTCAGATTTCTGATGTAGTATTTGTTTTCTGCAATCTCCATATCCATTGCTTCTGATAACTTGTTTCGAGCAATTGTCATAAAGTCGCCGTTGAACATTAGGTCCTGAAGGTCCTCCCCGTAAACATCTGTTCGTCCGACTACCACACGAATATCTTTCACCTCACGACCGGGTCTGAAGAATAATGCTCTTGCATAAATGTATTCACGTACCTTGGACAATTTAAAATCACTGAGAACTTGCTCACGACATCTTAACTGTACAATTGATTCTTCAAGCTTTGCAAGTTCGTCCAATACAGTCTTGTTATTCCTTAGGATGGAACTGTAAAGTCTCTTTGCCTCTTTAATGTCATCCGTCTCCTGAATTCCAAGTGCTTTGTCTGTTGCCAGGAATTTCTCGTACTGACTCACACGTTCGTCATTGCCTACGACGTTTGCGAACACGACGTCAATAAGTCTGTTGTTTCTTGCCATAATTGTGTTTGTTTTTAATTGATTTGTTTGAATACTGATTTAAGCTTATCCATCTCATCCGGCCCAATATCTTTCCATATGGATTTTATGAGCCAAACTGTCAGGGTAATCTTAATTGCTGTTTTGAAAATCTTCCACATAGGGTCGTTTTTTTTATAACAGTGTAAAGGTAATACATTATGGGACCTAAACCAAATATTTCTTTATATTTTTTAAAAAAGTTTAACGGCACCATAGCCGTATGACATCCTCTGGCTTTGCGCTGCGTTGCGCCAGATAAAAACTGGTGAATATGCGCAATAAACCAGATTGCTCCAGCGTTTGCCTGGTAATCCCACAAGTCTAACGGCTTTTGATTCTTAGCCGTTGAACATTGGACTTAGCGCAAAGGGCCCCTGCGTTATATCACAAAAAAAGGTGAACATCTCTGTCCACCCTTCTTCGATTAAATCACCACTAAAAAACTATCTTACATATATTTGTTAAGGATATTCATAATCCTACCTCTCTTTTCCCATTGAGACTTTAATGTCTTTGATTCGTCCAACGATTGCTCATTTAACTTCTCTATCTTTTCTCTATCATCATCAGATAACTTATCAGGAGCATCTGATTTAGATGGGTAGGTTCTATACGAGCCTTTAATCTCACCACCCTTACCATCAAACTCGGCATCGTCATAATGAGTATCGTACATCTTCTTGTGAGGTGTACCGGTTTTTGTCCCGTCCTTATCGTCAAAGGTTGGGACCTCAAAGAATGGGATTTGGAATCTTCTTCCTTTTATCTCGGAGTAGAAGTCATCTTTATTGTTTCTATCAATGAACACCTTTCTCTGTCCCATAATTGTTCCAACAGGTTCATCACTATCACAGGTATGAGTTCTAATCATACTAAACTCCATTCCGAACTTCTCACCATCTTCGAAGTAATCACCAAAGATAATACTCTCTTGAACAAACTCATCACCGAGTTGCATTAACTGACTCTTTGTAATGTTATTTACCAGGAAACTATTTTCCATATTACCATACTTCCCTTTTACCTTCCTGTATCCAAATAAGTAACTACCTAAAATCTTTTCGAGTTTGGCATTTCTTACACTATTCTCTTGTGGAGTTAATTTTTGTGCACAAGGATTTTCTGCGGTTAGAATTCCTATGGTCTTGATTTTAGGGATTGCTCCTCTCATAGTAGTCATTACTCGGGAGAAACCACCTTCACCTACTTCCCTCTGGGGACTCTCGTTAATTATATCAGTTAATTTCATATTCAGATGTTTATATTGTTATAGATAAATATCCTGAACACAAATATACACCTATTACTTTGATATAACAAATAATTGTGAATATTTTTTTTATATTTTTTGTTTTTCCACATTATACCCTTACCTTTGTGGAAACAAACTGAAAAGTTATGATACAAAAACCAAGAAAAGACACGACCAAAGCCTTGAAAAAGTCGTTGGATTCAATGAGGGAATGTCTGAGCCAGAGTGTTCCTGGTTTTGACAAAAAGGCAATGTATGGTATTAAGTTTTCAAGAATAGGAACTCATTACCGAATTGAAAATGCACCTGTTCCACCTTCTGACTTAATCGGTAAGAAATTGGAAAAGTCATTCAATTCATTTATGAAACAATTAAAGGTGAACTATGACAATGTTAAAGTTGAAGGTTCTTGTTTAATTGGAACACAAAAAGATAATTTCCTAATTGGTTATGAGAATTACCAAAAGACAGGTAAACGAATGACCAAGAAAATACACGGAATAGAAGGAACTATTTGATTTAGATAGTGTGAATGGTTAGTAAGTCCCCCCTGAACCCTCGGCAGAAATGTCGGGGGTTTTTTATTTGCTCAAATCTTCCGACGCAGCGCAAACAGTGAAAGTCTAACTGCGTAATACATCAATTGCAGTTAGACTTTGACAGCGCTGCATCTTTTGAACAGAAAGGGGTTGGACAAAAAAAAAGGATACCCTTTCGGATACCCTTTAATCAATCGAACACTACTACAACTTAAAATCTCAAATTCAATTTCTCATCGTCCCTACGTTTGTAGTTGTAGATACTTTCAATCATCTCGGCGTATGACTTTTTATCACCACACAATTTGATTGATGTAGGACGAACTTTTACTTTATGTAAAAACTCCTCAAACTTGAACTCCTTTTTCTTTTCCATAATGGTCAAGATAGTACGAACAAAATTCGACTTGTTGTAACCATTTTCAAAATATGGTTTTAACTCTAACAAGTAGTTAGCCCACTTCTCAGCGGTTTTAACATTACCCACAGCGAACTTACCATCAGCGAACAATCTCTTGTCAGCGTGTTTAGTTCCACTATTCTGTAACAACATCAACCTCTCGGTCAAAGTGAACATTGGGAATTTCTTACCGAAATCTTCCAAGATGGCGTAAGACTCGTTACCCATTTCAGAATATCCGTGAATGTAGTCTTTCTTCGACCACACCTTAGCGTCTCGGTTGTATCTCTTAGCCGCCTCGAAGATACCCTTAGCGGTGTTAGGAATTTTCTCATCAATAAAGAAATAGATTCCTTTACCTGCGATACGAGCCGCCTCCAAACGATGTTGTCCATCAACAACGTAGAACTTACTTGTTACAACAATAGCGTGTGGTAACAAACCTTCGGTTTTCATCGACTCAGCGATTCGTTTAATACGATTTTGAGATTCGATGTTGTGGAAATCACGATTTACTTCGTGATAACGGAACGTACCCAAATTTGTGGTGTACGTTGATTTTAGGTGTTTAGCTGTAGTAGCCATAGTTAATAAGTGTTCAGATTTCTTCCTGTCCCCGATTTAAGTTATAGATAATGAACGAATACAAAGTTATACATTTTTATTTTATATAACAAAATTTATTTTTAATTATTTTCCAAAACTCCATAAATTTTGTCTTTTATTTCTTGACTTACTTTACCAACATTGGTTTCGTAAAACTCGAAAATCGGTTCCCACTCTGTCTTATCCCCATCTGTACTGAAATCAAATCCTTCGATATGGTTCTTCAAAGATATTAATATAAGACAAACAATTAAATCATAGGGTTTATGATTTGTTTTACAGAAAGTAAAATCCGTAACCCCATCAAAGTAAAAGGTCTCGTGGTCAAGTCCTTTACTACCATCACCATTAAAACAAATAAATTCATTTGTAAAATCAGGTGAACCTGAACCATCACCACCTCGTAGAACGATGTCGTTAGGTTTAACTCTCAAAATTTGTTGAATGTCAAGTTGAACATTCATCATACCTTCCTTAAAGTTAGAAGGTTTTTTCGTTAAATTCCAATAATGTGTGTACCCCATTTTATTTTTGTTTTTGATTACGATACAAAAGTATAAACTTAATATGAGACTGCCAAATTTTTTGACAACTTTTTTTTGTTAAATTTTTGTTAATGGAAATCTGAATGTTTTGCCGGCGAGCTGCACTGTCACAAGTCTAACTGCGTAATACGTCTTGCAGTTAGACTTCCTTTGCCTGCGTGCAACACCAGCTCAAACTGTGCGCAAACAAAAACCCCCACCATTTCTGATGAGGGTTCGGGTTGAAATTGATTCGCCTAAAATCAATGTCTTACACCAACGACACGAGGTCTTGGTAAATTTCTCTTTCTCTATTTCCGTAGGTACCGAAGATTTTGTTCTCTGTGTTACCACTCTTACCCATAGAGTGAGTAGTATACTTTGTTACACCACTAAACAATCCCCAAAGGTTATCACCCTTCTCTTGAACTTCACCATTCAAGTCCACATAGAATCTTGATAGTTTGTTTTGTGTAACAGTAGAAATAGAATCTTCTTTACGGAAGTCTACATTTCTATCAATGTTAAACAACTTACGAATCACATCATCTACATTCCCTTGACCAATACGAGTTTCAGATAGACGTACAATGTTATCAAACATTTGTCTCTCCACCTGTTCTACCTTATTAATCTCTTGAACGATTTCCTCTACACGAATCTCCAAAGATTTAGTGTGTCTCACTTTGTTCTTCATATCACGATACGCCCCCCAAAATGTATTCTGACAACTAATTGTCTTGGAACTTGGACCGAATGATAATGACGTAGAACCATCAAAGGAATTGATACCTGTAATGTATCCTTCAATTCTGTCAGTACCTAAACGTAGGTCATCTGATTTTAATTGAACGTACACTTTACCACCACCATTGAACAGACCACCACTATGGATTTCTAATCCTGTCTTGTTGGATACTTTGTAAAGTAATTCCATCATCTGTTCATTCTGATATGGCACATAGCCACTAGAATGAATACCCAATACGGTACTATCGTCTTCACGAATAATACCAATCTTGTCAGGTATAATAATACCTGAAGCTGTCTGTAAATTTTCTGTTCGTACTGACCAATTCAATCTTGTTTGGTTCAGTAAATCTTGGACTTGATTTTCCATTTTTTGTAAATGTTTAGTTGTTAGTAATTAATATCCGATACAAATGTAATACCCTTATATGAGACTGCCAAATTTTTGACCATTTATTTTTAAATTATTTTTAAGTATGACAACGACACCAGCCCGGACCAGTACAAAGTCTAACTGCGGTCATACATCTTGCAGTTGAACTTTTGTCTGGTGCAGCGCAGCCTTCGCAACAGCGCAAGCACTGGTTTTTACTAGCGCAACTGTGCAGCACAGCAGCATACCCAAAGTCCAACTGCGGTCATACATCTTGCAGTTAGACTTGTGGTCCGGCCTGGTCTGAACCTGGTTTCGACTGGGCACAAAAAAAGGGTGGTAATACACCACCCTCTTACTTACTAACCAAACACAATTAAACACTAGACTATAACAAAAATATATCATTAATGTTTTACATAGTCAAGTGGACTAACTCATTTTCCATCTCTTCAACATCAAAAGTTATCTCACCATTATCATCAGTGGTGAAGTAAACACCTATGTTAATAATTAAATCTGATAGAAGGTCAGGTCTGTATTCTTTAACATCAGATAGTTTAGCTCGTAACACTTCACTATAAGAACTCATACCCCACATATCAGTTCTAAAATCACCATCGGCGAATGTTTGTATTACGACTCCAATCTCTGGACTCAATTCGTCATCGTATTTTTTGAGTAACACATCACCAAGTTGGTATGTAGTACTGGGTTCACTTTCGTAATCGAAATGTCGATACTTCTTGTGGTCTTTAACTTTTAACATAGTTTTAGGATTGAATGGTTTTGAATGTACAATAATTTTCTAATTGGTCTAATGGAATTCTACCATAGTTGTTGGAACTATAATAACCCTGAAAGGTAAACCTCTGTTTCCATTTGTTGAAGGACTCCATCATTTGTTTCTTTGATGGATATGTCCACTTGTCGAACTCGATAGTAAAACCATCGGGTGATAATACTTGATACTTTTTCTTTGTCATTTTATTTTGAGTTTAGGTAAACAAAAAAAGTGTGAAGGGGATTACTCCCCCCACACAAATTCGATAGGTTCAATGTCATTTAGTTCGTGGTCATCAAACTCCCCGTCTTCGGGTTCGTTGAAATAACGGAACTTGACATTCATTATCCCGTCCTCACTCCAATACACACTAACTTCCGTTCTGTGTTCGGAAACGTAGAACTTGTCCAATTTTTCCAACTCCTTCACGAACTTATCAACGTCCTCGAAATAAACGTCTTCGGACTTGTCGTGTCCTTCAACCTCAAAGGTTGAAATGTCCTCACATTGACCATTGTAGTCAAGTGAAAATTCTAAATACTTTTCCATAGTGTATGTTTTTTGATTAGAATGTAAAAGTATAAACTTAATATGAAACTACCAAATTTATTTTGTTAAAATCTGTTAAAGTTTTACACAGATGCAGTTAGACTTTGTTCCCCCACCTGTAACCTTACATCTTCTTCTTGAACAAAAAAAATCCCCGATTTCTCGGGGACTTGGTCAACAATACACATTGACTTTTTCGAGTCCGTGACTTTCCAACCACCTTACTCCATAGGAGTCGACACATTCAAGTAACATATTGAACCTATGTTTACCCATACCCCTCAATCTCCTTACTTCCCGTGGATTAGTTCTTAATAGGTCTCCAAGAGTACGGATATTGGTAGTACCCCTAATGATATTAAACGTATAGACATTTACGTCCAATTCCCAAATATCTATACTATCGAATTTGGGGTCGACCGAAACTGAATAATCAATCTTGGTATTAAGTTCTCTGTAATACGAATCGATAATACGTTCGTGTTTTTCAACAAGTCGGTTGTACTTCTTAACCAACTTCATTGACATTTGTAACTCTTTTTCTGATACCTTCATAGTAGTGTTGTTTAGATGACAATACAAATGTATTAAGGATATATGAGAAATACAAATTTTCAGATGTTAATGAATGTTAAAATTTTTAACCAGTTCAGGGACCAGGTGAACTGGAAGAAAGTCTAACTGCGACCTCACACCACCCGCAGTTGGACTTTGAAAAAAATTACAAGGTTGTAATTTCTTGGACATAAAAAAACCCTACCATTTCTGATAGGGTTTTCAAAGAGGGGAAGGACGTTACTCCTTCACCAATTCACTTATAGGGTTCTCGGAGGAACCTTCCTCCCAAACGTCCGTGTCCCAATCGTCTCCCACTTGGGTACAAGTTCTGTAATTGACATTGACGATACCATCGACAATCTCAACCAACCCCTCCGTTCTTTCGTTGATAGGGATAATCTCCTTCTCCACGAGGAACAAAATGATTTGTTCGTACTCCAAAAATTGTTCAGTGTTGTCTGACTGAACGTACTCACACTGACCTTGGAAGTCCACGGAAAATTCGATTTCCACGTTGGTACTCATAGTCTTGGTAATCTCGGATAAGTATGTAGATGTCATACCGATTGATGTTCAGAATACCTGTCCCCGTAGTAGATGTTGACAATACAAATGTATAAAGGATATATCGTAATTCCAAATTTCACACCAATTATTTTTGTTAAGAAGTGTTAAAATTTTAACTCAGGAGTCTGACCTGACGGGGACGAGAAAAGTCTAACTGCGACCACCCTATGTAATACCGACCGCAGTTAGACTTGTGTTGAAATGACAAGGTTGTCATTTTCTTGGACACAAAAAAAGGGGTGTATTACTACACCCCCTAATTGTTAAACACTCACACACTACCTTTGTCTGATGTACTTCGTGTGGTTAATCGTAATCTCATTGATGTTGTCGATATACACTTGTCGTGTATTGACCTCTGTCTTTTGAGATTTGATAACCCATTGGTCAAACAAACTCTTCTCAATCGGGTCGTTGGAGTCAAGTAGGTAGTCCACCTTAACTCTCACGTTCTCGAAAAATTCGTACATAAAGTAGAATTTATCGTGGTTCTCGTTGTAGGTTACACAACCCACCTCGTCCACCTTTGTACCCACTTTGTTGTGGTGGATAGTCGGTGTACCAAGTCCAAGTTTATTGAACTCGTTGGTTTTACGAAGAGGGTAATCACACAACGGACGAACATTACCCTTTGTTCTTTTGAACACTCTGTCGTAGTAGGTATTCAAACCCTGACGACCACCTTTGTTCATACGAACCTTAACAATACTATCCAAGTTCACGAATGAACCTTTTTGGATACCTCTACAAATTTCTACCATTTCTTCGTAGGTAGGGACGATTTGTGTCTGATTGACCATAGTTATTTGTTTTTGATGACGATACAAAAGTATAAAGGATATACGAGATTACCAAATTTATTTTGTTAAAAAGTGTTAAAATTTTTAACCCTCGCAGTTAGACTTGTGTCCCCCACTTAATCCTCATCTTCTTCATCTACCATATCGTACTTCCAATCCACCCTATTCATAATCTCTTCTATACCATTATAGACCTTCTCATCAATTACCTTATTAAAGTCCTCGTCGAATACGAGTACACTCGAAGGTTCACAATAGAAAGAGTCCTCTTCCTTTTGAATAAGGACGTTGTAGATGACGTTGTTAAATTCAACATCATACCAATTACCAAGTCGATTAAATCTTTTTTCCATAGTTGTATTTTTTTGATTTGAATGTAAAATTAATACCATTATATGAAACCACCAAATTTAGTTTGTTTAATAAATGTTAAAACCATCTCACCGTCTGTGGACAAGGAAAGTCTAACTGCATTTGTTTAATGTTTTGTTAAATTTGTTAAACACCGCAGTTGGACTTTTGGTCTCGGATTCCTGATGAAAACTTTTGGACAAAAAAAAGGGGAACTTTCGTTCCCCCTTCATTTACCAAGTTCGTGGTATTCCGTGATAGTCAGTTATTCCCTCCAACTCTTCAAGGGTTTTCCTACCGAAATTCTTCCACCTCATAAAGTCCGTAATTTCCATATCGGATATTTGATTAAGGGTGGTAATTCCGTGTGTCTTAAAGAGGTTGTACAATCGAACTGAAACATCAATGTCACATACATAGATTGGTGGTATGTCTTTATCTTTAACCTTCACTTGTTGGTTAAGATACTCATTAACAATCCTTACTGATTCAAGGTATTGTTTCGTGGTAATAAGTTTTGGTCTCTTGGACATAGTATTGGTTGTTCGGTAACCCGTCCCCGTTGTAGTAAATTGACAATACAAATATAAAAGACATATTTGACATATCCAAATTTAATTTGTTAAAATCTGTTAAAATTTTTAACCATCGCAGTTGGACTTTCCACTTGATTGTAAAAAGATTACAATGATGACATAAAAAAACCCCTCACTTTCGTAAGGGGTTTCAAGAAATCTTTACAACCTCGAATCTTATTCGTCCTCGTCCTCTTCTTCCTCTTCTACTTCATTCTCGTTACTCCACTTCTCGTACACTTCATCAAACAAATCATTTTGTAACTGATGTAGTGTGTACCCACTCTCAATACATTCATCAACCCATTCCTCACCTTCCATAATACCTTCCCAACTCTCGTGTGGTGGTAAACCCATTTCGTGTTCTCTACTGATGTGTTCGTAGATGTTCTCTTTAACTTGGTCGATTGTTAACTTTGTCATAGTACTAATTTTTGATTAGGGTGTAAAAGTAATATCATTATATGAAACCACCAAATTTATTTTGTTAAAACTTTGTTAAAGGAGTACCGATGCAGTTGGACTTTGAAACTCAGATGGAACACGGACTCGGTTGGACACAAAAAAAAGGTAGGAGAAACTCCTACCTCTTTATCAAAACTAAAATGAAACCAAAACTCTAAACCTAATTCTTTGGAAGGTCAACCCCAATAACGTACTCGGTTATCTTGGTTAGTAGGGGAATAACTTGTGTACCGATAAGTTCGGTAATTTCTTCTTGGACTTCTTCGTTTTCAAAGTCCATTACTACTCCTTCGTTTTCGAGTCTATCCATTACATTCTCGACAAAGTCGTGGTTCGACATATCTTCCACCATTTCGGTTATTCTGTCGATAACCATTCCTTTAACAACTTGGGTTACTTTTTCTCTGTT
>Ga0209550_10006872_pt1 | contig 10568 bp, 9 predicted proteins | sample LauGreSuBDMM15SN_2_FD_187567 | JGI IMG/M metagenome (GOLD analysis project Ga0209550, IMG submission 187567) | Freshwater lake microbial communities from Lake Michigan, USA - Su13.BD.MM15.SN (SPAdes) (version 5) | ecosystem: Environmental > Aquatic > Freshwater > Lake | place: Lake Michigan, USA... | reverse complement strand
CGTACCCTGGTCAATCAACTCACCCCCACCGGATAGATTCTTGTCAGCTCTCCACTCATTGTTGTATCCGACCCTACCCCCATGCCCGTACCGGGCTCTAAGGAAGAGAATCCTTCCCATCTCACCAGCATGCGCCATCTGGATTGCTTTACGAATACCACGATGATGTCTGTGGTTATACCCCACATGCAAATGCAATTTCGAATCCTTCGAAATTTTCTCGACGTCTTGTAATACTAAATTGTTTATTCCTCCAGGTTTTTCAATAAATACATTCTTTCCTCTTTCTAGGGCCTGCTTAGCTATTAAGCCCAGCGAGTCATGTCGCGTTGCAATAAATATGACATCAATTTTCTTATTGTTTAGAATTGCATCTAAAGTTTCGGATTCGGCACAAGCAAAATCACTTGCAAATTGCTTCGCTGCTCCGGCATTTATATCGTGACAGAGACTTAGATTTGCTAGGCCCTTAAGGGCTTCAGCTCTTTTCCGCCCAATGAGGCCACATCCGATAATCGCAACTTTCAACATCAAATATCACCCCAAGTTTGGCCCCGGTCGCGCCCAGTAATCCTTCGCAGAGTGTAAAGGTCAGATGCCCTTAATTCCTCAATATGTTGGGGCCATTCACTCCATTTGTCCCATTCTGCGCTAATTAATTTCCCCGTTATGCCATCACTTGCATCTGATGCAAGAAAGTTTATCAATCCACAAGCTATTGCACTTGAGTCTGTTGCATCTGAGGCTTTGGCTACGGATTTGTTATAAAGTTTAATACCAACAGAATCTGGCCCTGCTTCAAGCATTTCATTCAACATTCTGGTTTTTAACATTCCCGGTGCAACTGCATTTATATCAATCCCGAAATCTTTGTACTCCTCTGCCAAGGTTTCAATGAATCGAATTGCAGCTGCCTTCGAAGCCGCATAAGAAGATAAGCCTGGCAGTGGGCTAGCGGCACCCCCACCAGAAAGTTGAATCATCTTCCCTTTTCCCTTTGCAAGCATCTGTGGCAAAAACTCATGAGCAAGGAAAACAGATCCTAGAAGATTTATATTAAATGCAGACATCCATTCATCTAAATCATTAGCTAAGAACAGATTCATTGGCCCAAGGACCCCAGCATTACACACTAAAATATCTATCTCCCCAAATTCATCACTGATTTGAGTTTTAAGATTTTTAACTTGAGTGATATCTGAAATGTCTGCAGTTAACCCAACTATTGACCGCTGAGCGGTCTGCGAATGGAATGATTTCAATTCACTCTCAACTTCTGCTACTTCAAGGCTGTTCCTTCCACAAAATGCCACATCAGCACCGACATTTAGGAGTGATTTTACAATAGATAGCCCTAGCCCTCGGGTGCCGCCACTAATGAAGGCTCGTTTCCCTTCTAAGTTGATTTTTGCCAAATCATCTTGCATTTATTTGCCCCACGGTGAAGTAGTGAGAACTTGATGGCCGATCTTGACGCAGTTTCAGCAATAGACCTGCTGGGTCGAAGATCGTAGCTTTGCTATTTACTATTTTCTTCACAATGTTGCCGTCATCTAGCCAGCGCATCTTTTTACTGAGAATTATTGCATCTACTTCTAAAACATTTTCAAAACCAATTTCGGCTTGCTTTAATCGATGATGAAGATGCTCAGGTAACACAATTTCTTGATCTTCGAAGAATGTTACATTATGACCACAATCAAGCAACTTTGAAGCATAGCCAAGCATCGCTGACCTTCTTAAAGTGCTTGTATCTTCTGTGTAAGTCAAACCCATAAACAGAATATTTAAATTACCTCTATCTTGGAAAAAGGAAGTAAAACTTCTTTGAATCCATTCATTATGAACGCGGTTACTTTCGATGACTGATGAGAGCATGCCTTTTGAATCCTTTTGCAACGCTTCTAAAAATTTAACATCTCGTGCAAGGGTTCCACCAGCGAAACCGAGCCCAGGTGAAACATAGGCCTTGTTCCCAATTCTTGAATCGGAACGTAATCCAAGTTCAACGTCACGTGCATTGGCAGAGACCAGCTCACAAATATCTGAAATCTCACCCATGAAAGTGATACTGGTGGCTAAGAATGCATTTATAGCGTGCTTCGTCATTTCTGCAGACTCAAGGCTCATCCAAATAATTCGAGTATTGAATTTAGAATAGAGTTTTTCTAATACTTCCTCTGGCTTGGACGATTCAGTTCCTACAATAATTCTTTCAGCCTCTAGAAAGGATTCCAGCGACTTTCCAAGACGTAGATTCTCGGGCTGCACGGCAAATCTAAAATTATTTGCCGGTCGAAGGGAGTTGGCCTCCTCTTTCAAGCGACCCGCAGATCCCACCGGAAGTTGTGAAGAGACTAAAATATAGGCATCTGGATGAAGATGCATTACCGATTTCTTAAATTCAGAAAAAACGAATTCTACGTCCGCTATATCTTCCTCGTTGACGGGGGTGTCATAGGCCAGCCAGAAAATTTGGCACTCTTCTAGTTTCTTTTTATCAAATGTGAAGCAAATTCTCCCTGAAGATTTAGCTTTTTCCAATAATTCACTTACACCCGGCTCATCTACAGGAAGTTTACCTTGCTCCAAACCGGTAATTATTTTTTCATCGTAGTCAAGAGCCACCACATCAAAGCCAAGGGCCGACAAGCCAGCAGTAGTTATAACGCCTAGGTGCCAAAGCCCTTGAACCGCAATCTTCATTTTGACGTTATTTCAGAGTTTTCTTCTAGGAGCCACTCATTCTTTGCTAAGTAATCAACGGTGCTTTCCACGCCTTCCTTAATTGAATACTCTGGCTCCCAGCCAAGAGAATTTATTTCATTTGTAGCCAAATGGATAAGAGGGTTATCCCCAATCCATCCTCGAGTGTCCGTACCAAAATCAACTCTAGGCTCAAGTCCTAATTTCTCACTGATCCACTTCACTGAATCGCGTACCTCACAGGTACTGTCGATACCAAGATTAAAGATATTGACCCGTTGATTACTTGATTCAATAGCAACTTCTATTGCTTTAATGCAATCTGAAACGTGTAAATAAGACTTGCGTTGATGCCCATTACCAAGAACTGTCAAATATTCAGGATGTTCCTTAAGTTGCTTGTAGAAATCAAATACGTGCCCATGAGAATACCTTGGACCTAAAATAGAAACAAACCTAAAAATCCAAGATTGCATCTCAAATGTCTCGCAATAAGCCTGGATTAATCCTTCGCAGGCTAGCTTTGAAGCTCCGTAAAGAGAAGTTTGAATTGGAAATGGTGCATTCTCTGGCGTTGGATTTATCTGTGATTCACCATATATTGAGCCGGTTGACGAAAATATAATTTTCTTTACTCCCGAAATACGCATAGCCTCTAATACATTGTGCGTGACAATGGTATTTTGCTCTAGGTCTCGACGTGGCCTTTCTGCGCCAAAGCGGACATCTGCATTTGCTGCTAAGTGGTAAACAGTACCAATGCCCTCAAAGAGTGTTGATATTTTCCCAGCGTCTTGCAAATCTAGCTCATAAAAAGTGAAATTGGGATGGCTAACTGCCGACTGCATAAACTCCTCGCGGCCAGTACTGAAATTATCAATACCAATAACCTCGTGGCCTTTATACAACAACTTATCGACGAGATTACTTCCAATGAAGCCTGCGCATCCCGTGACAACAATCTTCATACTATTTATCCTCGATTGGATTCAAATTCTTGATACTGTCTATGATATACATCGGTCTAGACTTTACTTCGTCATAAATTCTTGAAATGTATTGCCCGATCAAGCCTAGTGCACTAATTTGTACGCCCGACAGAAAAGTTACTAGTATTACTAAAGTCGGAAGGCCTGGATTTAGGGAAAAACCTAACAGTTTTTGTATTAAATAAACGGTGCCAACGATAAAACTAGATCCCGATATGAGTGCGCCTATAACACTCATGAACACCAAGGGTTTAGAAGAGAAACCAATTAGCCCATTCAGACCTATCTTGAGTGAACCCAAATATCTGTTGTATTTTCCAAACCCTGAAATTCTTTCTTCACGCTCATATTTTATAGCGATCTGCGGAAATCCAACATAAGCCACGAGTCCTCGTAAGAAACCGTGTGCCTCTGTCAATAGGTTTAGTTGATTCACAACGCGACGAGACATCATTCTAAAGTCACCAACATTTGGAGGAATTGCTACCTCACTACTGCTATTGATCAGCTTATATCCCAGGGTAGAAATAAATTTCTTGGAATGAGTCTCGCCTCTCCTCGAAATTCGCTCTCCATAAGCGACATCATAACCATCGAGAATTTTCCTGTACATTTCGATTAAGATTTCTGGTGGATCTTGCAGGTCGGCATCAATCACAGCAACTTTTGATCCGTTTGACATTTTAATTCCTGCAATTGTAGCCGCCGGCTGTCCAAACCTTCGTGAAAATTTAACTAAAGCAATGCGCTTATCCATTTCACACCAACTGGTTATGATTTCTTCTGTTTTGTCTGGAGACGGATCTAGGCAGTAGATAACCTCAAATCTATTGGTGATATTTTGTAGTGAAGACAAAAGTCGTGAGTGAAAAACTGCGATTGAATCTTCTTCAGAATATACTGGGACTACGATGCTGAGCTCAATATCTAAATCATTCACGGACCAATCGTATCCCAAGCTTTAGGGCCAATCTATCCTTTAATGAAAACATCAGCCAAGAATTCGATTGATTAGAGCTAATGGCGCTTGGAAAATGCCTTCTAAGAAGAGAAACTGATTTGGAGAGAACCTCATAAAAGGGTCCCCATAACCTGTAAAACTCGCGAAAAATTGAATTAAAACTGAAGTGCAAAATAGCACACGGATAATACCGTAGTGATCAATACTTTCCCGGTTTTCCTTGGATACTTTCGAAGCATATGCTCTCATAACGGTTACGTATGTAATGAGAAGAAAAAGTGGGAAAAATTCAAGTGTGTACCGACCTGTAGTCCCCAAGTTAAGACTAAGAATCATTACAGTCCCAAGTGAACCGACAAATGCAATCACTAACTCGATGTTTTGTTTGAACCACTTCTTTGAGAATTTTACTCCCTGGCCTAAAAGAATCCAGAAAATGGGAAGCGCCGCCAAACCCAAAAGTGGTTCTCCGGAAAAATTGAAATCTATTGGGGCCGGTAATGTTTGTGCATTTAACCTAACGAATGGAAATAAGAAGCTATAGCTAGGTATAGTAAGAAAATACCCAAACAAGGCAATTGGGATATGTTTCAATGCAAACATTGGTTGACCATGTATATCTGCGCCTGACAAAATATAAGAGGTGCCAAACTCAAAAATGGAATTAAATCTTGCGTAGTTATAGATGAACATTAGAGTTGCAATCAATATTGGCGGTGCTATAAGTACAATAGTTCGTATAATTCTTTTTTGATTACTTTGCCAAATAGAAAAAAATGTATATGTGAAAAAGAGCACCGCGTAAACAAGTAAATTAGGACGTGTCCAAACCATCAAACCAATGCTTGTACCTATTTGAGTCAATCTGAGGTTCGAAATTTCGCACTTCTCACTCATTAATTCTCTCCTGATTTTCAACATTAAATAGAAACTAAGTGAAGTAAACATAAATCCTACGGATATTGTAGTTTCATACATCAGGACTCTTCGAAGAAAATAGAGAGCTCCAGGAAGTATTGAAAATCCAATAATTAGCAAGTTTTTGGTATAACGTGGAAATAGATTGAATTTTGCTTCACCATAAAGACAAATTGCGGCTCGAATCAAATAAAAGATTCCAATCAGACAAGCAATTGTTGCTAGAAGCGCTTCTGGTAGGTAACTATTGGTAATCAAATGAAATGGTAGAAAAGCGATTAATGTTGGTACTGGGGAAAAGTACAAATAATACTTACCCTCAAAAAGACTTGCATCGTGAAGACGAAAATTTGCATTTTGTGCCGGGTCATATGGGTTGGCAAGTGAGAGTAGCTCTTTTGAAGGCTCGATCAATAGGTTTAGTTGGTTTTGCTGAAATGCTGCTGCTAACTCATTGTGATAACCAGAGATTTCATGCGTTGGCACCAATAAGCTCCATACGCCATTGCATGCTGACCAAAGCATGAATAATGAGATAAAAACTGAGATATAAAAATAATCTTTAGTGAATAGGGATTTGCCCATGAACTTAATTATTGCATATTAAAAGGAGATATTGCTGTGTTAGATTGGTGTTAAAAGTGGATTTCTATTAATTCTTCACTCAAACGCCTCTGGCAAACCACTGGTGTAGTCAATTCAAGAGGGGATTTTACCTTTTTCAACTCCTGCTATTAAACTTCTACTCACAAGCACAGCAATGTGCTGTCGAAATGTAAAGTTGTTTTGTGTTTATTGGAGAGAAAAATGAAAGTTGATGAGTTTGCAATCGCCCAGCCAATTAAAAAGTTATCAGTTTTAATGGCAGCCTACAACGAATCAACTACTATTATTTCTACTCTTTCATCTCTAAGGGCAGTCATTAAGCTGTTGCCATTCGAATGTGAAGTTATTGTCGTTGAAAGTAACTCGACTGATGGGACGCGGGAGCTCTTACAGAAAAATGCCGGGGATCTAGGCATCATTTTGCTTTTGGAAGAAATACCAAGAGGAAAAGGTGCAGCCATTAGAATGGGCATGGCTCGTATGAGTGGAGATGTCTTTTTAATTTTCGATGCGGATGAAGAGTATGCAGCTAACGATATTCCAAAATTGCTTATACCAATTGAAAATGGGCGCACATCATTTGTGCTTGGGACTCGTCATCAAAAAGGTGTTGCCATGCGTATTTTGCATGGGCACCGAATTCGATCTATCCTCATGAACTTTGCCCACTTTTTTTTCACTTCTTTGATAAATGTCACCTACGGGACAAAGATGAAAGATCCTTTTACGATGTATAAGGTATTCCGATCTGATGTGTTTGCAGGAGTCAAACTAAGCAGTAATAGATTTGATTTTGACTGGGAACTTGTTTGCAAAGCCTTAAATTTGGGATGTGCTCCTGTTGAGGTGCCCGTAAGTTACAAATCGCGCTCATTCGCCGAAGGCAAAAAAGTGCGCTTCTTTAAGGACCCCTTAACTTGGATTTGGGCTTACATAAAATTTGGAATTTTATCACGTTAGTTTCCCAACTTTGTAATGACTATTAACCTGCTTAAACCAAATATCCTTAAATACTTGTGAGACCGCCGTTCCTTCTGATAAATCCAGATCAATGCCTTACTACTTACTCGATTTCTTCGAGCCAGTCCTCCTGAAATCAAATAAGACAGGCCGACCAAAGGAATGGGATCAATTCTCACCTGCAGTTTCGGAAATTTTGCCATGAAAAGAGGGAGATCGCGCTGAAAAACGATCCATGGGAGGGCTTGATTACTAAACATAGGATTCTCAGAATTAAAACTCCAAAGAATTTGCTTGGCATTCCAAGGCTCCGGATGGAACAAAGTATAGAAAGTCCGGGAGAATATATTCCAATTTGGCTCAATGTATGCGCACTTTGCCCCGACTGAAAGAACCCTCTCTAATTCATGCAGATGCTTCTCAACACTTGGGATGTGATGGAATACATCTTTGCCAATCACCCCAGTTATTGATTCGTTATCAAAAGGGAGGACCTCGTCAGAAATTATAATGTCGACCCCCCCCTCGTCGGATCTCACATCAAGAGTAATAATTGTTGGGTTCTGATATTTAGTTATGCCTCCAGCTGCACCTATTTCAATCAATTTAACAAGTCCTTTTGGATCAAGGTTTACTTCGACTGCATCACACAAAACTCGAATATGAGATTCATAGACATGTTTTAAAAAATCATCCTTAAGTATCAAATGGCGACACTCTGAAGGTGGAAGGTCGATCTTGGTTCTATTAAAAAGTGCACTTTGATATCTTAACATTCAGAATTTCTCTTCTTTGTATAGAATTGACTTAACAAAATCAAGGGGACCGAGAGGAATTATCTTTGAAAGATGTCTCCCAATTGATAATATAGATGCTGGGATTATGCATTTCCTTCTAGACTCATTGGAACCCTGAAGTAGTAGATTAATACTTTCCCTAATCCCAATGTAGTTTATTGAATTTACATTTTGATTCAAGATAGATCTGTCAATTTCTAAATTAAAGTTAGTCAATGTTGTTGTATAAATCGGACACCAGTTCTCAGGTAGGACAGGAGTGAAGGGAAGTGATTTAGCAATACGTAGCACCTGATAATACCGGCCTTTTGGATTTGATGGGTCTATCACTAATCCCACTCGCAAGATGTTGGCTCCCTTCAATAAAACCATTCTCTCTGCTTGCTGCTTCAAGCGACCGTATTTGGATCTACTCATCGGGTGACTTGAATAACTCCCTAGGTATAGATACCTCAAATCATTATTGATAGCGATTTCTAAGTTCTGACTCAAGTCTTGTAAATACTTAAATTTTATCTCCTTAGTTATCTTGCTGGTTGGGAAAGCAGCATCGATAATCAAGTTTGGTGGAGTTTGGCTTAAGTCTTCTTTTGTAAGTGTTCGTCCTAATTTTATTACAACTAAACCTAATTCATTAACTTTTTCACAAACTTTTCCTCCTAGATAACCAGATGCGCCTAGAACTGCTACTTTGACTAGTTGGTTATTCTTCAATTGAGTCAAGTTCTGCGATGGCTAAGCTTGCTGCCGTAAGCGTGTGCGGACCGGGGGGGATGCTTGGTAGTAGACATGCGTCGAGGAGTCTTATCCCATCGCTGATTAAATTCGCATACACCCTCGAATTAATTCCTGCATTGAATGAACCGTCATCTGCATCAAATATGGAACCTGCATGATAGGAATTATTGTCTAAAATGTAGCGTCTCGGGTAGTCCAATAGTTCAACATCATTTTTCGCTAAAACACTTCTTAAACTATCGATGGGTTCACGCATAATCTCCTTTATCTTGCTTTTTGGCACAAAAGGCTCACACCCAGGAGCAAACAACATTGCTATTCCTACATGCTGCATTAAATACTCGAGACTTCTCTCCGGCAATAGAAGCAATAGTTCGCTAATAAATTTAGGCGCTTGCAGTAACACTCTTCCCGCAATTTCAGTTGTCGGGAGATATATCTGTGTTATCGACGATAGGCCATTTTCGCTCATGAAGGGGATCAATAAGTCAGCCAAGACAAAATGTGACTTAAATTCTTCCTTTGTAACTCCGCCCTTAACCAAAAATGGCAATAAGATTACGGGACTACTTTTCAGTTGAAGGTTCATTTTTGGATAGATGGAAGACACAATGCCCTTTGATGCTTGAGCACCTGCAGTGATGATTAAATTGTCATAATACAATTCATGTCCATCCAAAGTTGTAACAACTCTTTTAGTTCTATTGACGCCAGAAGCCTGGGAAACTATTTGGTGTATCTTGGTAAACTCACTTTGGAAATTTGTTGCATGGTTGCTCGGATTCCAAATAGAATTATTGGGACAACCTTCGAAGCAGATTCCATGGAAGGTGCATCCATTTCTTGTACTTGAGTTAATCGCAAGTCTTGAATGATAGATCTCTCCATCTGATGAATTTACCCAATTATTCGCTGCTTGCTTTCTTGGTAAATGATTCATTATTTCTTCGGTGAATGGGAAATTTAGATTTTCCGATTTACTCGAATACGTTCCTTGAACTCCAATACTTTTTGTCACGGTTGCAAAGGCTGCTTTAATTGATTCAGGTTCATGTCCTGATCTAGGTATTTCAAACCGCATCGGTGGGAGACAAGATGCACCCCAATAATATGTTTGACTCTTAGTTAAATACTTTAAATCCGCAATGCTTAATTCTTTCTTGCCCAATCCATTGTTTACAAAGTTTCTTTGAAAAATCTCCTCAATTTTGCGTGAGTTACCCTCTACTCTTTGCGAATTCATTCCAGGTTCATATGGATCAACCACGATTATCTCGTTGGGGCTAACGCCTGAGCTAAACAGTTTCTCTATGACTTGAATACCGATCAAGCCCTTACCAATCACTACAAAACTACGGTGCAACTTAATCAGCCCCTAATTTAAACAAAATTCTGATAATTTTCATCAGGATATTTCTGCGGCGACATAGATTGTGAGGTGCCTCAAGAAGGCTACACTTTAGGTTTAGCACTTTTCGTAAGTCAACTCCTTCGATTAAAGTTAAATCCTGAACTACTTTTTCGACCTAATCCAACGTCACAACACCGCTCGGCGTCATCAAATGCACCGCAACAATCCCTGATTCACCATCATTTTTTGACGGGTCAATAAACTCAATACCTGTGCCATTTAATCCAGCGAGAATTTCTTTCTTAAACCACGAGTCGGATAGGTGATCTGTGTCAGCAATCGTGATTTTCTCAATTGCAGCAACCGCCTTCCCATCTTGTGATGGGTGATCTGCCGTTAACCATTGGATAAAGAATGGAAGTTCGCGAGAGTCTGTAATCTCGTTAACTCCAATTTGCTTCCACTTAAGATCGGTGCCATCTGGGCGTGTGCGGTGACCTTGGGTTGCGCTACGTCCAAATTTCTCTTCAACCTTTGAAATA
>Ga0209550_10006871_pt1 | contig 10569 bp, 10 predicted proteins | sample LauGreSuBDMM15SN_2_FD_187567 | JGI IMG/M metagenome (GOLD analysis project Ga0209550, IMG submission 187567) | Freshwater lake microbial communities from Lake Michigan, USA - Su13.BD.MM15.SN (SPAdes) (version 5) | ecosystem: Environmental > Aquatic > Freshwater > Lake | place: Lake Michigan... | reverse complement strand
CAAAGGTGTTATTTCAGATCCAGCTGCGCCATTTGGCGGATTTAAGCAATCAGGTTTAGGTAGAGAAGGTGGCTTTGCTGGAATTGAAGAGTTTTTAGATACTAAATATATTGGAATGGAAGTATAGGATGATTCTAGTGATGAAAGTTTTGCATTAATATGGGTACTATTAATTTCAACTCCAAATCACCATTCATAATTGCTGAGATTTCAGCAAATCACGGCGGGGATTTTGATAATTGTTTAAAGTTAATTGAAATTGCAAAAAAAACAGGCGCAAATGCCGTCAAGTTTCAGTCATATTCTGCCGAATCAATAACTTTAAATTCCAATAAAAGTGATTTTTTACTTCCCGACGCAAGTCCTTGGAAAGTACATATGAATTTGTTTCAACTTTATGATTATGCCAAAACTCCTATAGAGTGGTTCCCAGAACTATTTAAGTTTGCTAGAAATATTGGCATTTTACCGCTGTCAAGTGTTTTTAGCGAAGAAGAAATAGATTTTCTAGAATCACTTAACATTGAATGTTATAAAATTGCTTCTCCCGAAATAAATAATGTAACTTTAATTAAAAAAGTAGCGCTTACAAAAAAACCAATTATTTTGTCTTTAGGAGTGGCAAGCGAAACGGATCTAAAAGCCTCGATAGGTATGATAAGAAATTATTCGGAAAACGAAATAGTAGTTTTACAATGCGATACCTCTTACCCAGCGCCAATAAATAATTGCAATTTAGCGCTATTGAATAAATTAAAGTCAATTGACAACATTGTAATTGGTTATAGTGACCACACTACCTCAAATCTTTCGGCAATAGTTGCGGCGGCGAATGGTGCAAAAGTTTTTGAAAAACACTTAAAATTAGCCTATGCGCCAGAAACACCAGACAGTTTTTTCTCTGCGTCTGAATTAGAATTTGAAACTTATGTCCGAGATATACATCTAGCATTTGATAGTTTAGGCGAACCAAAATTCAGAAATAGCTCAGAGAGTGAAGTTACCTATGTTTCTATATATCCTATTAAGTCAATTAAAAAAGGAGATTCTTTTACTACAGACAATGTACGCATCATTAGGCCTGGCCATGGGCTTCATCCAAAGCACTGGAATAAATTGACTGCTTCCATAGCAAAGTATAATTATGAACCTGGAGACAGAATAAAGCATGAGGAATTGAATTGAAAAGCAAGGTGTTTTCAATAACGGAGAACTCAACAAAAAGTGGTAAAGGCCATTACATGCGCCAGAGCGAACTAAAAAATTATTTGTTAAAAAAAAATATTGAATTAGAAATTATAACTAGTAATTATGATCAAGTTAACAAAAGTAAATACCAAATAAACCAATCACTAATCCTTATAGATCTTCCGACGGAAAATCAAACAAAAATAAACTTAGACACATTATCCTTTGCAAATAAAATATGCTTTGACTGGGTGGCACTACAACCACCAGAAACTAACATCATTGTTGCGCATTGGGCTGATAAAACATTTGGATTTACTGAGAAAATTTATTCAGGGTTTGACTACATAATTACTTCTGAAGAGATACTGAATTTAACCACAGCTGAAAAAAAATATTGCCTAGTTACTATAGGAGGATACACAGATGATTCGATTATAAATCAAGTTTTAAATCTACTAAAGCTGAACTATTCTAGTGATGTCCTTCTCGTGAATTCAGGAAATCTAATAAATATAGAAAGCCGAAAAATTCTGAGAAGAAATTTACCTAGAAAAGACTTCTTGCAATTAATAGCGGATGCTGAATTAGTGGTCACTAATGGAGCAACGACTCTGGCAGAGTCTATAATTTTAAAAAAGAAATTAATTGTCGTCCCAAAAAATGTATATGAGTATAATTTTGCTCGATATCTTGCACGCCAGTACTCATTTTTTGATATTTGGCAGTTCAACAATAAATATCCACAGATTGAAATGTTAAATAGTGATTGGCATTGGCTTGATGGGCATGGAGTTATGAGAGTTGGAGAAATAATCGAGCAACAAGTTGGTGCTCATGGATAGAGCAATAATTTTTGTGACAGCAGGACGATGGCAGGTCCCAGCAATAAAAATGGCTATGGAATTAGGATTTTGCAGCATTGCTATTGATTCTAATCCTAATGCACCTGGCTTAAAAGTAGCTGACCACTCCATAATCGCAGAACTTGATGATATTAAAGCAATAATAGAGAGTATTGATAGTTTAGAAATAGTTGTGGCAGGTGTTTTAAGCTATTGCTCTGAAGTTGGAGTATTAACTGCATCCATAATTAGAGAACACTATAAGCTAGAATTTCCAAATCCAGAACAAGTTTTCATCTTTTTAGACAAATCTTTGCAACGAAAAAAACTAGATGAAGAAGGTTTTACAAATCCAAAATGGCAAGTTATTGATAATGCTAGGGATATCGATTTTAAAGGCAAAAACTTTAAATTTCCATTGGTTGTAAAACCACCTGATTCCTCAGGTAGCAGAGGTGTTTCTGTAGTAAATTCACTTGACGAACTTGAAGAAAAAATTAACAAAGCTGCAGTTTTCTCAAAAAATAAAAAAATAATTATCGAGGAATTTATTGATGGTACAGAATTTACAGTGGAAGTGAAAGCGAAAAAAAGGAAAATAGATGTGTTATTAGTGACAAAGAAATTTAAAATATCAAATGATGTTAAAACAGTGGCAGCGGAGCTTTGGTCAGTCAACCCAAATGATGAAATTTTTTCAAGGTTAAGCAAATTAGCAAAAAAAGTTTTTCACGCGTTTGGACTTCAAACCGGAATAGGGCATTTAGAAGCGCTTGTGACTCCAAATGGCGAAATCTACATTGTTGAGGCTGCGATCAGAGGTGGAGGATTTAATTTAGCAAATAAAATGGTTATATTCTCAACTGGCTTTGACCTATGCAAATGGAGCATCAAAAATGAAACAAAAAGTAGTTATGACGCAGGAGTGCTTTTTTATAAACCCTCAGTACTATTTTTTCAACCAACAACAAACGGAATTATTAAAAAAATATCTGGGATATATGAAGTAAACGTAATTGAAGGAGTTTACGTAGAGCAATTGATAACCGAAGGTACAAAATTAGACGATGCTGAAACAGATGCCGATAGGATATATTGTGCTGTCGTAGCGAGTGATTCTAGTGAAAATCTACAAATTAAAAAAGAAAAAGTACAAAATATGATCAAGGTTGAGATATTGTAATAGAATGAAAATTAGTGATAGCCATTTCCACCTTGATTCCACCAAGCCTTTGAAAAAATCTGTTGACTTACTCAGGGAAAAATCAGATTTAAATAATATTGAAAATTTATTAGTAATATCGCTCAAGAACGAGCCCTGGACGTACAAAGAATTTTGTCAGGAAATTGAAAAAGTAAAAAATGTTTATTATGTGCGGGAAATTGACCCGACCGCAAATTATAAAAAAGTTTTTAATGAAATTAGCGCAAGTAATGCCTCCGGTATTAAGTTACATCCACGGCTTAGAAATTTCAATCTTAAGAATAAAAATCTGTATAAGATTATTGAAAAATGTGAAAATATAAATTTAGACATAGTTGTTATTTGTTCCTTCTGGGATGGTGCTTGGAACAAATACAAACTTAGTGAAAATCAATTTGCAGACCTAGCAGATACATTCCCAAATCAAAAATTTCTCTGGGCTCATTCAGGAGGGCATAAAATTCTAGATTTCATGTTTATGGCGCGAAGGCGAGAAAATGTTTTTTTAGACACCTCTTTCACTCAAAATTACTTTTTTTCTGGCTCAGTGTTAAGTGATTTGATTTATAGCATTAACTCTTTACCTGACAAGTTTCTATTTGGCAGCGATTTTGAATTTTTAGATTATAAAAAAACTTTAGATAAATTGGTAAGTAAATTTAAAGAAAATGGGATTGAAAAAGATGTAATCGAAAAATTAATGTTCTCTAATTTCAAAAGATTATTTAATGACAATGGCTGAGATTTTAGATCCAGGTAAATTTTATGATGAACGAGTTAATAATTATGGACTTAGTGCAGCAACCGTAGGATGGAAAAGTTACGAACAGCAGAAGCTACGTTTTGATATTCTAACCTCGGCTTTAGATCTGAAGAATAAAAGTATTCTTGATATTGGTTGCGGCCTAGGAGATTTAGCTAATTACTTGGAAGCGAGTAAAGTTTATTTTAAAGAATACATTGGAATTGATGTATCTGATAATATGTTAATGATGGCTAAGCAAAATGTTCTGCCACAATTACCGACAGTTTTTTTTAATTTGAATATTCTAAAAGATTCTATTAGTACTGAGTGTGATTTCGCTATCATGTCGGGACTTCTAAATTTAAAACAGAGCAACTCTTCCTCTTTAGGATTATTAGATGTTTTTTTGAGTAAAACTCGAGCGGTTGTTAAGCAAGGATTAGCCTTCAATTTACTGACTGATCAAGTTGACTATATACAACCACATCACGCACATTTTAATCCAAAAGAAGTACGCTCTGTTACTGAAAAATATTTTAAGCAAGTTAGTATTCACGAAAATTATGGTCTTTACGAATTCACAGTAATTGGGTTAGTATAAGTCTATGACCACTCAACTAGAAATTATATCTTTAATAAAATCAAACAGAATTTCAACTACTGAAGTTTCCGATGCTCTTGGGAAGAAAGGTGGCATTCTTGGAGTTAAGCCATTAAATTCAGGTAAATTTGCTGTCGGAAACATATTTCATTGCCATCCACACAGCGACTCCAATTACGAAGTTCATTTAGCGGTTCAAAACGTAAAGCAAAATGACATTGTTTTAATAACTCCAATTGGGTTTACAGAAGTATCTGTAATCGGAGACTTAATTTCAAAGTATTGTTTACTGTATAAACAAGCCTCTGCAATAGTAGTTAATGGAAATGTACGTGATGTTTCACGTTTGATAAAAGAAGACTATAAAATCTGGAGTATGGGGATAAATCCTGTAGGAGCAGTAAATAATAAAGTTTCGGCACCGCCTAATCAGAAAAGTCTGATAAAAGACTTAACTGGCGGTATCGCCATCTGTGACGATGGAGGAGTAGTAGTTATCGACCCTACAGAGATTTCGATTCAAACATACAATAGTTTAACCAGAATTGAGGGCCTTGAAGATTTGTGGCAATTCTGCCTTAATTCATTAAAATGGAGTACCCTAGATATTGTGGTTAATAAACGTTACCTCACAGATCAGACCGACATACCTTCCTCATTGCTAACTGCAGCAGGAATTGAGAGGTTATAAAAATGAGTAATATAGATGTAAGTCAATTAATTCGCGAGATAAATGCGTATGGTTATACAATTATTCCAGGTGGAAACCCAAATTATAAAGAGAGTTTAGATCAAATAACCTTAATAAATGAAAAATTAGTAGATCAGTCTAATAAGTCGTTACACGCAGAAAGATCAGCTGATAACCTAGTTTATAATCTCCAAAATAAACATGAAAATTTTGTCCATATTTTAAGAAATAAGTATGTAGAACAAATTGCTCACCATTTCTTAAGTGATGAGTTTTACCAAGTTATGAGCAAAGATAAGCCTAATTATATTCTTAGTTACTACAATGCACGTTCTTCAGGTAAATTTTTAGATCTTCATATAGATACCCATGTTCCAGCTCACGGAGACTTTACTTGGGCAATGCAAGCTGCCTACGTGTTGGAAGATATGGATGAGCAAAACGGGTGCACTGTCGTGGTTCCAGGAAGTCATATGTTTGGAAAATATACTGACCGTGAATTAACAAAACGAATTCCAATAATAGCCAAAGCTGGGGACATTGTAATGTGGGACAGTCGTTTATGGCATGGAACCTTAGACAATATTTCAGGGAAAAGTCGCTGGGTTTTAATCGCTACTTTTACTCGTTGGTGGGTTAAGCAAAGTATGGATATGACCAGAGGTCTTCCGCAAGAAATTTATGACAAATTAGATGAAGCCGAGAAACTCCTGTTAGGTTTCTGTAGCATTCCGCCATCTGACGAAACAGGGTCAATCCATACCAAGAAGGATTACTCGTCTCTACTAAGGAATGTAACTGACTACTATAAACAGTGATAACTTTAATTTAGTTGAAAATGTAAATGCTGGTGGAGCATTTTCAATTACCCCTCTCCCTTCTGATGAAAAGCTTGAAAAATACTATGAATCTCAATACTGGCAGGTTCCTAGCAGGCCATCTACTTAATTATATAACCAACAGAAGTTAGATTACCTGAGTGTAAAGCATGACCTTCTTTTAAGGATGATCCCAATTTCTAATTACAAAGCACTTGATATCGGTGCAGGAGAAGGCTTTTTTTAAAAAATTACTTGATGAAGGAATAGATGCAGTAGGCTTAGATTTTAATGATTATGCAATTTCTAAATTTAATCCAAATATCGCGCAACACCTGATAAAGGGTGACATATTAAAATCAATTGATACTATTATAAACTCAGGAGCAAAGTATGAGGTAGTTTTTGTAAATCATTTCCTTGAACATTCAACTCGTCCTAAATTATTTTTGCTGAAACTAAAAGACATTTTAACTAGTCCCGGTTATGTAATAATTAGTGCCCCAAATGATTTCAGTGAATTGCAACGTGAGCTAAAAATCAAAGGCCATTATTCTAAAGACTACATGATAAAGTATCCCGACCATTTATATTATGTCAATGCAGATTCTCTAAAGAATTTGTTAAATGAAATAGGCTTTCAGTTCCTTGATGGAATTGCTGATTTTCCAATTGAATGGTTTATTGCAAATCCACATAGCAATTATGGTAGAGATGAATCTTTGGGTAAGGGTGCGCACAATGCTAGAATTTTTCTGGAGACACTTATAAACCAAAAAAATAAGATGTTGGCACTCCAATTCTGGCGTTCCCTCTTTAACTTAGGCCAAGGTAGATCTATTGCAGCCATATTTGAGTTTCAAGGAAATAAGTAAGAATCAAAGACAGATTAATTCTTGCTGATATCATTGTTTAAGTTAAAAATTATTTACTAATTAAGCCTTCCAAAACCTTGTCGGGCTTCTTCAATTTCAAGATCTTTAAGATTATCAAAATCTATAGTTTCCATGATAGAAAGAAGTTTATTCCTATAATTAACTATATCTTCATGCGAGTGGGAAGTACTAGGATAAAAAATATTTGATGCCAACACATTTTCTTTTAAAAACTCACGAGTTATAAAAGTTTTTAAAGAATTACCAAATTCACTAGTTATTGAAAAAGTCGAAAGCGCAGGAATTCCTGAAATCTTAAAGTCAAGATGAAACTTAGAAAAAACTTCTTTCCATACATTTTGCATTTCCAATCCTATTCCAGTAATTATTTCCCACGATTTAGTAGTCTCCATAATTTCTAAAGTTTTTAATCCAGCGACAAAACCCAATCTATCACTCCAAAAAGTACTGCTAATAAAAGACTGGTTTGCAAATTCCATTATCTTCTTTTTCCCAAGTAATGCTGTAATCGGGTAACCATTGCCAACTGCTTTACCAAATGTTGCAAGGTCTGGATAAACTCCAAATTTTTTGTGTAAGCCTCCAAAAGTTTCCCTAAATCCTGATGTACATTCATCAAAAATTAAAACTATTTTTCTCTGATCACATATGTTCCTAATTTTTTCAAGATATCCGGGTTGAGGACTTTCAGATCGCATTACTTCCATGATTAAAACCCCAATATTATTGTCTGATTCAAGTATTTTTAGGTCATCAAAATCATTATATTTAATTGGAACCGTTAACCCACTTAATTTTTGCGGTACACCGGCAACATTTAAGCCAGGCAGCAGATGGTTATTTAGATTATTTTTATCAGTGATATTTGTTGAAAGATACCAATCGTGCCAGCCATGGTATCCACAAACAACAACTTTATCTTTGCCTGAATATGCTCGTGCAATTCTAATTGCCACAGCGTTAATTTCACCACCAGTTCTGGCAAATTTAGCCATTTCAAACCAAGGATGCATTTCAATTAGCTTCTCTGCCAGATACACTTGTTCAGGAGCATTAAAAGTAGACATATTCGAGTTGCGTATAGCTTCAATTACGGCACCATCAATTAAATCATTTGCGTAACCTAGAGAGTTTGTTCCAATTCCCATAATGCTCATATCTAAATACTGAGTTCCATCTAAATCCCAAATCAAGCAACCCTTAGCATTTCTATAGTAAGTTGGCCAACCAGAAGGCAAAAACAAATCGGGACGCTTTGAAAAAAAATCATTTCCCCCAGGAATTATTCTTTGAGCACGCCTCCAAAGCTTTTCACCACTACTCATTGCTGATCCTTCATTATTTGGTATGTGCACATTTTGACTTAGCATACCAGTATCGTTTTTAAAAATTTCAAGGATGTCCCTCCAGCCAAAAGTTTTAGAAAAATTTATCATCTTCACAATTTGGTTTAAAACTTCCAAATCTACAGGTTCATCAACCGTCCATCGCATTTTCGAATAATCATTTTCAATTAAAATTTGCTCACACTTAAGATTATCAATATTCTTCATAAATGGAGTGACATGCTCGCGATCGAATTTTGAAGTTGCAGCAAAGTGTGTTTTTTTTAATATTTCAAAAGTAAAAATATCAAAATCTAGTCCATCTGGATACTGAGGCGGGTTCTGGTTACAAAAATAATCTAAATCATTCTTTTCAAAGAAAAACAGCGCATCATCGATCAAAATTGGGTCTATAAAAGGACAATCAGCAGTGATCCTGATAATTACATCCGGTCTAAATTCGAGTGCACAATTATAATACCTACCAAGAACATCATCCTGCTCTCCTTGGAAAAAAGATACACCCTGTTGAACAGCAATTTCTTCTAGCCTTTTATCTTCATCGGAATCGCTAGTCGCTACGATTATTTGATTAATCTTCTTTGATTGTTGAAGTCTTTCGATGCACATACCTAGTACAGATGTATTACCTAGAGGTTTTGTTACTTTACTTGGGAATCTAGTGGAACCAGTTCTTGCTTGAACTATCGCTGCAATTTTCATTTCTTCCACTTTCTTGGGTCAATCAGTACATCTGGAATTGAATCGGGTATCATATATCTTAATTGATTCAAATTGACGTTTACTAGTTGTTTCAAATGCTCACTCGAATCTATTCCCATGGTAACTTCTTCAATTTTTTGGTGATTAAAAACCTCTCCCAAGCTAGATTCAAGTAAATCAATATTATTTCTATTGTTCCAGAGATACCAATTCTCAAAAATATTTTTGTGCGAAATCAAATTCTGAGGGAAAGTAGAATAGTTGTTGAGAATTAACCCTTGTAAAAAAATACTACGAGCCTGAAGTATTTTATGGTTTATGTTAAGTAGGTGTTGAGAGTTGTCTTTAATTCCTGCCAATCGCCTGTCAAAAATATTGGCTGGAAACTGTATTATTTTTACAAAATCTGATTCAATTACTTTGAGTAAATTAGGCAAGTCATAGAGAGATACTCCAAATTTTACGTTCACTGGAGTCAATCTGAATAGTTTATTTAAATCACTGATGTCATTCTCATATAAAAATTCGTCTCCATTATGAATGAGTATGCGGTCAATATTATTTGTATTCATATTCAACAGCGCATAGTTTAATTCCCGCCGATAGGATTCTTCTGGTTGCCTTATATCAACATGAATTTTTAATTGAATTTGCCAGTTTTGCTTATCGTTTTTCAAGTCCTTTAGGCCGAATATGTATTTATTAGATAAATCTAGCTTGGTAATTCCTAATGCCCAGATATTTCCTAATAAATTTTCTACATTGTCTTGATTTTTTGTAAGACCGTAATGAGAATTAAAATTTGCGGTTCCTATATGTATTTTATCTAGAATTGAATTTTGCATGGGACCCATACTCATAGTTTAGCAAAATGAAGCATGAATAATCAAGGGAAAGCTTTGTTTAATTGGTCACTTACAGTCCAAAACTAAATTCAAAATGTGTTGATAATTTTGAATTAGAGCCACACCCATTATTATTAAATTAACAGAAATTTGATTGCCAACATAGAAATGCTCCGTACAAAGCAATACAAATGTGTGGTTTTAAGATATCAAAATCTCACTAGATCAGTACTTTGAAAGTTATAGGGCAAGCGGAGAAGATTATTTATGAAAATTGTTTCTTTTCAAAATACTAAAAACTGATTATCATTTGATGGTGGTTCGGGAATGTATTCGCTACAATTTTAAAATCTTTCTGTTTTAGGTAAGTGGGCCATAAAGGTTGCGCCACCTATTGTCGTAATTTTCATACCACTTTTTACATTAAAAGTAGCTCGTAGGCTTTTTAATTTTTCGTCCTGTACTTTTCTGCTGCGATCTTTGTTATGTAGCCGGTACTAATTGGTACATCAAGGAAAGTGTGAAAAACACTTAATTTTGCTTACGAGTTTTTATCAACTCTAACCTTGGGTGCGTTATCCACAGTTCGTTGCGGAGGATGAGGGATTTGAACCCTCGGTAGGTTGCCCTACACACGCTTTCCAAGCGTGCGCACTCGGCCGCTATGCGAATCCTCCAGTATTACTTA